>OGXR01000314.1_pt1 | contig 38721 bp, 31 predicted proteins | sample 1576331 | NCBI WGS metagenome assembly OGXR01 (sample SAMEA3541473, study PRJEB24748) | human gut metagenome | biome: human gut; feature: human-associated habitat; material: faeces | place: China | collected 2012 | reverse complement strand
TGCCGGACGGCTTTTTGCGTAATGTGATAGATCAAATATTATTTTTTCTGGTTTGTAGGCTCCGAAAAGCCTTGTATTTACAGTGTTCCTAATAGGAAGTAATCATATGCTGAAGAAATCCACGCCGGTCTGCATCGCGTTCAATCATATGCCATGGCACTACCTTGCCGTTGCCAGACTGGACATCGGTGGGCAAAGGAAACACTTTATCTGGCTGACAAACTTCAAAAAACGATTTGAATGGGACGGCTCATTCAACGCGCAGGCAGGCGAAATGCTCCGGATCACACTCAATATGCTGCACGATGCCGGGTATTTGGGCCTTCCGGAAAGCTGGAAGCCCGGAGACGAAGACGACGGACAGCCGCCTGCATGGTTCGAGCTGAAACAGGAAGCAGAGCAGCACCGGACGGAGATTGCGGCGCAGGCCCGGCAGCAGACTGCAAAAACGGCGATCTACACATTTTCACGGGAAAATGAAGACGGTACACGGACAACGGTTCGGGTACGGGCCGCAAATCAGACGGTGGCACGGGAAGCGCTGAGCCAGACGTTTCTGAACCGCGCAACGCTCTGTACGGTGCAGGACGGGGAACGGTACGAACTCTGAAAGAGCGGGACTCGTATTGAACGAAAAATTCAAATACCCCCGAAAAGTCGGGCGGAAACCGCAGGAGTCCGGCACTGTGCCGGGCTTCTGCTTTTATAAGGAGTTTTTTATGGCAATCGAAGATTTTGTCCGGGATTTTAACCGACGCCTGGACGATGCAATCGGAAGGGCAATGGAAGGCGACGTAGCCGATGCTGTCCGCGCGGCGATTGTATCAGCGGTCGGGTCTGAGGTCTACAGTGAGAAGGTTTATAAGCGCAGTGAAGATCATCCGTATATCCGACGGGACGACACCGGCGAACCCGGCGGCTTGCAGGACTGGAACGTGATGGAAGCAAAATATGACCCGTCAACCATGACGCTGGAGGTGCAGGACAGGAGCCGGGACCGGGACAGCGGACGGCTGATCGCGCCAGTCGTGGAAAGCGGTCAGGGCTATCAGTGGAAGAAGTCGGCGATTTACAAGACAAAGCAGGCGCGCCCATTCCATCAGAAAGCGCAGGAGATTGCAATCGGAACCGGGCTTGTGCGGGATGCGCTGGCAAAGTCTCTGACGGAAAGCGGATTCAAGGTGAAGGAGTAATATAAGAATGGCAAATAATGAAAACACAGTACAGATTCAGGTAGAGGTTCTGCGTGCACAGCTTGATAAGCTTATTGCGGACATAAACAGCCTGAAAAATCAGAAGATTTCTGTAAAGGTAGACACGGCGGGCGCGGCAGCGCTGGAGCAGCTTTCTGATGCCGTTCAGCAGATGCGCACTGGCTTGCAGGAACTTGACGCGCAGCTTGGGCAGAATGCAGCGGCCTTTTCTGGCATGGGCAATTCTGCGCAGGCGGCGGTGCAGGCGCTTTTGCAGTATATTTCGCAGGTCAATCAGGCTGCTTCGGCAGAAATGCAGGCGCTGGCTGTCCACAGGCAAACAACGGCTGCGACGGAAGAACAAGCTTCTGCGGCGGGGACTGCTGCGCAGGCGGTTTCACAGATGGCAGATGCGCAGAGACAGGAATCGGACGCTGACGCACAGTTTCTTGCGCGGCTGACCGCCAGAAACAGCGCGTTGGAAGACCGCGCAGGCCAGATTCGGCAGTTGATCGATCTGTATGCGCAGATGCAGCGAATCCGTGCTTCCGGTGCGGCCGGGCAGAGCGTCCCCATGCTGGAGGCGGGCGATTACGAGGTGTTTGGTCAGGGAACGTCACACGGCCCAACGGCAGCGCAGGGGCCTGTGATCGACGTGGACTGGACAGATGCTGCGCGGGGTGCACGGGAGTATGCAGGCGCGGCGTCAGATGCGGCAGACGCGACCGGACAGGCCGTGACGCAGAGCGACGGTCTGGTTGATTCCTTCGGGCGGTTGTTCCCGCAGCTTACGGTCTGGCAGCTTACACGGGATGCTGTGAACGCGCTTGTGCAGGAATTGAAGGCTGCGCTGGAAACCATGAAGGATGTTGATACCGAACTGACGGCCATTCAGAAGGTCACAAACAATACCGATGCGCAGATGTCGAAGATCGGAGAACACGGCTATGACGTAGCATCCAAATACGGCGTCTCGGTTACGGACTATCTAAGCAGCGTCGGTTCATTCTCCAAAGCCGGTTATAAAGAAATGTCGGAGGACATGGCGGAACTTGCGACAAAAACGCAGCTTGTCGGAGATGTGAATGCCGATACTGCAAATAAATTCCTGTTGTCTGCCGATGCAGCGTTCAAACTGGAGGGCAATGTTGCGGCGCTGTCGAAGGTGCTGGACGCGGCTAATACAATCGAGAACGAATATGCGACCGAGATTCAGAAAATCGCCGAGGGCTTCCCGCTCGTCGCGAACGTTGCATCGATGGCAAACATGACCGCAGAGCAGCTGACGGCGGCACTCGGCACGATCACAGCCGCAACGCAGGAATCCGGTTCTATGGCGGCCCGCGCCATGCGTGCACTGATCCTGAATATCATGGGCGATACCGAAACCGAACTGGAAGACGGCATCACATGGACAAAGGATGAGATCGAGAGTCTGAGCCAGATCCTCTGGACGTATTCGGAAGACGCCATGAAAGCGGCGCAGGCTACAGGCAGCATTGTAAATCCCATGGAGGCCGTCGCGGGTCTTGCAAAGGCATACAAAGAGGGCGTTCTGACGCAGGCCGAGCTTGCACAGTTCGAATCTGATCTCGGCGGCAAGCTCCGCACAAATCAGCTCGACGCACTGATCCAGCATTACGATATGTACCTCGAAATGCTGGACAAGGTAACAACTTCTGCCGGAAGCGCCGACCGCGAGATCGGTACCATGCTCGATTCATGGCAGAGTAAAGCGAATATCCTTGACAACAAGTGGACGGAGCTTGTCAACCACATGATCGAGACAGAATCTGTGAAGGGCGGGCTTGAGACTGTGACCGAACTGGTGGAGCTGCTGGACACGGATCTCGGCCATATAATCCTGACGCTTGCTGCTGCTGAAACCGGTGTATTCGCCATTGCAGCGGCTGTCAAAAGCTTTCAGCGGGTTGGCTCCGTGCTCCAGCTCGGTTCGCTCAGTCCGTGGCTGCTTGGAATCGGCGCGGCCATTACCGGCATCGTCGTCGCGGTTCAGGCGGCTCAGAAGGCCTATGCCGCAGCACATCCGTCGATTGATAAACTCAATCAGGACTGGGAGGAAAACCGGTCGGCGATCCAGAAAACGAAGGAAGCGCTGGAGGAATATACGGATAAGCTTCGGGCACTTGAACAGGTCGAACCTGCGGACAGAACGGGGCAGTGGCAGGACGAGTATGCACAGCTTTCCAACAACAAGGAAATCGCGGAGGCTTATCTGGATACCCTTGAAGAAATTGCAAAGCATACGGGAAAAAAGCTGTATGGAGCCGGTCATATTACCGGATATTCAGGGAATAACTCGGTCATAGAAAACTATGATGATACAGGAAAGAAATACTATACTTCCAAAATCAGCGGTGCGGCAATTTCAAATGAAACGGTATCTGCCGCGCGGGCAAATTACAATTCAGAACTCGCCGCAGCCAACGCGATTGCAAAGACGATCCCGAATTTCGACTGGGGCAAGCTTGAAGACTTGACGGAATCTCAGGCTTTGGAGAAAATGCTTTCCATGCTGGGAACCTTCGGAATCCAGATCAGCGCTGTAGTGGAAAGTACCGATGAAGCGTTTGCAAAGGTGGATGAATGGGCTTCGTCTTACGACAAACTGACGGATGCACAGAAGAAAAATGCCCAGCAGTATCTTGCCGACCTGCAAAACATGATTCAGACAAAGGAAGTGAGCGACGAGCAGGCAGACGCTTATCTGCGCCTCGCCGCGGCTGCGCAGGAAATTGAAGTTTCATCACTGTCCGCCGGAGACGCGATTCAATTCATTGCAAATAATACCGGGCTGACGGTTGAGGAATCCGCAAAACTGGCTGATGAACTCGGATATATCGACAGCGCAAACACCAGACTTGCGCAGGGCTTTGTACAGCTTGCAGACGGAACGTGGGAATATCGGAGTGCCTGCGAAAAAGCGGCGGACGGTACATGGAAGCTTAAAAATGCAGAGGATGGGGCCGCCGACAGCGCAGACGATATGACTGGCGCGCTTGGAGATGTCGAGGTCGCGACCTATGACGCAAACACCGCCGCTGCAAAACTTACGAAGTCCCTGTTCGACGCAAACGGAAAATTGACCGAGCACGCGAAAAAGGCGCTCACCACAAATACGGCCCTTGCAGATCTGGCGAAAAAAGAGCTGGAACTGCAAAATGCGGCTGCGACGGCAAACTATAATAACCTGATCGCGCAGATTCAGGCTGTCGGTTCCTCGGCAATTATTACGTCTCAACAGATTCAACAGATGATCGGCCTGATTCCCGGTATGACCTCCAACACATGGTCGGCTGAGAATCAGGAATTCAATATGCGCCGACTTTTCAATCAGCAGACGGGAAAGAACTGGAAGAAGGACGCGGAAGACTATGCACAGTGGTCTTCTCAATATCTGCTGAACAAGTCTTCCGAGTATTACAAAAAGCAGCAGGAAGAATACAAGAAGCAGATGGAGGAGCTTTCAAAGTACACTTCCGACTATACCGGGACTTCGACCGGTGGTGGCGGAGGCAGCTCTTCCGATGCGAACCTTGAATCGCACAAACAGAAAGTCGAACTTCTGAAATCTGAGCTGACTCTGCTGGAAAAGCAGAATGCCAGCGAGGACACACAGAAGGATAAGATGCGGCAGATCCAGCAGGCGCTCCATGCGCAGGCGCAGTATCTGCGGTCCATCGGCGGCAGTCAAGCAGACATCAACGCGCTCTCTGCTGAATGGTGGGAGTGGCAGGAAAAAATCAATGGCACTCTGAAAAGCACAGATGATCTGCTGAACGAACTGCAAGACGTTATGGCGGACAAGCTTTCCGACCTTTCTGAGCAGCGACAAAATGAACTGGACGAAATCGACAAACAGATCGAGTCGCTTAAACAGGAGAAGGAAACTCGCGACGAGCAGCTTAACCTCGAAGAAAAAATTCTCGCAGTCCAACAGGCACAGGCCAAGCTTGCTAACGCGCAGAACGAGCGGACCGTCCGGCAATTTAATGCCCGTACCGGTCAATGGGAGTGGGTGGCTGACCAGAAGGAGGTTGACAGCGCACAGGAAGCCTTGGACGAGGCCAAGAAAGACCTTGAGGACTTCAAGGCGAACATGGCTTATGAGGCCGCACTGGCCGAACTGGAAGCGCAGAAGAAAACGATCAACGAGCGGTATGACGATCTGGAAACGGACTACAAAGATTTTTTGAAATCCATCAAGGAGAAGACACGCGGCATTGGCGAGATCTTGCAGGATATCTGGAAAAACGCAACGCCGGAACTCCGTCAGATCATTCAGAAAAACGCAGAGCTTTTCAAACAGTTCGGATTCGATGTGTCGCAGCTTTCCGACGCCGTAAATGACACTGCCAAGAAATTGTACGGTATCTCCAAGAATGGCGATAAGTACGAAATCGGCAGCGATAATGGATTGGACTTCATCAACAATAAACCGGCGGGGGCCCAAATGGTCGGCGGTGACGGTTCCACGTGGACGAAGAATGAGGACGGAACAGTCACAATCGTTGATAAGGACGGCGTTACCTACACTGTATATCCAAACGGCGGTTCTGGTGGGACAGAAGATTCTACCGGCGGCTCGGCTTCTGGCCCGAAATACAGTGGCACCGTCTTTGCAAAACGATTGGACGGAAAGGGCGATGACTACAAGATTTCCAGCGCGAACGGCCTGAATTTCCTGAACAATGCCCTCGCCGGCAAAAGGCTGGACGGTGGCGATGGTTCCCATTGGGTGAAGAACGAGGGCGGAACAACATCCATCACAGACAAGTATGGCATCGCATACAAGGTCTACGACCAAGGCGGAATCCTGCACGGTATGGGCGGAATCAAGGCCACGATGCAGGACGAAGGAATTACCCCACCGGATGTAACGGCGCTGCTCAGAAAGAGGCTGTTGAAACCCATTGACGACAAGACCTTCGGCCAGAACATGGACCAGATCAGATGGATGATGGCAAGCAACGGTACGAGTGCGAACGAAGTCCACAACGCCTCTTATGACAGCCATAACATCGGCACGATGATTGCAAAGCAGATCAACTGCACCATCAACGGCATGAAGGTTTCCCCGCAGGAGGCCCATGCGCTGACGCTTGAAAAGCTTGCGAATATTGCGCACAACCTCGGAAATTTCTCTTAACCACAGATGCAGAAACAGCGCAGGGAAGCAATGTTTTTCCTGCGCTGTTTTTACCCCGTGTGGGTTTTGGTGCGGGTTTTTCAAAAAATGCAGAAAATCAGCGCACCGGACAGAGGGCCTGTTTTGGCTATAAAAATTCGCAAAGCAAAGAAAAAGACAGGAAATCAGTTGATTTCCGGTCTTGATCGTTTGGTGGAGATAAGCGGGATCGAACCGCTGACCTCATGACTGCCAGCTGCCATCGGTTCGTGATATTGAGCGTTTTTACGTCTAATCCGTCCGTTCAGCCAGTGAAAAGTGCGGGATTTTGCAGCGCTTTGCGCATTGCGTCCACCCGCTTCCGCGCACACTTGGGTCACAATCTGGGTCAGGGCAAGTAAGTGAATTTGGAGCAGTTCTGCCGGAGTGGACATGGATTGTAACTTGAACTTTGTCGATAGTCAAGTCATGAAAGAGAAGAAATCGTCCCACGCGCAGCGCAGTAGCCTTTGTTTCGAAACTTCAAAAGCACAAAGCGTATTGCATCAAAAATATAAAATAAAAAATATCAAAAACGCAAAATTCATATTGACAATGCTTTCGCAGTATTCTATACTTTGAAAAACAGCTTGTGAGGGAGTGTTCTTATGCCGGAATATTTACCCCGTATTGTTGACCGCGAGCTGGAGCTTCGTTTGGAAGCCAGCGGCGCGACGCTGATCGTCGGTCCAAAGTGGTGCGGAAAAACCACGACCGGTGAACAAAAAGCAAAAAGCATTCTAAAAATGCAGGATCCTGATAAAAAGGACGGTTATCTCGCTACAGCTGCGGTCAAACCATCGCTTTTGCTGAAAGGTGAAAATCCTCGCCTGATTGACGAATGGCAAATTGCGCCGGTGCTCTGGGATGCCGTCCGAACGGCTGTCGACCAGCGTCAGGAAGACGGTCTTTTTATCTTGACCGGTTCAACCTCTGTTGATGACAAAAACATTATGCACACCGGAACCGGTCGGATCGCCAGAATGAAAATGTATCCCATGAGCTTGTATGAATCCGGGGAATCGAACGGGCAGATTTCACTGCGGGCTTTGTTTCAGGATGCTTCACTCGACATTGATGGTGTTTCCAGCCAGCTTTCGATCGAGCAGCTCATTTTTGCTGCCTGCCGCGGCGGATGGCCGGCCACGCTGCGGCGAAAGAATCCGGAAGCGCAGCTTCTGACTGCGCGCGATTATGTCAGCGATATCTGCGAGTCTGATATTTCTACTGTCGATGGCGTCCAGCGCAATCCGACGTGGACAGGATTGATCCTGCGTTCGTATGCCAGAAACATTTCAACCCTTGCAAAGAAATCCAATATTCTGAAAGATGTCACCGCAAACGCAGGCAGCATGACCATGCCCACGCTGGATTCGTATTTGAATGCGTTGGAAAAGCTGTTTGTCATTGAAGATGTTGAGGCATGGTGTCCGGCGATCCGTTCGGCAACGACGATCCGCTCCGGAAAAAAACGTGAATTTACCGACCCATCCATCGCAGTTGCCGCAATGGGTCTTACGCCGGAGTATCTGGAGCAAGATTTAAAAACATTTGGGTTCATTTTTGAGTGTCTCTGCATCCGGGACTTGAAGGTTTACTCGTCTGCCCTTGGTGGTAAGATTTCTTACTACCACGACCGTTCCGATCTGGAAGCGGACTGTGTGCTCCACTTGTCTGATGGCCGGTATGCGCTGATCGAGTTCAAGCTCGGCAGCCGTGAAATTGAAGAAGGCGCACAGCACCTTCTCCAAATCAAACAGCTTGTGCAGGCTGCAAATGCTTCCGGCAAAACGAATCTTCGGGAACCTGATTTGTTGATGGTCATTACCGGCGGCGAGCTTGCATACACGCGGCCGGACGGCGTAAAGATTATCCCGATTGGCTGTCTGAGAGACTGAGTATGAGTTCAGACTCGTAGGGAGCTCCGCAGTGCTGCAAAGCTCGCAAGGAATACATCATCGGAAATTGTTCAACCTTGATTTCTCGCGGAGGATTTTTATGCAGCGAGAAAAGGACACGCCTCAGACCGTTCGGCATGAGGCGTGTTTATCATGACAGGACGCGTACAGCGGAGATGGAACTGCATGCGCCGGAAAGGGAAAATGCAGATTCAGCGCTGAACACGACCAGACCCAGAGCCGGTCATCAGAGCACGAACTTCCTCCACGGAGACCTGATTGAAGTCATGCTCGATCGTGTGCTTCAGGCAGGAAGCTGCCACGGCGAAGTCAATGGCATCCTGATCGGAGTAGTTCTGAGAAAGAGCGTAAATGAGTGCGCCGCCGAAGGAGTCACCGCCGCCAACACGGTCAACGATCTGGATATCATAGCTGCGGGAGAGGCAGGCTTTGTCAGTCGCTGTGTCATAGAGCATGCCAGCCCATGTGTTCTCGCTCGCGGAAATGCTGCCGCGCAGGGTGATGGCGACCTTCTTGGTGCCGAAACGGGATGCGATCTGACGTGCGACGCTGGTGTATGCGTTATAATCAAGCTTGCCGCCTTCGATGTCGGTATGCTCAGCCTGAATACCGAACACATCAGATGCGTCCTCTTCGTTTGCGATGCAGACATCGACATAGGGCATCAACTCGCTCATGACCTTACAGGCCTGCTCGCGTGTCCAGAGCTTCTTGCGGTAATTGAGGTCGCAGCTGATGGTTACGCCGTGCGCCTTTGCGGCCTTGCAGGCTTCCATGCAGGCCTCGACCATGTTCTCACTCAGTGCCGGAGTGATGCCGGTGAAGTGGAACCACTCTGCGCCGCCGAAGATGGTATCCCAGTCGAAATCAGAGGGATCAGCGGTTGCGATAGCGGAGTCCGCGCGGTCATAGATGACTTTGGACGGACGCTGGGAAGCGCCTTTTTCTACATAGAAGATGCCCAGACGCTTGCCACCTCTGACGATGAAGCGGGTATCGACACCGTAGCGGCGCATTTCATTGACGACGCAGTTGCCGACTTCATGTGCCGGAACTTTGGTGACGAATGCGGTATCCAGACCATAGTTTGCAAGGGAAACAGCGACGTTTGCTTCGCCGCCTGCGAGAGAGGCTTCGAACTTCGTGGCCTGCACGATGCGGAGATAGCCTTCGGGGTTGAAACGGAACATGACCTCGCCGAAAGTGACAAATCTGCCCATGATTATGAAATCCTCCTGTGATCGATTTTGAATTTGGTTATTTGATGTTGATGTTTTCGACAAAACGGCGCGCTTCTGCCGTGATGAGGTCGTAGCGCTCCTGTGCGACCCATTCCTTGTTGACCAAGCAGCCGCCAACACCGACACCGTAGGCACCGGCGTTCATGAAAGCGGCACAGTTATCGGCATTCACGCCGCCAACAGCCAGAAAGCGGATATGATTGAGCGGAGCAGAGAGCGCTTTGAGGTAAGCGGGCGCATTGTCGATGCAGGGGAAGAGCTTGACGAAGTCAGCGCCGGCATTATGAGCCTTCTTGGCCTCGGTCGCGGTGTATGCGCCGGGGAGGCTGACCATGTCCAGCTCGACCGTGCGCCGGATGACGTCTTCGTCCGTGTCGGGAGAGACGATGTACTGCGCTCCGGCTTCCTTGGCGGCCTCGACCAGCGCAACGCTGGTGACAGTGCCGGCGCCGATCAGCATTTTGCTGCCCATCAGCTCACGCGACTTGCGGATGGCATTCTGGGTATGAACGAAGGAGGCCGGATCCTTTTGGTTGAAGGTGACTTCCATCAGCTTCACGCCGCCTTCATAGAGTGCCTGTGCAATCTTAGGAACCTTTTCTTCGTCAGCGCCGCGGACGATTGCAATGATCTTGTTCTCAAGGATGGATTCAATGACCTGTTCACGCATGATATATACCTCCATGTTTTTGAATGTTTCATAATATAAAACACATATTCATATCGTGAAATCATTATAGGCTGGGAGAATTCGACTTGTCAAGAGGGAAAATGTAAAAATTTTCACTGTTCTTTTGTGAAAAAGTACTCGAAAAAAAAACAGAGACATGCTATACTATTTCAAAATATGAAAAAAGGTGCTGCATTATGGAACAATATTCGATTCAATCCGTCGATCGGACGTTTCAGCTCCTGGAAACGATCTCGCTGCATCCGCAGGGGATGCAGCTGACAGAGCTGGCAAGTCAGACGGGACTGAACAAAAGCACGGCTTACCGCCTGTTGGCTTCGCTCATTGCGCATGGATATGTCATTAAGGACAGCCGCAATAACACCTACCATATTTCACTGAAGCTTTATGAGTTGGGCTGCCGGGCTGTCAACTCGGCGGGATTTCTGGCAGTAGCGGCGCCGGTACTGCGCGCACTGGCAGCTGAGGCATATGAAGCGATTCATTTTGTCCTGCGGGAGGAGAATTCCGTCGTCTATCTCTACAAGGAAGAGCCAGTGCAAAGCGGAATCCATATGGCCTCACACATCGGTCTGCGCAACCCGATGTACTGCACCGGTGTCGGAAAGGCTATTCTGGCATTTCTGCCAGAGGCTGAGAAGCGGCTGATCGTGGAGAACACCGTGTATGAGATGTTCACACCGCATACGCTCCATACGCCGCAGGCACTTCTGGCGGATTTGGAGCTGATAAGAAATCGTGGATATGCCTTCGACGAGGAAGAACACGAGCTTGGCATCAGCTGCATTGCTGCGCCTATCAAAAATAAGCAGGGAATAGCCTATGCCGCCATCAGCATTTCTGCGCCGACTTCCCGACTGGAATATGAGAAAAAGCTGCTTCTCGCGAAAAAAATCTGCGTTGCGGCAGAGCGGATTTCAGAGCTTTTGAATGGGAGCAGGGGATAAGTACCGCGGCTGAAAAGTTAGCTTTTTTGAATTTGAACAAAAAGTGAACGACATTTTTCAACAAAAAGTGGAATCGTATTTCTCTGGCTTGACAGAAAATATACGAGTGATATATTACAGACGCAAAGGGGATGGAGTATCAAACATGCAGAGCAAAGCAGAAGAGGCTTACCAGATAATCAAGCATAAGATCATTATGCTTGAGATGCGACCGACCTCAGATGTTTCTGAGGAAGAGTTGATTCAGGAGCTTGGAATCAGCCGGACGCCGATCCGTGAGGCCATTCAGCGCCTTGCCAAAGACCGGTTTGTGATTATCTACCCCCGAAAGGGAACCATCGTAGCCGATATCTCCATGGATCTCATCAATTGCATTTCCGAAGTCCGCCTTTTGAACGAGCCTTATATGGCGCGTGAGACGGTCATGCAGACCTCAGATGAATGGATCCATAAGATGAAAGAGGGATTTTAGGAGTTCCGACCAGAATCCTACGATCTCAGAAAGTACATTGAGCTGGACTATGAGTTGCATCATGAGTTGACGCGCTACTCCAACAACATGTTCCTGAACAGCCTGTTTGCAGTCGTAAACGATCATAACCACCGTATCCGCATTCAGACTTCTACCCGGAATCGCAGTTATGACCGTGCAATACGCGAGCATTTGAATATACTGGACGCAATCGAGTCGAGAGACCCGGATGCGGTAGAGCAGGCAGTGCGCGCACATATCATGACCAGTAAGAGCGAAGCATACAGCTTTATTTTCAATATTTTTACGAATCAATAAAAGAGTCGATTGTAAAATGAAGTTGGACACCTAAGAAAAAATCCATAGTGATTTTCCCCACATGGTAGAATGTTGAGACAACGGAGCATTTTGAAAAAAAATTTAAGCGATTGGACCGATATACGCAGCGGACAATGGCGCTATCGGATGGAGGATTGTCGATTGATCTGCCTGATCCAAGACAATGAGCTGGTGATCCTAGGGTGTATCTGAAAACTCCCAACGCACCCGGACAGCGGGCCTTTTTGCGGTGCGCCGCGTCATTTTTCCTTGAAATACGTCAGTATTCCTGCGAAAAAATGTCTTGCGCAACGCAAAAATCCCTCGCTGCCGGTCACATCATGAGTTTTCAGATACACCCTAGCCCTGACGGCCGGATACCGGAGCGGCGCAAATTGTGAAAGCCGAAAGACAAAACGTTTCGCGATAGAACGGGGGAAATGTGGCAGGGGAGAAGCGGACTATCTTGCGGCGGCTTGCGCGTTTTCCACAAAAACAGCGGGGAAATTTGAGCGAACTGCTTCTTGACGCGGAAAGCATGGATAGAGTACAATGAAGAAAAAGCGAAACGTTATGTGCAAACAGGAGCAGCCAATGTCAACGATCAAGGACGTCGCCCGCCGGACCGGGCTTTCGCTGTCCACCATTTCCAAATATCTCAACGGCGGCAACGTCCGCGAGGAAAACCGCCTTGCAATCGATGCAGCGGTCGCAGAACTGGGCTATTCCGTCAATGTTTTTGCCCGCAGTCTCAAGGCAAACCGCTCCATGACCGTCGGCGTCCTGCTGCCGACAATCTCGAGTCCCTTTTTTGGCCGCGTGGTCGCGTCGCTGGAGCTGATTTTGCGGCGCAGCGGCTATGAATGCTTCGTATGCAGCTATGATTTTGACCGGGAGCAGGAGCTCGGCAAGCTTGCGTTTCTTGCGCGCTATCACGTCGACGGCATCGTCTACGTCCCGGAGCACGCGACCGCCGAAGAGCTTCGCGTCCGCGTCGGCACGATCCCTGTCGTGCTGATCGACCGGTCGCTGGAAAATGCGCAGTATGATACCGTCGTGGTCGACAATCTGAACGCGGTCTATATGGCCGTTGAGCATCTGATCGGCCGCGGACACCGCCGCATCGGCCTTATCGCAGGCCCGCAGACCATTTCCACCGCGCGGGAGCGCACCGTGGGCTACCGCCGCGTGCTGGCGGATTACCGTCTGCCGGTCGATGAGGCGCTCATTGCCGCCGGGAACTACGATCTCGAATCCGGCTCGCGTCTGTTCAGCGCCTTTCTCAATATGCCGCAGCCGCCGACCGCTGTATTCGTCACCAACTACGACATGACGCTCGGCGCGATCATGGCTGCGCATGAGCGCGGCGTGGCCCTGCCGGACGAGGTGGATTTCATCGGCTATGACAACGTCGACCTGTGCTCCATCGTTTCGCCCAAGCTTGAAATTGTCGAGCAGCCCATGGATGAAATGGGCCTGCGCGCGGCAGAGCTGCTGCTGGCGCGGCTCACGGGCGACGCGTCGCCCGCAAAGCTGCTGCGCCTCAAGGCGAAGCTTTCCAACCTGTAAGTCCCGCCCGGAAGGGCGTATGAAATGACATTCTATAAGCGTAAAGGAGTTTGTTGTATGGCTAAGAATCGTTATATCGGCGAATACCCCGTAATCGGCATCCGCCCCATCATTGATGGCCGCCGCGGCCCGATGCAGCTGCGCGAGAGTCTGGAAGATCAGGTCATGGCCATGGCCGAGGCCGCGAAGAAGCTGTTTGAGGAAAATCTGTACTATTCCAACGGCGAGCCTGTGAAGGTCGTCATGGCTGACACCTCCATCGGCCGCGTGCCGGAATCCGCTGCCTGCGCCGAGAAATTCAAGCGCGAGGGCGTCGCCATCACCCTGTCCGTTACCCCCTGCTGGTGCTACGGCTCCGAGACGATGGATATGGATCCCATGACCATCAAAGGCGTCTGGGGCTTCAACGGCACCGAGCGGCCGGGCGCTGTGTATCTGGCCTCTGTTCTGGCGACCCACGCCCAGAAGGGCCTGCCCGCCTTCGGCATCTACGGCCATGAGGTGCAGGATCGCGACCAGGTCACGGAAATCCCCGACGACGTGAAGGAAAAGCTGCTGCGCTTCGGCCGTGCCGCTGTCGCAGTCGCGACGATGCGGGGCAAGAGCTATCTGCAGATCGGCTCCGTCACCATGGGCATCGGCGGCTCCATCATGGATCAGAACTTCATGGAGGAGTATCTGGGCCTGCGCGTGGAGTCCGTTGACGAGGTCGAGATCCTCCGCCGCATGGAAGAGGGCATCTACGACCATGAGGCCTATGAAAAGGCACTGGCCTGGACGAAGGCGCACTGCAAGGAAGGCCGCGACGACAACCCCGAATACGTCGACTTCCTCGGCGAAAAGCGCCGCATCAAGTTTACAAAGGAAGAAAAAGAGAAGCAGTGGGAATTCACGATCAAGATGTACTGCATCATCAAGGATCTGATCCAGGGCAATAAGAACCTGCCCGCAGGCTTCATTGAAGAATCCGTCGGCCATAACGCCATCGCTGCCGGCTTCCAGGGCCAGAGACAGTGGACGGACCATTGGCCCAACTGCGATTATCCTGAGGCTGTCCTCAACTCGTCCTTCGACTTCGAAGGCCCGAAGGAGCCGATGGTCTTCGCAACGGAAAACGACGTGCTCAACGGCCTTGGCATGCTGTTCATGGAGCTGCTGACGAACCGCGCGCAGATCTTCGCCGACGTGCGCACCTACTGGTCTCCCGAGGCCACCAAGCGCGTCACCGGCTACGACCTCGAGGGCAAGGCCAAGGACAACGGCGGCATCATCCACCTGCTGAACTCCGGCGCAGCCTGCCTCGACGCCTGCGGCGAGTGCACCGACGAAAACGGCAATGCCGTCATGAAGAAATGGTGGGAGGTCACGGACGAGGACATCAAGAAGATGACCGACGCGACCGTCTGGTGCGAGGCCGGCTTCGACAACTTCCGCGGCGGCGGCTTCTCCAGCCACTTTGTCACCCGCGCGGAAATGCCCGCGACCATGATCCGTCTGAACCTTGTCAAGGGTCTCGGCCCCGTGCTGCAGATCGCCGAGGGCTGGACGGTCAAGCTGCCTGAGGAAGTCACCGACACGCTCATGGAGCGCACGAACCCCACGTGGCCGTGCACCTGGTTCACCCCGCGCTGCGACGGCAAGGCCGGCAGCCCGTTTGAGAGCGCCTACTCCGTCATGCAGAACTGGGGCGCGAACCACGGCGCGATCTCCTACGGCCACGTCGGCGCGGACCTCATCACGCTCTGCTCGATGCTGCGCATCCCCGTTTGTATGCACAATGTTCCGGAGCAGGATATCTTCCGTCCGGCAGCGTGGAACGCGTTCGGCATGGACAAGGAGGGCCAGGACTACCGCGCCTGCGCCGCCTACGGCCCGATGTACAAGAACATCCGCTGAGCCTTCCAAAGGGCGGGCGGCAGAATAGACTCCCTGAAGACTGACGCAATGCTTCAGCGGGAGCAATCATGGATGTCTGTGATTGCTCCCGCTGTTTTCGGCAATACAGGAGCAGTTCATCTGCCGCCTTGAGTTTCTTCGCGGATTCGTATATACTGTATGGCAGATAAATGGAAAGCAGAGGAGGGCGCAGGATGTCCAGCGACGAGGCATTGTATCGGCAATATCTGTCCGGCGACGACACAGGGCTGGAGGCTCTGATGAAACAATACGGCGACCCTCTGACGATGTACATTGACGGCTATCTGCACGATGTCCATGAGGCGGAGGAGCTGATGCTCGACGTTTTCGCCTATCTTTTCACAAAGAAGCCTAGGATCCGGGACGGAGGCTTTAAGGCGTATCTGTATAAGGCGGCGCGCCACATGGCGCTGCGCTGCAAAAGCAGGCGGAAGCGCCTGTTCAGCCTCGATGAGCTGGCGGACGAGCCGGACGGCAGGCTTCTGGCGGAGGAGGTCGTCCGGACGAAGGAGCGCAGCCGCATCCTGCACGTCTGCATGGACGAAATGAACCCGGACTACCGCGAGGCCCTCTATCTCACCTATTTTGAGGGCATGAGCTACGCACAGGCCGCGCAGGTCATGGGCAAAACGGTGAAGCAGATCACAAACATGGTATATCGCGGAAAGAAAAGCCTGCGCAGGCTGCTGGAACGGGAGGGGATCACAAATGCGGAGCTATGAGGAACGGTGCGCGGAGGTGAAACGGCGAATTGCCGCAGAAAAGCGGAAGAAACGGCTCCGGCGCGGCAGGCTCGTTATGGCAGCAGCTGCGGCGGCGTGCCTTGCGCTGCTCGCTGGCGTCTTGATCGCCATGCCCGGCATGACCGCGCAGCTTCAACCCGACAGCTGCACTGGCTTTGAGACGGCGGCCAGTATGTATGGCGGCAGCGACGCGTTGGGGTATATTATCGTCGGACTTCTGGCTTTCCTTTTGGGTGTGTGCATGACCATCCTGTGCTTCCGTCTGCGGCAGATGGAGCGGGACGAGAAAGACGAGGGACAGCATGGAGCTGATTGAAAATCTGCTGCAATTACTGGTCACGTTCGCCGGGGCGTGCCTTGCCGGCTTTGCGTATTGGAAAAGCAGAGTGCAGAAGTATTTTCTGCTGTTCTGCTTCTACGGCTGCTTCGCGCTGGGTGCGCTTTACTGGACGCTGTATCTGCTGCTGTTTGGCGCGACGCCGCGTGTGTTTTATGTGTCGGAATTCGGCTGGGTGGCCAGCATGATCTTCCTGCGCATTTTGCAGGCAACGCTCTCTGGCCCGGACGAACGTGCCTTCCGCTGCCGGGTGGTATGGCTGGCGCCGCTGGTCGGCGTGCCGCTGATGGTGTTTTACTGCACCTATGGGGATATCCTCTCCAACCTGATCTGGTGCGGCATGATGATCGCGCTCTCCTTCTGCTCCATACGGGGCCTCGCTTATGCGCGTCGTCAGACTGGTGCGGCGCGGGATATGCGGCACTTTCATACCGCCGTGCTGTGCTTTGCTGCGTCTGAATATCTCCTTTGGACGGCCGGCTGCTTCTGGCAGAACGATTCGCTGGCAAGCCCGGCCTTCTGGTGCGATATTCTGCTGACGCTCGCCATTCTGGGCCTGCTGCCCGCTACGAGAAAGGCGGTGCGCACATGACCTGCATTGAAAACATTTTCATCTGCATGGCCTCGCCGCTGCTGGTCGCCGCCTTGTGCATGGGCAGGCGGCGGCTGCGCTTCTTCCTGTTCGGCGTTGCCGGGATGGGGGTGTGTCTGCTCTCGGCCTACATCAATACCTTCCTTGCGGCGGTGTATCAGGCGGACGCGCTTGCCGCCACCGTGGAGATCGCCCCGGTGGTGGAGGAGGTGATGAAGCTGCTGCCGCTGGTGTTTTACCTGCTGGTATTCGAGCCGGAGGCGGAGCGGATCAAGCCCGCCGCGATCACAGCGGCGCTTTCCTTCGCCACCTTTGAAAATGTGTGCTATCTGATCCAGAACGGAGCCGGCCGTTTTTCCTTTATCTTTTTCCGGGGCTTCGGGACGGGGGCCATGCACGTGCTCTGCGGCCTGATCGTCGGCGGAGGGCTGACGTATGCGTGGCAGCGGACGTGGCTGAAAATCGCCGGAACCTGCGGCCTTTTGGGCGCGGCCATCACCCTCCATGCGATCTATAATCTTCTCATCGCCTACGGCGGCACGGCGCAGTACATCGCCTATGTTCTGCCGGTCCTGCTGATCACCGCAGGCAAGCTGCGCATTTTTCGCTCACTGGGAGGCAGCAGGCTTGCCTGAGCGTCCGCAGCTTTTTGCAATGCACGAAAAAAGCTTTTAGCGTCAGCTGCCAAGCGCGTATGTGCGCCTGGCAGCTGACGCTAATGTTACGGCGTATTACGAACCGCTATGGAGATCTGCGCCGTCGCCATCCCCGGAGGCGAGGGTATAAAGGCCGCTCAGATAGGCCCATGTCGTCTGGTCGATCTCGCCGGTCTGCGGGAGCGCGGCCAGCTTTTGAAGCCACTTGACTGCTGCAACGGACGGCGCGTCGTGAACCCCGGTCACGGTCAGCACCGGGGCGTTGACGTAAAAGCGCGCAAGCGCCTGAAGCATGGATTGGATCAAAAACAGGTGCGAGTTCCGGCTGCCTGCGGCAAGCGTGCGGTTCGGCGTCCAGCGGACCGTGACCGGCGCGGCGGGCAGGACGGACGGGCTTTGGACGGTATAGACCGCGACGAGTTTGTTCCACGTCGCGTTGTCCGTTTCACCGGTGACGGGCAGAGCGTTCTGCCGCTGGAATTCCCGGACGGCCTGCACGGTGTTCGGCCCGTAAATGCCGTCCGGTACGAGCTTTAAAAGCGTCTCGTCCACGTGCGCGATGGTGCGGAGCATCGTCTGTAAGCTCCGGATGGGCTGGCCGACGTAACTTAACGGTGTGTTCATACGATGCGCACCTCCCTGTCCTGCATACCCGACTTGAGCGTTATCCCCGGAAACTGCACGAAGCGCGTGGACTGCGCGTGCTGCAATAAAAACTGCATCCCCGCCAGATCGGACGCGCTCTGCGCGTCCGGTGTGCCGGTCGGGGCGCTTCCGGTCAGACGCTGGAAGACCGCGAGACTTTTTTTCGTCTGTGCGTCCAGCTTCCCGGTCTTTTTCGGCGCGTCCAGCTCCGGGAAGGCCGCCGCAGCGGCGATCAGCTGCTCCTGCAAATCAGCCTCCGTCACGGCCATCGGCGGACGCGTGAACGGGAAGAGCGCTTCGTTTCCGAAAACGGTCGTTTCGATGCCTGCAAACTGCGAATAGATGCTGTCCCAAGTCGCACGGTCAACTGTGCCCGTTTCCGACAGGCTGTAGGCGCGCTGGAAGGTCGTGACGGCTTGTGTAGTTGTGTCACCGAATACGCCGTTGACCGGCGGCTCCTGCACGGCGGAATTAAACTGTGAGATCACAGACAGCATATATTGAAGATGCGTCACCTTCGCGCCCTGTTCGCCGGGCAGAATCTGCTCGGGGTATTCCCACGAATAGCCGTAGAACGTCTGCCCCAGCGATTGCAGCTCGCCCAGCTTCAGAACCGCTGTATAGAGCAGCACGATTGTGTACCACGTTGCGCGGCCCACAATGCCGTCGACCGACAGAGAGAATATGGACTGGAACGCGCGCACGGCGTTTTCCGTTGCTCCGCCGAATATGGCGTCGACCGGGACCTTGGGGATGGCGGGGTAGTTCTGCGAAATGCGGTTGAGCGCGACCTGCAAAAACGACACGTTCACGCCGATATCGTTCCGCCGCACGGGACTGCCGGGGTAGGATTCCTGCAGATTCTGTACGGGCGCGTTCGTCACAAGCTCCACATCTTCCCCGTAATATGTACGCAGAATATCGATGGAGTTTGCGCCGTCCTGCGCCAGATACTGTGATCCCCACTGACTCAGGCCCTGACAGGTGACTGTCACGCCGTTGCAGAATTTTGCCGCCAGCGGCTCGACAAAGCCCTGCTTCCGCAGATAATCCGTGAACAGCTCGTCGACCAGCTCGGAGATATTTTCATAGATGTTGCGGCCATTGATAAATTTCTGGTCAATGGCCGTCGAGGACGTGATATCGAAGGAATACCCCCGGCTGCGGTAATACTCGGTGTAGATCCGATTGAGCGCGAACGAGATGATCGCCAGCGCGTTGGCCCGCAGCGCGGCAGGCTCCCACGTCGGGTAGACCTCGCTGGACAGGACGTTTTTCACATAGTCGGAAAACGACACGGTAACATTTTCCGCGTTCGAATCCGGCGAACCGAGATGAACGGTGATGCTTTCGGGGATGTACGGGGCGATCGTCGCCAAAAAGCTCCCTCCTTTACAGATCCTGCGCCTGCGATGGGATGTCGAATTCCTGCGTCTGCGCGTAGCTGTCCGGCAGCGTCGGCGTCGGGATAAGCACGATCTGCTGTAGCGTCTGGATACCGGGGAAGATCTGCGCGTTGTGGATGAACACGCGGTCATAGCCCGCACGCTCTCCGCGCAGGTCGACAAGGGCATAGGGCATCTCGGCGGTCTGCCGCGTCTGGCTGTCGGACGCCGGGGGCGTGGGAACGTCAAAGGGCTCGGTAAAGCCGTCATAATTTGTCATGCGCACGGCCAGCAGCTCCTGCCTGCCGTCCGGCAGCTCCTGCGTGATGGTGAGCGTCGCGCCCGGAATGGGGATCTGCGCGGCGGATGTCACGATCTGCGCGGTCACGGTTCCGTATTCCTGCATTATACCGCCTCCTTTTTGCTTTCAGCCGTTAGCATATGCGGCAAACACAAAGTTTGTGCATGAACAGAGGCTGACCTGCGGATACTAGATAAAAAAGCAAGGGAGCGGAGCAGTATGAACATGACCCCGAAGGAATATAACCGCTATGTGGCGCGGCTGGCTAAAAAATCGCCGCTGGGAAAGGATCTGCTGAACAGCTTTCTCATCGGCGGCCTGATCTGCGTGGTCGGCCAGCTGATTCTGAACGGCTACACCGCGCTGGAGCTTTCTGAGCAGGACGCGGCGGCGGCCACCTCGGTCAGCCTCGTGTTTTTGAGCGCTGTCCTGACGGCCCTGAGCGTCTATGACGATCTGGCGAAGATCGCGGGCGCGGGAACACTCGTGCCGATCACGGGCTTTGCCAACGCGGTCGTCTCGCCGGCAATTGAATTCAAGGCAGAGGGCTTCGTCACCGGCATGGCGGCCAAAATGTTCATCATCGCCGGCCCCGTCATCGTCTACGGCACAGTCGCCAGCGTTCTTTACGGCGTGATCCTCGTGATTTTCGGCGGTTAGACTTCCCTTTGGGCGGAAGATCGGGTATAATCAGGTTGTAATTCGATGCCTCTCAAATTCTGGCGGGAGCGGGACGCTGCTCCGCCCGACGGGCTGCAGTGATTTTTGGGGAATTTACGGCGAATGCGAAGACTCTTGCCCATTTTAGCGTAGGGGCGGACGACTCTGTCCGCCCGCAAAATACTGCGTTTTCGCGGAAAACTGCGGCGAATTTGCGACATTTTCGGGCCGACAGAGTCGTCCGCCCCTACAGGATGCGTTAAAAAACGCAATAGAAAACCACTCACGCTCATTACATAAAGGAGACACCTCATGTCCAACAGAACCATCTGCCTCATCAACGATTCCTTCCCGCCCGTAACAGACGGCGTTGCGAACGCGGTCGTCAATTATGGCCGCGCGATCACCGAGAGCGGGAGCAGGGCCGTCGTCGCAACGCCGGCCTATCCCGGTGCGGATGACAGCGGCTTCTCATTCCCGGTCGTGCGCTATCCGAGCATCGACATGACGAAGCTCGTCGGCTATCACGCGGGCTTCCCGTTCTCGGAGAAGACCATGCAGACGCTTATGGAATACCCGTTCGATCTTATCCACTGCCACTGCCCGATCACCTCCGCCGTCCTCGCGCGCGAGCTGCGCGCCCGCATCCACGTCCCGGCGGTCTTTACGTACCACACCAAGTTTGACATTGACATTGCCAACGCCATCCACGCAAAGCTTTTGCAGGAGGGCGCAAAAAAGCTGCTCGTCGACAACATCAGCGCCTTCGACGAGGTCTGGACGGTCAGCCATGGGGCAGGGGAGAACCTGCGCTCACTCGGCTATCAGGGTGACTGGCGCGTGATGCCGAACGGTGTCGACTTCGCACGCGGCCGCGTACCGGAGGAGGACGTGCGCGCGGTCTGCCGGGACTTTGATCTGCCGGAGGGCGTGCCGGTTTTCCTGTTCGTGGGCCGCATGATGTGGTACAAGGGCCTGCGCATCACGCTGGACGCGCTCAAAAAGCTCAAGGACGCGGGGCACCCGTTCCGCATGGTCTTCGTCGGCAGCGGCGGGGATAAGGACGAGGTCGTCGCCTACGCAAACGAGCTTGGGCTTTCGGACTGCGTGTTCTTTACCTCGCCCCAATATGACCGCAGCGTCATCCGCGCGTGGTACTGCAGGGGCGATCTGTTCCTGTTCCCGTCGACGTTCGATACGAACGGCCTTGTTGTGCGCGAAGCGGCGGCCTGTGAGCTGGCAAGCGTGCTGGTGCGCGGCAGCTGTGCCGCAGAGGATATCACGGACGGCAGAAACGGCTTCCTGATCGAGGAAAACGCAGACTCCATGGCAGCGCTGCTCGCAAAGCTCTGCCATGAACCGGAGGTCCTGAAGCGCGTGGGCAGGCAGGCGCAGGAAGAGATTTATATTTCCTGGGACGACGCTGTCCACCGCGCGCAGCAGCGCTATGAGATCGTGATCGAGCAGTACCGCTCCGGCGGCCATTCCGCCCGCCGCCGCTTCTCCGACGAGTATTACCAGTCGCTCGGCCTGTGCGTCGACGTGCTCAAACGCAGCCGCGAACACCTGCGCGAGCAATGGGACGCTTTCGCGGAGCACTTTCAGTAACGATATGCAAAACGCCGGAGGGCGCTCCTTTGGAGGCCTCCGGCGTTTTTATGCCCTGATTCAGTTTTTCAGCTTCCACGCAAGGTCGTTCAGGAACAGCTCCTGCTCCAAGCCCTCGACCGTGGTGTCCTTCGTGATGTGGACAAATTCGATTTCCATCATTCTCGCCCAGTCGCGCAGCTGCTCGGCAGTCACGTCGTAGGAAAGGACGGTGTGGTGTGCGCCGCCAGCGGTGATCCAGCATTCGACGCCCGTGGTGAGATCGGGCATCGCGCGCCACATAACGCGGGCGACCGGCAGGTTCGGCATGGGCATGATAGGCTTGACGGCCTCAATATCCTGCACGATCAGGCGCAGTCTGCCGCCCATGTCGATGAGGCTCGTGACAACGCCCTTGCCAGCCTTGCCTTCAAAGACGAGACGGGCGGGATTCTTTTCGTTCATGCCGATGCCGAGGAAGTGCGTCTCGATGCGCGGACGGCCCGATGCAACGGACGGGCAGACCTCGAGCATATGCGCGCCGAGGGAATATTCCTGCCCCTTGACGAGGTGATAGGTGTAGTCCTCCATGAACGCGGATGCGCCGTTGCCGTTTTCGCCCATGGCCTTCAGAATGGCGGTCATGGCCGCAACCTTCCAGTCGCCCTCGCCGCCGTAGCCGTAGCCCTGCGCCATCAGATGCTGAGAAGCGAGGCCGGGCAGCTGCTCCATGCCGTAAAGGTCCTGGAACGTATTCGAGAACGCCTTGCAGCCCTCCGCGTCCATCATCTTCTTCATGGCAATTTCTTCACGTGCCTGATAGCGGATGGCATTGATATCGTCGGTCGCAAAGTCATACTTTTCGCGGTAAACGGCCATGAGTTCGTCAATTTCAGCCTCAGAAACGGCATTCATCTCCTTCACGAGATCGCCGACGGCCCAGGTGTTGACCTCCCAGCCGAGCTTCTTCTGTACCTCTACCTTATCGCCCTCGGTGACGGCGACGTTGCGCATATTGTCGCCGAAACGCATGACCTTCATGTCCTTCGAGACGGCTACGCCGATGGCCGCCTTCATCCAGCTGCCGATGCACGCCTGCACGTCCTCATCCTGCCAGTACCCGGCGATGATCTTGCGCGGCTTGCGAAGTCTCGCGCCGATGAAGCCGTGCTCGCGGTCGCCGTGTGCTGCCTGATTGAGGTTCATGAAGTCCATGTCGATCTCTTCATTGGGAATTTCGCGGTTATACTGCGTGGCGAAATGCAGCCACGGCTTCTGGAGCAGATCCAGACCGTTGATCCACATCTTCGACGGGCTGAACGTGTGGCACCACGTGACGATACCGGCGCAGGAATCATCATAATTGGCCTCTTTCACGACCTGCGTGATCTCGGCGCTGGATTTAGCTGTGACCTTGTATTTGAGCGGATACGGCAGCACGGCGGACAGCTTCTGCGCCATTTCCTCCGCGCGATTGGCGACGGTGGTCAGAACGTCCTCGCCATAGAGCGTCTGCGAGCCGACGATGAACCAGAATTCATAGTGTTTCATAGTATCTCTCCTATCAAAATTACAGATTGCGGTGCTTATTCGTCCTTGTTTTTGCGCGAGAGCACCAGACTCTGGACCACAAGGAACAGACATATCATAGCAGAAACCGTGATATTTGTCCACCATGCCTCGTCAAGTCCCAGCGAGGAGACGATATTCTTGATCGTGCTCAGGGACAAAACACCAAAGAGCGTGCCGATGATATTGCCGACGCCGCCGGTCAGCATTGTGCCGCCGATGATGGAGGACGCGATGGCGTTCATTTCCGCGCCGCTTGCGTGCGACGGGGAGCCGGAGCCGACGTGCAGGAAATACACGAAGCCGCCGATGCCTGCGAGAATGCCGCAGATGAGGTGCGCGAGGAATTTTGTGCGCTTGACGTTGATGGCCAGCATATTGGCGCTGTAGCTGTTGCCGCCGACCGCGTAGACGCTTCTGCCGAACTTCGTCCAGCGGAGCACCACGAACAGAACTGCCACGACCACGAGCGCTACAACAACGCCGATCTCCACATAGGCAGGAACATACGCGCCCAGCTTATTGACGGAGCCCATGCCGGGCACATAGATGCGCGTTTCTTTCAGCGCCTTGAACGCCGCGTTTTCGACGTTGAACTGCGTGGCGTTTACAATGGTCGTCATGCCCTTGGCAAAGAACATCCCCGCAAGCGTGACGATGAACGGCTGGATTTCAAGATACGCGATCAGGAAGCCCTGCACGAGGCCGAACGCCGTGCCGATGCCGAGGGCCAGCAGAATGGCCGTCAGGACGGTGCCGCCCTGATAGTCGAGATTGACCGCGCAGCTCATGCAGACGAGCGCGGTGAGCGTGCCGACAGAAATGTCAATGCCGCCCGTGATCATGACGAGGCTCATGCCGCACGAAAGCGCGTTGCCGCCGAGCGCAACAGCCAGGATCGCATCCATTTCAATGTCCTTGGCGACGACGGAATAGTTGATGGTGGAGAAACGGCTGACCTTGATAAAGCCCGCAACGGCCACGCACAGGCCGAGGATGACATAGGTCATTGCCGCAATGCTGGTCTGCATCGCGGCGGACGCGTTTTTGTATCTTGCCGTGCGCGGCATGGCGCAGCGCAGTGCGCTCAAGGCGAAAAACGACCTTCTCTCCGCGCAGATCGACCGGCAGAAGGAGCATTATGCCGCGCTCACCGCGCAATACGCGAACATCCGACGTATGCGGCACGATATTGCCAAGCATCTTGACACCATGCAGGCGCTGCTGCAGTCCGGACAGTATCAGGCTGCCGCGGCGTATTCAAACGAGGTTTCCGCGCAGGCGCAGGTGCAGGCGCATCTGGGGATCTGCGAGAATCCGATCGTTGACGCGTATCTGTTTTCCCGCTCACAGGAGCTGGAGCGGCAGGGCTTCCGCGTTCAGCTGCCGGGCGGCCTGCGCGTTCCCATCAGCCGCACCTACCGCAGCACTGCGCGCGAGCAGTTCTTCTCCCGCTTGCAGATATAAACCCGCACCGCCTTAAATTGGCGGTGCGGGTCGTTTATTTTCGTTCTGCTGGCTTTCCGCAGCTCAGCCGGTCACTTTTTGCAGCGCCAGAGGAAGGTGACGATCTGGGCGCGGGTGCATTCTGCGTCGGGGCTGAAGGTGGTGCGGGTGGTGCCCGTGGTGATCGCTTCCTTTACTGCCCACAGGACCGCATCGGCGTAGTACGCGTCGGCGGAAACATCCGTGAACGGGTTGCTGCTGCCTGCCGCCGGGGACTGCTCAGAGCGCCAGAGGAAGGTGACGATCTGGGCGCGGGTGCAGGTATCGTCCGGGCTGAACGTCGTGCTGCTCGTGCCCTTCGTGATGCCGTTCTCGACGGCCCACAGAACCGCGTCATAGTAGTAGCTGTCCGCGGGAACGTCGGTAAAGGGCATGGTGCGGGATTCGGGCGCGGGTCTTCCGGCGGCACGCCACAGGAAGGTCACGGCCTGCGCGCGGGTGCAGATGCCGTCCGGGGAGAAGTGCGCGGCGTCCGTGCCGGTGGTAATGCCGTTTGCAACGGCCCAATCCACGGCGTCTTCATAATAGCTGCCGGACGGTACGTCGACAAAGCTGCTGCGTACCCGGAACTGCACCTCGATGGTGTGGGACGCGCTGATGTTCTCGAAGGTGTAGGACCGCACCGCGCCGATGCTCCGGCCATCAATTTTCACGTCGGAGACGGCATAGCCCCTGTTCGGCGTGATGGTGAAGGTCTGGTTCGCACCCGCCCGGACGCTGACGTCGCCGCTCGGCGTGATGGAGCCGCCTGCACCGGCAGTCGCCCGGATGATGTAATAGCCGGGAACGTACCCGCCGCTGCCTCCGCTGCCGCCAGTATAGGTCCAATAGGCGTACACGATGGTATTTGCCGCGAAAACGGTACTGGTCGTGATCAGCTCACCGCCGTTTCGCTCCGTGTACCAGCCGTCGAAGCGGTAGCTGCCGCTTCGGAACGCGCCGGGCAGGAACGCCAGCCTGTGACCGATGGTCGTCATGCTGCTGACGGCGGGCGTGCCGCCGTTGCCGTCAAAGAAAATGACAAATTCGTTGACGGGAACCGGCTCCCAGATGGCATAGAGCGTGATATTCGATGTCACCATGATAGCGCCGTCGGCGATCACGCTGCCGCCGGCGCTGAGCGCCCAGCCGCTGAACTGCATATTCACGGGCGGGATAAAGCCGCAGGCGGGAAGGGGATAGCGGCTGCCTTCTTCAACAGTCACCGGCTCCATGCTGCCCGTGCCGCCGTTGGCGTTGAAGGTGATCGTGAACGTGGTCGGAATCACTGCGGAATCCTTCCACAGAGCCTTGATCTCGGTGTTTCCGAGCACGACGTAGTCGTCGCCCGCATTGTATTCAATGCCGCCGATCTCCCAAGCCTTGAATTCCTGACCATCAGGTGCGGTAAAGCCGCAGGCAGGAAGGGGATAGCGGCTGCCCTCTTCAACGGTGACCGGTTCCATGCTGCCCGTGCCGCCGTTGGCATTGAAGGTGATCGTAAACGAGCGGGCTTCGCCCTCTCCCACGACGACCTCTGTATCGGGGCTGGCGAAGTGGTTCCGATCCTCCGTATAGCGCACGAAGTAGCTGCCCGCAGTCAGATTTTCAATCTCGCTGCCGGTGCAGGCTGTGTAGCTCGCCTCAGCCGCCGCACGGTATTCCATGCTTGTATCCGTGCCGGTGATTTTGCCGTCGCTGCCGCCCTCGGTGGTCGGGCCGACGCCCTGCAGGCCGTCGGGGGCCTCCTGTTCGGCCCGTTCGATGCGCCACTGGGCTGTTGCCGCGTCCGTCGTGCCGTCCGTCCACCTTCCGGTTTTGGAGGTAACGCTGACGGTATACGTGCCCGCGTCCGTGGCAATGTTTCCTTCGATGTTCATCGTTTCGGCGTCATAGCCCTCTACGTTGGCAAGCTGCTCCCCGCCGTTGTAGACGTATTCGCCGGTGACGCGGATGGCTGTCGGCTTGACCGCCCTGATCTCCTCAAACTCGGCAATAATTCTGACGTCTGCTGCCGGCTGGATAAAGGAATCCGCGTCGTCATGGTCGACTGCCAGGCCGCTGTCCGCTTCTTCGACCAGCAGGCTCTTCAGACGGTACCCTTCGTCCGGGACCACCGAAAGCATGACCAGATCGCCCGCGTAGAACAGAGGCGTGCCGTCCGCATCCGTCTGGGCAGCGTTCGTCGTGACCGTACCGTTTGCGCAGTCTGCAATCGTCACCTTGTACTGCGGGTCGCCCTCCACGGTCACCTGCACCGAGATGTTCTTCTTCCACTCCTCTCCCGGACACGGGACAACATCCAGTTCCGAAAGGTTCTTTTCGTTGTCTTTTGTGCCCGCCAGGATCACCGTTCCGTTGACCGTGAAGGTCTGCTCCCGCGAAGAATTCGGATCATAGGTCCCCGGAATCGTCCAATCCACATCGACAAGCATCCAGTTTCCGCCGCTATGAGCCGACTTGACCCCGATCTTGATCTTGGAGAGTTCCTCTTCCAGCTTCTGCGTTTTGGAAATACGCAGCGGCAGCACAGTTGGCTCATCCCAATAACGACCCTCCTGCCCCACATCCATCAGATAGTTCCACGTAGCACGGAGCCAAAGGTACTGGCTCTTGTTCCCGCAGGCGTCTTCGATGAAAATGTTGTGGTCCTTGCCGCTCTCGTAATCTGCGGGGATCGTATAATAGCCATCCTCATCCGGCAGCAAAACGGTATAATCCGCAGACTCCTGGGGTTTGCGGTACCACACCGTGAAAGGGGACTCCTCCTCTACCCTGAACCGCAGATCACCGTAATATCTCCCGCTGCTCTTCAGTTCCTCACCGGTAGAAAGATCAATGGCTTTCGGAGCCTCCACATCGGCGGTCAGGTTCGGCGTAGAGACATAGGCCGTTCCCTTGACGTTTTTGGCTTTGGCGTAGATATACCAGCTGCCATTTGCGTCATACTCCGCGGCGTCTATATGGGCCTCAGGCCTGTAGATGATGATGACCCCCGGTTCCGGGTCCGGGTGCTTGTATTCGATCCAGGGAATTTCACCTTGCTTATCCATCTCCGCCAGCTGCTCCTGTGTGTAGCGCTTCGGCGAACTGAAGTAGCAGCCAGGTTCTGTGGCGTTTGTTGTGTCGATCCTTACGGCCACCGAATAGCGGTTATTGTCCGTATCCTTGCGTGCAGCCTTGAGATAGTACGTTTCGTCCGTATCCGCGCTGTATCCCGTAAAGCGCTGGTTCTGCCCCAACTCGAGCTCCACCTGCGGATACACCGTGGAATACTCCAGCAAAAGTGTCCGGCTCCTGTTGATCAGGCCTACCACGAATTGCTTCTTTTCTTTGTCATATGGGATCTCCGTCCCATCCGCCTCATCGGTCAGCTTTACCGCCGCATCCTCCGGCAGCTTCATCGTGAGGATCAGATACTCATTGTGTGCCAGCAGCTTATCCACATACGTCTTGCTTCTATCCGGACTTATCACCTGCACCCGGTGCCGCCGGTAGACCGTCACCGTTGCCGTGGTCTGGTTGCCTGCGTTGTCTGTCGCCACGACGGTATATTCATTTCCTGCGTCATTGTTGCCGCCGTCCGGCGCGGGAAGAGAATAGGTAGAGCCAACTGTCTGCTCCACACCGTTGATGGTCACCGACTTGATGCCGGAGGACGCCTCTCCCGATGCCGCCGGGTCGCTGACGGTGAAGGTGTACGCGCCCGGCTTTCCCTCGAGCGTTTTTTCATCGCGGACATCCTCGGCGGTATAGATCCCGCCGTCCTCCAGCACCTCCAGAACAGGCGCTTTCGTGTCCGTTTCCATGATATGGCCGCAGACATCGCAGACCAGCTGGTGCGTTTCCGTGTTCCAGCCGCTGGATTTGTGTTTGCCGTTCTGCGCAGACTCCGGCGCGACCGGGTCGCGTGCCTGACATTTCATGTTCCTGCACGCCCAGACGTGGCACGACTGCCGGTCGACCCAGCCGAAGTTGTGCTTCCCGTTGCAGGGGTCGTCGATCAGCTCCAGTTCCATCGCGTTGATCGCCCAGCCGTAGTTCTTCACGTACGGCAGCGTCAGCAGCTGCACGTCGATACGCCCGTTCTCGTTGGGGATCAGGATATCATAGAGGTTCCAGAAGAAGGTAAACTCGTCGTTGCGGTTGATGGCTTGCGCCTCAACCTTCAGCTTTATCAGCTTTCCATGGTATGAGCCTATTTTGATGGACTTGTAGTCTTCGGGCAGGGGGTTTCTGACAAAATCTCCTATATATCTTAGCACTGTGCTGTATACCTTGCCCGAGTATACAAGATCGCCGTAGCCCATAACCGCTGCGTTCGAGGCATATTGATTATAGCCTGTTGTAAGCGTCAGCTTCGCGTCCGTCACGGTGATGTTCTGACCGTGGCACCAGCGGCCGCCGCCGATGGCTGCGCCGTATGCGCCGTGCGCGTTCACCTCGCCGCCGGTGATGGTGATATCGCGCGCCGGGACGTACTGACCGCCGCCGATGCCCGCGCCGTTGTATCCGCCGCAGGCGTAGATCTTGCCGCCGTAAATGTTGATATTATAGGCTGCGGTGTCGCCATCCATGTCCTGCTCCGATGTCCAGCAGCCTCCGCCGATACCGGCTCCTGCCGTGCCGCCGGTGGCGGAAATATCGCCGCCGTAGATGTAGATATCGCGGCCGCGACCCTTGAAGCTGCCGCCGATGCCGGAGCCCGTTTCGCCGCCCTTCGCCTCGATTTTACCTGAGTAGAAATACAGCTTCTCGCCGCTGCCGTTTCTGCCGCCGCCAATGCCGGCTCCTCCGTCGCCGCCCTTGGCGATGATGGTGCCGCTCCAGAGCGATGGGTTCGTCTGAGAGCCGAAGTGCATATTTGCGCCGTGACCGTACATATCCAGGTTGAACAGACTTTCTGCGATATTGCGGGTCGCCCAGCTTCCTCCTATGCCCGCCGCTTTATAGCCGCCCTGACACGTCACCGTGGTGCCCTTCATCACCTGCACGCACAGCTGCCCCTCGCTGCGGTTTTTCTGAATGGCTGCCCGTCCGGTGGCCCCCGTCAGCTTACTGTCCCGGTTGATAAAATACAGATACGCCGACGCCTTTCCATGCAGCTCGATGGCCGGTGTCTTGGCGTCCTTCTTCACCTGAATATTCACGTTATCCAGGAAGATGTGCGGTGCCGCCTTCTTTCCGTTGATCTGGATCTTCTTTGTCCAGACAAAGTCCGGATCGCTTGAGGACGAATAGATATAGTATGTCTTGCTGTCCTTGATGTTGATGTCGCTCGTTCTGTTACACAGATCGATCTCCACATCAAATTTTGCGGGGATATTATCCATCGCGCCGGTCTCCGCTGCAAAGGCCGCTGTCGGCAGCAGCGTCAGCATCATGCAGCACAGCAGCAGGATACTGAGTATTCGTTTCTTCATTGGCTTTTCTCCTCCTGTTCTTGCGGGTCCGCCCCGTCTTTTTTCTGGTTTTCTCTGATTCTGAGCCGGATGCACAGCGCGGTGATCGCCGCTGCCGCGGCGAAGGAGAGCACGGCCACCAGCACATAGCCGCCCGCGTCCTCCCGCAGCAGCATCGCGCCGAACATGCCCCGTGCGGCGGTCTGTCCCCGCACTATAAGTGCGTCCGCCGCCCCGGCAAGTGCCGTGAATAACATCAGGCAGAAAGCGGAGAGGCTTATTGCCTCGCGCCGCTGCCTCCGGCGGGCGTTTTCCCGCACCCGCTGCTTGACGAGTGCGACCCGTCTTGCGGTATCGTACATGATGGTGGAAGCCTCCTTTCCTTTTCCTGAAGTCAGGCTCTTTCACTTATATAGGTACATGAAATCGAAAAAACTCTCACCTCTGTCCCAAGTTTCTTCAAAAAAATCCGAGAGCTGCCGGAAATAGCTCTCGGATGAGGTTATTTATCAATGTGTAGCCAACAGTGCCGCCGCCTTTCGGGCGACGATGATCTCCTCGTCGGTATGGACGGTGAAGACGCGGACGGGGGCGTCCTCCATGGAGATATCCATTCCGGCAATCGCCATACGGTTTTTGAAGCCGTCGAGCCGGACACCCAGAAATTCCAGACCCTCCAGACTCAGCGCCCGCACGAGCGGGCTGTTCAGGCCGATGCCGCCGCCGAAGACGATCGCGTCCAGCCCGCCCATGACTGCGGCGTATGCGCCGATGTATTTTTTGATCGAATAGCAGTATGCGCGGATGGCCAGCTCCGCGTCCTCGTTTCCGGCCTCGGCTGCCGCCTGCACGTCGCGCAGATCGCGGCCCGCTCCGCCGGACATCCCGTAAAGTCCGCTCCTCGTCTGGAGCATCTGCTTGACCTCCTCGAGCGTCATGCCGCAGGATTCGACCAGATAGAAGATGATATAGGGGTCGATATCGCCGCAGCGGTTGTTGTGCATCGTGCCGCATTGCAGCGTCAGGCCAAGCGAGGTATCGAGCGATTTTCCGTTTTTAACGGCGCAGATGCTCCCGCTGCCGCCCAGGTGGCACACGACGAGCTTCAAGTCCTCCCGTTCCATCCGCTCCTGTGTCCACTCGGTCATATATTCGATGGATGCGCCGTGGAAGCCGTTGCGGCGGATGTCATAGTTACGGGAAATCTCGATCGGAATGGAATAATAGTACGCCTCCGGCGGCATGGTGCGGTGGAACGCCGTTTCGAACGCGCCGATGAGCGGCGTACCGGGCAGCAGCGCACGGAACTGCCGGATGGCGGCGAGATACGGCGGATTGTGCGCGGGTGCGATGGAGCTGAACGCCTCCATGCTGGAAAGCACATCGTCCGTCAGAACCTGCACGCCGCTTATGCCCTTTGCCAACACGACCTTGAAGCCCACACAGTCCAGCGCGGACAGATCGGAAAGAACCGTGTCGGTCAGCTGCCGCAGCATACGCGCAATGGCCTCGCGGTGCGTGGGGAAGACAGCGCTTTCGTCGGTCAGCGCGCCGTTTTCATGCGTTTTGGCGTAAAACCGCCCCTCGCCCGCGCCGACACGCTCAGCCCCGCCGGAAGCCAGCACAAGCTCCTCAGGCATACGGAACAGCTGGTATTTCAGCGACGTACTGCCGACATTGCAGATCAGAATATTCATAGTGCGCTCCTTGCTTTTTTCTATACTGTAACAGATGGGGCGGGAATTATCAATACATTACATTTGGCCGTCCATATAACAGACAGCGGCCCGGAGAGAAGAAGCGCTTCCCGCCGGGCCTCTTTTTATTTAGGAAGATCGATCCAGTAGCGCCTGACGGTGACGGCCTCTTCCGGGTCATAGCGTTCGTCTTCCAGAACGCCGCCGTTTTTCAAAATGACCGTTTCAGACGCGGCATTGTCCGCATCGCAGACGCAGAGCACCCGGTCGAAGCCGAACTGCGCGGCAAGAGCAGCAGCGCCGGGATACTCCCGTGCGCTGCCGGAATGCGGATCGTCCGGACAAGAACGTCACGGTCAGGCAGCATCGAGCGCATGGCAGCTCCTTTCTTTGTTTGAACGCGTCAACCAACCGTAGTTGGTAGGGGCGGGGCTTTGCTCCGCCCGGCGGGATGCCGTGGATTTATTAAAAAAACCACGGCGAATCCGTAGGGACGTCCCAATGCGCTTGTAGGGGCCGATGCCCACATCGGCCCGTTGGGAAGTTATGAATTCGCCGCGGAGTTTCGTAAAAAACGGTGCATCCTGCCGGGGCAATGTGTACCGGCAAGCGGCAGACCCACATCCGTAACGCTCCTTCGCCAGCACGTCGCCCAGCCGGGACAGGTCGTAATACTTGTTGATCAGGCCGATATCCAGTCCTGCCGGACAGGGGTGGCAATGCTTGCAGTATACGCACGTGCCCTTCGTGTCCTTCGGCGTGAGGGGGGCAATGACGGAATAGTCCCGCTCCTGCGCTTTCAGGTCAAGCAGATAGCGCAGAATGCCGTCAAATCACCGATTTCATCCAGACAGTGCATGAAGCCAAAGCCGACGTTTTGAACGGAGTGCTCTCCGACGACGGAGGTTCCGAGGCCGATCACGCTGATCTGCTCGTCCCCATGGGGCAGCTTCCGGTATTCCATAACATTCACCTCATAAATTTATTGTACGCCTGCCAAGGCGTTTAGATAGCGGATAAACGCCTTGCTGTTGATCATATAGGGATAGTTGATGACGATCAGATCGTCCACGCCCTGATCGGCGGCAAATTCGGCCAGATTCAGGCTCGGCTTGCCGTCGCGGTTGAATTCGCGCGGGTCGATGACGATGATGCGTCCGTAATGGCTCGTGAGGAACGGCACGAACGCGTTGCCGTAGGATTCCTTCAATACAATGCACGTCGGCCCCGGTACGTCGCTTTCGACGATGCAGATGGGCGTATCGCCGCCGATGAAGCAGAGATATTTATTCGAAACGGAAGCGTCCAGCTCCGTATACACGACGCTCACCGGCGTGCCGTTTTCGAGATTCCCGTTTGCGTAATACCGCGCATGGGTGTCGGCGATGGGCAGATAGTATTCCAGATAATCCGGGTGCTGCTTCAGCACCTCGCTCTGCGGATATCCCTCGGTGAAGCCGTACATGGAGCCGAGGAAGGTGTCGTAGCGGCCCGTCTGGAACTGCTCCAGCGGAACGGCTTCAAAGCCTGCGGCTTCGCAGAAGGCAGTGTAGGCATAATATGCCCCCAGCTGCGTCCAGTGGTGGTCAGTGCGGAAATAAATATATTCGTCCGTGTGGCTGCGGAGCTTGGAATAAGCATCGACCGTGATAATCTTGTCATCCATCTGGCTGTAGCAGAAGTCGATCATGTCCTTCTGGCTGTGTTCACCGGTGTGCAGACTCTCAGGCGAGTAAAATTCGCCGCCGTTCGGCGTGATCAGCGAGATCGTGCGCACGTCGGGACCCATGGCGCTGGCCAGATTGTCGATCGCGTCCGCGTAGCTGGTGATGAGATCGTCCAGCCGTGTGGGAATTTCCATCGCGCGGTCGCCCACGACAACCACGGAGCCAGCGTAGCTGGCGTCGGATTCATCCGGCGTGTCAAGCTCCGGGTCGGCCTCCGGCTGCTCTTCGGGCTGCTCCTCCGGCGGTTCGGGCGGCTGCGTCGAATCTGCCGGTTCCGGCGTTGTATCCGGCTGCGGTTCCGGCGTTGTATCCGGCGCGGCAGGCTCTGTCTGTTCCTGCTGCGGGGTCTGGCCGTTGGCTTTCTGCACGGCGTCGAGCGATTCGCCGCCCTGCGCGGCGGAATTGCTCTGATTGAGGATCAGAACGCTGTCCTCGCCGCTGCCGGAGTAATAATAGAATTTATTGAGCGTCCTGTTCGCTTTCAGAAGCGATTCGCGGCCCGGGAATGTGTCGGAATAATACTGCTCCAGCGCGGGGATATACGTCCCGTCCAGCAGCGATTTGACGGAGAATTCCGGCTTGACGAACTCCCGCTTTTCGGACACGGAGCCTGTCGCGTCATAGTCGGCCAGCGAATAGACCCCGACCGAGAACATGGCGGCAAGCAGGATCAGCAGAAGCGCCGTATATACTTTTTTCATAAGCCCGCCTCCTTAAAACCGGAAATACAAAAACGCGTTATAGGTCGAGCCGACCAGCGCGATCGTGGACAGCGCGAGCAGCGCCGCGTCAAACACGAACGAAACGGCGGCATAGACGATCTGCCCGCTCTTTTTTCCGCCCTGCGCGCACACGCCGCCGAACAGGCTGCCGAGATTGCGCGGGATGGACGTTGCGCCGATGGCGCAGAGGAGCAGCAGCGGCAGATTGTTCGTCAGCTGGATACCGGCCTGCGCGTTGGAAAAGCCTGCGCCGTAAAGCCCGAACATCACGCCGAAGTTCTGCACGAGCCGCGTCATGTCGGTGTAATAGAAAATGTTCCAGCCGAAGATGATCAGCAGCATCGTGCCGAGCCTGCGCAGCAGATACGGCACGCGCCGCATCGATTTTTCTCCCACCTGCTTTTCAATCGTGAGGATCACGAAGAAATACAGCCCCCAGAGCACAAAGTTCCAGCTTGCGCCGTGCCACATCCCCGTCAGCGCCCAGACGATCGCCATGTTGAGCAGCCTGTGCTTTTTCTTGCCGCCCAGCGGGATATAGACGTAATCGCGGAAGAAGGAGGAGAGCGAAATGTGCCAGCGCCGCCAGAAATCGGTGATGGACACCGCGGTATACGGCAGGCGGAAGTTCTCCATATATTTGAAGCCGAAGATACGCCCCATGCCGATGGCCATGTCGGAATAGCCGGAGAAATCAAAATAGATTTCAAACGTATACAGCAGGATGCCGAGCCACGCGGCGACTGTTGTGTTGGACGCGAGACTGCCGTCCAGGATCTGCGAGGCGACCTTGCCCGCCGCGTCGGCCAGAAGCACCTTTTTGGCAAGGCCGATGCAGAAGCGCGTCGCGCCGTAGAACGCCTCGGAGGCGTCAAACTGCCGGTCGTCGATCTGGGCCGCGACATCCGAATAGCGGACGATAGGCCCGGCGATCAGCTGCGGGAAGAGCGAGATGTAGAGCAGGAGCTTTGCAAACGAGCGCTGCGCCGGAACATCACCGCGCCAGACGTCGACCGTATAGGAAAGCGCCTGAAAGGTATAGAAGGAGATGCCGATGGGCAGCGCGATCTGCGGGACGGGGATGGACGCGCCGAAAACCGCGTTCAGATTCTCCACGAAAAAGCCCGCGTATTTGAATACCGCCAGACAGCCGAGATCCAATACCAGCGCAAGAATCAGAAAAATCTTTTTCCGCCTGCGCTCGATGAGCAGGCCGAAGTACCAGTTGACCGCGGCGGAGGCGATCATTAGAAGCAGATAGACCGGCTCGCCCCACGCGTAGAAGATCAGGCTGAACAGGATCAGCACAGCGTTCTTCGCGCGGATGCCCGGGCAGAAGAAATACGCAATGAGGCAGACCGGCAGAAACAGATACAGAAAGATCAGATTGGAAAAGACCATGGCACAAACGCTCCAGCTTCGACATTGATTTACATAATTCGACTTCTTTAATTTATCAGATAGCAGCGCATTTTTCAAGCGGAATCGGCTGCTTTGCGCAACTTTTTCTTCCATTCCGCGAAAAGCTCTGCTTGCTTTCCCACACCACACGTGCTATACTGATGTTGTTTTATGTGGGATTGCCACAGGAAAGAAGAGGGATCCTGAAATGCTGGCTATCGAGAGAAAAAATGAGATCCTCGACAAGCTCCGCGCCGAGCAGCGCGTCCTCGTCAGCGACCTTGCCGCCTATTATCATGTCACGGAGGAGACGATCCGCCGCGATCTGGACAAGCTGGAAAAGGAAGGATACGCCACCAAGACCTACGGCGGCGCGATCCTCGGCAACAGCACGAAGACAGACCTGTCCTATACCATCCGGAACAAGACCAACGTGGAAGCGAAAAATCAGATCGCAGCCATTGCCAGCCGCCTCATAGAGGACGGCGACCATCTGATGCTCGACGACAGCTCCACATCCTTATATCTGGCAAAAAAGCTCAAGGAAAAGAAAAACCTGACCGTCATCACGAATTCGGTCGAGCTGGTCGTGGAGCTGAGCGACGTGGAGGGCTGGACGATCCTCCTGACCGGCGGGCGGCTCAAGCCGGAATCGCTGGCCCTCGTCGGCGACCAGACGCAGCAGGCACTGCGGCGCTACCACGTTGACAAGGCCGTGATGAGCTGCAAGGGCATCGATCTGGAATCCGGGGTCACGGATTCCTCCGAATTCCACTCACAGACGAAGCAGTCCATGCTGCGCTGCGCGAAAACGCGGATCCTGATCCTCGACAGCAGTAAGTTTGACAAGATCTCGTTCATCGACATCGCTCCGCTGGACGTGTTTGACACCATCGTGACCAACGCCGCGCCCAGCAAAGCATGGCTCGATTATTTTGCCGAGCACGGCATTGAATGTCTGTATCCGGGCGCGAAATAAAACAAGAACAGCGCGGCTGTCCCTTCAACCGGACAGCCGCGCTGCTGCTTGTTCCGCACGCGGATCGTTACTTTTCTTCAGCTGCAGTCTGCGCCTCTGCCGTTTTCTCCTTTTCCACCAAGGCCATACCGGCCAGAATGAGGAAGATGCCGGCGGCGCGCAGCAGACTGAACGTTCCGTAAAACACGTAATCGAGCGTCAGCGACATCCCCAGATTGCCTGCCAGCATGAGAATTGACGAAACGAGCGTGTTCGAGCGCAGCGTCCCGACGATCTGCAGAAGCTGCGCCAGCAGCCCGCAGATGCTTCCGAGATACACCCACCATGGGACGGATACAATATAGCCCCACGACAGCTCCTTCCCGTTTTTCAGCACGAGCATCAGCAGCATGAACTGGATGCGCCCGACGCGCGTAAACAGCCGCGTGAGCTGCTCGTCCCCCTCCCCGCGCGCAACGATGCGGTTGATCTGCGGGGTGAACACGCCAGAGATCGACGTGGACAGCGCCATGTAATACTGGTTGATCTGCGCGCCCACGCCGTAAATCGCCGTCGCCGCCGTGCCGCTGATGATGCCCAGCAGCGTCGTATCCACCGTCCAGTTGATCTGGTTGATGATTTCGTTGAGGAAGATGAAGAACGAGAAGCCCGCCATGTCGCGCAGCAGCCCGAAATCGAACTTGCCGAAGGTGATGCGCATGCGGAGCTTTTTGACGCAGTACCAGATGCTCACCGCGTCGCTGATCGCGGTCAGGATCAGCGTGACCAGCACCAGCGCGATGGAGCCGTACCCCATCAGCAGCAGCGGCAGCATCACAATCGGGTTGAGCACCGTGCGCAGCATGCCGACCAGCCGCTGGAACAGGAAGCGCTCCTTCGCCGTGATATAGGAAAAGAACACGCTCGCCGGGAACGACGCGGCGATGTTGACAACCAGCAGCGCCATCAGGATCTTGGCGGTATCCAGCTCCTTCGCCGTCAGCTTCGCGGCGAAGATGTTTTTGACGTTGGCGACCAGCACGCCGCCCGTCAGCAGGCACAGCAGGCTGATGGCGAAGAAGATCGTCATAAACATGCCGTTGATCCGCGCCACGCCGTCCTCGCCGTCCTGCGCCTCCGCGCGGGAATAATAGCGCATGTAGGCGCTGCCCATGCCGAAGGAGAGCAGGCTCAGGTTGGAGACAAAGCCGTTCACCAGCGTATACAGGCCGTATTCGCTCTGCCCCAGCAGCCGCAGCATCACCGGCGTATAGGTGAGCGAAATCAGGGTGGAGAGGATCGTCTGCCCGTAACTGAGCAGCACGCCCGCTTTCTTTTGGTTCATCAACACTTTTTCCTTTCGGATCACTTTTTTGAACAGTAAATGAGCAAATCCGAA
>OGXR01000313.1_pt1 | contig 38765 bp, 35 predicted proteins | sample 1576331 | NCBI WGS metagenome assembly OGXR01 (sample SAMEA3541473, study PRJEB24748) | human gut metagenome | biome: human gut; feature: human-associated habitat; material: faeces | place: China | collected 2012 | reverse complement strand
GACTGCTGCGCCCGATGGGGCTTGCCTATCTTTCCGCCTTTTTCGGGGAGGGGTGGCTCTTTGGGGCGGTCTGGCTTGCGGTCGGACTGGGGGCATTTGCCCATGCACCGCTCAAGACTGGCGCAGGGCTTGCGGCGGCACTCGCCATTCAGCTTACGTTGGGGCGTTTTCTGGAACGGCAGGAAATGGGAAAGAAGGCCCTTCTCGGCACCTTTGCTTCGGTGCTGGCAGGTATCTTTTTTGCCGTCAGCCGACAGGGTCTGGGGTTCTATTTTGCCATTGCCGCTGTGGAGGGCGCGCTGACGCTTGGCATCAGTTATCTGGTGCAGAAGGGCGTGGTGCTTCTGCTGGAGCATGGGAAGGCTGTGATTCCCTCCAGAGAGGAAATGCTTTCGCTCCTGCTTCTGGCAGGGGGCGTTCTGGCAGGGCTTGCGTCCCTGCAAAACCGCCCGATCGGCGCATTTCTGCTGCCGATGGCATCGGCGTTTTTTCTGCTTCTTGCCGCAAGGCAGGAGGGGATCGGCGGCGGTGCGGCTGCCGGTGTGTTTCTGGGGTTGCTGCTGCTGCTTTCTGGCGGTGCCAAGCTGCCTCTTTTCGCTGCCCTCGCTTTAGGGGGAATGTTGGCGGGCTGCATGAGAGATCTGGGCAGGTTGGCCTCTGCCCTTGCAATGCTGCTAGCCCCCTGCATTTTTCTGTTTTACATAGATATGACGTTGCTGAACCCGATTTGGATAGGAGGATTGATAAGCGGGGCGCTGCTGTTTTCCCTGTTCCCCAAGGCTTTGCTGGAAAAATACGGCGGTCTGCGGGAAACGGAAGGCCCCCAAGACAGGTATACAAAAATGAAGGAGCTGACGGAGGAGAAGCTTCTGGGCGTATCCGCGGCATTTGATGCTTTGGCGAAAACCTTTGTTCGGGAGGGGGAACGAAAGGACAGAGGCGAGATTGCAAGGCTGGTTGATACCATTGCGGGAAAGGCTTGTCAGGACTGCGGTTTGGCGCATTTCTGCTGGGAGGAGGATTTATACAAAACCTATGGCATGACCTTTGCCGCACTTTCTCACTGCGACAGTCTGGGGCGGTTTCGGGCATCCGATTTGCCGCAGGAATTTGCGGACACCTGTCCAAGAGTGGACACCCTTGTGGACACCATAAATGAGGTGTATGGACTGTACAGAAGGGACTGCTTATGGACAAGCCGCCTGAGGGAGTGCCGCGAGCTGGTCGGACAACAGCTTCTGGCGGTGGGAGAAATTATGGAATCCCTTTCGGGGCAGATGGAGCTGAACTGTATTTTTCTGGAAGGTGCAGAAAAGGAGCTGCGCCATGCGCTGAAAAAGCAGGGGCTTTCCCCGAAGGAGGTCATCATTACAGAGGAAAAGGCTCATCGGCGCAAGCAGGTGAGGGTGGTTTTGCCTGCCTGCGGCGGAAAGGGCAGCTGCAAGGATAAGGTTCTGCCACTGGTCAGAAAAACGATGGGCTGCCCCATGGTTTTGCTGGAGGAGGGCACCTGCTCGGTGGATGCGAAGGGGAGGGAATGCAGCCTGCTGTTTCGGGAGGCACCTGCCTTTTCCCTCACGACGGCGGCGGTTTATGCCCCTGCGGAGGAAGGAAGGCCGACAGGAGATGCGGCGGCATTTCTGGAAACGGAACGGGGCAACGCCCTGCTTGCTCTTTCCGATGGCATGGGGACGGGAGAGCAGGCGGCGAAGGAAAGCCGCATTGCCATTGAGCTTCTGGAGCAATTCACGGAGGCAGGCTTTGACCGCGCGCTTGCGGTGCGGATGATCAATTCTGCGCTTCTGCTGCGCAGGGGAGAGGAGGCCTATGCGACCCTCGATATCTGCCATGTGAACCTGTTTGACGGGCATGCCGAATTCATCAAGCTGGGCGCGGTGGCATCGTTTATCTGGCGGAGAGACCGCATCATCTCTCTGCGTGCGGTGACGCTGCCTGCGGGCATCCTCAAGCAGGTAGAGCCGGAGAAAAATGAAATGCGCCTCAAGGATGGGGACATGATTCTGATGGTGACGGACGGGATTACCGATGCCCTCGGCGGCGAGGAGCAGACGGGCACATGGCTCAAGGCGAAGCTGACCGCCTTCCCGATGTCAAACCCGCAGGACGCGGCGGAATATATTTTGCAGGAGGCAAAAAAGGAGCGCAGGGATGGCAGACGGGACGATATGACCGTTCTTGCCGGACGATTCTGGCAGAAGCAGGTATAAATTGAGACTAAGTGGGGTTGTCTTTTTTTTCGCAATCGTGTAGAGTAATGGACAAGAGGAATTTTCGGGGAAAAAGAGGATTCCGAGAAGGAGACGAACATGCGGGAAAAGGTACGAAACACACTGCGACAATTTCAGATGGTGCCGAAGGGCGCAAGGCTTGTGATCGGGCTTTCGGGTGGGGCGGATTCCGTTGCACTGCTCCACGTTCTGCACAGCCTGCAAAAGGAATTTGCATGGGATTCCCTCACCGCGGTACATATCCACCACGGTCTGCGCGGAGCAGCGGCAGACGAGGACGCTCGTTTTGCGGAGGGCTTCTGCGCCGATTTGGGGATTCCCTGTATCGTAAAGCACTATGACGTGCGTGCAGAGGCGAAGGCGCGTGGGCTTGGCGAGGAAGAAACGGGGCGGCTTCTGCGCTATGCCGCCTTTCGGCAGACGGCAGGCGAGGATGGCTTCATTGCCGTGGCGCACCACCGAAGGGATCAGGCGGAAACCGTTCTGATGCGGCTTTGCAGAGGGACAGGACTGAAGGGGCTTGCAGGCATGGCACCCGTCAGAGAGAATATCTGCCGCCCCCTGCTGTTCTGCGACCGAGAGGAAATCGAGGACTATTGCAGGGAAAACGGACTGGAGTGGCGAGAGGATGCCACAAACCGAGAGGAAGCCTATACCCGAAATAAGCTGCGGCTGCGCGTTCTGCCGATTCTGGAGGAAATCAATCCGCAGGCGGTGGTGCATATTGCAAAAACGGCTTCTCTTTTGGCAGAGGAGGAGGATTTTCTGGAGCAGCAGACGGCGCTTTTTTGGAAGGAGGTACAGCTGCCCTCCTTGCCTGAGGAGGTTTCTCTTTCCATAGAAGGGCTAAATGCGCTCCATCCTGCCATGCGGCGGCGCATCCTGCGGCAGGCGGTGGGGCAGTTTCAGAAAAAGGATATTTCCGCAAAGCAGCTTGCGGCGTTAGAGGATTTGCTTCGGAAGGAAAGCGGGAAACAGCTTGATTTTCCTGAAGGATTGCGTGCAGAAAACCGATATGGCACACTGGTGCTTTCCCGAAGGGCAGCAGATGCGCCAAGAGGGTTCTGCTATGCCCTGCCCATGGAGGAGGAAATCTTCATTCCCGAAGCAGGTATTGCCGTTCTGGTCTCTCTGGATGAAAAAAAAGTTGAAATTTCTGCCGAAACCTGTACGAATGTATTTGATTATGATAAAATAGAGCATACACTTTTCTGCCGCACGCGCAGGCAGGGGGATATGATTCCTCTGCGAAGGGGCAGGAAAAAAATCAAGGAGCTGTTCATTGATGCAAAGATTCCCAGAGCCGAACGGGAGCGATATCCCTTATTTGTGGCAGGGGATACGGTGATTTGGGTGCCGAGGCTGAAGGAAGCCTTTGGCGCGGAGGAACAGACCGACCGAAAAGTATGGATTCAAATACGGAGGGTACAGGAATGAAAGAGAGAATCGAGGTATTGCTTTCTGCGGAACAGATTGACAAAAGGATGGCAGAGCTGGCAGATGAATTATATCAGGAGTTTGGCGACGAGCAGGTGGAACTGGTTTGTGCCTTGAAGGGTGCAGTTGTGACCATCGTGGATCTGGCAAAGAAAATGAAGATGCCCGTTACCATGAATTTCATGAGTGTTTCCAGCTACGGCAACAGCACGGAAAGCTCCGGCAATATCAATATCAAGATGGATCTGGATGCGGATATTACAGGCAAGAATGTGCTGATTGTAGAGGATATCATTGACACCGGCAGAACACTGAAAAAGCTGAAGGAGCTTCTTATCAGCAGAAACCCCAAAAAGCTGAAGCTGGTGACACTGCTGGATAAGCCCGACCGCCGCGTGGTGGATATCAAGGCGGACTATACAGGCTTTACGATTCCCGATGCCTTCGTGGTGGGGTATGGTCTGGATTATGCCCAGAAATATAGAAATCTGCCTTATGTAGGCGTGCTGCATTTTGAGGAATAACTAAAAAAAGCCATTTTCTATCGAAACGGTGGAAAATGGCTTTTTCTTTTGGAGGGGGATATGATAAAATGGAAGAAAAAGGGGGCGGATGCGTATGCTGACAATTTTGAACAGGAGAGAATTGCTAGTTACCCTGAGTATGGAACGGCAGGCAGAGGTGCGCAGGATTCTGGCTGAAAACGGAATTGATTATACGATAAAAACAACAAATATGCAGGGCGGAATGCAGAAGGCGAATATGTGGAGTGCAGGATTTAACCAGAGCTTTGCATGGGAGTATAAAATTTATGTGCATAAGAAGGATCTGGAATATGCACTGCATCTGATTCGATGAAGGAATGGGGTTCGGATGGGGCAGATGATTGATAAATCGGGAGTTTTCATTCCTTTTCAGAACCAAGGGTTAGCAGTGCTTCGCACTGATTGGGCGCAGTCGCGCCTGAAAGGAACAATAAATCGGAAGTTGACAAAGGCGTGTATATGAAAAAGTAACTTCCAGTTTGCCAGAGAAAGGTATGGTGAGCGAATGAGAATGTTATACGAACTTTCATGGTTATGGGAAACGCTGGTTATTGCGCTTGCGGTTGCGGCTGTTTGCGTGGTTTGTGCCATGCTAATCTGTAAGGCAGTAAAGAAGAATCTCAGCAAAAAGACGGCGGCAGTTATCGGCGTAGCAGCGTTTGTGGGCGCTGTTTTGGCAGTCATTGTGATTGCCCGGACTCCGATGCCGCTTTGATTAAACGGGATGCTTGATTGTCTGTGCATAAGTACAACTTCCTGTTTTTGAAACTGAAAAATCGGGATTTAAAGAGGAGGAATAATGCAATGAACTTCTTTGAAAATACTCGTAAGCCACAAGGCTTCGGCGGAAAATTGATGACGAAGATGATGAACATCGGTCACGCCAAGTTATCACAATGGGGATTCTCAAATATCTCAGTGAATCCGGACGCTGCGGTACTGGATGTTGGTTGCGGAGGCGGTGCAAATATTGTAGCCTGGTTGGGCAAATGCGGAAATGGACATGTGACAGGAATGGATTATTCGGAGGTCAGTGTGGCAGAATCTCAAAAACTGAACGCCGCCGCCATTAAACAAGGGAAATGTTGCGTGGTTCAAGGTGATGTAGCTGCTATCCCTTTTCCTGATGCGGTTTTTGATTATGTTTCTGCTTTTGAGACAGTTTACTTCTGGCCGGGATTGGAAAAATGTTTTTTTGAGGTAAATCGAGTTCTGAAAAACGGAGGGACATTCCTGATTTGTAACGAATCTGACGGAACGAATGCCGCAGATGAAAAATGGACAAAGATGATCAATGGTATGAAGATTTACACATCTAAACAACTTGTTGCCGCTTTGAAAGAAGCGGGTTTTACAGAGATCAAAACGTATTCAAATGCAAAAAATCATTGGATAAGTATTGTTGCAACGAAATAGCCAATTTCCTGTTTGCGAAGGTGGTTTTATGAAGAAGAAAATGGTGATTGGGATTATTGTGGCAGTGGTGCTTTGCGGCGGTTATTTTATCGGTTCGGGGTTTTTGAGAAACGGTTCTGTCTATATGGATGGATATTCCGTTTCGGGGGACGGCAGAGAAATTACGCTGGATATTGGCGTTGCGGCATCAAGGGGGTATATCAGGAAAATGGAGATATCCCAACAGATGGGCGGAAAGCTTTATATTGACTGCTACGCTGCCTTTGGGGGCATCAATGGCAGGATTGGCGCAAAAAACAGCTTTACGCTGCCGCTGGATGAGGATACGACAATGATTGGGATTTATCGGAATGAGAACTGCTATGAGGAAATTCTGCACAAGGATGCGGACGGCAGCTGGCAGCGGACGAAGGCAAACGGATAAAAATAATTTATGATAAAAACAAAAGAGAAGGGAGCGGATGCAACATGAAAATCGCACTTTGCCAGATGGCAAACGCAGGAAAGCCTGCTGCGAACCTGGAAAAAAGCATACGGGCAATCAAGGAGGCAGCAGAAAATGGGGCGGATTTGATTCTGTTTCCAGAAGTGCAGCTGACGGAATTTTTTCCGCAGTACCCCGGACAGGATGTGACGCAATATCGGATTTCGCTTGATTCTGAGGTTGTGACGGCATTTTGCAGGGCGGCGCAGGAAAACGGGATTCTGGTTGTGCCGAATATTTTGCTTTACGAAAACGGGAGGACATACGATGCCAGCCTGCTGATTGAAAAGGACGGCACGATTGCGGGCGTGCAGAAGATGGTGCATATTGCGCAGGCGGAGCAGTTTTATGAGCAGGATTACTATACACCCTCCGATGACGGGTTTCATGTATTCGATACGGAATATGGGAAAATCGGGATTGCGGTTTGCTTTGACCGACATTACCCCGAAAGCATTCGCACGGAAAGTCTGATGGGGGCGGAGCTGATTCTGATTCCGACGGTGAATACGAAAACAGAGCCTTCCGAAATGTTTGAATGGGAGCTGCGTGTACAGGCATTCCATAACAGTACGGCAGTTGCGATGTGCAACCGCGTCGGCAAGGAGGGCGAGATGGACTTCTCGGGGGAATCTATTGTAGTAGATGCCAACGGCGATGTGATTGCCAAGGCGGATGATACGGAGGGGATTCTTTATGCAGAGGTGGATTTGGCAAAATCGAGCGAAATCAGAAGCCGCAGAACGTATACGGGGCTGAGACGGACGGAATTGTATAAATGAAAACGCAAGAAGGCTATCCCGAAGGGATAGCCTTCTTGCGTTTTGCTATTTTTGTGTTAGTCGATTACAAATTCCTGAATGCCCATATATCCGGGGGCGATGGAATATTCGGGGAAGGAGATGACAACCTTGCCCTCTGCGTTCAGATAGAAGGAGGTATTTGCGTCAACGGTTTCAAACTTCCCAAGGGAATCGGTTTCATCTGCGCTGTTACCATAGCCGAAGAAGAAAGCGTTTGCATCTGCCGCCATGCGTTCTTCAATCTGAGATACGATGCTCTTATTGCAGATGGCAGCATAATCATCGCCAAGCACGTCTTGCAGGGTCAGCTCCTTATCATTCTTCAAATCAATGTTGTAGTAGGTATGCTCCTCATCCGCGGAAACCCAGCTCTTTGCAGTTGTTACGCCCAGAGAGAGAACATCATTGCTGAGATATTTTACATCGTAATCGATATACAAATCCATGGTGCGATCTGCCCATTCTTCCTTTGTGCCGCCTGTTTGGAAGAAGGATTCCTTATATTCTGCCATTTCCTTTTCTGCCTGCGCTTCATAATCGGCGGTCAGCTGCTGGATGCGTGCATTTACCTTTGCGGGCAGCTCCTTACCATCGGGGCCCTTCACAACGGGGACGTTTACATTCAGCTTCACATCGCCCTCTGTGCCTTCAAAGGAACGGAAGGTCAGCACCTGCGCCAGCTGCCCCACAACGGGAACCTTGCTCATGTTTTCCGCAAAAACGGGGCTTGCGTTCAGCCCGATGGTGCCTGCGACCAGAACGGCTGCTGCCGCCGCAACACAGCCTCTCCAGACAGGGCGATAGGATTTCTTTGCTTCGGATGCTTTCTTATTTTCATTGCTTTCGTATTTCATTTTCAGTTCCTCCTTATTTTTGGATGCAATCGTCTGCATGACCGTTTCATTTAAATTTTTAGGAATTTCGATGGATTCGTAGGTTTTTTTGCCATTTTCGGGATTCATTTTTCTTCCTCCTTCAAAATCAGTTTCAGCTTTTTCAGGGCACTGTAGAGTCGTGTCTTTACGGTGCTGAGTGGGGTATCGGTGATTTCTGCAATCTGCTTGAGCGTCAGATCCTCATAATAATGAAGGATAATGACGGTTTTCATAGGCTCTGGCAGCTGCATCACAGCCTCATAGGCTTGCTTATCTTCATCAAATGCCGGCTCTTCGTAGGTCATGGCTTCGGTATGCTCCTCGCCGAGAGGAACCTCGCGCTTCTGCCTTCTGAGATACTGCAAAGCCTCGTTGACAAGAATCCGATAAAACCATGTGCGGAGTGCCAGAGGATTTTTCAGCCCAAAGCAGCCCTCCAAGGCGCGGCAGATTGCGTTCTGTATCACATCCAGAGCTGCCTGCTCCTCCTTTACATAGCTGTATGCCAGACGATAGAATTTATTTTGATTTTCTATGATGTATTGTACGGTGCAGTCGTAAATATCCTGCATAGGTGTTACCTCCTTGTTGCTTCCCGGTCAGCGTGAAAACCATTTTTTTTCGTTTTCTGTCTTATAGATGTATTGTAACGGAAAAAAGTTTGAACTGTCTGAAAAATTTTTGAAAAAAATAAAAATCATAAAAAAGCACCGTATCTTATTCGATACGGTGCGAGAATTTCTATAGAGATTTCGACGGAATGCCGCAGGCATTAGCCTAATTCGTTGTCGCTCTTGCTCAGAGAGACTGCTTTCTGAGAAGTGGGTACGAATTTACCAATGATGCCGCCTACGATGGCAGGAACGACCCAACCGCACTGGAAGGAGCCCAGAGGCAGATTTTCTACGAAATGCAGGGGCAGACCGAAGCCGCAAAGCACTTCTGCCGCACTTGCAACCAGTGCAAAGGCTGCTGCGAAGATATAAATGTTGTTGCTTTTGATATGCTTACCAAAGAAGTTCAGCACAATCATAACCAGAACAACAGGGTACAGCAGGTTCAGAATAGGTGCTGCAATGCTGATGATTGTAGAAATACCGAAGTTGGATACGATGTAGCTGAATGCAACAGTCAGGATAACTACCTTTGTATAGGAAACCTTGTTGTTTGTCAGCTCTGCGAAATAGGATGCGCAGGAGGAGGTCAGACCGATTGCTGTGGTCAGGCAGGCAAAGAATACGATGATTGCCAGAACCAATACGCCGTAGCTGCCGATCAGAGACTGTGTGATTGCAACAACCAGACCTGTCTGGTTATAGCCTTCAAAGCCGCCCGCGGATGTGGTTGCCCCCAGGAATGCCAGACCGCCATAGATAACAAACAGTGCAACTGCTGCGAAAACGCTGGATTTGATAACAACGCTCATGGTGTCCTTTGTTTCTGTGTAGCCTTTATCCCTTGCTGCGGAAATGATGATGATAACAAATACGATAGAAGCCAGAACGTCCATGGTCTGATAGCCTGCCATAACGCCTTCTCTGACTGTTTCAAATTTTGCAACATTGCTGATATCGCCAATGGGGTGAACAATACCCAGAACAATCATTGCCATCAGACAGATTACCAGAATAGGTGTCAGGTATTTGCCGATTACGTCAACAACGCCGGAGGGGCGAACGGTAAACAGCAGAACCAGACCGAAGAAGACTGCGCCGAAAATCCAGCTGTTGATTTTGGGGAAAATCGGCATAACGCCCATTTCAAATGTTGTTGCTGCGGTACGGGGGATTGCCAGGAAGGGCCCGATACACAGAACGACTAATGTATTGATAATGACAGAGGGGACTGCACCAAGCTTTTTGGTAACGCCCTGAATAGAAACATCGCCGCCTTTAATCATGGAGAGGATGGCAACCAGAGCCAGACCAACGTCCGCGATAAAGAAGCACATAAACCCGATGAACCACTCGCTCCCTGCATTTGTACCAAGGTAGGGGGGGAAGATTAAGTTGCCGGCACCGAAGAACATTGCAAACAGTGCCAGCCCGATTACGGCAATGTCCTTTAAACTCGTTTTCTTTCTCATAATTTGTAAACGCCTCCTAAACAAAACTTTCTTTTACATCCGACACTAAGGAAATCTCTCTTAGTTGTCCTACAAACGATATTATGCACGAAAAATCCGATTTGGGCAAATGAATGAAATATAGTTTAGTGAAACGAATTTACCGATTTCTTATACTCAGAGTAGAAAAAGTGTGAAAAAAGCCTGTATTTTCATAGAAAAAACGGAAAAATCACAAAATTTCATGAATTATCTTATTTTTATGAAATTGACATAATGCGAATATATACAGGGGGGAGGCTTGGTTTGAAAACGAATACAATAGACAAAAACGATAGATTTCATCAAAAATAATAAATAGCTTTTGGATATTTCGGTGATAAAAACATAGATTTTTCTCTTTTTATCTGGTATAATGATGAACAATAAAAAATATCCCGTTTTGTATAAAATTGTAAATAATATATTCTAAAGAAACTTTTTTGGAAAAATGGCGCGAAAATCATGAAAAATCAATTGTGTTTTTTTCAGAACATCTGCGGTTTTGCGAAACCGGTTTCAGAAAAAGCGAGCGCTTGCTTTCAAAAAAGAAACGGATTCGTTAAGTTTCCATAAAAAAGCGAAAAGATTTGTGCGGAACACTTTTTTTATTGGATACTTTATACTATAATGGAACGCGTGGTTTAATAGAGTGAGATTATTTTTTTACAGTATAGATGAGTAGGTGAAAAGAGATGAAAGAAGTTAGTATCCATGTGGGGCAGAGAATTCGCCTGTATCGAAAGACGAAAAACCTGACCATTGAAACCTTCGCAGGCATGATTCATAAAAGCAAGGCAACGGTTTCCAAATACGAAAACGGGGATATTTCCATTGATATTGAAACCCTGTTTACGATTGCGCAGGCGTTAGGGGTGCCCGTCAACCAGCTGATTGATTATGAAGAAATCGGGGAGGAAAAGGGCGAGAAGGGCGAAATCATCAAGCACAACCTCAGCAAAAGCAAATATTATATGTACTTTTACGATGGCAGACGCAGCCGCATTGCGCGCAATGTTATTGAGGTCCAGGACGGCGGAGAGGACAGCGGTGTATTCAGCGCGAATATGTACGCTTCGCTTGAGGATTTATCCAATTATTATCAGTGTAAGCTCCTTTATCACGGCACGATGCGAAAGGGTGACACCTTCATCAATTTCAATTTTGAAAACCAGAATAATAAGGTGGAGCGAATGTTTATGTACGCCATCAATTCCTTTAATAATGGCGGCAGAATGGAAGGACTTTGCTGCTGCTTATCCACGCAGCCGATTTTGCCTGCCTGCTTCAAATTTCTGATGGTATCGGACATTCTGGAGGAAACGGATGATTTGAAGGAAAAGCTCAAGGTTTCTAAGGAGGATATCCGCCTTCTGAAAAAAATGAATATGTTTGTTGTCAGCGACCACGCTTAAGTGAAGTCAAAAAAATTGCCCAGACCGTAAGGTCTGGGCTTTTTTGCTGTGGTTTTTATGCTTCGTTTTCCATGTGGGCAAGGGCAAACAAAATACACTGATTGATAAATTCGTTTCTGCTGATGTTAGCCTGTGCGGATTTCTGATCCAGAATTTCCAGAACATCCTTTGGAATCCGCATGGAGATTACTTCCTTTTCCGGTTTTTTCGGATGAAATACAGTCATTTGTTTACACCTCCCTCTTGCTAAATTGTATCGGGTTTGTTATATTTATTCTATATTCTAAAATAGATATTGAAAAAAGAATACAAAGTTAAAGAGGGAGAGGTATTATGAAAAAGAAAACTGTAATTTGGCTTATTTTATTGGTTATGAGTATGGCTCTATCCGGATGTAGTTTGAAAAATCCCGATTTGTGCCAAGCGAAGGATTGTTTGAATGAACATGAAGAGGGAGCAGAGTACTGCAGAGAACATCTTTGTCAGGAGGAAGGATGTTTAAATGAAAAAATAGGGGAAAGATTTTGTGAAGAGCATTTTTCTTGTGCATTATGTGATAAGGAAAGAAAGGGCTGTGAAGGGGCATTATATTGTGAAGATCATTCCTGTGGCAGATGGGCGTGTCCGGAATTAAAGGCAAAAGGACACAAGTACTGTGAGAAACATTATTGCAAGGCGGAAAACTGTGAAAACGAAACGATAGCAGATGGTGATTATTGTGGTATTCATGGATGTAGCCATTGTGGGAAAAAGTATTCGGGAGAATTTAAATATTGTGATAAATGTCGTTGTGATGTAGCTGGGTGTCCGAATTTTGGTAGTCCGTATTGCAGTAAACACGAATGTCACCAGACAGGCTGTAAAAAGTTAAGATATAATGATACGGAATACTGCTATGAACATTATCAGGAAAAGAAGAAGGAAGAGGACGAGAAACGGAAAGAGGAAGAAGAACGGCAACGGCAGTATCAGGAAGCTATCAATGCAAAAAAAGACCAAGTTGTAGTTAATTCAAATGGCAAAAAAATCTGGAAGGTATGTATGGCTGATAATCAATTCAGATTTCAGGGGAGCTATTCCGGTACGGGAAACTTCATTGTGACAGTTATGGATGCAAACCAAGACTATTATGCTTCCATTTGTAATGAAATTGGTGACTATGTTGTAGATAAAACAATTTCTGTGGTGGAAGGGGAATATTACTACATAGAAACATTTTGTAGTGATGGCGAATGGTCTGCATCTTGGTGGGGAACTTACGGAGATTAACAGAAAAAAGGGGCGAAAGCCCCTTTTTTCTATTCCGCCCGCTCGAAATTTTGATTTCAACTTAGGGGGCGACTTTGTCGACACCCTCTAAAACTGCTCTGCCAATGCCAGTGTTAGCAGCAGACCTGCCATTCTTGCGGATTGGGCGGAGGGCAAATCTTCCGGTGCGCCGCCCTCGGCACTGCGCGCCGCCAGAAGATTGCCTTCGGAGAAATCCTCTACGCCTCTCTGCACATGCTGCAGGGTATGCAGAAACATCAGACCCTTTGTCATGCGGTCCAGCTGTGCCCGTCCGCCCTCATCCATAAAGGCGGAAAGCGCGCGCAGCAATGTGACCTCCTTCGGAGGATGCTCCTTGGCAAATGCCGTTTCGGCATTGGCGGCAGAGCGGATTTTCAGAAGATATTCTTTTTCGACCGTATCTCGCAAAGCAGAAAGCATTTGTGCAAAATCCTTTTCCAGTCCGTCCGTTTTCTGTAGGGTTTTTGCAAGGGTATAGACCGTGTTTTCGGACATAAGAGAACCACCTTTCTTTTAAATGGTACGGCAGACCTCCGCTGTCAGAAGACCGCCGAAGGGCTTGGCTTTTTGCAGCAGCAGCCGTTTGATTTCCGCAGGACGCGTGTGTGGGTTTTCTGTGAGCAGCAGGGCAGCCGCGCCGCTGATGAGCGGTGTTGCCATGGATGCGCCGCTCATGGTGATATAATTTCCGTCCACGATGTTTTTACGGCTGCGGTTGGGCAGGGTGAAATCAAAATCGGGCGAAAGCACCGAAACGATATCATCTCCCGGTGCCCAAAGATCGGGCAATGTATCCCGTTCCCTTGAAAAAAGCGGAAACGCAGGCGCGAGGAAATAGCTTCTATCCTCCCATGCGCCGACGGAAATCACACCGCCGCTTACCGCAGGCGGCGGACGGTAGCCATTGCGTCCATCCGGATTTCCTGCCGCCGCCACCACCACAATTCCCATCTGCCAGAGCCGTTCGACTGCCTCTTTTAGCGGCAGGTTGACCTTTCTGTCATTCGTGCCGATGGAAAGATTTACTACTTTAATATTATATTTGCGTGCATTGTCCATTATCCATCTCAGCCCCAGTACGGCGTGGGTGGAATTTCCCTGCCCGTATCGGTCAAGAATTTTGACGGAAACAATCCCTGCCTCTGGTGCAACGCCTGCATAACGCCCGTCGGCATTGTGACCGTTGCCGCAGGCGATACCCGTGACATGGGTGACGGGTGCGTTTTATATGGACGCATGCTTTTGGATACCTTTCTTCTTTTTTATTGCATTTGCAGGATATTTGTTGTACAATAAGAACAAATCAGATGAAAAAAGGGGGTCAAAATTATGCAGGCTTTATCAGAAAAAGGCACCGCATTATTGGCAAAGTTCAAAAAGTTCCAGAAGCTCAGCTTGGTTCTTTATGCTCTGGCGGCAATGGCATTTGTATTTGCCGGAAATATTCTGTTGACGATTATTATTGTGGCGCTGGATATCTTCCTGGAAATAAAGTTGTATAGATGCCCTCATTGCGGCAAGGGGCTGGACTGTCGCCGCAGAGTGAACGAGGACACGGTTTGTCCGAAGTGCGAGAAATATATTTTCCGCGGATTATAAGAAATATTATAAAAGCCTACAGTCAAAGCTGTAGGTTTTTTCTTGCCCGAAACGCCGTATAATTTTTTAAGGAAGAAAAAGGAGCGGCGGCAATGAAAAAAGAAATTGCGGCGATTTATTGCAGGCTTTCTGTGGAGGATGCGGAAAAGAGAGCGGCGGAAAGTGAGAGTATACGCAATCAGCGCGCACTTTTGCTGGGATATGCCAAAAAACAGGGGTGGGCGGTCTATGACATTTATGCGGATGAGGATTATTCGGGGCTGAGAGAGGACAGACCTGCCTTCCAACGCCTTCTTGCGGACGCGGAAGAAAGAAAATTTTCAATCATTCTATGCAAAACGCAGTCCCGCTTTACCCGAAACGCAGGCACGGCGGAAAAATATCTGCATGCGCTGTTTCCTCTCTGGGGGATTCGCTTTGTGACGGTGGTGGATGGGGTGGATACTGCTTCGCATGCCAACAAAAAAGCCCGTCAAATCAACAGTCTGGTCAATGAATGGTATTCCGAGGAGCTTTCGGAAAACATCCGTGCCGTCTTTCGCAGGAAGATGGAGGCAGGGCAGTTTCTGGGCAATTATGCGCCATACGGCTACCGCAAGGATCCCTGTTGCAGGCATCACCTCATTCCTGATGCGGAAACGGCACCCGTTGTGGAAGAAATCTATGACTTGTACTTATCGGGTCTTTCCTGTAAAATGATTGGAGAACGGCTGACGGCACAGGGCATCCCTACCCCTTCCGAGATGAAGCGGGCGCGAGGGGAGGATCTAGGCAGGCGTTCTTCTGCGGCATGGTCGAAGGGGACAATCCGAAAAATCCTGCAAAACCCCGTTTATCTGGGGCATATGGTGCAGGGGAAAGAGGAAAAAATCAGCTTTAAGGAGAAAAAGACCAGAGAGCTGCCGCGAAATCAATGGATTGTGGTGGAGCATACCCACGAAGCAATCATAAAAGAAGAAATTTTCGGGGACGTAAAAAAACGAATGGCAGAGCGCAGGCTCGCCCGAACAAGGATAGCGAAGGAGGAAAACACATGAAAAAGAAACTTTTGGCAATGCTGCTGGCTGTTGTGATGGTATGCGGCGTGGCAGGCTGCGGGAAGGATAAGACGGACACTACGGACGGACAGCAGGTGACAGCTGAGTTGGACGGCAAAATGAAGAAGGAGGCGGACACCCTGCAAAAGGCCTTGGAGGGCTATGCGGCAGACCTGACTGCGGAGGATGCAGCGGCGGCGGGGATGTATACCATTCATAACGGCGCGGTTGTGGGCGGTCAGGAAAACTGGGATGCTTTTACCGCAGGCAAAACGGATGAAATTATCATTTGCCAGTTCTCCAAAAATGACGGCGCAATGCTGGATTCCGTAAAGCGGCTGGCAGGCGGCGGCTATCTGGTTGTGACGGATGTGACCAGAGACGGCTACGAATATACCGAAAAAGAGGATTACACCCGCAATATTTATGAATGTATGACGATGCTGGATGATTTTTCTCTGGAGGAGGGCGGCACAGCGTATACCGTTTGTGTGCTTTCCAATGAAAAGGACATGAACGCTGATACCTTCCGCACTTACTGGAACGAAATGACAATGGATGCACATCAGGTTTATCCGTTGTTCATACTGTAAGCGGAGAATAGCGGAGAAAATGGTATAAAGCGGAGAAAACCATAGAAAATTAAAAACACCATGTAAATCATTTATGAGTTTACATGGTGTTTTTTTGGTTTTCGTAGGCTTGCGGAGCAAGCACATGAATCAGGCGAAGCCTGATGAATGATGGTTTTCGTTATTTTTAATTTTCGGGGTAAATCATCTGATTTACCTTGAAGATGAGCTGCAATGCTTTTCTGGAGTTATTCAGATGCGCGGTAACGGCTGCTTTCAGCGCGTCTAAATCGGATGCAAGCGCCGCATCCAGAATTGCCTGATGCTCCTCGACACATTCGCAGTCTCTGTAATGAGGCTGGCTTACATAGGTGCCGGACGCATAAGTGAAGGGCTGCATATCCCGGAATACATTGACGGCCTTTTGATTGCCGGAGGCTGCCAGATATAGGGTATGAAATTCTAAATCCAATTCAAAAAATTCATCGGGCTTATGATTGGAATCATTTGATTCGATGAATTTTTTCTGTGCTTCCAGACAGTCAATCAGCTGCTGACGCAGGCCGTGGTTATAATTCAGCGTGGTTACGATATCCTTTACAAAAAATGTATCCATCATCAGACGCATATCGAAAATATCCTGCAATTCATGCGGTGTCAGCGCTCTGACGCTCATGCCCTTATTGGGGGTGTTGACAACCAGCTTTTCCTCCGCCAATCTTTGCAGTGCCTGCTTGACAGGGGTATCGCTGACTTGATATTCGCGAGCAAGCTCCTTGATGTTCAGCTTTTCTCCGGGCTGGAATACCTTCGTGAGAATATCATCTTTAATATCCTGATAAATCTTATCAGTCAGGGTAGTTTTTTTACCCGTTGTTTCGTGGTTCTTTTCTTCTTCTTTCACAGGTCTCTCCTTCTTTCGATTTCTCAAATTAGATTTTGCCGCAAAAAGACAGCACAAAAATGTTCTTCTGTATGCCTGTTTGCTCTATTATACAACAGGAGGCGCAAAAAGTCTATCAATTTTTCGGAATCAACTTTTTTTTAATAATATGAGATATAAAACGGATTGAAAAAGAATTTTAAGTGGCGTTTTTTAACTGGAAAAAACTAGAAATTAAATAAAAAATAGTTTTATGTGGGACGAAAAGTGTCTTATAAAAGTTTCAAAATGCAGTAAAATTAGTTTATATTGGATATTTTACACAAAAAATAGGATTTTTTTACACGGAAAGACACTTGTTTTTCGTCTTTTTTATCTCTTGACGTACAAGAAAGACAAATATATAATCATAAAAAAGATGTTTTATATCTCAAATAAAACTTTTTTCGCGAAAAAGAAGATTTGTTTTGCGATATTTGTGATACAAATGAAAAACGAGAGAGAAACAAAGAAACAAAAGAGGAGTCCTTCCCTTCGGTGGGGTCCAACCGAAGAAAAGGAAATCCAAATGCAACACACCGGACTGTAGAGTTCAATATGAGGAGGGAATATTATGTTCTTTAAAAGAGGCCTCGCTGCAATTTTAGCAGCGGTCACAGTGGTTGGTCTGGCGGGCTGCGGTGATTCCGACAAAGCAGCAGATACAGACGAAGCAACAGTAAAAGACGGTTTCGTGGAAAAGAAGGTCGAACCCGTAAATTTTGACTCCGGCGTAGAGCTGACAAGCGATTGTTATCATTTCATTTATGCGCTGGGCAACGCGCCTGCTACCATCGACGCGGCAAAATTCTTCAAAATGCGTCTGGAGCAGGAATCCAAAGGCACACTTAGCTGTGATATTTACACCGACAACGTGCTTGGTTCTGAACGTGAATTGCTGGAGGGCTGTCAGTTTGGTAACTATGACATCGTTCTGGCAACAAACGCAACGGTAGCATCCTTTGAAAATGACATTTTCTGTCTGGATATTCCTTGGCTGTTTGATAACAAGCAGCAGGTTTATGAGGTTCTGGACGGGCCTCTGGGTGACAGACTGGCAGATGGTCTGGAGGAATCCGGCTTTAAGCTGCTGCAATGGCAGGAAAACGGCTTCCGTACACTGTCCACAAACAAACCCATCAACGATATGTCTGATCTGAAGGGCGTTAAAATCCGTATCATGGAAAATGAGCTGCAGCTGCAGCAGTGGAAGGACTACGGTGCGAACCCCACACCCATGGCGTTCACAGAGCTGTTTACAGCACTGCAGCAGAAAACAGTAGACGCACAGGACAACGGTGCGGAGCTGACATGGCAGACAAAATTCTATGAAGTACAGAGCCACTATACATATACAAAACACATTTACTCTCCTTATCTGATTCTGATGAGTAAAGATAAATTCGATGGGCTGACTCCCGAGCAGCAGGAAATCGTGCTGAAGGTTTCCGATGAGGCAGTTGCTTATGAACGTCAGAGATGTGACGAATATGAACAGACTGCACTGGATAACATCAAAAACTGCGGCACAATGCAGTACAGCGACCTGACACCTGAGGTAAAGGCCGAAATGGTGAAGGCATGCAAAAACATCAAGGAACTGGCTTATAAGAAGGTAACAGATCCTTCCGTTGTTGATTTGCTGTATGATGAGGTTGCTAAGGCAAAGGAAAAATTCCCTGAAGAAGGCTAAAAAGGAAAGGGGCGTAAAATACTATGAAATGGTTTTTAGACCATGTGGAAGAATTTTTCATGATTCCACTGATTTTCGCAATGAGTATTATCATTTTCATTCAGGTTGTATGTCGTTATGTGTTCCAGAACTCTCTGACATGGTCTGAAGAAATGGCAAGATATATGTTCGTATGGCTGGTATACTTCTCTGTAAGCTATACCGCAAGAAGAGAAAAGCACATCCGTATTGATGCTGCAATCAATTTGTATCCCAAAAAGGCACGTCCTTACATCGAAATCCTCAGTGAAGTGATTGTTCTGGGCTTTGCAATCTTCATCGCTGTAACAGGCTATACTGTATTCGGCAAGATTGCATGGTCCGGTCAGATGTCTCCCGCAATGCGTATTCCTATGCAGTTCGTATATGCGGCACCTATGATCGGCATGGGGCTGACAGCAATTCGTCAGCTGCAGTGCATTTACAGAAGAATCAAGGCGTTGAAAAATCACGAGGAGGTGACTGAGGCATGACAGGTTCTATTGCTGCAGTAGTATTTCTTACATTGATTGCTTGTCTGGTGCTGACAGTTCCCATTGGTTTCTCTCTGGGTATTGCATCTCTGGGCTACATTCTTTACACAAAACAGCTGACATTCGGCTTTATCGCACAGAACATGGTAACAGGCTGCGACTCCTTCCCTACCATGGCGATTCCCTTCTTCATCTTCGCAGGTGAATTGATGGGCGGCGGCGGCATTTCCAAAAGACTGCTGAATCTGGCGAACGTATTCTTCGGCAGAATCCAGGGCGGTCTGGCAATCGTAACCGTTGTTGTATGTATGTTCTTCGCGGCAATTTCCGGCTCCGGCCCGGCAACTGTTGCGGCGGTAGGCGGTATGGTTATCCCTACCATGCTGGAAAAGGGCTATGATAAAAAATTCGTACTGGCGCTGATTGCTGCTGCCGGTTCCATCGGTGTTATCATCCCTCCCAGTATCCCTATGGTTATCTACGCTGTAACAACAAACAGCTCCGTATCTACACTGTTCTTGGCAGGCTTCGTACCCGGTATTCTGATTGGTCTGGTACTGATTGCGTATTCCTACTTCTATGCAAAGAAGATGGGCTACAAGGGCGATGACGAACCCTTCTCCGTAAAAAGAGCATTGCGCGAAACAAAGGAAGGCTTCTGGGCAATCCTTTCCCCCGTTATCATTTTGGGCGGTATCTACGGCGGTATCTTTACCCCGACAGAGGCAGCTGCGGTATCTGTAATCTACAGTATCATCGTTGGCTGTGTTATCTACAGAGAGCTGGATCTGAAAAAGCTGATTCAGTGTACCAAAAATGCCTGTGAAACAACAGCATCCATCCTGATTGTTATCGGCTGTGCTGCCGGTTTCTCCAAGGTTCTGACACTGGGTCGTATCCCTACAACGGTTGCATCTGCAATGATGTCCCTGACAGACAGCAAGATTGTGATTCTGCTGCTTATCAACGTACTGCTGCTGATTGTTGGCTGCTTCATGGAAACACTGTGTGCCATCATGATTCTGGCACCCATCCTGTATCCCGTTGTAACAGCAATGGGTGTAGACGTAACACACTTCGGTATCATCATGGTAGTAAACCTTGCCATCGGCTTCATTACACCTCCACTGGGCGTAAACCTTTTCGTTGCCTCCCGTGTTGGCGAAACTACGTTGGATACGGTTATTAAGGGTATCATTCCCTTCCTGATTCTGATGATTGTTACACTGCTGTGCATCACCTATATCCCTGCAATTTCCATGTTCTTGCCTAATTTGATGGGCTAAGACAGTATTGTTAAAAGCTTCTCAAGGAGTTGGTAAATATGAGTATTTCAAAAAGAATAGTGCAAAGATTGCTGGACTGCGGCATCATTTTGATGACAGCGCTTTGTATGTTTTATTACTACGGTTAAAACTCGTTGACCTTCATCTATCCTAATAGATGTGGCTCATATTGAACTCCGCGTAGCCCCTCTCCCTGCTTGGGAGAGGGGCTATTGCTATACTGCGCTTTGCTTACGGATGCCTTAAAAAAGGGTGTTTTACAAAACAGAAAAGAATGCTATAATAGAAAAAATAGCCTCATTGCGAGGCTTACGCCAATGAAGCGGCGTACAAAAGGCAAACAGAAATGCGGCAGGCGATACTGCCGTTTTTTGCAGAATAAAAAACGAAACGGAAGGAATGGAGAAGTATGACATTTTATCAGGAGCTGCAATTAAATCAGGCTGGCTCAAAGGAGCTGCTGCGAAAGAGTGAAACGGCGCAGGAAAGACGCTATCACGCATTGGTTTATCTGGCAAAGGTTGCGATTACAATGCTGTTTTGCTTTGCATTCGTCAGTGTGTTCAGCATTTTATTTGGTAACGAAAACAGCGTTGTGGGCGTTGTTGTTTTATTGTGCTTAATGGTATTCCGCAATGCGGATTTTGGGCTGCATATAGGGCAATCTACTCTGCTGCTGGCGTTATTTTTTGTGGATATGGCGGTTTTTCCGCATTTGGCACAGCAGGCAGCACCACTGCCGGCGTTGCTTTTGAATGTAGCGGCACTTGCGTTTCTTGTCATTTTCGGGTGTCATAATCCGTTTATGTTTAATCAGTCCACTTTGGTTTTGGGATACCTGCTGCTTTATGGATATGATGTTTCGGGAGACAGCTACCGGATGCGTTTGCTTGCCATGGCTGTCGGCGCACTGCTTTCCTGTCTGGTGTTTTACAGAAACCATAAAAGCCGCACCTATGAAACAGGAATCAAAGGGGTTTTGCAGGCATTTGATCTGGCCTCCTCCCGCACAAACTGGCAGCTTTGCCAGATTATCTGCGTGCCTATGGTGCTTTTCCTTGCGGAGCTGTGCAAAATGCCCCGTGCTATGTGGGCAGGCATTGCGGCAATGTCTGCCATTGTACCGCTGATGGCGGATATGCAGGCACGGGTGAAAAACAGAATTATCGGCAACGTGGCAGGGGTGCTTTGCTTTCTGGTGCTCTATACCCTTCTGCCTACCTCGATTTATGCCTATATCGGAATCCTTGGCGGTATCGGCGTTGGCTTTTCTGCGAAGTATGGCTGGCAGGCAGTGTTTAATACCTTTGGTGCGCTTGCCATTGCAGAGAAGCTTTACGGCCTCAAGGGTGCAGTGGGGCTTCGTGTGGCGCAAAATGTATTTGGGGTTGTGTTTGCCCTGCTGTTCTGCGCTGCATTTTATTGGGTGATGGAACGGGTGACGGGAAGAAGGACAGCAGGAGAGCAGAATATCTAATGCGGGAATTTCGTTCTTCGGATGCCGTGACATGTGTCCCGTGACCGTTATCATCATACGGCTCTGTCCTTCCGTTGATAAAATCCCGGAAGGCAAGAATCCTGTTTTCGGGCAGAATAAAATCCGCCACAGGGGAAATTCCTGTATCCAGAAAGGCGATGGAAAGCCTTTTGCCGGTGGATTCTGTGGAAAAGATGCGCTTCATCAAAGACATGGCAAGCATCTCCTTTCCTTATCAAAATATGTGAAAAAGCATTTTTCGGCACAGCCCTGCATATCTTTATTTGAGAAAGAAAAAAGGGGGAAGCGCTGTGGCAGAACAGAAACAGATGGAAATGCTTTCGGCATTGATGGGAGAGGAAGGGCAGGATGCGGCAAAAATGCTTCTGCGGATGCAGAGACTGCAAAGGCTGCTGGGTGCGCCGCAGGATACGGCATTGCCGCCTGCGCCGCAGGAGGAAGCGGATGTGTTTTCGCGCAGCCGCAGGGAAAATATGATTTCCGCCGCTATTCCCTTTTTGAATCGGGAATATCAGAAGGAGCTGTATCTGGTGGTGCGGCTGATGGAGCTGCGGCGCGTGATGGGCAGTGAACTTCTGGAAACCAGAGAGCGGCAGGAGGAGCCGCTGCGCCTGCGGCAGAAAAAGCTTTTGCAGGCAGTTGAAAAATATGTATCACAGCAGGAACGCGGACAGGTGCGGCTGCTGCTGAAAATGATGGATATGAAGGAAATTCTGGGGCAGGGGGAATGAAAATGAATGCATGGGAAATGCCACAGGTGCAGGCATTGGGCGAGGAACGGCTGCGCCTGATGCAGGAGGCGGCAGAAAAATGCAGAGGGAAAAGCGGCATGGAGCGTCTGGATATTTTTCTGGAATATGGCGAAAAATTATCTGAAGGGGGACCGCTTGCGCCGGAGGAGCAGAAGGCTTTGCTTGCGGCGGTGGCGGCAAGCCTGCCCGAACAGGAGCAGAAGCAGCTGACACAGCTGATGCAGATGATGGGAATCTGAAATTAAAAAAGAGCGGCGATTTTTCGTCACTCTTTTTTTGCGGAAAGCAGCTCCAGCAGCAGCAGTGCAAGCACAGGCGAGCCGCCGCCCTGCGGCATTGTTTTTTCCTCCGCGTGAAGAAAAATGGGTTCTTTTGAGGTTTCCTTTTGGGAAAAAGCTGTGGTGGCTTCCTTCTTTTTTTCGGCTGTTTTCTGCGGTTTGCCGAAGGGCGCAGGGATTTTTTTTCGAGAATACATGACAGCCTCCGTGGGTTTTCTTTCCTTTATAGTGTATGCTTAAAAAAGTTTTTTATGTTTTTCCTATAAATAAACAGGCTTTTGTGGTATCATATATCATAAGAGAAACGAGAAAAAAGAAAACTCCTGAAAGGAAGCTGTAAATGAAGGAGCGCAGAGAACGAAATTTCCGTATTCTGGAATTTCGAGAAAATAAATTTGATATCATTGGGGATGTGCATGGCTGCTATGATGAGCTGATGGAGCTGATAGAAAGGCTCGGCTATGAGAAAAAGGATGGCTGTTATACGCATCCGGAGGGCAGAAGGCTGATTTCCGTGGGAGATGTGGCGGATAAGGGCTGTCAGAATCTGGCGTGTCTGGATTTCTGGATTGAGCAGGTCAATAACGGCGGCGCATTCTGGGTGCATGGCAACCATTGCAATAAGCTGTACCGCTATTTTCTGGGGAATCGTGTGCATCTGTCACACGGACTGGAGCGGACGGTAGCGGAGCTGGAGGCACTTCCGAAGGAAGAACGCATGGTGTTTCGCAGCCGATATATGCGCTGCTATGAGAGCCAATGCTTTTATCTTCTGCTGGACAGAAAGCGTCTTGCAGTGGTGCATGGGGGCTTGCGTCCCGAATCCATCGGAAAATTTTCCAATAAAATACGTGCGGTTTGTTTATATGGCGAAACAACGGGTAATTTTGACGAAAACGGTAAGCCTGAGCGTTTGGACTGGGCGGCGGAATATGACGGGCAGCCCTTTGTGGTCTATGGGCATACGGTGGCGGAAAGACCCGAAATCATCAACCGTACCGTTGATATCGATCAGGGCTGTGTTTATGGCGGCTATCTGACGGCATTGCGCTATCCGGAAATTGAATTTGTGCAGGTGCGCGGCAAAAAATATGCGGAATATCACGGCGGCGGAAAGGTGCCGGAGGAATGAAAAGTCTTAGAGAATCGGAAGCTTTAAGGCTTTTTTTCGTGCAGAAAAAGGAATTTTCGGGAAAATGGCGTATTCTAAAAGTAATAGGAAAAATTTCGACTGATACGAAAGGCGGAAAAGGAGGGATTGCTATGGAATTACGGCGGTTTCAGGAGGAATTGGAGGAGAAAATCCTTGGGGAATATGCAGCAAAAAGCAGCCGGACGAGGGGCAGGGAAAGACCTGAGGAAAAATGCGACATTCGGACGGATTTTCAGCGTGACAGAGACCGTATCATCCATTGTAAATCCTTCCGCCGCATGAAGCACAAAACGCAGGTGTTTATTTCCCCTGAGGGCGACCATTATCGGACACGGCTGACGCACACGCTTGAGGTTTCGCAGATTGCCAGAAGCATTGCGCGCGCATTGCGGCTGAATGAGGATCTGACAGAGGCGATTGCCCTTGGGCATGATTTAGGGCATACCCCCTTTGGGCATGCAGGCGAGCGCAAGCTGGATGAGCTTTGCAGGGATACGGGCGGCTTCGCGCATAATGTGCAGAGTCTGCGTGTGGTGGAGCGGCTGGAAAAGGACGGACGCGGACTGAACCTGACCTGGGAGGTGCGGGACGGGATTCTGAACCATCGCACAAGCGGCAATCCTGCTACCCTAGAGGGGAAAATCGTGCAGCTTTCCGATAAGATTGCTTATACGAACCACGATATTGACGATGCCATCCGCGCAGGCATGCTCAAGCCGAAGGATATCCCAAGGGATATTGTTGCGCGCATCGGCACACGCTCCAGCAGCCGCATCAATGCCATGGTGCGGGATACCATTTTTCACAGCATGGGCATCAACGATATCCGCATGAGTGAGGAAATGCGGCAGACCCTAAAGGAGCTGCGTGCCTTTATGTTTCGTCATGTGTATGCCAGTGATATTGCGGTGGCGGAGCATAAAAAGGCGGAGAAAATCGTGGGGGATTTGTTTGATTATTATCTGGAATACCCGGAGGAAATGTCGGGAGAATTTCAGGCACTTCTGGATGACGGAGATCCGGTGCGGCAGGTGGTTTGCGATTATATTGCCTGCATGACGGATCGCTTTGCCGTTGCAAAGTATAAGACGCTTTTTATTCCGCAGGAATGGACCATCCTTTGAAAGGGTAAGTCGAAATCACTTTGGCTACAGGCTGAAAAAGATACCAATTTTGGGGTAAAATATTCTTGCATTTTGCACATAGTTTGAAAAAGTCAAGGCTTTTTTGCAAAATTTTTGTTGATTTCTACAAAATGTATACAAGGAGAAGGATTTTTCTCAAATGTGTCGAATTTAGTATATAAAAGGGAGTGAAAGAACTTCCTTTTCGACTGTTATGGAAGGGGGGATGATGCCATGAGATATCCGAGGGAGGTCGTGGATGAGGTGCGGCTGCAAAATGATATCGTAGAGGTCATTTCCCAGTATGTGCCGCTGAAGCAAAAGGGCAGCTCCTATTTTGGGCTTTGTCCGTTTCATAATGAAAAAACGGCATCCTTTTCCGTCAACAGCGAAAAGCAGTTTTATTATTGCTTCGGCTGCGGCGCGGCAGGAAATGTGTTTTCCTTTTTAATGGAGATGGAAAACTGCGATTTCCCCGAAGCCATGAAGCGTCTGGCGGAGCGGGCGCATATTACCCTGCCCGAGCCGGAAAAAAACGCGCAGGCAATCGCAGCGGAGCAGCTCAAGAAACGATTATTTGAAATGCACACCCTGGCAGGGAGGTTCTTTTATGAAGCCCTGCAGGAGGAAGAGGGGGCAGAGGCGAGAGCCTATCTGCAAAAACGGCAGATGGATCCCCGTATGGCAAGAAAATTCGGCATAGGCTACGCTCCGGACAGCTACGATGCGCTTTTCAGGCATTTGCAGGAGAAGGGCTTCAAGATTTCGGAGATTTTGAAAACAGGGCTTGTGCTGGAAAATAAGGATGGCAAGGGCTACCATGACCGTTTCCGCGGCAGGCTGATGTTCCCCATTTTTGATGTACAGGGGCGTGTGGTCGGCTTCGGCGGCAGGATACTTGCCAAGGGTGAGCCGAAATATCTGAATTCACCCGAAACGATTCTGTTCAGCAAAAGCAGGAATCTGTATGGACTGAATTTTGCGAAGCAGACGAGAAAACGAGAGCTGATTCTGGTGGAGGGCTATATGGATATGCTTTCCATCTATCAGGCAGGGTTCCATAACGTAGTGGCATCATTGGGAACAGCCTTCAATCAGGAGCATGCAAGAACGCTGAAGCGCTTTGCGGATGATGTGATTTTGCTGTATGACAGCGATGAGGCCGGCACCAATGCCGCACTTCGCGCCATTCCCGTATTGGTGAAAAACGGCTTTCATGTGAAGGTGACACAGGTGCCGGACGGAAAGGACCCCGATGAATTTATCAAGGCAAAGGGCGCAGCGGAATTTTCCAAGCTGTTGGTGAATGCTGTGCATTATATATCCTTTGAAATTGCCTGTATACAGCGCAAATATAATCTCAAAAATCCGGAGCACAGGGTTCGCTTTGCCACAGAGGCGGCGGAAATCCTTGCAAAGCTGGACAGTGAGATTGAGCGTAATGTTTACCTTGGAGAGGTAAGCAGGGTGACAGGCGTGGAGGAGGAGGCTATCCGCAGTGAAATTCGGAAGCTGGTGCAAAAAGAGGATGCGGCTTACCAAAGGGAGGCCGAAAAGCGGCAGCAGAATCTGAAGAATTACACGCCGGAGGGCAGAAGAAAGGATAAAGGGCTTCTGGAAGCCCAGAGAAGCTTGTTATATTATGCCGCCCAGCATCAGGGCATCTATGATACGCTCAAGGAGATTCTGGAAGAGGATGATTTTACAGAAGGAATTTATTGGCGCACCTTCGGCGATATCGGGGATTTGTGGCAGAATGCAGGCCATGTATTCCCTGCCGATTTGGTCAGCCGCTTTGAGGATGCAAAGGAACAGAAGCAGGTGACAGAGATTTTTGCCGTACAGCTGCCGACAGAAAACGGGGCAGATATGGAAAAAGCCATCAATGAACAGGTGAAGCGGCTGAAACGGACGAAAATCGACCATTTGACGGCAAACGCCGCAACCGTTGAGGAGATACAACGGCTGGTGGAGGCCAAGAGAAAACTGGATTCCCTGTATATTACCATTTGATATGGTTAGACTATAGGAACAGAGAGAAAGGAAGGATCATGTTGAAATCCGTCGAAGAAACAACATTATTGACCAAGCTGGAGGAACTGGTGCAGCTGGCCAAAAAGAAAAAGAATGTACTGGAATATAAGGAGATCATGGATCATCTGGCGGATTTGGATCTGGACCCCGACCGCATTGACAGAATCTATGAATATCTGGAAAGTCAGAATATTGATATTCTGGGGAATATCGAAGCGGAGGAGGAGGTTGAGAAGGAGCTTGACCTGACTCTCCCCGAAGGCATCAATATTGATGACCCCGTCAGAATGTACCTCAAGGAAATCGGTAAGGTGCCCCTTCTGACGGCAGAAGAAGAAATCGAACTGGCGCAGAAGATGGAGGAGGGCGGCCCTGAGGGCGAAGCTGCCAAGAAGAAACTGGCAGAGGCCAACCTGCGTCTGGTTGTCAGCATTGCAAAAAGATACGTTGGGCGAGGGATGCTCTTTCTTGACCTGATTCAGGAGGGCAATCTGGGGCTGATTAAGGCAGTTGAAAAATTCGACTTCCATAAGGGCTTTAAATTCTCCACATATGCGACATGGTGGATTCGTCAGGCAATGACCCGTGCAATTGCAGATCAGGCAAGAACGATTCGTATCCCCGTACACATGGTGGAAACCATCAATAAGCTGATTCGTATTTCCAGACAGCTTTTGCAGGAGCTGGGCAGAGAACCGACCGCGGAGGAGCTGGCTGTGGAAATGCAGATGCCGGAGGAAAAGGTGCGTGAGATTATGAAAATCGCACAGGAGCCGGTTTCTCTGGAAACGCCTATCGGTGAGGAGGAGGACAGACATCTGGGTGACTTTATCCCCGATGACGATATCCCCGCACCTGCGGAAGCCGCAGCGTTTACGCTTTTGAAGGAACAGCTGATGGAGGTTCTGGATACGCTGACGGAAAGAGAAGAAAAGGTGCTGCGTCTGCGTTTTGGTCTGGATGACGGCAGAGCAAGAACACTGGAGGAGGTTGGTAAGGAATTTAATGTTACCAGAGAGCGTATCCGCCAGATTGAAGCAAAGGCTCTGCGTAAGCTACGCCATCCCAGCAGAAGCAAAAAGCTGAAGGATTATCTTGAATAAGAGAATTGGAACAAAAGAGGGCGAAACAAATAGAGATATTTGCTGCGCCCTTTTTTTGAAAATAAGGAGTCGAGGCTATGGAGTTATCAAAACGATTGGAGATGGTCGCAGGTCTGGTGACGCAGGAGCGAATTGCGGATATCGGCACAGACCACGGCTATGTCCCTATTTATTTATACAAGCAGGGCAGAATCAAAAAGGCATACGCCTGCGATGTGCGCAAGGGACCTTTGGAAAAATGCAAGAAAAATATTGCGCTTTACGGTGCGGAGGATGTCATTGAAACGCGCCTTGGCAGCGGCTTAACTCCCCTGCGTCCCGGCGAGGCGGAAACGGCAATTATGGCAGGGATGGGCGGCATGCTGATTGTACATATTTTGCAGGACAGCCCGGAGGTGGCGGATAGCCTCAAGGAGCTGGTGCTTTCGCCGCAGCGCGATTTCGGTGCGGTGCGAAAATATTTGCATCAAATCGGATTTGCCATCCGAGAGGAGCATACACTGAAAGAGGAGAATAAACCGTATGTGCTGATGCGGTGCGAAAGGGCAGAGGAGCATTATGACAGGGAGATTGAGTATCTATACGGCAAAAGGCTGTTGGAGAAGAAAGACCCTATTTTAAAAGAGGTGCTTCTGCACGAAGAAGGAAAATACAGCCGTTTGTTTGAAAGCCTCAAAGGGAACCCGACAGAAAACGCGCAGAAGCGTTTACCTGAGGTGGAGAAGAAGCTGGCTTTGATGAGGGAGGCGTTGGAATGTCTGTAAAAGCTGTAAGGGTAAAGGATATCATGGGTGTGATGGAGGAAATCGCACCGAAAAAGCTGGCGGAGAACTGGGATAAGCCGGGGCTTGCCATCGGTGATCCGGAGCGAGAGGTGAAAAAAATTCTGGTTGCACTGGATGTGATTGACCCTGTTGTGGAGGAAGCAAAGCGCATTGGCGCGGATATGATTGTGACGCATCACCCGATGCTGCTGTTCCGCAAAATCGAAAGCATTACGGCGGATACCCTTCTGGGGAAACGCATTTTTAATCTGATTCAGAATAACATTGCCGCTTTTTCCGCGCATACGAATCTGGACATTGCCGCAGGCGGTACGAATGATGTGCTGGCGGAGCTGGCAGGCTTGAAGAATATTGAAATTTTGGAGGAAACATGGGCGGAGAGCTTGAAGAAAATCGTGGTTTATGTTCCTGTGGGGCATGAACAGGCGGTGCGCGATGCCATGTGCGGCGCAGGGGCAGGGCATATCGGTGCCTATTCCCATTGCACCTTTGGCGCGGCAGGGAAGGGAACCTTTCTCCCTCTGGAGGGGACAAATCCCTTCTTGGGTGAGCAGGGCAGACTGGAAACGGCGGATGAAATCCGTCTGGAAACGATTGTTCCTGCTGAGAAGGTACACGCCGTTGTGCAGGCAATGCTTGCGGCACACCCCTATGAGGAAGCGGCGTATGACATTTATCCTGTGGAGCAGACAGGGAAAAAGGAGGGCATTGGGCGCATTGGAGAGCTGCCGCAGGCAATCCCCTTCAGGGATTTTGCAAAGCAGTTGAAGGAAAGGCTTGGTTTGGATGCCATTCGTCTGGTTGGGGACGGGGAAAAGCCCATCAAGCGCGTCGGTCTTTGCACAGGCGCAGGGGTGGAATTTGTTTCTCTGGCGGCGGCAAAGGGCTGTGATGCCTACCTGACGGCGGATATCAAATATCATGAAGCGCAGAAGGCGGTCGAGCAGGGCATTGCCGTTGCGGATGTGACGAATTACGCGAGCGAGGTGCTGATTGTGCCTGTTCTGCAGGAAAAATTGCAGGCGGCGGCAAAGGAAAACGGTTGGAATATCGAGGTTGTCTGCTCCGAGGTGGACGGGCAGACCTTCTGGACGATAGAGTAAGGAGGGAAGACAAGTGGAAACAAGAAAAGTAAATGTAATGGGAAAGGAAATGCAGATTCCCAAGGGCATGACCTTCGGGGAGCTGGCAAAGGAATTTGAGGGCGAGGTTTTCGGTAAAATTCTGGTGGCAAAGCAGGGAAATTCCCTGCGCGAATTGATTTGCCCCATCCGCACCGATGAGGATATTACCTTTTTGGATTTTCGGGATAAGGAGGGCGTGCGCGTTTATGAAAGAGGGATTTCCCTGCTGCTGGTGAAGGCGGTGCGCGATGTGCTGGGGACAGCGACAGGCGTGGAAATCGAACATTCCCTGCGGGGCAATCTTTATTGCGAGCTGCGCAGCCCACAGCAGGTGCCGGATGCAGATCTGCTTGCCAAGATTGAGGCACGCATGAAGGAATATGTTGCGGCGGATACGCCTATTGTGAAGCATGTCTGCCCCAGAGAGGTTGCCATTTCCATCGTGAAGGAGCAGGGCTTGCAGGACAAGGTGGAGCTGTTCCGCTATCGCACGGCTTCTAATATCAACCTTTATGAACTGGATGGCTTCTATGATTATTTCTTCGGGTATATGCCGGATTCCGTCGGCGCATTGGAATGGTTTACGCTGATGCCCTTTGAAACAGGCTTTCTGGTGCGCTTCCCCGATCCTGCAAAGACAGGGGAGCTTCTGCCGGAGGAGCAGCCCAGAAAAATCAGCAAGGTATTTCTGGAGCAGATGCACTGGTGCCAGCTGATGCAGGTGCGGAACGTGGCGGAGCTGAACCGCACGATTGTTGAGGGGAAATTCGGCGACCTGATTCGCGTGAATGAGGCATTGCATGAAAAGAAAATTGCGGAAATCGCAGATCAGATTCATCAGCGGATGGATAAGGTGCGTGTGGTGCTGATTGCGGGGCCCTCCTCCTCCGGCAAAACCTCCTTTGCAAACAGACTATGTATTCAGCTGCGCGCGCTGGGCGTGAAGCCGCACAAGGTTTCTCTGGACGATTATTTCCTTAATCGGGAGGACACCCCTCTGGATGAGCACGGCAAGAAGAACTTCGAGCGCATGGAGGCGTTGGATTTGAAGCAGCTCAATCAGGACTTGAAGCAGATTATCGCAGGGGAAGAAGTAGAACTGCCCTATTACAACTTCGTGACGGGCAAGCGTGAGCACAGCGGTGAATTTGTGCAGCTTGGCGAGGGCGAAATTCTGGTAATGGAGGGCATCCATGGCTTAAATGACCGCCTGACCCCCGAAATTCCTGCGGAATGTAAATTTAAAATTTTCATCAGCGCCATTACGCAGCTGAACGTAGACGACCACAACCGCATTTCTACCTCCGACAGCAGGCTTATCCGCCGCATTGTGCGCGATTTCCAGTTCCGCGGCAGAAGTGCCAGAACGACAATCGAATCCTGGGACGAGGTGCGTCAGGGCGAGGAGGATAATATTTTCCCGTTTCAGGAGAATGCGGATGCGGTGTTCAATTCCGCAACGCTCTATGAGCTTTGTGTCCTCAAGCAATACGCAGAGCCACAGCTATTCGCGATTGAAAAAACCATGCCGGAATATCCCACGGCAAAGCGGCTGATTAAATTCCTAAGCTATTTCCTTGCCGCGCCGGGGCTTGAAATCCCGAATAATTCGCTGATTAAGGAATTTGTCGGTGGCAGCTGCTTTAAGGTTTGACAAGAAGGGGAAGTTGTTTTATAATGATTTGGATTATGTGAGTAGGTTGGACAGTCGCGCTCGTAGGAGTGAGGAAAGTCCGGGCTTCGCAGAGCAGGGTGCCGGCTAACGGCCGGTGGAGGCGACTCCAAGGATAGTGCAACAGAAATAGACCGCCGAATGCGTTTCGGTAAGGATGGAAAGGTGGGGTAAGAGCCCACCGCTGCGGCGGTAACGTCGCGGGTCCCTGTAAACCCCACCCGAAGCAAGACAAACAGAGACCATGGGGCTGCTCGTTCCGTCTCGAAAAAGTCGCACGATGCCGTTGGCAACAACGGACCAAGATAGATGGCTGTCTGAAAAACAGAACCCGGCTTACAGGCCTGCTCGCGTTTTCAAATCTTTTGGCGTAGACTTTATCCGATAGAAAAAACTTTTTCTCATTAGGAAAACTACGTTTTTAATCTTCGAAAAAGTATTTTCTATCGGGCGACTATAAAACTTTTTCTCATTAGGAAAGCAATGTTTTTAATCTTCGAAAAAGTATTTTCTATCGGGCGACTATAAAACTTTTTCTCATTAGGAAAACCATGGTTTTCCACCCCATACTTAACCACTAAAAAAAGTCCTCTTTCGAGGACTTTTTTTGTTTTTTTTTACACAAACTCCACAACCCAGAAGCCGATTTTCACAACATCCACATTACAGCCGGTATGCTTAATGGTAATGGCATTGCTGCTCAGCGTATAGGAAAAGTTGATGAGGGAATCGGAGATGTTATTCAATCGTTCTGTGATAACGAATGTTTTTTCGGGTGTAACCTCCTGAATTGTCAATGTGCCGCCGTAGGAAGGGGTTTTCGGTGCGGCGTATACCACATACTGAATCGAGCGAATCACCGAGCCGCCGTTTTGCAGCAGGGAAGAAATGCTCTGCCCATCGGGGGGCGTGCCAAGCTTTTTATTGATAGCGGCGAGGGATTCCTCTGCTGTGGCAATGCTTGCCTGAATTGCCGCCGCCTTTTGCTCCGCCTGTGCCAGCTGTGCATCAATCGCGTCCATGTTTTCATTGAAATCCTGAATGTCATAATAATCCTCGTTATCGGGCTTGATAAAATCATAATTTTCTGTAAAAGTGCTCATTTGCGTCACCTCCTTTCTGCCCTCATGATAAAGCGGCGCTAGTCTCATGGGGTCTCATGTTGTAATATTGCTGCAATATTTCAGTTTTGTTACAAAACGGGCAAACCCCTTGCCAATTTCCCTCTCGGCTGATATGATAGTTATGCAAAGTAAAACTGACGCAGGAATGGAAACCAAACCGGAACGGAAGAAACGGAAGCCGAATCCTTGAATGGGTGTGGAGGAAGCGGAAGGGCCCGAAGGGAAGGGGCGGCGGAAAGGGCGGCGGCGGAATGAACTGCATTTCGTTGTATAATTATGAAACGAAGCGAACATTTAAAAATGAAAAAGGAGGAATGAGACCAATGAAGAAACTTATCTCTATGGTCATGGCAGCAGCTATGGTAGTTTCTCTGGTTCCCGCAACAGCTTTTGCTGCAAACACAGCAACATTCAAAGTTGTTAACGATAAGGAATACAGAGAAGGCGAAATTAACAAAACAACTGTTATCGACGGTCCTCAGCTGCAGCTGAAACTGAAAGACGTTGATACAACAAAGGGTGAACCCGATGATTTCGATATCACTCTGGACTTCAACAACGCAGAATTGAAGAACCCTTTGGCAAAGGATGCAACTATTGGTGGTGCTAAAACTAAGGTTACTGGCAAAGACGGTGCTGACAGACAGGCAACATTCACAGTAAAGGAAAGTGCATCCGCAGGTGATGACACAGTAAAACTGACAATCACAGAGAATTCTAGCAAAGATTTTGAAGATGATGATATTATCACAATCGATCTGAAAGATCTGGGTCTGGTACTGACAAAAGTATCCAAGAACACAAAGGCTACAGTAGAAGTTAGCGGTGATTTCGGTGATTCCGACGCTCTGACATTTGCATCCGTTCTGGATACAGGTATCAAAGTAACTCTGAAAAAGGTTGCTGAAGTAGCTGAAGAAGAAACAACAACTCTGGAAAAAGACCTGACAATCAAAGCTAACGTTGGTGACTTTGCTGTAGGTCAGCAGTTCGAAATCAAAGTAAGCTCCGGTTTCGAATTCACAAAGAATTCTGTAGTTGGTTCTAATGCAAAGAAAGATTACACTATCGAAAAAGATGCTGATGACGACAACAAAATCATCGTTACAGTAGCAAAAGAAAATCTGGATGAAATCGTAATCGACAAAGACGATATCGAAATCGATGCTGTTTCCGCTAAATCCGGCGCAGTTGCAAAACTGACAGTAAAAGCTATTGCAACAAAAGGCAACGATGATACTTTCAAAGCAACAGCTGATGCAGTTGAAGCAGTTAAGGTTGTTGACAACACAGTAACTCTGTCCGTAGATGAAGACGAAGATGTACCTGTAATCTACAGCGGCGTTAACGTAAACAACTACGGTATCACAGATGATTCCGATCACGAATCTCTGGAAGTTACACTGAAAGAATCCGCTAAGGGTGCTCTGGATGTGAAGAAATCCTTCACACTGACACTGCCCGAAGGCGTTTACGCAACAAACGTTGAAGTAACAGACCCCGAAGGTACTTACATTGTTGGTTCTGACGAAGACACAGATGCAGATGATATCGAAGATGCATTTGCAGCAGCTTACAAGAAGGGCGATCAGGAAAAATTCGAATTTGCTAGAAAGACATTCGTAGCAACAGATGACAAAACTCTGGGCGACGATGCAAAAGATATGGATCTGGACTTCAAACTGACTCTGATTGCAGAACCCGGCTTTGCAGGCGATGTAACACTGACACTGGGCGGCGACGCTTTCGATAAGGAACAGAAAGTAACAATCGCTAAATTTGTTGCTCCTTACACAGTAGAAGCTTCTCAGAACGACATGATCATCGACTACAGAAACACAAAGGTTCCTACAAACGTAGTAGTTAAGGAAGCTGAAGCTGGTCTGTGGAAGAAAGATGACATGACATTCGAATTCGATTTCGATAAAGATGTTATCGAACTGGAAGACGATGCTAAGATCACTGTAGACGACAAGTCCGATATGGAAGTAAAGAACACAAAGGACATGAAGTTCACAGTTAAGGATGAATCCGATGACACAGCAGCAACAGTAACAATCTCCGACATCTCCCTGTACATGGGCAGAAGCATCGCAGCAGGTGCTTACAACCTGAAGCTGAAAACAACAGCTGGTACAGAAATGATGACAAAAGAAGCTCTGTTCACAACAAAAGCAGGTGAAACAGGTACAGCACGTGATTTCCACGGTGTTAAGAATGTAAAACCTTACTATGCAGCTGACTACAGAGACTGGGATGTTAAAGATGACAAATTCGTTGCAAAATCCTTCACAGTTAAAGAAGGTTTCGTAAACGTTATCACAGCTGGTAGAGACCAGGATGACGCTTCCTTCACAAAGAAGGTAGTAGTTCCCGTTGGCGAAAAATACCTCATCGCAGGTGAAGAACAGGTTGTTCTGGATGTACCCGCTTACATCTCCGCTCAGGGCTACACAATGCTGCCCGTAAGAGCAGTTGCTACAGCACTGGGTATCAACAACAACAACGTTCTGTGGAACCAGGCTTCCAGAACAGTAACAATCCTGTATGGTCAGAGAATCATCACTATGGTTGCAGGCCAGAAGGTTGTTACAGTTAACGGTAACACAATCCCCGCATCCGCTACAGTACAGATCAAAGACGGCAGAACATTCCTGCCTATGAGAGACCTGGCTACAGCTCTGGGCGTAACAGACATCACATGGGATGCAGCTACAAAGACAGCTACAATGAACGGTAACCAGAATAAGTAATTATTCTTTCCTTCATTCTAACTGAACAAGTAGAATCTCTAAGAGTACCTCGCAAGAGGTACTCTTTTTTTGCATAAAAAAAAGACCTGTTTTTCACAGGTCTTATTTTCTTTAGCGGAAGGTTTTCGCAAGCGCCTTTATCGCCTGCTCCGCAAGCAGTGCTTCCCCATGCTCCAGCAGATAATATTTCGCCAGTGGCGTGGAGATGTGCTTCTGACCGTATTCCTTCAAAATGCGCTCCGCATCCTCTGCGGTTTCCTCCGTGGTGTATGTATCCCCCTGCATCACAAGGAAATACTTCCCATCATTCTTATAAACCGCGCTTTCGCCCTTGAACACGCCATCCAGACGCAGGCTCACGCCAATCACATCATCCAGAGAAGGGAAGGAATAAATCAGAATATCCGAATTTTTTTCCTCCTCATGCGCCAGTGTATCCATGGGCTTCTTTTTCCAGCGGCGCAAATCCTCGTCCGCGTGTTTCTCTTTATTGTTCACCTTCGTCACGATGATCATGATACCATCGCCCCCCGAAGGGATCGCTTCTACCATCAGCGGTGTGTTTTCCGAAATGAAATCCTCCTCATCCAACGCCTGCTCCATAATATCCCGAAACAGCTTCTGCGTGCGCTCCGAAGGGGAAATCAAATCCTCCAGTTTGATTTTTCTTTCCGCTAAATCTGCCTTTGTCAGGGTCAGCTTCAGCTGATTTTCGCTTATCCGTTCTATTTTCATGCTATCACTCCCTTTTTCCCGTTTTGCGGGGCATGATGCGGAAACGGTCAATTTATTACTATAGTATATGCAATCCTGCGCCGGATGTAAAGAGGGGATTGCCGCCAAAGTTTTGAATTTTTTATGAACACCCCAATTTCTTACAATTTCTTGAATTTTTGCCGCTTTGGTTGACACTGCGCCAATAAACCTGTAAAATATATTAGATAAAATGCGATTTTTGTGTGAAAATGTTTTATTTTCAAAGGATATATTTTTTTGGAGGGAATCACATGAGCGATGATAAAATCGGCAATAAAACAGGCTCGGAGGGTCTGAGCGAAACAGATAAGGGCTATTATGAGGATTTATATAACGACCTGCCGAAGGAGGTTGTGGATATCCTCATGCAGACGCACCCCCTCATGGGCAAAAATGATGACCTTGAGGCAACCGCCTACCGCGCACGCCGCCCCCAGAGACGCGAGGACGTGGAGGAGGTCAAAGAGGCGAGGATGCAGCAGGTCGGCAACGAGATTAACGAGGTGAGCCGCGCACCCCAGCAGGAGGGCGACCCTACCCGTTACGTTTCCCGCCGCGCAAGAAATGCGGAAAGCGCGCATACTTCCGCCCCGAAGGGAAATACAATGAATCAGGATGATTATGATGATGGGATTCAGTATGTAAGCGTGCTGCCCGCGCGTAAGAAATCCAAAATCGTGGAGGAGGTTACCTTGCAGACCGCTGCCCCCGCGAAGCATCATGGCAAAAAGAAAAAGCATAAGAAGGAAAGAGAACCCTTTGACGATATGGGCATGGAGGAAAGAGATTATCGTCCCCGTTATGAGGATATGGATTTTGAGGAGCGCGCAAAGCAGGAGCACCTTGACAGCCTCTATGACGATGAATATTATGACGATTACGGCAGAGGCAGAGGAAAGCTGCCGATGATTCTCGGCGTGATTGCCGTTGTGCTGATTATTTTCCTCATTTTCCGTACCGTCAGCCTGAGCAGTAAGCTGGAGGAGGTACAGAACCAGCTGACACAGTCTCAGGATTATAAACAGAAATACGAGGATATGCAGCTGGAAAATATGCAGCTGCAGGAAAAACTGGACGGTAAGGACACCAAAACGACAGGCAATTCTGATACTGCGGACACCAAGGTGGACACCAAAAAGGACACCGCATCCACATCCTCCGGCACCAAGGAATATACTGTAAAAGACGGTGATACCATGTGGACAATTGCCCAGAGCCAGCTTGGCAATGGCGCGGAATATCAGAAGATTCTGGATGCCAACGGCCTGAAGGAGAGCGATACCTTAGCGCCCGGCACAGTAATTAAAATCCCACAGTAAGAACAGGAGTGTAGCATGAGCGATTTGGAGAAAAGAACTCTTGTGGAATTGAGAAAAATGGCGAAGGAGTTGGGGATTCCTGCCATTTCCGGTTTGAAGAAAAAGGAATTGATTGAGAAAATTGAGCAGTCCTCCGAGGTGCAGAAAAATGATTCTGTACCTCGGTCGGCTGCTTCCGACTTTTCTCACAGAAATTTCGACGAAAAAACCGAAGCTCCGCAGGAGCATACGGAAAGGGAAAAGCAGTTTTTTGAGGAATTGGGAGAGGGGATTCTGGAGGTACTGCCGGATGGATATGGGTTTCTGCGTGCGGAAAATTGCCTGCCCGGCGCAAATGATGTGTATGTTTCTCCGGCGCAGATTCGCAGATTTAATCTGAAAACAGGCGACAGAGTGATGGGGAATGTGCGCCCTGCCAGAGAAGGCGAAAAGGTCGGCGGTCTGGTTTATGTGCAGACGGTCAATGGAGATGCGCCGTATCTTGCGATTCATCGCCCGAATTTCGAGGAGCTGACACCCATTTATCCTGAGGAGAAGCTCAAGCTGGAAACAGTGCAGAGAGAACTTTCCGGTCGCATCATTGATCTGATTGCGCCTATCGGCAAAGGGCAAAGAGGGATGATTGTTGCACCGCCGAAGGTCGGGAAAACAATCCTTCTGACGAAGATAGCAAATGCAATCACCTGCAACCATAAGGAAGTGCATCTGATTGTACTGCTGATTGATGAACGCCCTGAGGAGGTAACGGATATCCAACGCTCCATCGAAGGGGAGAATGTGCAGATTGTGTATTCTACCTTTGACGAGGAGCCGGAGCATCATAAAAAGGTAACGGAAATGGTTCTGGAACGCGCGAAGCGCATGGTGGAGCAGGGGAAGGATCTGGTTATCCTGCTGGACAGCATTACTCGTTTGGCGCGTGCGTATAACCTTACGATTCCGCCAAGCGGACGCACGCTGTCCGGTGGTCTGGACCCCGCGGCACTGTATATGCCGAAGCGGTTCTTCGGCGCAGCCAGAAATATTGAAAACGGCGGATTTGATTTTGAAA
>OGXR01000309.1_pt1 | contig 38958 bp, 39 predicted proteins | sample 1576331 | NCBI WGS metagenome assembly OGXR01 (sample SAMEA3541473, study PRJEB24748) | human gut metagenome | biome: human gut; feature: human-associated habitat; material: faeces | place: China | collected 2012 | reverse complement strand
TGCCGAAGATATTTGTGGGTTACCCTGCTGAGAAAATAGGTTGTTGCCAGATTTTTTTTATTTATATTTATATTAAAAATACAGATTAAAGATAAAATATTTAAAATATGTTTATTTTTAATTTGTATTTTTTTTTTATATATGATAATATTTTAATTGTTATATTTATATTGATTGTATTATCTTTGAATAACTAAATTTAAAAATTATATTATTAATAAATACGAGAGGTGGAAAATAATATGAGCAGAACAATATGGAAGTCAGGAACATTTATATATCCATTACCTGCCGTACTTGTAACTAGTGGAGATATGAAAAATAGTAATATTATGACTGTAGCATGGACAGGCATAATTAATACAAATCCGGCTATGTGCTATATATCCGTAAGACCAGAAAGATTTTCATATAACATGATAAAAGAGAGTGGAGAATTTGTTATTAATTTAACAAACAAAAAATTAGCATTTGCAACTGATTGGTGTGGAGTTAGATCTGGAAGCAAATATGATAAATTTAAAGAAATGAAACTAACAAAAGAAAAAGCGAAAAATGTTAAGTGCCCAATAATTAAAGAAAGTCCTGTTGCTATTGAATGTAAGGTTAAAGAAATTAAAGAACTGGGTAGCCATCATATGTTTGTTGCAGAAATATTATCAATAGATGCCGATGATAAGTACATTGATGAAAATGGAGCATTTGATATAAGTAAATGTGATTTAATTACATATGCAAATGGTGGATATTATTCATTAAGTAAAAAGATAGGTAAATTTGGATATTCTGTACAAAAGAAAAAAAAGGGGAAGTAAATATGTAATTACAAAAATGAACCACAAGACAGCTAGGCAAATAAAGTGGATAATTATAGATAATGGATAAAAATTGTAGAGATTTGTGATTATGTGAGAAATACTAAATAGACATAATTCAAAAAAAAATATTAAGTTATACCCAAAACTGTTGACATATAAACAAAAAGATGATACAATATTTAAGCGTATGTGAAGAGCATACGCTTATAAAAATTATCAGAAAAAATAAATGATAAAAGCTTAATATCTGGAGGTGTATGAAATGGCTGCAAAAGGAGCAAGAGAACCAATCACATTAGAATGTACAGAATGTAAAAGAAGAAATTACATGACGCAAAAGAATAAAAAGAACAATACAGAAAGATTAGAAGTTGCAAAATATTGTAAATACTGTAAAACACGTACAACACACAAAGAAACAAAATAAGCCTTTCTAAGGGGGAAATTAGAATGCCTAAAGAAACAAATAAAAATAAAAGCAAAGATAAGAAACACTTTATGAAAGATTTCAAAGCTGAATTAAAAAAAGTAATTTGGCCAACACCAAAGCAATTAGTTAATAATACTGTAGCAGTTATTACAGTTGTTCTAATTACAGCAGTAATTGTTTTTGTTTTGGATTTTGCTTTTGAAAAAATGAATGAATATGGTATTGAAAAGATAAAAACACTTGTTGAAACTCATAATACAGTAGAAAATGCTTCAACAAATGAGTCAAATGAAGTAAATAATGCTGAAAGCAATAATGAAGTTTTAGAAAATACCGTAAATGAATAAAGGAGGCTAAAAAAATGTCTCAAGAAGATAAGGAATTAATGCCAAGATGGTATGTAATTCATACATATTCAGGTTATGAAAATAAAGTAAAGACAGATCTTGAAAAAACAATTAAGAATAGAGAGTTAGAAGAATACTTCTTTGATATTATAGTTCCAATGGAGGAACAAATTGAAATCAAAGAAGGAAAAAGAAAAACCAATCTAAAAAAGGTTTTTCCAGGATATGTCTTAATTAAAATGATTGTAACTGAAAAAACATGGTACATTGTAAGAAATACAAGAGGTGTTACAGGATTCGTCGGATCAGGTACAGATCCTATTCCTCTTACTGAGGAAGAAATTAGAAACATGGGATTTGAAATTACAGAAGTTAATGTAGATTATAATGTAAATGATTCTGTAAGAGTAATGGATGGTCCATTAAAAGACCTTATAGGGACTGTAACAGAAATTAATAAAGAAAAACATAAAGTTAAAGTTATGGTTTCAATGTTTGGAAGAGAAACACCTGTTGAGTTGGAATTTTCACAAGTACAAAAAATTTAATAAAAGTTTATAATCTAATTTTTAGATTAATATACATATTTAACGGTAAAGGAGGTGCTAAATAAGATGGCAGAGAAGGAAATTGGTAATGTAATAAAATTACAAATACCTGCAGGAAAAGCTTCACCAGCTCCACCAGTAGGTCCAGCATTAGGTGCTAGCGGTGTTAACATCATGCAATTCGTAAAAGAATTTAATGATAGAACTGCTAACCAAGCAGGAATGATTATCCCTGTAGTTATTACTGTTTACAAAGATAAATCATTCGAATTTATTACAAAAGAACCACCTATGGCAGTTTTAATTAAAAAATCTGCAAAAATAGAAAAAGGTTCTGGAAAACCTAACAAAGAGAAAGTTGCTAAAATTACTAAAGCTCAAGTAGAAGAAATTGCAAAACAAAAAATGCCAGATTTAAATGCAGCATCATTAGAGGCAGCTATGAGCATGGTAGCAGGAACTGCAAGATCTATGGGTGTAATAGTAGAAGAGTAATTTTGTTAGAAATTAATTTATAATTGGGAGAGCAATAGCTCGTTTGAACCAAAGGAGGTAAAAATGAAAAAAGGAAAGAGATATCAAGAAGCTGAAAAGCTAATTGATTCATCAAAATTGTATAGTGCAAAAGAAGCATTAGATATGATTCAAAAAATGCCAAAAGCAAAATTTGATGAAACAGTTGAATTACATGTTAAATTAGGTGTAGATTCAAAACAAGCTGACCAACAAGTTAGAGGTACAACAGTACTTCCAAATGGTACAGGTAAAACATTAAAAGTATTAGTTTTTGCTAAAGGTCCAAAAGCAGAAGAAGCTCAAAAAGCAGGAGCAGATTTTGTTGGAGCAGAAGAATTAATACCAAAAATAGAAAAAGAAAACTGGTTTGATTATGATGTTATCGTTGCAACTCCAGATATGATGGGTGTTGTAGGAAGACTTGGTAAAGTATTAGGACCAAAAGGATTAATGCCTAACCCTAAATCAGGAACAGTAACAATGGATGTTACAAAAGCAATCCAAGATATTAAATCAGGAAAAGTAGAATATAGACTAGATAAAACAAATATAATCCACTTAGGATTTGGTAAAGTTTCATTCGGTAGCGATAAATTACTAGAAAACTATGATACAGTTATTGGCGCTATTATAAAAGCTAAACCAGCAGCAGCTAAGGGACAATATATTAAGAGTGTAGCTATATCTACAACAATGGGACCAAGTATGTATATTGATCAAAAATAGATAAAAGAGCCCGAGAAAGTAAGCAAAAAATAAGTCTTACCTAGGCATATATAATTGTACGGATATAAATCTGTATGTATATGCCTAAGGCTATATATACAGATTTTATTTTATTTTGAGAAATAAGAAAGAGGTGAAAAAATTGGCTAGTAAAACAATCATAAAACAAAAGGAAGAAATAGTAAACAAATTAGCAGAAGAATTAAAAGATGCAAAATTAATTCTTTTAGCAGATTACAGAGGAATTACAGTTGAAGACGTTACTAAACTAAGAAAAGAAGTAAGAGAAACAAATGCAGAATACAAAGTTATAAAAAATAACATTGTAAAAAGAGCATTAGATGCAAATGGCGAATCAGGATTAGATGATCTATTAGAGGGACCAACAGCAATTATCACAAGTAAAGAAGACTACTTAGCACCTGCAAAAGCAATATATAACTTTACAAAGGATCATGATTTCTACAAAATTAAAGGAGGAATCATAGAAGGAAAGGTAATGACAGCAGAAGAAATTATTACTTTAGCAAAATTACCATCAAGACAAGAACTTCTTGCAAAACTTGCTGGAAGCTTACTTGGAAATATTACAAAACTTGCAGTTGCACTTGATGCTGTTAAAGCACAAAAAGAAAATGCATAGTAATATTATAAAAAATAATTAAAAATAAATTTATGGAGGATTTAAAAATGAGTGAGAAAATAGAAAAAATGTTAGAAGAAATCGACACATTAACAGTTGTTGAATTAGCAGAATTAGTAAAAGGAATTGAAGAAAAATATGGAGTATCTGCAGCAGCAGTAGCTGCACCAGTAGCTGGTGGAGCAGCAGCAGCTGAAGAAAAAACATCTTTTGATGTTGTATTAAAAGAAGCTGGAGCAAACAAAATCCAAGTTATTAAAGTTGTTAGAGATGCAACAGGATTAGGATTAAAAGAAGCTAAAGAATTAGTTGATGGAGCACCAAAAACAGTTAAAGAAGGAGCTTCTAAAGAAGAAGCTGAAGAATTAAAAGCTAAATTTACAGAAGCAGGAGCAGTTGTTGAATTAGCTTAGTTCTAGTTAATATTAAACAAAAAATACTGAAGTATAAAATATATTACTTCAGTATTTTTTTAAAATTAAAAGAGAGTTTCTAATCTTTGAAACTCTCTTTTTGAAAATAAAAGGGGATGTTTTACTTATATATAGTTGATAATGGAGTAATTTGTTTATCAACTATGACTATATAATAACAATGAATTTTGAACATTGTGTGAACTAATTGTGATTTGCTTGAAAATAAGTTTTATTTTTATGGTTGTTCTTGAAGTGTTAAACTTATATCTTTGGTCTTACCATCTCTATATATTTTTAGTTTTATAGTATCTCCAATAGATTTTTTATTTTTAACTTCATTTAATTCATCTACTGTTTTAACTTTAGTTCCTTCAATTTCGGTAATAACGTCACCAATTTTTAAACCTGCTTTTTCAGCTGCAGAAAAGTCATCAATTGATTTAATATAAATTCCAACAACTAAATTATTTTGCTTTGCGGTTTGTTCATCTATGTTAATTCCACCAATACCTATATATGCTCTTTTTACTTTATTATATTGAATTAACTGATTATATATATCTTTAGTAGAATTTATAGGTATTGCAAATCCAACTCCCTCTACACCTGTTCCAGATATTTTTAAAGTATTAATTCCTATTACTTGACCTTTACTATTAACCAATGCACCACCACTATTTCCAGAGTTAATTGCTGCATCAGTTTGAATTGCTAAATATTTATTGTTATCAGAATCAGTTACTTCTCTATTAACAGCACTTACTATACCTGATGTAACACTATCACCTAAGCCAAGAGCATTACCTACTGCCATACAAAATTCACCAACTTGTACAGAATCAGAATCACCAAGTTCTGCTGCAGTTAAATCTGTTTTGTCAATTTTAATTACAGCTAGATCAGTTTGTTCATCAGTACCAATAATTTTAGCTTCATATTCAGTATTATCATTATATAATTTAACAGTTACCTTATTTGCTTTTCCTAGTTCATAATAAGAAGAGCTAGAAGTAGAATTAACAACATGATTGTTAGTTAAAATATATCCATCTGAACTTATAATTACACCTGACCCTTGGGCATTAGCTGTTGAAGAACTTCTGTTAAAAATTGAGTTAACAGAATATTCTACACTGATACCTACAATTGATGGTTTAACTTTTTGAGCTACAGCAATTGATGTTTCTGAATACTCGGTAAGAGAGATCATTTGAGAATTTATATTTGTTCCTGCAGATGTTGAATTAGATGTTCCTTCAGATGTTATAGATGAGTTTGCTTTACCAAGTAAATAATTACGAACATCTGGAACACCAAAACAAGTTCCAACTACAACTCCTGCACCAAGTACTCCACATAAAAAAGGTAGAGCCACAGCTTTTCCAAAACCTGTACTATTTTTCTTCTCCTTTGTAACATTTTTAAATGACTTATCTGTGTTAAATGTAACAGTTTTAAATTCATTTTGTTTATTTTGATTATTTTCTTTATTATCTTGTTCCATTTTATACCTCCAATAATATATTATCTTAAAACAACTATATAATACAATAGATTTGTGAATAAATTGTGAAAATTTATTGTTTTTATATAAAATATTTCTATTGAAAAAACTATGTATAGAATATATAATATATAGAGTTTAGGAGGTATAAAATGAGAAAGGGATATTTGGCAACATATGCAAAAGTACTATTAATTATCATATTTATTGTTGGAATCGCATTAGGAGTATATTACTTTTTGAAAGATAAATACGGTTCAGAGCAATTAAAAACTATTAAGACTGATATGTTATTAATAGAAGGAAAAACAAAAATTATAGCACAAAAGGTAAAAATAAAAGAAAAAAATGCTAGTTATATAGGAAAGAAAATATCAGATATAACACAAGAAACTGATGATATAAAGTTTTTACAAGAACAGGGAATTATTGATATAAAAGGAAAAAATACAAATTATTATGTATTAGATAAATCGAATTTAGAAGAATTAGGTTTACAAACCATTAAATTAGAAGAAGGATGCTATATTGTAGAGTATAATAAGAATGAAATTATTTATTCAAAAGGTGTAACTGGCGCAGATGGAACTACAAAATATAAATTATCTGAATTACAAAATAATTAGCGCTCATATATACCGAAAGGAAACAAGATATGAAGGAAAAAGAAATTGAGAGATTAAATGAACTAAAAAAAATAGAAAATAAATTATATGAACAAGGCATAAATAGTATATGTGGAATTGATGAAGCGGGAAGGGGGCCATTAGCAGGACCGGTTGTTGTCGCAAGTGTTATAATGCCAAAAGATTCAATGATAGAAGGTGTAAATGACTCTAAGAAGGTTTCTGAGAAAAAAAGAGAAATAATTTATGAAAAGATTATAGATGAAGCAATTGCTTATGGAGTTGGGATTATTAGCCATAATGAAATAGATAGAATTAATATACTAAATGCAACAAAAGAAGGATTAACATTATGCATTAAAGAACTTGAAAGAAATTTAAAAGAAAAAGAAAGTAACATTGAAAAGCCAGAGATTATTTTAGTAGATGCTCTAACAAAAATAGATACAGATGGAATTTCATATCAGTCAATTATAAAAGGAGATGCTAAGTGCTATTCTATTGCAGCAGCATCAATTATTGCTAAAGTAACAAGGGATAGAATCATGAGACAATGGGATGAAGTGTACCCTCAATATGAATTTGCTACACATAAGGGTTATGGAACAGCAAAACATATTGCAGCTATAAAGGAATATGGCTTATGTCCTATACATAGAAAAAGCTTTACGAAGAATTTTATATAAAGGAGAAATATAAAGTGAATATACAAGAGATTATAGCGAAAAAAAGAGATAAGTTTGAATTGTCAAGAGAGGAAATTTCATATTTTATTGAAAACTACACAAATGGGAATATTACAGATTATCAAGCAGCAGCGTTAATAATGGCAATATATATTAATGGAATGAATGAACATGAAATAACTGAGTTAACGAGATCAATGGCAAACTCAGGTGATATACTAGACTTATCAGATTTAGGAACAGTTGTAGATAAACATAGTACAGGTGGAGTAGGAGATAAAGTAACATTAATATTAGCACCTATTATTAGCTCACTTGGAATACCTGTTGCAAAAATGTCTGGGAGAGGATTAGGCTATACAGGAGGAACAATAGATAAACTAGAATCAATTCCAGGGTACAAAACAAATATATCAATAGATGAATTTAAAGAAAATGTAAAAAAAATAGGAATAAGTTTAATTGGACAAACCATGAACTTGGCACCTGCGGATAAAAAAATATATGGACTTCGTGACAGTATAGCTGCAACTGAAAGTATACCTTTAATAGCATCTAGCATTATGAGTAAAAAAATAGCTGCTGGTGCAGATAAGATTGTACTAGATGTTACATATGGTAGTGGAGCTTTCATGAAAACAAAAGAAAAGGCAAAAGAACTTGCAGATGTTATGACCAAAATTGGAACCTTGGCAGGTAGAGAAACAGTTTGTGTTATGACACCAATGGAACAGCCATTAGGAAAATGTGTTGGAAATACACTAGAAGTAATTGAGGCAATAAATTTTCTAAAAGGAAAAATGCAAGAAGACGTAAAAGATGTAGTACTTGAACTTGGAAGTAATATGATCAAACTTGCAGGAAAAGGAAATGATATAGAACAAAATAAAAAAGCTATGCTAAGTAATATTTCTAATGGAAAAGCTCTAGATAAGTTAAAACAGCTTGTTAAAAATCAAGGTGGAGATGTTTCATATATTGAAAACACTGAAAAGTTTGAAAAAGCACGATATATAATTCCTGTAAAATCTGAAGAAGACGGTATAATTAAAAGTTTAAAAGCCGAAGAGATTGGAAAAATATCAGTTAATTTAGGTGCAGGAAGGATAAGAAAAGAAGATAAAATTGAAAGTAATGTTGGAATTGTATTAGAGAAAAAAATAGGAGACATAGTAAAAAAAGGAGAAATTATTGCATATATTCATGCAAATAATGAAAATAAGGCAAAAGAAGCGGTTAAAGAACTAGAAGAAATATATGTTATTAAATAAAAATTTGAAAAGAAAAAAGAGAAAAGTGTAAAACAAAAACAGGGCATACTAAAATTTGAATTTTGGTATGTCCTGTTTTAACAGAAGTAAATTTAATAAGTAAAGTAGCCATAATAGCATTATAATTATTTTTACAGTCTTGTAAAAATAAAAATGACAGAATCTTAATTAATTATTAGAAATCTGCCATTTTAGTATAGAATATTATAATTCTGTTTTGAATTTAATTCCAAAATCATTTAAATTTAACTTTGCAATTTCATCAGATTGAAGAAAACGATGTAAGTTTTTAGGTGAAATGCCAGTATTACAAGAAATTTCTTCAATAGACGAATCCGTCTCACAATCTGATAGGTAATTTTTTAGTTTATTTATATCACACATATCCTTTGGTTCACAGTTTGGACATACATCTGAGTTGGTCATAAAAAAACATCCACAACGACTACATTTATTAAATTGCATAATAAGCTCATCCTTTCATTAGTAAGATTCTATTATCAACTTTTTATATTGTATCACAAATATTGACAAAAATAAACAAAAAAAATATTACATTTATGTTACAAAAGTATTGCATTTGTAATAATTTTTTGATATAATAGTTTCGTTAAAAATACACACACGAGCCTAGTTTAAAAAGGAGTGCTTGTTTTATATTAAAGCAAGTCTTTTTAAATGCCTAAAGCTTTGTGGAGGTAAAACAAAAAAGGAGGAAAATAAAATGGCAGTAGTTGCAATGAAACAATTACTTGAAGCAGGTGTTCATTTCGGACATCAAACAAGAAGATGGGATCCTAAAATGGCTGAATATATATTTCAAGCTAGAAATGGTATCCATATTATCGATTTACAAAAGACATCTAAAAAATTAGACGAAGCATATAGCTTCTTAAAAGAGCAAGCAGAAGAAGGAAAAACAATTCTATTTGTTGGTACTAAAAAACAAGCACAAGAATGTGTAAAAGAAGCAGCTGAAAAGTGCGGTATGTACTATGTTAATCAAAGATGGTTAGGTGGAACATTAACAAACTTTGAAACAATTAGAAAAAGAATTGGAAGACTAAAAGAATTAGAGAGAATGCAAGAAGATGGTACATTTGATGTACTACCTAAAAAAGAAGTTATTCTATTAAAGAAAGAAATGGAAAAATTAGAAAAAAATCTTGGTGGAATTAAAGAAATGGAACAACTTCCAGGAGTAATGTTTATAGTTGATCCTAAAAAAGAAAGAATAGGAATTTTAGAAGCAAGAAAATTAGGAATTCCAGTAATTGGATTGATTGATACAAATTGTAATCCAGAAGATGTTGACTATGCAATACCAGGAAATGATGATGCAATACGTGCAGTTAGTTTAATTGCAGATTGTATGGCAAATGCAGTTGTTGAGGGTAGACAAGGTGAATCAATGGAAGCAGAGCAAGAAGAAATGACAGAAACTTCAGAAGATCAAAGTATGGAAGAAGTTGTAGCAGAATCAGAAGAAACTACAACTGAAGAATAATTTTGAATTAAGAATAGTATAAAAGGAGGAGAGCTTTTATCTGCTCTGTCTCCTTATTTTATTACGTAAAAAAGGGAGGATATATTTATGATTTCAGCAAGTCAAGTAAAAGAGTTAAGAGAAAAAACAGGTGCAGGTATGATGGACTGCAAAAAAGTTTTAACAGAAACAGATGGAGATTTTGAAAAAGCAATTGAACTATTACGTGAAAGAGGAATTGCAAAAGCAGCTAAGAAATCAGACAGAATCGCAGCAGAAGGATTAGTAACAACATATATTTCAGAAGATGGTAAAGTAGGAGCAGCTGTTGAAGTAAATGCTGAAACAGACTTTGTTGCTAAAAATGAAGAATTCAAAAGCTTTGTTGCAGATGTTGCAAAACAAGTAGCTTTAAAAGCACCAAAAAGTGTTGAAGAATTATTAGAACAAACATCAATTACAGAGCCAGATAAAACAGTACAAGAAGTTTTAACAAATAAAATTGCTACAATCGGTGAAAATATGTCAATTAGAAGATTTGAAAGATTTGAATCTGATAGTAATTTAATTGAAAGCTATATTCACGGAGACGGAAAAATAGCTGTTTTAGTTGAAATGGAAAATGGAACTCATGAACTTGCAAAAGATATTTGTATGCAAATAGCAGCTGCGAGACCAGAATACTTAAACAGAGAAGCAGTTCCACAGGAAAGAGTAGATAAAGAAATGGAAATACTAAAAGCACAAGCTATGAATGAAGGAAAACCAGCAGAAATAGCTGAAAAGATAGTATTAGGTAGAATTGGAAAATTCTATGGAGAAATCTGCTTAATAGAGCAAGAATTTGTTAAAGATCCAGATATAAAAGTTGGAAAACTTGTAGAATCAAAAGGAAGCAAAATAATTAGATTTGCAAGACTTGAAAGAGGAGAAGGACTAGAAAAAAGAGAAGAGAACTTTGCAGAAGAAGTTGCAAAACAAATCAATGGATAATCTAATTAATATTTAATAAAAATAGGGCTTAAATTTATAAAATTTAAGCTCTATTTTTTATAAATTTCTTAATAAATATGTTGACATTTTATAATAAATGTCATATTATATTTATGACATATGAATATATGTTCATATATTATAAAAAGGAGGCAAACTTATGAAAAGAAATGAATTTATTTGTGAAGAAAAGTGTCCACATTATAATTTAATAAAACAAGTAAAATTGGCTAATATAGATAGAAAAGAAATGCAAGATTTATCGGAGATATTTAAGCTTTTTGCAGATGAAACAAGGCTTCGTATTATTTGTGCTATTTTGAACACTGAACTTTGTGTATGCGATTTATGCGAACTTTTAGACTTAAATCAATCAGCTGTATCACATCAATTGCAATTACTAAGAAAAAGTAAACTTGTAAAATATAGAAAAGAAGGAAAACAGGTTTATTATAGTTTGCAAGATGAACATATAGAAAGTATTATCAAAATGGCACTTGCCCACATTATGGAAGGAGAGGAAAAAGATGAGTTGTAGTTGTCATGATAATAATTGTAAAGAAAATAGAGAAGATGAAAAAGAGGATAGAATAGAGAAAATTTTATATATTATTGCTATTATTATTTTTGCATTTACTTTTCTTCCTCAAATATCAGAAACAATAAAAATAGTAATGTATATTGTTTCTATTATTCTAGCAGGTTATGAGATTATATTAGATGGAATAAAAAATATATTTAAATTAAATTTTGAAGAAGATACATTAATGGCAATAGCCGTTGTCGCAGCATGTGTCATAGGAGAATTTACTGAAGGTGCATTAGTTATATTATTATTTAAACTAGGAGAGCTTATTGAACACCATGCAGTTGAAAAATCAAATGATAGTATAAAACAAATTGCTGATATAAAAGCTAAAAATGCTAATTTATTAAAAGAAAATGATGTAGAAGTAGTTGATGTAAATGTATTAAAGGTTGGAGATGCTATTTTAATAAAACCTGGAGAAATGGTACCCGTTGATTGCAAAGTCATAAGTGGAAAATCTGAAATTGATACTTCTAATATAACTGGTGAAAGTATTCTAGTAGTCGTATCTGAGGATATGGAACTATTATCTGGAACAATAAATTTGAATGGTAGTTTAAAATGTATAGTACAAAAAGAGTTTAAAGATTCAACAGCTGCACAGATCGTAGATTTAGTTTATGAAGCACAAAATAATAAAGGAAAAACAGAAGAATTTATAACAAAGTTTTCAAAAATATATACTCCAATTGTAATTGTTCTTGCAATACTAATTGCAGTAGTCCCACCTATTATAGGACTTGAATTTAAAGAATGGCTTATGAGAGCACTTGTATTTTTAGTTGCATCTTGCCCTTGTAGTATTGTAATATCAATTCCTTTAGCATTGTATACTGGACTTGGTGCAATATCTAAAAAAGGAATGCTAATTAAAGGAACAAAACATATTGAAGATTTATCAAAAGCAAAGGTCATTGCATTTGATAAAACAGGAACTCTTACAACAGGAAAGATGGAAATAAATGAGTTAAATGTACATGGAAATCATGAAGAAAAAGATGTACTAGAATATATATATTTGCTAGAAAAAAATTCGGCTCATCCAATTGCTAGTGCTATTAATAAAAAAATAGAAGATGAAAATCTTAAAAATGTAATTATTGAAAAGGAAGTTAAGGAGTATAAAGAAATTGCAGGATGTGGATTATGTGGAAACATTGACGGAAAAATCGTACTTTTTGGAAATAAAAAATTATTAGAACAAAACAATATAAAATTTGATGATCTAAAAGAAGGAAAAAATTATCTTTCAGTAAATGGAGAAGTAATTGGAGACATTTCTTTAAAAGAAGAAATAAGAGAAAATACACAAGAACTAATGAGAAAGCTTAATAAAGTTGGAATAGAAAAAACAGTTATATTAACAGGTGACAATTTAAAAAATGCAAAGATTGTGGCAGAAAAATTAAATGTTACAGATTTATATGCAGGATTATTACCAAAAGAAAAACTAGAAAAGATAAACTTACTAAAAAAACAAGGAAAGACATTATTCGTTGGAGATGGAATTAATGACAGCCCAGTTTTAGCAGCATCTGATTTTGGAATTTCAATGGGAGAAGGAACGGAGATTGCAAGTAACACAGCTGATAGTATATTAATTTCAAATAATCTTGAAGCTATTCCAGAAAGTATAAATATTGGTAAAAAAACGGTTAGAATTATGAAAGAAAATATTATATTTTCACTAGCAATGAAGCTTATAGTATTAACAGCAGGAGTGTTGGGAGTTGCACCAGTTTGGCTTGCAGTATTTGCAGATGTTGGAGTTACGATAATTACTGTTATAAATGCTATTAGAATTAAATAATAATAAAACAAACCAAAGTTATGATAAATAATTTTGGTTTGTTTTTATTATGCCAATAATTAATGAAAATACTTGTATGTTACACATATTTTCTGATATAATGAAAATGAAAAATAGATAATAAAGGAGAAAAACAAATGCTTTTAAAAGTAGTAACTTTTAATATTGCTCACGGAAAAGGAATGGACGGAGAAGTTAATTTAGAAAGACAAGCTAAATTAATTAATGCATATAAACCAGATATTGTGTTTTTGCAAGAAATAGATATGTATACAAAAAGAGCAGAAAATAAAAATCAAATAAGAGAATTTAGTAAAAAGGTGTATTTACCATATTGCTCTATGGAAAGTAATATTACATTTGAAAATGGCTATTATGGAGACGGAATAATAAGTAGATTTCCAATATCTTTTTCAACAAATTATCTAATGCCACTTACAGATCCAATGCATGAACAAAGAGGAATATTGTGCAATAAAATCATATTGGGAACTGCAAAGATAAACCTATTTTCTGTGCATTTGTCTACATATGAAGAAGAAAGAATTCTTTCTACAAAAGAATTAATGAAAATCATAGATAAAATAGATGATGACGAAATAATAATTATAGGTGGAGACTTTAATGTAGGAGTAACAAGAATAGGTAAAAATAAATATACATATGAGAAAAGATCAGAATATGAAGAATATAATATGATAGAAAAATCTTTAATAAAATTGGATAATACAGATGATACATGGTTTTCAGATTTGGGACAAGGTTGTATTGACACAATGTTCTATTCTAAAAATATTACATTGAAAAAATTTGAAACGATCAATAGCAATATGACATCAGATCATTATGCAATTTATGCAGAATTTAATATTTAAAAGGAGATAAAAAATGGATAAGAAGACAAAAATGAAATTTAACATATTAGCGGTAATAGCAATTCTTTTATTTTGTTTTGCAATTACACCAAAAACTTTGCAAAATGATACATATTATACAATAAAAATAGGGGAGCATATCATGGAAAATGGAATAGATATGAAAGATCCGTTTTCATGGCATGAAAACTTACCATATACATATCCTCACTGGGCATATGATGTGGCAACATATCAAATTTTTAACTTTGGAGAAAATATTGGAATAGGTGGATTTAATGCTATTTATATTGCAACAGTAATACTTGCAATGATCTTAGGTGTATTATTATATTTTGTAGCAAGTAAACTTTGCAAAAATCAATTGATAGCATTTTTAATTACATTTGCTTGTATATATTTATTACAGAATTTTATAGCTGCAAGAGCACAATTAGTTACATATATTTTATTCGTGTTACAAATTTTATTTATTGAACAATTTCTTGAAACAAAGAAGAAAAGATATGCTGTTGGTTTAATTATTATTCCAATAATTATTGCAAATGTGCACTTAGCAGTTTGGCCTTTCTATTTTGTTTTATTCTTGCCATATGTTGCAGAATATTTAATAGCATTAATAGCAGATGCAAACTTATATTATAGAATAAAAATAAAATTAAACAAAAATAAAGTAAAAAGATTAACTTTAAAGAAAGCATCACAAGAAAGAATTGATAAATTAACTAAGCGAATAGATGAACTACAGGAAATGCAAGAAAAATCAATTGTAAGAAAGCAAGAGAGAAGAAATAATCCATATAGAATTATATTAAAGAAAAATAGTGCAGCAAAGTGGTTAATTGTAATTATGATTATTTGTGCTTTTACAGGATTACTTACTCCTCTTGGTGATACTCCTTATACATATCTTATAAAAACAATGCAAGGTAATACAATGAGCAATATTAGTGAACATTTACCACTTACTCTAATAAATAATAGAAATATATTAGCTGTATTTATATTATTCTTAGCAATATTAATTTTCACAGATACAAAAATAACATTAAGAGACTTATTTATGCTAGGAGGACTAACATTACTTTGCTTTATGTCTAGGAGACAGATATCTTTATTTGTTATAGTTTGTGGATTTATATTTGAAAAATTGCTAGTTAACTTTATAAATAAATACGATAAAGATGGTTGCGACAAGTTAACAAAAGCAATGACTAGTTGGCTGGGAAAAATAGTAACAATATTAGTCGTTATATTAATAAGTCTTTATTTCTATAGAAATAAAATATATAGTAAAGTAGTAGATGATTCTACATATCCAGTTGCTGCATGTGATTATATTATAGAAAATTTAGATACAAAAACAATGAGAATTTATAACGAATACAATTATGGAAGCTATTTACTATATAGAGGGATACCTGTATTTATAGATTCAAGAGCGGAGCTATACACACCTCAGTTTAATGGTGTAGTAGGAAGAGATATTTTTTCAGACTATATTAATATTTCTAATATATCAACATATTACGAAGACAAATTCGAAAGTTATGGAATCACGCATGTAATAGTGAAGAGAAATGCAAAGTTAAATATGTTTTTGTCAAGAGATAAAAAATATAAACAATTATATGTAGATAAATACTATGTTATTTATGAAAGAACAAATAATAAATAAAAGAGGATGAACTAAGTGGACACAATAATAGTTGGAAAAGTCAATATACGTTTAGATGCGTATGTTGCAGAAGAAAGAAAACAGTTATCAAGAACCATGATACAGAAATTAATTGAAAGTGGAAACATATTGGTTAATGGATCTAAAAAGAAATTGTCATATAAAGTTCAGATGAATGATCAAATTACAATAAATCTTCCAGAGGCAAAAGAAACAAATTTGAAACCACAAGAAATACCTATTGAAATTATATATGAAGATAATGACATTATTGTAGTAAATAAGCCTAAAGGACTTGTGGTACATCCTGCTAATGGAAACCCAGATGGAACACTTGTAAATGCAATTATGGCAATATGTAAAGAGAGCCTATCTGGTATTGGAGGAGAATTAAGACCAGGGATTGTACATAGATTAGACAAAGATACCTCAGGATTACTTATTGTTGCCAAAAATGATAGGGCTCATATAAATATGAGTGAGCAAATAAAAAATCATGAGGTTAGAAAAATATATATTGCCTTGGTAAGAGGAGTGGTACAAGAAGATGAGGCAACAATTGATATGCCAATAGGCAGAAGTACTAAAGACAGAAAGAAAATGGCAGTAGTAAAGGATGGTAAAAATGCGGTCACTCACTTTAAAGTTCTAAAAAGATATCCTAAATATACATTATTAGAAATAAAGATAGATACTGGAAGAACACATCAAATTAGAGTTCATATGGCAGAGATAGGTCATCCAGTAGTAGGTGATATGATATACTCTAACGGAAAAAATGATTTTGGAGTTGAAGGACAGATGCTACATGCAAAGAGTTTGGATTTTAAACATCCTATTACAGGAGTAAAAATGCATTTAGAAGCGGATTTACCAGAATATTTTAAAAGAATAATAGAAGGAGAAGAAATTGGACGAAATTAGATTACAAAAGTTTTTAGCAAACCAAGGAGTATGCTCTAGAAGAAAGGCTGAAGAACATATATTAAACGGTGATGTACAGGTAAATGGCAAAACTGTAACACAACTAGGAACAAAAATAATACCGAATAAAGATGAGGTTACTTTTCAAGGAAAAAAGATAACATTAAGTAATGATAAAAAAGTATATATTCTATTAAATAAACCAATTGGTTATGTTACAACAACTAAGGATCAATTTGGAAGAGATACAGTTTTAGATTTAGTTAAGGTAAAAGAAAGTATATTGCCTGTTGGAAGACTAGATATGTATACATCTGGTGCAATCATATTAACAAATGATGGAGAATTTATATATAAAATTACACATCCAAAATATGAGATTGAGAAAACATATAATGTAACCTTAAAGGGAAAGATTACAGATGAAGATGTTCAGAAATTGAGAGAAGGCGTTGAAATAGAAGATTATACATCAGGCAAAGCTAAAGTTAGAATATTAAAAATTGACGAAGAAAAAAATATCTCGAGACTAGAAATCACAATACATGAAGGAAAAAACAGGGAAGTAAGAAAGATGTGTGATGCAGTTGGTAAAAAGGTTCTTGCACTTCATAGAAGTAAAATTGGAAATATAGGTGTAAAAGATATAAAGCTAGGTCAATGGAGATATTTGAAAGAGAAAGAAGTAAACAGTCTATTAAAATAAATTCTAAGTGTTACATAAGATAAAATAAAGGAGAGATAAAATTGAAAGAAAATCAAAAGATGAAGCTTGTATATAAATATGAGAATAATTGTGATAAACAACTTAAAGAGGGAATGATAGTAGAAGGAACAATAAAGAGCATACAACAATATGGAGCATTTATTGAAATTGAAAATGGAACGGTTGGATTATTACATATACAAGATATATCTGTTGCAAGAATAAAAACACCTGCAGAAAGATTTGAAATTGGACAAAAGGTAAAAGTTGTGGTAAAATCAATAGATAGTGAGAACAATAGAATTACATTTTCGTATAAAGAACTTCTTGGAACGTGGCAGGAAAATGCAAACTTATTTAATGAAGGCGATATTGTTGTTGGAATAGCAAGGGAAACAGAGAAAAATCACAACGGAATATTTGTTGAATTAAAGCCTAACTTAGTAGGACTTGCGGAATATAAACCGGATATAGTGTATGGTGAAAATGTAATAGTTAATATAAAAAAGATTATTCCTGAAAAGAAGAAAATTAAATTAATGATTATATAAAATATTAGGGAGGATTTAATATGGTAGAAGATAATCAAATAAAAGCTTTAGTTTCTCCATTTGCAGTAAGAGAAGGGGAAATAAAAACATTTGATGGAAAAGATGGATATGTATCAATGAATCAAATTATACATAAAATTAACATTGGACATATAAACGATTTGCACTTTCATATACTAGAATTAGTAAATGAATTTGAATTTATGACATCAAGACAGTTATTTCAAATGCTAGAATGGAAAAATATTGAGGTTGCATCACAGGATAAATTAAATAATAAATTAGAACAACTTGTAAAATCTAAAATCTTAACAAGATACTATTTTTCTGGAGAAGATGGAAAAGGAATTTATAGAATATATTGTCTAGAAAAAATGGGTAAATATCTACTAAATTCAAGAGGAATAGAATGTAAATGGCAACCTACAGATAATACTAAGCCTGTTGCAATGATAAAAAAGAGATTAGCAGGAAATCAAACTTTGATTGCTTATTTAAGAAAAGTAAAAGCTTTTGATTCTTATACAGTAAAACCATCAGTTACAGCTAAAATGCTAGGAAAAACATTTAAAGCAACAGGTGGAAGTGTAAAGCTAACTAAAAACAATAAATCTATAGAATTCTTATTTGAAGTGGTAAGAAGAGAAGAAGATTGGCAAAAGAAACTTGTAGATAAAATGAGAATGTACAAGGACTTTTACGAAAATTATGTACCAATGGATTCTGGCTTTAGTTCAATGCCACAATTAATTATTATATGTGAAGACGAAAAACATATGGCTGAAACATTCAAAACAATAGTAATGAACCAAGTTGAAATTAATAAAATAAGATTATATTTTTCAACAGATTTAAGACAAAATGAAGAAACTTTAGATAAGACCTTAGTAGAATTTAGAATAGATGAAACAACAGGAAAATACAAAATGGAAAATGTTGAGGTTAAATTATTGGGAATATAAGCAAAAAAATAACATTCAAATCATATAAGATTTGAATGTTATTTTTTATTATTTAGTTTTTCTTTTTTGATCCATCTCTATTTAAATCAAATATAATTGCATCTTCATTGTCTATAAAAAATTTAGAATCACTATTATCAAGTTTAATTGGATCTGATTCTAACTCGAAGTCTGATGGGTCATTATCTGCTGCTGCACTAGAGAATTGTCCTCTATATTTTTTTGATGTTTCTTTTATTTTTTCTAAATCAGAAATTCCATTTGTAAATTTTTCAAAATTATATTCTTTTAATTTTTTAGATTCTTTATATTTTGCTTCAATAAAATCTAATTTACCTTTAGCAACGTAACTCTTTCCTTTTGAATCTTTTACTTTAAATAGTATTTGCTTAGCTTTTAGTGACATTATTTTTCCAGCTGTATAATTTGGTTTCCATTCAAATTTTATATTATTTGCTTTTGTATCATATCCAAAGTTTTCTTTTTCTGGATTTGTTTCATAAGAACTACTCCATGTCCACTCACGTTTATCTTGTAGTTCTGTTTGCCACCATTTTACATCTTCTGGTAGAGCATTTCCAAATATTACTTTGTTTACACAGTTTGCTAAAATTTCATCTTTAAAGTTATTATTACCCGTTGGATCATTTAATTGAGAAAGTGTTTGAGATGATAAAATACATCCAACTTTGTACTTCCTGTATATTGTAAACACTGGTTCAACTGCCTTACATAAGAATTCTGGAAAATCATCAATGTATAAGAAATGAGGTATTCTATTGCTATCATTTCCAGGTCTAGAAAGAACAGATTGTTGCATTAATAGTAAGAAGAATATTCCAAATGCTTTATGTGCATTTGCTCCTAAATCACCTCTTCTTGTACATACAAGTGTAACTTCACCATTTGATAAAGCTCTATCGAAATCTAGGTTATTGGTTCTATTACATAAAATGTTTTTAACTCCCGGTGATCTTAATAAATTATCTAACTCCGCTGAAGCAGTAAATACAGATTGCTTTGTATTTTTCAAATCATTACTATCAGCATAGAAATTATTTTCAAAGTACCTAATTAATATTTTATATTTACTAGTAAGTTCAGGGATTTCTTTCATGTCATTACACATATTCTCAACTAAAGAGAAATCATTTAACATATTTAGTAGATCTTCTAAATTTGGCAAATCTCCATCGTTTTGTCTAGGATACATTTCTTTTAATAATATAGATAAGTTTTCTATTATTTGAATTGCAGTATTTTCTCTAAACGCTAGTTGTATGTCTGGTCTACTAGTTGCAAATAATCCTTTCAATACAGATGAAATTGCAACTCCTGTTTTAATAGGATCTGAGTATACAAATGGGTTTAATCCAGGAGAATCAAAATTGTTAGGATCAATTAAATTAACTTTTATCTTAAAGTTGTTAGCTACACTCTGAATTTTTTCAATTGATTCATGTTCTGCTGAAAGGTAAGTTAGTCCTAAATTTTTATATACATATTTTCCACCTAATGATCCTACAATCATTTTTTTCATATATTTGTTATATATGTCAAGCTTATCTGAGTTTGGAGATAGCATGCCTAATGAAAAGTTTTCTGTTAAATATGCATTATCATAAGGACAGTTTAATGTAGCAATACCTGTTTTTAATGCTGTAAATCCCATTTCTTTTGAAATTTCTCTAAAGAAATATTTTCTATCTAGATCCCTTGCAATCATAGGCTCATAGATCATTGTTGTTTTACCTGAACCTGAAACACCAACTGCTAAGAAAGATTCCAATCTCTTAGATTCTGGAATTATAACATCTTCACCTGTTTCAGAATCAACACATAACTTAACTTCACAACTGAATTTACCAGTATTTCCATCTTTACCAGCTAGGCTTATACCACCATAATCAGCAATAGAGTCTTTTAAATCTTTTGTATCATTAATTGTAAATGTAAGCCATTTAAATAATTTATAAAAAGTTACTAAAGGTATATATAACGATATTGCTGTAAATGCAGGTCTAAATAAATAAGAAAATTCTGTTGCTATTTGAGGATAATTTGGAAGTGAAAGTAATCCAATCCATGCAGCTGAATTTAGCCATTGCACAATCGCAGATACGGAGATTATATATAAACAAATGACATACGTATTAAAGAAACGTACTTTGTCAACATCTGCCTTTGCAAATTTTGAACCAAAAGAAAAGTAAAAAGCAAATACACAAGCTGCAATCGCTAATGTATATTCAATTGGTCCCCAATAAGAATATGAAACTCCTGTAAAAATCATAAACATTAATTCTACTAGTCTATCTATTAGTACGTATGCTGTTATTAATGTTAAAATGTATGTTACAAAAGTATTACGATCTGTTTTTAAAAATTTTAAAAATTTGTCTATGTATTTCAATAGTTTCACCACTTTCAAAAATATAAATATACATATATATTATCCTATAAAACCGAGAAAAAAACAATACTTTTGACAAAAATAAATAAGAATAAATTCAAATAATATACAATATTATTAACTATGAATATTTTTAAGAAAGATAGGAAAATAAAAAGAGAAGGATTCATGAAGGGAGTTGTCATCCTAATGTTATCCCAAATACTTATTAAAGTATTGGGATTAATATATAGAATGTACTTAACTAACAGACAAGGATTTGGAGACAAAGGAAATGCTATATATAGTAGTGGATTTCAAATATATGCATTATTATTAACAATTTCATCGATAGGCATACCAAATGCCGTATCAAAGTTAGTATCAGAAAGAGTTGCAATAGGAGATCATAAAGGTGCACACAAAATTTTTAAAATTGCAATTGTAACATTCGGAACAATTGGATTTATATGCTCAATGTTTCTATACACTCAAGCAGGTAGAATAGCAAATTTGTGGTTACAAATTCCAGAGGCAGAGATGAGTCTGGTATCACTTTCGCCGTCTATATTTTTTGTGTCACTTATTTGTGTAATTAGAGGATATTTTAATGGAAGACAGTGTGTTAAAGTGACGGCAAATTCACAAACAATTGAGCAAACTTTTAAAACACTACTTACAATTATTATCGTGGAAGTTATAGCTATTGTAAGTGGCACAGATACCACTATTATGGCATCTGGAGCAAACTTAGCAACCACAGTATCTTCTGTATTATGCTTTGCGTATTTATATATGTACTATTTTAGCGTAAAAAAGGATATTGCGAGGGAAGTAAAAAATACGGTAAATTATAAATATAAAAGTATTAGTAAAATAATATTGGAGATACTGAGTGTATCAATTCCAATGTCATTAACTCCAGTATTAGCTACAATTAATAAAAATATTGATTCTATGACTGTAGTAAGAGGGTTAAAAAACTTTATGACCGAAAGTGCAGCTAAAGCGCAATATGGTATATTAAGCGGTAAAGTTGATACGTTAGTAACATTACCAATGTCATTTAATGTGGCATTTATAACAGCACTTGTTCCTGCTGTTTCTTCTGCAAGAGCTACTGGCAACATTGAAAATGTAACAAAAAGAATAGAGTTTTCATTATTGGTAACTATATTGATAGGTTTACCATGTACAGTGGGAATGATTATTTTTGCAAATCCAATTTTGGAATTATTATTTCCAAATCAGGTTTCTGGTGGATTTATATTGCAAATTAGTGCTTTATCTATAACCTTTATTGTACTAGAGCAAACTATTAGTGGAGTTCTACAGGGAATAGGAAAATCTATGGTACCAGCAATAGCTTTAGGAATCGGAGTAATTGTTAAATTAATATTGAACTTAATATTAATACCAATTAATCCGGAAACATTTATACTAGGGGGAACTGCTGGTGCAGCAATAGCAACAATGATATGCCATTTAATTGCAGTATTAATTGATTTAAATGTTATGAACAAAAATATAAAGTTAAAAATAAGCATAAAAGATTATTTTATAAAACCAATTATTGCAACTATAATAATGGGAATAGGATCTTTATTTATATATAATACATTAATAGGTATTATTTCTAAAAAAATGTGTACAATAATATCAATGGCTACTGCAATTATTTTATATGTTATTTTAGTATTTTTATTAAAAATATTTTCGGAGGATAATATCTTTATGATTCCATATGGACAAAAGATATATAAAATCCTTAGAACCATTGGTATATACAGGAAAGATGCTAATGTATAAAAAAATAGAAAGACAATACAAAATTCTAAAAAATGTAAAAAAACATTGATATAATTGAAAAAAATAAAAGCAAAAGTAGAAAAAATAAAGTAAAAAAGAAGGATTTTATCTAACTTTGGCGAATAATGATAGTAGTAGATAGATTTTTAAACAATCTACATATCGAAAATCTTATAGGAGGTAATGTAAATGAACAAATCAGAATTAATCGCAGCTATCGCAGCTAAAACAGGAGAAACAAAGAAAAATGCAGAAGCATCTTTAAATGCATTAATCGATGTTGTAACAGAAACATTAGTAAAAGGAGATAAAGTTCAATTAGTTGGATTTGGATCTTTTGAAGTAAGAAAAAGAGCTGCTAGAAAAGGAAGAAACCCACAAACTAAAGAAGAAATCAAAATACCTGCATCAAAAGCTCCAGTATTCAAAGCTGGTAAAGCATTAAAAGATTTAGTAAACGGATAATAAATTTTAAATATAAATATATGATAAAGAGAACTAGTAGAGATTCTAGGTCTCTTTTTTTGGGTTATATGAGATATACATACCAAGTAGGTAAAATTTCTACGTAGAACAAATTTGACACATAAATTAGAAGTAAACATATAATATATTAAAAAACTTGGAGGAATCATAATGAAAATCTTAAAAAAAACGTTAGGAGTATGTTTAATAGGATTAGGAGTTGGCATATTACTAGTATTATTTTTACCAACATTAGGCTGGTTATTTCTAATAGGAGTGGTAGTGATATTAGTCGGCATATTATGGTTGCTCTGTTAAAAGGAGGTTTACATATGACTATAGTTGTAAAAAAAGTTCCGAAATGTTTAAGAGGAATAGTGAAATTATTATTTGGAATCAAAGATTAATGAATAAAATATGAAAAAAAGCACATACCTTAATTAGAGAGGCAGGTGCTTTTTATGGATAAAGAGCCAAAACAAGAAGAACCAGAAGTAGGAGAAGATACAACACAATATGGAGAATTTGTATCTTCATACTTTGCATGGATACCATTACCAAGTCAAAAAGAAAAGGCAAAGAAAATGGTTAATATGACTAAAAAGGAGAAAAATGATGATATATAAATTTACAAATAAAGCTAAAAAGGTTATTGAGATTTCTAATGATATATCAGTGGAATTAGGTCATAATTATATAGGAACAGAACATTTATTATATGGATTGGTTAAAGAAGGGACTGGAATTGCAGCAAAAGTATTAAATAATAAAGGTATAACAGAAGAAAAAATAAAAGTAAAAATGGAAGAAATTTTAGGTGTTGGTAGACCAATAAAAGAAACATTAGGTTTTACACCTAGAACCAAAAGAGTAATAGAAAATGCCTTTTTAGAGGCAAAAAGAATAGGATATAATTATATAGGAACAGAGCATTTACTATTAGCAATATTAAAAGAAGAAGATTGTGTTGGTGTTAGGATAATAATGGAATTGAATGTAGAAATAGCTAAAATTTATAATGAAATTGCCAAAGTAATAAATGAAGAAGAACTAGATAAGGAAATGCCTAAAGACATAGCTAAAAGTAGAGAAAATAATTCCGTAATGCCTCCAGCATTAAAACAGTTTGGAGAAGACATAACATTACAAGCAGAAGAAGGAAAATTTGATAATATTATAGGAAGAGAAAAAGAAATTGAAAGAATAATTCAAATACTATCAAGAAGAACCAAAAATAATCCATGTTTAATAGGAGAGCCAGGAGTTGGAAAAACTGCAATAATAGAAGGATTGGCGGAAAAAATTGTAATAGGTGAGGTACCAGAAAATTTAGAAGCCAAAAGGATAATAAGTATTGATATTTCAGGAATGGTTGCTGGTGCAAAATACAGAGGAGATTTTGAAGAGAGGATAAAAAAAGCTTTAAATGAAGTAAAAAAAGCAGAAAATCTTATATTGTTTATAGACGAAATACATACAATAGTTGGGGCGGGAGCAGCAGAAGGAGCTATAGATGCAGCCAATATATTAAAACCATTACTTGCAAGAGGAGATATACAATTAATAGGTGCAACCACAATAGAGGAATATAGAAAATATATAGAAAAAGATTCAGCACTAGAAAGAAGATTTAGTCCTGTTAAGGTTGGTGAACCATCAGAGAAAGAAGCAATAGAAATATTAAAAGGAATTAGAGATAAATATGAGGCACATCATAATGTGAAAATAACAGATGAAGCAATAACAACAGCAGTTACAATGTCTGTAAGATATATAACAGATAGGTTTTTGCCAGATAAAGCAATTGATTTAATAGATGAATCTGCTTCACAAGTAAGAATGAAGATTTTTAAAGAGCCAGATGAAATAAAAGAATTAGAAGAGGAAATAAATATAATTTCAAAAGAAAAAGAGGAAGCTATATATAATCAAGAATTTGAAAAAGCAGCAGAACTAAGAGATAATGAAATAAAAATTAAAAGCAAATTAGAACAAGAAGTTAATACTTGGAAAGAAACAAAAAGTAAAGATATAATAGAAATAGGAGAAGAAAATATTGCTGAAATTATATCAAAATGGACAGGAATACCAGCTCAAAAATTAACAGAAGATGAAAATAAAAAATTACGACATTTAGAAGAAAAACTACATGAAAGAGTTGTGGGGCAAGATGAGGCAGTTCAAGCTGTTGCCAAAGCAATACGTAGAGGAAGAGTAGGATTAAAAGATCCACAAAGACCAATAGGTTCATTTCTATTTTTAGGTCCAACTGGTGTAGGAAAAACAGAGTTATCAAAAGCTTTATCAGAAATATTATTTGACAATGAAAATTCTATGATAAGACTGGATATGTCTGAATATATGGAAGCACATTCTGTATCAAAGATAATAGGATCTCCACCTGGATATATTGGATTTGATAATGGCGGGCAATTAACAGAGAAAGTTAGAAGAAAACCATATTCAGTTATTTTATTTGATGAAATTGAAAAAGCTCATCCAGATGTAATGAATCTACTATTACAAATTCTAGAAGATGGACATTTAACAGATTCACAAGGAAGAGAGATTAACTTTAAAAATTCGGTTATAATAATGACATCAAATCTTGGAGCTAGACAAATTACAGAAAGGAAATCACTTGGCTTTGGTTCAACAGAAAATGAAAAAGCATATGAAGAAATAAAAAAAGAAGTGATAAAAGAACTTAAACATGAGTTAAGACCAGAATTTATAAATAGAATAGATGAAATAATAGTATTCCATAAATTAAACGAAAATGATATAAAAAATATAACTAAAATTATGCTTAAACAAGTAGAAAAAAGATTAAAACAGCAAAAATATATAGTTGAGATAGACGAGAAAGTGATAGATAAAATATATGAGCAAGGATATGATTCGAATTTTGGGGCAAGACCTTTAAGAAGAACTATTCAAAATCTTGTAGAAGATAGAATATCAGAAGAAATTTTGGCTGGAAATTTGAAGAAGAATCAAAAATGGGTTTTAAAAATGGATGCCTTCTAGTTAGAAGAAGACATCCATCTATCAACTTTAATTTCATTATATTTTTTGAGTACTTCATCATATTTTTTAAATTCATCTTCCCAAATAATATCAGGAATTTTATCAAATGCAGTGAAAACTTTTTCTGCTTCCATAAGATACACAACTTGTTGCTGAGGAGAAAGAGTTCTATATTTTTTTGCAAATACATATAATTTATCTAAAATTTGGTTTGCTTCAATAAAGCTCCAAAAATCTTTTACATTAATTCCAGCTAATTTTATTTGCATTACTGCATATGCTGCTAATGCAAATATTATGAAAGTTAATATATATATTATGGCTAATAATGGCATAAAAATTACCACCTCTTTTACAAAATTTGTTTGTGAATTTTTAATTCTATCCTATTATAGCATAAATTATAAAATAATGCAAATTTTGGAATGAAATAATTTTACATAAATTGACTTTGTATAAAAATCGTGATAAAATAAAAGTATTGGCAAAGGCCAAAATAAAAAAAGGAGGTAAGAAATATAACCCTATACTCCAGCCAAACATTTTGGCTGTTTTAATAAGGAAACTCGCAAACAATGCATATATAGAAAGGACAAGAGATGGAGAACGAAAAGCTGGTAGAACTGCTTGAGGACAAAGAACAGTTCGGAAGAAAAATTGCAGAAGGTCTGGGTCTGATTGCAACTGAAATTTATGGAGAGGAGATTGAGCCTAATTCTGTAAGTGGAAAAAAAATGTTAGAAGAAATAATGACTTCTGATAAACTTTCAGGACAAGAGAAGTCCATTATCCAGATGGTGTTAAGAGCCGGAACTGATGAAGAAAGCCTTAAAGAGCTTTCAAATCAGCTTGGACAGAGCGTTGATGTGGTGATGGCCATCAGAGCAAACGCAATTTCAAAGCTGGCCAAGACCATATTGGCATAAATCGGCGAGCGAGGAGTAAAAAAGGCAGGCACTTAATTGTGCCTGCTTAAATTTATTTATTTCTTATTATCTTTTAAAATCTCTTTTGCTGCACCTAAACTGCTCAATGCACTAGTTGCTTCAAAAGGAATAAATACTTTATTTGCATCACCTTTAGCGATTTCTTCAAGAGCTTCAAGTGATTTTATTTGAACAAGTTTTTCATCAGGTTCAGAAGACTTGATAGCATCATAAACCATAGTGATTTCTTTTGCTTTAGCTTCTGCAACAGATTTTATAGCTTGAGCTTCACCGGCAGCTCTACGAATTCTAGCTTCTCTATCAGCTTCAGCTTCTAGGATAGCAGCTTGTTTTTTACCTTCTGCAATAGTAACAGCAGATTGCTTTTGAGCTTCAGCTTCTAGAATTAAAGCTCTTTTGTTTCTTTCAGCATTCATTTGTTTTTCCATTGCATCTCTGATATCAGCTGGTGGTGTAATATCTTTAATTTCTACTCTGTCAATTTTGCAACCCCATCTATCTGTTGCATCATCAAGAATTGTCCTTAATTTTGTATTAATTCCATCTCTTGAACTAAATGTTTCATCTAAATCCATTTTACCAACAATATCACGAATTGTTGTAATAGCAAGATATTCGATACCTTTTTTCAAACTTTGAATCTCATAAACAGCCTTTGCTGGATCTGTAATTTGGTAAAATACAACAGTATCTATTGTGATTGTAACATTATCTTTAGTAATAACTCCTTGAGGTGGTACATCCATTGTTTGTTGTTTTAAACTAACAACACTTCTAACATGATCAAAAAATGGTATTATTATTGTAAGACCAGCATCAGCTACTTTATGGAATCTACCTAATCTTTCGATAATATAAACCTCAGATTGTCTAACGACTTTGATTGATTTTACTGCTATAATTATTATTATAACAAGTAATGCAAGTAAAAAATACATAATTTCCTCCTTTTAGCAAGTGTTAAGCTTGCTTAATAAATATATTATAAATAATATTAACTAAATATTAGATGTTATATTTATAGGTTTTACAAAAACCTTAACACCTTCGATATTTTCGACTTCAACTTCTGTTCCTTTTGATATATTAATTTGTTCATTGGTTTTGACTGACCAAAGTTCACCCTCAATTTTAACTTGACCAGTGCCTTTTTGCCAATCAATATCTTCGACAACGATACCTCTTTTTCCAATAAGAGAATATACATTTGTTGGAATTGTTTCTTTACCAGCAATTTTGTTAGTTAAGGGTCTTGTTGCGAAAATTAATAGGCCAGAAGAGATAACAAATACTGCGGTTTGAAGAATCACACTATCTGTTATGAAACTTATCAACATTGCAATTAAAGCTGCAACTCCTAACCAAAAAATTAGAAATCCTATAGTAAAAATTTCTATTACAAAAAATATTCCAGAAGCAATTAACCATATTTGCCACATAGTAAAACCTCCAATCTTTGTAATCAATACAATTCTATTATACTATAAATTTTATGAAATTCAAAGAGATTTAATAAAAATTATTGTAAAATAAGGAAAAAAATGATAAGATTGGAATGATTGAGGAGGAAAAATTTAAAGATGGATATAAAAAAAATTCAGAAATTAATTCCTAAAGAAAATATTTACATTAATGAACCAATGAGTAAACATACATCATTTAAAATAGGTGGACCAGCAGAATGTTTTATAAAAGCTCAAAATATTGAACAATTAAAAAATATATTAGAATATGCCAAGAAAGAAAATATAAAATTAACAATCGTAGGAAATGGAAGTAATATACTAGTTTCAGACCAAGGAATACAAGGAATAGTACTAAAAATAGATATAGAAAAACTAGAAGAGAAAATAGAAGATGAAAAAATAATCTTAACAGTAGGAAGCGGAGTAAAACTTGGTGCATTAGCACAGAAATGTTTAAAAGAAGAAATTACTGGATTGGAATTTGCATCAGGAATTCCAGGAACAATAGGCGGAGCTATAAGAATGAATGCTGGAGCACATGGAGGCGAAATGAAAGATATTGTAAAAACAGTAACTTACATGGATAGAAATACAGAGATACACAAAATAGCAAATGAACAAGCAGAATTTGAATATAGGAAAAGTTTATTTGTAAACAGTAATTACATAATTTTAGAAACAGAAATACAATTAAAAAAAGGAAAACTAGAAGAGATAAAAGAAAAAATGGAAGAATATGCAAAGTACAGAAAAGAAAAGCAACCAATAGAATATCCAAGTGCAGGAAGTACATTTAAAAGGGGGAAAGATTTTATAACAGCAAAATTGATAGATGAATGTGGCCTAAAAGGATATCAAATAGGGGGAGCACAAATTTCGGAAAAACATGCAGGCTTCATAATAAATAAGAAAAATGCAACAGCAAAAGATGTAATAAAATTAATGGAATATACAAAAGAACAAGTTTATAACAAATTTGGAAAAATAATAGAACAAGAAATAGAAATTATATAATTGAAAGGATGATAATAGCAATGAAAGGAATGGCACATTGGTTAAAATCAAGTTCAAAAATGAAAAGATGGATTTTCCTAATATTAGTAGGTATTGTATTAACATGTTATGGAATTGCAAAAATATTAGTGCAAAAAGAAATGGAATTTATAGATGCAGGAAAAGTTGTAGTAATATTTGTAATAGGATTTACTTGTATTGTATTAGGATTGATATTTTTAAATAAACGAAATATGGAACTATTCATAGAAGCAACAGATGACAGAATGAAAAACAAGAAAAATGTAAATGTAAAATCCTTAATATTTGATAAAACAATATATGACAAAGGACCTAAAATAGTAGCAATAGGTGGTGGCGCAGGTTTAAATACTGTATTAGCAGGAATGAAAAGATATACAGATAATATAACTGCAATTGTAGCAGTATCAGAATATGGGAAACAACCTAATTTGTCAAGAGCAGTTCTAGGAACAACATTACCATTTGAAGAAGTAAAAGATAGTATAGTTGCACTTTCTGCAAAAGAATCAAATGAGTTAGAAAAAATATTGAATCATGAAATGGAAAATCCTAATTTAAGAGGATTAAAATTTTCAGACATATATTTTACTGCAATGAAAGAAATTTATAAAAATGATACAACATCAATTGAAAAAAGTAATTCAATATTTAATATAATAGGAAATGTAAAACCTGTAACTGCAGAAGAAGTAAGGATTTGTGCAGAATTAGAAAATGGATATGTAGTAGAAGAAAAAGATAAAATTCCGGAGATAGTTAATGATAAACTTACAAAAATCAATAGAGTATATTTGAAACCATCAAACTGCAAACCTGCACCTGGAGTGCTAGAAGCTATCAAAGAAGCTGACAGTATTATAATAGGACCGGGAAGTTTATATACAAATGTAATACCAAACTTATTAGTTAATGGAGTAGCTAAAGCAATAAAAGAAAGTAAAGCAATAAAAATATACGTAAATAATATTATGACAGAGCCTGGGCAAACTGATGATTACTCAGTAGAAGACCATATAAAAGCAATAATAGAACATTGTGGAGAAGGATTGATAGATTATTGTATTTATGATACAGGAGAAGTAATACCAGAATATATAAAAATGTACAATAAAGAGGGTGCTGATTTAGTAGAACAAAAAATTAGTGACACATCAATAAAAAAAATTAAATTCATCAAGAAAAATATATCAACAATAATAGATGGAAAAATAAGACATGATCCATATATGATTGCAGAATCAGCAATTAAATTGATATGTAATGATATGAAATACCAAGATAAAGAGAGTGATCCAACATATATAATGTTAAATGCAAAATTGCAATCAGATAAAAGAATAAGCAAACTAAAAAAAGAAAAAAGAAAGAGAGATAAAAGAGCAGAAAAAAGAGGAATAAATCCAAACACAAAAAATAAAACAAAAAGTAAATTTAGTATGAAATATAGTGATAGAATAAAATCAATTAAAGAATCAGAAGAACATCCAAGAAGAAATGAACAAAGAAGATAATGAAAAGGAAACATAGGAGGTATAAAAATGAAATATTCCAAAGAAGAGTTAAATTTAGAAAATGGACTAAAAAAAGAATGGTTAGTAACAAATGGAATAGGGGGATTTGCCTCTTCAACGATAATTGGGACTAATACAAGGAAATATCATGGACTTCTTGTTGTGCCAATTATTCCGCCGGCAAGAAGAAGATTAATTTTATCTAAGATAGATGAAAGCATAATTATTGATAAAAGGAAATATGAGTTATTTACAAATGTGGGAAAAAATTATATTTCGCAAGGATATAAGTATCAGATAAGTTTTGAAAAGAGTATGCTTCCAGTGTTTCAATATAAAGTTGAAGATGTTGAAATAACTAAAATAATATGTATGGAGCACTTTAAAAATACGGTTGGAGTATATTATAAGATAAAAAATGGAAAAAAATCTTCGAAATTAATATTAACTCCAGTAATGAATTTCAGAAATGCACATGGAATAAATAAGAACCATATATTTAAAGTAGAGCAAAAGGTAAAGGGACAGAAATTAGAATTGAAAATTGATGATGGAAATCCGATTTATATTAAGATTAATGATGGAAAATATATAGAACATCATAATGATACATTCTTTAATATGTTCTATATAGAAGAAGAAAAAAGAGGGTTTGAAGCGGAGGAAAATCACACTGTTCCAGGTAGATATGAAATTGAATTAGAACCAGGGGAAGAAAAAGAAGTTTCTTTTATATGTTCAACAGAAGAAAATATAGAAGAAATTGATGCAAGAGCTTTAATAGTAAAAGAAAAAGCACGTTTAAATAAAATAATCATAGAATCAAAATTGATAAATACAGAAAAGCTAGATAAAACAAAAGAAGAAAAAGAAAGAGATGAATTAATCAAAGAGTTTTTAATTGCTACGGATAATTTTATTATAAAAAGACCATTATTTAATACATATTCTGCAATTGCAGGATATCCATGGTTCTTAGATTGGATGAGAGATACTTTGATTTCATATGAAGGATTATTCCTGAAGACTAAAAGATTTGATAATGCAAAAAAGGTATTACAACACTGTATAAGAGATATAAAGTATGGGTTAATTCCAAATACATATAGTGAAGATGATTATAGACCTTTATACAATAGTGTTGATGCATCATTATTGTTTTTTGAACAGGTAAAAAAATATCTAGAATATACAGAAAATTATGAGTTCATAATGCAAGAGATATACCCAAAAATGGAAAACATAATAGAGAACTATTCTAAAGGTATAGACTTGGATAATAACAATATTTATATGGATTATGATGGATTGATATCTTCTGGTACTGAAATGACACAAAATACATGGATGGATGCTAAATATGCAGGAATTGCAGTAACACCACGTAATGGAAAAGCAGTTGAGATAAATGCTATGTGGTATAATGCATTAAAAATCATGCAAGAATTAGCTATAAAAAACAATGAAAATGATAAAGCTAAGAAATATGAAAAGATGGCTAAAAAATGTAAGAAATCATATCAAGAAAAATTTTATAATAAACGTAGAAAATGCTTATATGATGTTTTGGGAGATTCAAAAATAAGACCAAATCAATTATTTGCATTAAGTTTAACATATCCTGTATTAGAACCAACATCAGAAGAAGCACAAAATATGGTAGAAACGGTAACAAAAAAACTATTAAATAATTATGGATTAAAAAGCCTAGCAAAAGGTGAAGAAAATTATGTAGAAATATATGAAGGCGATAGTTGTAGAAGAGACTTTAGTTATCATCAAGGAATTACATGGACATGGTTATTAGGTCCATATTATAATGCATTAAAAAGGCTTGCAAAAGAAAGTAAAAATAAAGCAGATAGAACTAAATTTGAAGAACAATTAAAAGAATTTACTGCAAATGTAATAAAAACTTTTAAAATAGAATTAAATGAAAGAGGTTGTGTTGGAAGTATTGCTGAAATATATGATTCAAAAAGACCATATGAACCAAAAGGTGCAATAGCACAAGCATGGAGTGTAGCAGAAGTATTTAGAATTATTAGTGAAAATTAATTTTTGATTTTTCAGCCTGGTTGAGCCTTGTATAATGGAAGGAATGAAATTTGAAATGGTGAAAATAGAAGAGCTAGAAAAAAAAATAGAACAGCAAGAAATTAAAGGAATATATTTATTATATGGAGAAGAAACTTTTTTACTAGAACAACAACTAAACAAAATAAAGAAAAAATTTGGTGAAACAATAAAAGGTATAAATTATATAAACATAGATGAAAATAATGTACAAGAATTAATTTTAGATATAGAAACTCCTGCTTTTGGATATCCTACAAAACTAATTATTGCAAGAGAAACAGGAATATTTAAAAGAGAAGGAAAGGGCAAAACAGGTGGAGCAAGTAAAGAAGTAAAAGATAAAATAAATGATTATCTAAAAAATAATGTAGACATGATAAATGATTCTGTAATCCTTATATTTGTCGAGAGCCAGGCAGAAAAAAATTCAATATATAATACTATAGAAAAAATAGGAACAGTATGTAATTTTGAAGAACAGAAGCCGATACAGATTATAAAAAGGTTAAAGGCAATTTGCAATAGTTATAAAGTAAATGTTAATGAAAATACTCTTCAATATTTAATAGAATGTTGTGGAACTAATATGCAAGACTTAATAAATGAAATAAGAAAACTTATAGAATATGCAGGAGCGGATGGAACTATTGAAAAACAAGATATAGATAAGCTATGCATAAAAAAGATAGAAAGTGTTATATTTGATTTGACAGATAATCTAGGGCAAAAAAAAGTAAAAGAAGCAATGGAAGTACTTTATAATTTAATAGTAGCAAAAGAACCAATTCAGAAAATTTTGATTACTTTATATAATCATTTTAAAAAATTATATTTTGTGAAATTAGCTATTTTTTATAATAAAGATATAACTCAAAGTTTACAACTAAAGCCAAATCAATTATTTTTAGTAAATAAATATAAAATACAAGCAAAAGGATTTAAAACAAAAGAGCTTATGCAAATTATACAAGAATTAGAAAACTTAGACTATAAGTATAAAATAGGATTAATAGACTTAAATGTTGGACTAGAAGCAATCCTTTGCGCATATTGCTCATAAAAAGGAAAGTGATAATATTTGAAGAAAAAAAGAAAGAAAAAAACAGAAGATGAAAATTATGTTCCAAAAGCTTTTAAGAAAGACGAGAAAAAAGGCAAAAAGGGGCAAAAGGAAAAGAAAGAGAAGAAAGACAAAAAAAAGGACAGAAAATTAGTTTTAATAATTGTAATATTAGTAACAATTATATTAGCAATAGTTTTAGGGAATTCAGCATATAAATGGAAAATATTAGCTAAAGAAATGGTAAAATACGAAAATTCAACAGTATTAGATAGTGATGGAAATGAAATTGCTAAATTAGGATGTACAAGAAAAAATACACCTATAAAAATAGAAAATGTGCCAAAAAACTTGAAAAATGCATATATAGCAATAGAGGATGAAAGATTTTATAAACATGGTGGTATAGACATAAAAAGAACCGGTGGAGCTATTATTAGTTATATAACCCATTTTGGTAAATCCTCATATGGAGGAAGTACAATTACACAACAATTAGTTAAAAATTTGACAGGAGATAATACAGATACAATTACAAGAAAAGTAAAAGAATGGTGGAAAGCAGAGCTGCTAGAGACAGAATTGTCAAAAGATGAAATATTAGAAGCTTATTTTAACATTATATATGTAGGACCACATATGTATGGAGTTGAAGTAGGGAGTCAATATTACTTTAGTAAGACAGTTTCAGAATTATCATTAGAAGAATGTGCTTTTTTGGCTGGAATGAATAATGCACCTAATTCTTATAATCCTTTTGGAGAAAAAGATAATTCAGAGAAAATAAAAAAAAGAACTAAAACAGTATTAAAGAAGATGCTAGACTTAAACTATATCGATGAAGATAGTTATAATATAGCAGTAAATAATGTGGATAATGGATTACAATTTAAAAAAGGAAAAATTGAAACAGATAGTGCGGTATATTCTTATCATACAGATGCGTTAATTTCACAAGTAGTAAGTGATGTTTCTAAAAAATATAATATATCAGAGATATTTGCTACTAATTATATAAATATGGCAGGACTAAAGATATATAGTACTCAAAATTCTAAGATTCAAAAAACAGCTGAAAGTGAATTTGAAAAATCAAAATATCAAATACAATCGAAAAATGGAGGTAATTCATCACAAGCAGCAATGGTTATAATAGACCACAAAACAGGCTATGTAATTGGATGTGTTGGAGGACTTGGAAAAAAGACAGAGGTAAGACCACTAAATAGGGCTACACAGAGCATAAGACAAACTGGTTCATGTATCAAACCACTATCAGTACTGATTCCTGCAATTGATAAAAAAATAATAACAGCATCTTCAATATATGATGATATAGAACAAGACTTTCCAAATGGATATCATCCAACAGATTACAATAAACCATTAGGGAAAATAACAGTTAGAAGAGCAGTAGAATCTTCACAAAATATTCCATTTGTAGAAATAATGCAGCAATTGCAACCACAAAATTCAATTAAATATTTAAAAAAGATGGGAATATCAACATTAACAGAAGAAGATGAAACATTAGTACTTGCACTAGGAGGATTGCAAAAAGGAATAAGTACACTAGAGATGGCGGCTGGATATGCAATGATAGCAAATGATGGAGAATATATCCAACCAACGTTTTATACGAATATTAATAATAGTGAAGGAACTACTATTTTAAAAGCACAACAAAAGAAGAAAAGAGTTGTTTCACAAGATGTGGCATATATAGTTAAGGAAATACTGATACAGCCAGTAAATGGAACAAAAGGAACAGCAACATATTGTAAAATTTCTGGAGTAGATGTTGCAGCTAAAACAGGAACAACAGATGAAAACTATGATAGATGGCTTTGTGGTTTTACACCATATTATACAGCAGCAACATGGTATGGATTTGATGAAAATGAAACAATAGAATACAATAAAAGAAATCCAGCTGGATTATTATGGGCTAATGTAATGTCTAAAATACATGCAGGACTAAAAAATGCGAATTTTGAAAAGCCAAGTACTATTTCTACTTGCAACATATGTTCAGAAACCGGAAAAATTGCAACTACTGAATGTACAAATGTATATACTGAATATTATTTACAGAACACAATACCAGACTTATGTGATAAACATTCTGGAACAGAATTAAAGAAAAATACAACAACGAAAACACAAAATGAAAATGGTACGGTTGAAGAAATTACTAAAGATATAGATGCAATTGATCCTCAACAAATAGAAACAAATGTACAATAGAAAAAGTATAAAATATATATTGACAAAAATAAAAAATTAGTAGATAATAACTAATGATTAACAAAAAGAAAAAAATGCTAAAACAGAGCATAGAAAAAACATAGGAGGAAAATTAAATATGTACGTGTTTAACAGAATAACTGTAAATCCGCAATTACCAAAAAGAATTGGAAGAATAACAGAAATAGCAAATAATTTATGGTGGTCTTGGAATACAGAATTTTTAAGATTATTCAAAATGATAGATATAGATTTATGGGAGAGATGCAATAAAAATCCTGTGAAATTTTTAAAATCAGTAGAACAGGAAAAGCTAGAAAATGCTGCAAGAGATATTGCATTTATAAAAGAATATGACAAAGTAGTTAGTAATTTTGATTCATATATGAACAGTAAGAGTACTTGGTTTAACTCAAAATATCCAGATAATAGAAATGATTTAATAGCATATTTTTCAGCTGAATATGGATTAGACCAAACAATAGCAATATATTCAGGTGGTCTTGGAATATTATCTGGTGACCATCTAAAATCTGCAAGTGACTTAGGGATTCCGTTAGTTGCTGTAGGTTTGTTATATAAAAATGGATATTTTAATCAAATAATAGATAGATATGGAATGCAAAGACCAGAATATAGAGATTTAGACATATATGATTTACCAATAACACCAGTAAAAGATTTGGATGGAAATGATTTAATATTATTTATAAAATTTCCAAAAAGAAGAATATATTTAAAAGTATGGGAAATAAATGTAGGAAGAATAAAACTATATTTGATGGATTCAGATATAGACATTAATAATGTAGAAGATAGAGATACAACAGCACGTTTATATGGTGGAGACCAAGAAATGAGAATAAGACAAGAAATTATACTTGGAATGGGAGGAGTTAGTCTATTAAGAAGATTAGGACTAACACCAACTGTATATCATATGAATGAAGGACATTCAGCGTTTTTAAACCTTGAATTAATAAAAAATACAATAAAAGAAAAACAAGTTTCTTTTGATGTAGCAAGAGATATAGCATCATCAAAAACAGTATTTACAACACATACGCCTGTTCCAGCAGGAAATGATATATTCCCACTAGACTTAGTAGAAAAATATTTCAAAGATTTTTGGCCAAGATTAGGATTAACAAGAGAAGAATTTTTAAAATTAGGAATGAAACCTTGTGAAGGACTAGAACCAGGATTCAACATGGGAATATTTGCTTTAAAAATTGCAGGAAAGAAAAATGGTGTAAGCAAATTACATGGCGAAGTGTCAAGAGAACTATTTGCAGATGTATGGCCACATATAGCTCCAAGTGAATCACCAATAACATATGTAACAAATGGAATTCACACATGTACATGGTTAGCTCCAAAAATGAAAGAATTATATAATAAATATTTGATGCCATATTGGCAAGACAATATACATGAAGATTATGTGTGGGAAAAAATAAGAACAATTCCAGATGAAAAAATGTGGAAAGTTCATATGGAAAGAAAAGAAAAATTAATAGCATTAGTTAAAGAAAATGTAACAAGAAGGTTAAGAAGAGAAGGTGTAAGCTACGAAGAAATCACAGAAGCTACGTCAAAATTAAATCCAGAAGCATTAACAATAGGATTTGGAAGAAGATTTGCAACATATAAGAGAGCTACTCTGATTTTTAAAGACTTAGAAAGAATAACACAAATTTTAAATGATGAAAATAGACCAGTTCAGTTAATATTTGCAGGAAAAGCACATCCAGCAGATAGAGAAGGTGCAGACTTAATAAAATATATACATGAAATATCAATGAGATC
>OGXR01000306.1_pt1 | contig 39181 bp, 31 predicted proteins | sample 1576331 | NCBI WGS metagenome assembly OGXR01 (sample SAMEA3541473, study PRJEB24748) | human gut metagenome | biome: human gut; feature: human-associated habitat; material: faeces | place: China | collected 2012 | reverse complement strand
GGTGTAAGCGCCGGCAACTACATAAAACCCATTGAGGAACACGCCGCCATCGTCGATGCGCTGCAGCTCGCCGATCTTTTTTCTGTCCAGAAGATGCAGCGCCTCATCCGGCACTGCCGCCACGTCCTCGCGCAGATCGTTCTCGATGACAAATTGCCCGAGCTGCTCATCATTGCTCACGTTGGACGCCACCATAACCGAATCGAGTTCGTAGGTCATATTGATAAGGTCTTTGACTGAAACAAGCTCCGATTCATGGGAGTCTGAGTATTTTGAAATTTCCAGCGCCCGAAAAGCGGTCAGACTCACCTCGTCCAAGCTGTGCAGCCTTTTCGCAAGAAGGTTCATCTCCTTGAGCGATGCGGTGTCAAACCGCATCCGCTCAAGCTCGGGAGCAAAAGGCGAGCGCAGGACTGAAACGTCAACATACTGTCCATTGGAGACGCCGAGCGTTCGCAGGGCTTTCTCCGTTCCTGCCGACGAGGTGGGGAGCATGAGTTCGGCATAGCGATGCTCCTGATTGCGGTCTTCTGCGCTGAGTTCCAGATGCATGATTCTTTTTCCCATTCGCCTCACCTCACATGTTCATGGTCATTTCTTCGTATTCCTCGGGATCGTATCCCCATTGCTCACAGGCAAAGGATACGGCTTCATCTCCTTGTGGGAGATACTCGCTTGTGATCTCTCCGTTTTTGTATTCGACAATGCCGCAATTGAAGCCGATGTCCTCGTCAGCCCAGGCGTGGGAGAACGCAAGCTCAGGATACTGCTCCGATAACCGCTGCAATACCGGCTGCGGCGGAGACCATGCCGTTTGGAAGCAGAGCTCAGTGGTATCTCCTCCCGGCACGCACTCCAAGCTGTTATATGCATTCCACTTCGTTCCCCAATTCTGTATCGACCACTCATACCATGTCGGAGCGCCGTATTTGCTCTGGTTCCTGTAAGCTGTTTTCCCAAGCTCCCATTGTGCAGGAGTGACGTCGGGACGGGCGTTCAAAAACGCTTCCTCGCTCTTTTTCGGGATGCAGTCAAGGTCAACGTCATCTCTCGTCCCGGCGAGGGTATAGATGAACATGAAATCGGTATACGCCTTTAGCCCTTTGTCTGTATTGCTGCCTGATTCGATGTTCATGGAGTCGGGCATGGGGATGATCTTATTGAAATCGACTGTTCCAAGTGATTCGCCGTCTTCCCGTATGGATTCCAACAAATCCCTGATCGTATCTTCGTCACCGGTTATGGTGATCTTATTGATTACATGATTTGGCATAACTGCTTTCACCTCCAAATCCTTGTGTTTTGTGTATCTCCTTGTCAAAAAATTGGGGAGAACACAAAGTTTTCTCCATACCGCTGCAGTGTTTGTTTTTGGTTATTATTTATTCGGACTTTTGACCGTCACAGGCATCGGCTTTACAAGCACAATGACCTTTCGCCCGAACATTTCTTGGACTCCATTTATCGGTATGATAACTGGGCCAATTGATACCATTCTGAATATTATTCTGTTTGTCCCGTTGGGATTTTTCCTGCCGCTGCTGTACAAGAAATATCATCACATGAAGACGGTTGCATTGACTGGCTTTCTGTTTTCTTTGGCTGTTGAAATTGTCCAGATGTTTGGCTGGGGTTCTTCCGACATCAATGACTTGATGACAAATACCGCTGGAGCCTGTATTGGATTTTTAGTTTATTGTCTGCTGTCAAGAATCTTGCCTGCCAATCTGAAAAAGCAACTTCAATCCAGCCGTGTCAATGCTGTGGCTGAAGTACTTCTCTTTGCTATTTGCACATTTGCCATTATGGTCACGGCTCAGACTTGGTTTGTCCATGATGTGCTGAATGTTCCATAAATTGTATCGGAAACAATCGGTCTCAGATATAAAAAAATAGTGTCTTCTGTTTGACACACCTGCAGACCGATTTTTCCGTATTGAACTTAGTCGCGTCAACGAAGCCACTACCTATGGAATTTCAATCTTTTCCTTCCTGTTATGCTTGGACAGATTGAATAATTCTCTTTGTGTTATATCTATTATTTTTAGGTAATAGTCCACAACGGCTTCTAACATGAAGGTACAAAAAATAAAAGTTGATCCTCAATCAACCCTATTATTGTACTCTTCAATTCATACTTTTCGATCTCAATGGTAGTATGGTTAGATAGACATCTGTTGCCGCTATCCCTTGGTAAGTTACCCGTTCAGCTTACCTACAAATTTAGAATACAATAAATGGCATCATTTGAACAGACTATATTTTTGGGATGAACTGTTCTACTATGAGAGCTTCGGTCTGTTTGCTGTGCTGATTCTGGTACAGTTGGCGGCCACCGGCGCAGCAGCGTTCCGCTTTTACTACAAACAAAGAAAAGGCTGAATAGAAAATAGGTATCATCAATCAAAAATATCATTGGAGGTATAACTTATGGAAAAAGAAACAATGGGAACTGTAATTTCAGTTATAAAACAATGGTGGTTAAAAGTGAATCGTAAACCTGCCCGCGTTCATGCGATGGATGGCGCAGCCTTTCCGCATACTATCAAGGTCAAATATACGATAGACGGCAAAGATTACATCTGCCGAAAATGGATTGGCGCAGGAAACAAAGTCCCTGACAAGGGAACAACGATTAAAGTTATCTATTGTGAAGATAAGCCATCGAAAGCAAGAATTGAACTCTAATCAATAAATTTATTAAAATACGGAGGTGATGATGTGATGGGACATTAGCTGTTTTTGATATAGAAGAATCCGGCAAGCAGATCGGAGAAAAGTTATTTCTGCTTCTTAACGAGGAACAAAAGAATGCTCTAATGCAATATATTTTGGAACAAGGAGCCTGTCATGGAACGGTATTCAATTCCTGTCACACTTCCTTCGCAGCAAAGAAAAATCCTCTAACAGAAATACAGGAAGGCGAGCTTTATCTATGCCTGGAACACCGCACTGTCAGGGTTAGGGAACGGATGATCAACCTGACAAGTAAGGAGTTTGATATACTGGCATTGCTCATTGCCAATCCCAAACGTGTTTTTACTTACGAACTGATTACCGATTTGGTTTGGAAAGAGGATTGTGATTTCTATTCGAGAAAAGCGATTCATAATCATATAAGTAAGCTGCGTAAGAAGTTGCGCTTTGAACCGGATCTTCCAAACTATATTGAGAGTGTCGCCGGGATCGGCTATAAATTTGAACATCTATAACATGAGCCCACAAGGTGTTGTTTCCCCTTGTGGGCTTGCTTTTTGCAGCATATATTCTAAGAGCGGAATATGTAGAAAATTGCGAATATAAAGAGTAAAAAGCGAATATCTGCGGACTGATAAAGGAAACATAACCGATATAATTTTCTCCCAAGGAGGTATCAAGCAGCCGATTCAGGTTCCTCCTTGATGGGAGGAAATGCCTATGCGTCTATGCAACACAGATCTGCAGATAAACTGCTTTACATTCAGTCACCTATACGTCGTAGTCCAGCTCGTATGGATTGCGGCGTTTTTGGTTTCGACAAAGTTTGAGCATTTTCGCTGTCAACCTCCCGGAAAAATTTCATACTGCTGCTTTGGCGCGCCTGTTCTTTGTACGGGCGCGCTTTTTTGTACCCTTTTTTTAATCAGAAAGAGACTTAGACCTTATCGCTGCCGCAGCCCACCCTCTGATTTCGATTTTTGCCATCAACTCAAACATCGAAATTGGAGGAAATTACTATGAAGAAAATCAATCTTCGGGATTATTACCCGTATTATACACAGGACATGATCGTTGAGGTGCCGGATGAAGTTGCTTTGTTGCTTCGGGAATATATGTTGTTGGAAGAAGCCTATCGGATTCGTACATACCGCTATAAAGCATTTTACTCTCTGGATCGAGACGAAGGTATTGAGCGTGAGATATTGCAAAAGCCTCTTAACCCGGCAGAAATTTGGGAACAGCGCCAAATGACGGAGTTGATTTATAAAGGTCTTTCCAAACTTCCGGTAAAGCAGCGCCAACGAATCTATGCACACTTTTTTCTTGGCATGAGCAAAGCAGATATTGCCAAAGCGGAAGGAACACACAAAAGCCGGATCACCCGTTCTATCGAAGCCGGATTGCGTAGTCTGGAAAAATATTTCAAAGAAATTTTATAACAGACGGCAACTTTGCCCCTAAAAATGTACTGAATAGTAGAGGGACATATTCGGCGGGACAAGCTGGACGGGTGTGGTAAGGAAGCATATACATCCTCCCACCCCAACTGCAATATCAATTTGTCTGCCATGCCCCTTGCTTGTTCCTTGACAACCGAATATACGCTGTTACAGGTACTTCATTCTGTGTTCCGAGCGGCAGATGGGGCGGCGCGGTGACAGGCGGCCTAAGGAGGTGATGGATCCAGGCTGTCCGAGCGATAAACGCAACCTACGAAACCGGCTGTGGCAGGCCGGACGCGATAACGACGCAGATCATAATGGTACTTCTTCACAGCTTCCTAAAGACTTGGGGAGAGTTCCTGCGGCGTTTGCTTGCTCTGGCAAAGCGGCGGCGTATGCGGGACTATGATGCGGTGACGCTACCCGCAGCCTGTAACAGCCCCGTCCTTATTACAGAAGGACTTGCCGGGGTGCGTGGCAAATACGGCAGTAAAATCGAAATCAGATATAATGGGCCGGATTTATGTGTGTAATAACCATAGATCCGACCTATTCATGTGGTTTTGATAACACAGTTTTCAGAAGGGAGTTGATACTATGGAATTGAATACCATTGTCAGTGAAGTGGGTACACTGGTAGACATTCGGGATGTCTCTGTCAACAAAGAACTTTCCCGTGATGAACGGATTGCAGAATTCGTTCAGCAAATCAAAAATCCATACCATTTTAAGTGTGGGCGTTTTACTGTACAGGCCAGCTTTTCTGCTGAAGGTGCTACCCTGGAAGAATGTATCAAGGGTATTTTGCGATAGGTGCAATTTTAAGAAAGGGGCTGACTTTTCCGTAAAAGCATGGTAGAATAAGAATCGGAAAAGGAATTGAATATGGCATAACCACACTTCTTGAATTGCGGGGATTTTTCTGTGCAACGAAAGGAGTGTTTTTTTATGCAGGTTTACAAAGCGATTAAGTACATCCGTCTTTCTTATACGGATGATAAAACAGTAGAAAGTGACAGCGTTGCTAACCAGCGGCGCCTGATCGATGACTACATAGCCCGACACCCGGAAATTGAGGTTGTGGCAGAAAAAATTGACGATGGTTATAGTGGTGTTTTGTTTGATCGCCCGGCATTTCAGGAAATGATGCGGATGATCGAACAAGGCGAAGCTAACTGCGTGATTGTCAAAGACCTCTCCCGCTTAGGTCGTGAGTACATAGAAACAGGCCGTTATATGCGCAGGGTATTTCCAGCCTATGGAGTGCGTTTTATCGCAATTAACGATAATGTGGACACGGAAAATGACGCTGCCGATGATCTCACGGTTTCTGTCAAAAACATTATGAATGAGGCTTACTGTCGGGATATTTCCGTTAAGACACGGAGCGCCCTGGAAGTAAAACGGCGCAGCGGGGATTTTGTAGGTGCTTTTACCATTTATGGTTATGTGAAAGTCGGCGATAAACACAAGAGCTTGGAAGTAGACGAATATGCTGCTAATGTTGTGAGGGATATTTTCAGAAAACGGCTGGAGGGATTCAGCGCTTCCCATATAGCGGATGAACTGAACCGATTAGGAATTCTTTCGCCTTTAGCGTATAAGCGCAATCACGGAATGCCTCATGCAAAAGGTGGCTATACAGACCGAAAGGATTGCAAATGGTCTGCAACTACAATCATCCGCATTTTGCAGGATGAAACTTACACCGGAACACTGGTCCAGGGCAAACAGACAACGCCCCATTTCAAATTAAAAGAGCGTGAGGACAAACCTTCTTCGGAATGGATTCGTGTGGAGGGAACCCATGAAGCGATCATACAAAAGCACGATTTTGATCTGGTGCAACGGCTCCGCAGGATTGACACAAGGACTTCTCCCAAATCGGATAAGGTTTACCTGTTTTCCGGTATTTTGATCTGCGGATGCTGTGGCTGCCGTATGACCCGCAAGACGAACCGCTATAAAGACAAAGAGTATCACTATTATTACTGCCCGACCGGCAAAAAGAATGGCTGCACATCGTCGGTCATGCTGAAAGAGTCGGATCTGATTGAATGTGTGCAGGACAGTTTGAAAGGACATATTGAAAATGTTGCTTCTCTGGATGCCCTGCTGTCCAGTATCAGTCAGGAACGGATCAACCGGGAATTGGCGCAGGAATATGCCGCACAGATCAGAGTAAATGAAAAGCGTGTGGCACAGACCGAGGGCTTTAAGGCAAAACTCTATGAAAATCTGGTGAGTGGAATTCTGACAAAGGAAGAATTTCTCTCTTATAAGCGAAAATACAATGCAGATATTGAACTGTTCCAAAAGGCAATCGCTGAATGGAACGATAAACTTACAGATGTATTGGAAAACCGAAGCGAACGAAACCGTTGGATCAACCATTTTATGAAATTTTCTACTATGGAGGATATTGACCGCCGGGCAGTCATGCAGCTTATCCGAAGCATACGGGTAATGGGTAAAGATGAACTGCATATTGAATTTAATTACCAGGATGAATATCAGAAAGCAATCTCTTTGGCTGAACAGATTGCTACAAAAAATGAAGAAAGGATGGTGAGCTAAATGGCAAGAAAAAGCAGAAAACAGACGGCAGCTCCTATGCCGGCACCATCTTTGTATGTACATGTGGCTCTGTATATCCGTCTTTCTGTGGAGGATAACAAAAAGCGGGGTTGCTCAGTAGAAAACCAAAAACTGGTACTGAATGACTTTCTTTCGGATAAACCGGACTTCGTTGTGTATGATACTTATATCGACAACGGAGCGACAGGGACAAATTTTCACCGCCCTGGATTTCAGCAAATGCTATCTGATATTGAAGCAGGCCACATTAACTGTGTGATTGTTAAGGATCTTTCCCGATTAGGGCGAAATTCTATTGACACAGGTTATTATATCGAACAGTATTTCCATGCTCATAATGTTCGCTTCATTGCTGTTACGGATCAGTTTGACACAGCGGATTCCGGAAATCTTCATGGTGGTATCATGCTGCCTTTGAAAAATATGATCAATGAAGCCTATGCTCTGGACATTGGACGAAAAATCAAAGCACAGGCGCGGCAGGCTATGAAAGATGGCGACTATATTGGTGCACGGGCGCCTTACGGTTACAGGAAAGACCCGGATAATTGCCATAAACTTCTGATTGATGAAAATACTGCCCCTGTGGTAAAACAGATTTTTGAATGGGCACATGAGCATGTGGCACTGAACCGGATTGTCCGCAATCTAAATGAGATGGGAATTCCGGCACCGAGCCATTATAAAAAGACCACTGGCGAGATTACCAGTCCGGGACTGATCGGAAGTGGCAAATGGCAGACCCGCACAGTGATGAAAATCTTAGAAAGCGAAGTTTATACAGGCGATCTGGTGCAAGGAAAAACAAAGATTGTAGATCATCAGCAGGTCAAGGCTGGAGAAGATAATCTGATTATTGCAAAATGCACCCATGAACCGATCATCAGCCATGAGTTGTTTAATGCAGTTCAGGAATACAGAAAACAGATCTGTGAAGAAAGCAAAGCAACTCCAAAACGTCCCTACACACCAAACATTTTCAAAGGTAAAGTGTTCTGTGCTGATTGTGGCAGAAGCCTTCACAGGCAACGCGCCGAGCGCCGGAAAGGACCCGACACTTACTGGTTCCACTGCCTTACAAACAGCCGGGTAGAAAAAGATAGCTGCAAAGGTGCGATGATACAAGAGAAAGAACTGATTTCTACTGTTACGGCTATTCTTGAAAAAGAGCTGACGGTTGCGCTGGGAATGTCGCTGCCACTCTTTCAGTTGGAGACAAGACAAAAACAGGAAAAAGATAAGCTGAAAATTCAGATGTCGGCCAAACGGCAGGAAATTGAAAAAACACGCCGGCTGATCCGTGGCCTATATGAAAATTTTGTGCAGGGTATTTTGACAAATGACGAATACTTTGAATTGAAAGCGGATTATGAACATGCTATCAATGCTCTGTCTGGTGAGATTGAAGTATTTGAAAAATCTATGGACTCTCTGGACAACCAGCTTGCCAGATACCGTGCAATGGAAAAGGATGCAAAAACACTGGCACAGGATCACGTACTGACTGTAGAACTGATCGAACGGCTCATTGAACGAATTGAGATAGACCACGAGCGGAATATTCATGTGACCTTCCGTTTCAAAAATGAATTTCAGGGAAAGGCGGTGGAACCGTGCGCAACTATGTGATTGCCCTTTATATCCGTCTTTCTGTGGAAGATTTCAAAACTGAAAGTTTGAGCATACCAAATCAAAAACTGATTCTTCGTGAAAAAGCTATGTCTCTGCCGGAATGGGATGACAGCGAGATTTTGGAATTTATTGACAACGGTCATACGGGGACAAACTTTGAGCGTCCGGCGGTGCAGGAACTTTTAACAATGGTTCAGGCCGGAAAAATCAACTGTATTATTGTAAAAGACCTTTCCCGATTTGGACGTAACAGCATTGAAACCGGCTATTTTATTGAGCGGGTATTTCCTCTTTATCACACCCGTTTTATTTCCGTCAGTGATGATTTTGACACAGCTAATTTCAAAGGTGATACCGGAGGGATTGATATTGCTTTCAAGTATCTTATCAGCGAGTGGTATAGCCGGGATATGTCCATGAAAATCCAAAGTGCAAAATACGCAAAGATGCGTCGTGGGGAATATCAGAGTGTCATCTGTCCTTACGGCTATCGCAAGAGTGCAGACGGACGTATGGAACCGGACGAGGATGTTGCCCCGAATGTGCAGATGATATTTCAATGGGCGTCTGAAGGCAACACCGCAGCCGAGATCACAAGAAAATTGTATGCCATGAATATCCCCACCCCTGGGGAATATCGCAAACTTAAAGGCAAGGCCTATTACAATGTTTCCCGAACAAACGGCGTTTGGAGTACATCAACGGTTCTGCGTATTTTAGAAGATCAAAGATATATCGGTACCTATGTAATTGGCAAGAGAAAGGTAAAAGAGATTGGCAGCCGACATACACAGTTAAAGGATGAAAGTGAGTGGTTCAAAATCCCGAACCATCATCCGGCTATTGTAAGTGTGGATCTATTTGAGAGAGCCAATGCTTCAATTAAGCGTTTCTCTCTGTCAAATAAAAAGCCGCGTGATTATCTGCTCCGTGGTAAGGTATTCTGCGGATGCTGCGATCATGCAATGTCTCTACGAAATGGTGCGTGGTTTTATTGCCGTCATTCCGAGGTGGCTGAAACGCTTCCTTGTCATGGTGTGCGCATAAAGATGGCAGATCTGGAGCAGGTTGTATTTGAAACAATTCGGGCTCAAATGTGTCCGGCATTGGGAATTGATAGCAATAAGGATAAATTGGATTTGCAGACAGTCCAGCAGGCCGAACATGAAGAAAAACTCCGTTCTATTCAAGATAGCAAGCGGTATCTTTATGAGCAGTATGCACTCGGAGAGATTGATTTGGAAACCTATCGGACACGAAAAGCGGTTTATGACACGGAACTGGTACAAGCCAAAAATGTTCATGCTGTCATCACTGCACAGACAAAGCAGATAAAAAGTGATTATGAGATTAAGCTGAAACAACAGGAAATTGTGCAGAAAGTCGGAAACGCCAACATGCTGACAAAAGCTCTGATTGACCGGCTTATCAATAAAGTTTACGTCTTTCCAGGAGATCGGATTGAGATTGAATATGCAACACAGGATTTCTTAGAAACTAAGGAATCCGAAAAGGAAGTATAACCGTGAACACCCATTTGAAACAGCTATGGGCAGCTATGAAGCTGCCCGAAAAACTGCAAAAAAAGTTATAAATTTTTTGTCGTGGGCTTGACATACGGGTGACGAAGATCATGCAGCCGAATAACTTTTACGCTGGTGGCTTTACAGGCTTTCTCCATTGCGCTTTTCATGGAATGCTTGCTTAAAGGGAAAAGTCTGCTGTCGTGTTCCACACCGTAAAGCTGTTTGATGTAATCCTGAATTTCCTCAGACAGGAATTGCGGCATCAGAATGACCCGGTTGCTTTTCTTTGTTTTGGGACAGGTAATGACATCCTCGCCTTTGATACGCTGATAGGATTTGCTGATCGTGACCGTACCGGCTTCAAAGTTGAAGTCGTCCGGTGTCAGAGCAAACAGCTCACCAATTCGGAGCCCACACCAGTACAGCATTTCAAATGCGTAGTAGTGGATGGGGGAATCCATCATTGCATCGATCACCTTCAGAAATTCTTCTTTCGTCCAGAACTGCATTTCGGTTGATTCCTTTTCACCCATGCTTCCGGCTTTTGCGGCAGGATTGCTTTGCAGACCATAGAACCGAACGGCGTGATTGAAGATCGCGCTCATCTGATTGTGGATGGTTTTGAGATAGGTGGTGGAGAGCGGCTTCCCGTTTTTGTCGGTTATCTGCCGAATCTCGTTCTGCCAGCAGAAAATATCCTGCGGTGTAATCTCCGATAGCTTTCGTTTCCCCAAATACGGAAGAATCTTCTTCTGAATAATGGATTCCTTTGTGAGCCAGGTGTTCAGCTTCAGCTTGGGCTTTACATCCTGGGTGTAAAGCTCCACAAAGCTCTCTAGTGTCATATTGAGATCTGCCTGCTTTTTCATCAGGAACTCCCGTTCCCAGGCGAGTGCGGCTTTCTTTGTGGGAAAGCCGCGTTTCAGTTTCTGCTGCCGCTCACCGCGCCAATCGGTGTAGCGGAATTGCACATACCATGTGCCGTTGTCCTTGTTTTTGAATGCTGCCATGTTGATACCTCCTTAGTTTTGATTTCTGGTTCCGTAGAGCTTCTCGTGGAAGAACTTACGGTCGATTCTGCCGGGGATGATGATACATCCAGTTTCTGCCAGTTCCTTGTTCAGCTGGCGAACCAGCTTGTAGGCGTAAGACTGAGATACACCCAATTCCTCAGCAACTTCGCTGACTCTCATGAAAATGCTTTCTGCCATAGGCAACTTACCTCCTTTCCTCGTTTCTTCCTGATAACCTGCTACTTGGCAATTCAAGCCCATGTTATCATATTTAAGTTTATTCAATTGTCATACTAAGCTATAAAGCTTAGCATCTGTATTATACTAAACAATATTGTTTATGTCAAGTGATAATAAAGCAATATTGTTTAGGAATTGCTTGACATGGTTAAACTGATATGCTATATTCCAATTACATAGATAACATGGATTGGAGATGCATGAAGATGGCAACAGGTGAAAGAATCCATTTCTTCCGAAATCTTCGGGGAATGACACAGAAATACTTGGGCATGATGGTGGGCTTTCCGGAGCGGTCTGCGGATATTCGTCTAGCTCAGTACGAATCCGAAACCCGCACACCCAAAGCGGAGATCATGGAAAAGTTGGCAGGTGTTCTGGATGTATCACCCAAGGCGATTGATCTTCCGGACATTGACAGCTACATTGGTCTGATGCATACATTCTTTGCATTGGAAGATCGTTACGGTCTGAAAATCGGAGAGATCGATGGGGAACTTTGCCTGCGGCTGGACAAAAGCAAAGGGAGCGATTATCTGAATCTGCTCGATATGTTCACCAGCTGGCAGAAGGAAGCTGCCAAGTTGGAAGCTGGAGAAATTACTAAGGAAGAATACGACCAGTGGCGATACAAATATCCGGAGTATGACCATAAGCCCGGCTGGGTAAAGACGATTCCTTCTCAGGGGATGAATGATCTGATTGTGAACGCGCTGAAAGAGGATATGGATTGATTTGAAGAAAAAGAAAAATGGCTCAACTGACCACAGAAAAGTCAGTTGAGCCATTTGCTCATATATGGGATTGGAATGGACAACACCTGCTAGCCACCCTGCACAGTGCAGTAAAATAACGGGGTAGCTTTGTATCAAGTGCTATCAATCTGCTATCAAATCGGGAGAAAGTCTCTGAAATTCTCGACTTTTCCGGGTCTTAACCCGGGAAAAACAGAAAAACGGGAAAATTCATTTACTCCCACTCAATCGTCCCGGTAGGCTTAGGGGTCAGATCCAGCACTACGCGGTTGATTCCCTCAACCTCATGCGTGATCCGGGCGGTGATGTGGTGGAGGAGGGGATAGGGGATCTCCTCGATGGTGGCCGTCATGGCGTCGGTGGTGTTGACCGCGCGGATGATGGCAGGCCAGCCCTCATAGCGTTTGCCGTCCTTTACACCGACGCTCTTCATGTCCGGCACGGCGATGAAATACTGCCAGACCTTGCCGGCAAGACCATTTTTGTCAAATTCTTCCCGCAGGATCGCGTCGGCTTCCCGCAGGGCTTCCAGACGGTCGCGGGTGATGGCACCAAGACACCGCACGCCCAGGCCGGGGCCGGGGAAGGGCTGACGGTAGACCATGCTGTGGGGCAGACCCAGCGCCTCGCCTACGACGCGCACTTCATCCTTGAACAGCAGCTTGACCGGCTCCACCAGTTCGAAGGTCATGCCCTCGGGCAGACCGCCTACGTTGTGGTGAGCTTTGACGCCATGGGATTCCAGAATGTCGGGGTAGATGGTTCCCTGTGCCAGAAAATCAATGCCCTCCAGCTTCTTTGCTTCGTCGTTGAAAACCTCGATGAATTCCTTGCCGATGATCTTCCGCTTGGTCTCGGGGTCGGAGACGCCCGCCAGCTTGTCGAGGAAACGATCGACGGCGTCCACATAAATGAGATTCGCGTCCATTTCGTCCCGGAAGACCTTGACGACCTGCTCCGGCTCACCCTTGCGCAGCAGACCGTGGTTGACGTGGACGCAGACCAGCTGCTTGCCGATGGCCTTGATCAGCAGCGCGGCGACCACGCTGGAATCCACGCCGCCGGACAGCGCCAAAAGAACCTTCCTGCTGCCCACCTGCGCGCGAATTTCTTCGATCTGCCGGGCGATAAAGGCGTTGGCGAGGACGGGGGTGGTGATGCGTTCCATGGATTCGGGACGTACATTGCTTGACATTTCAGCTTCCTCCATTTTCTGCCTACCGGCGCGGCGGCCGGGTAGATTATGGCTTCATTATACCGGATAAAATGACCTTTTGCAATCTTTTTCCGGAAAAAGAAAAGGCGCTTTGTTGCAAAATGGAAATGCTATGGTATAATAAACGCAAAATCCGGAGAAAAATGGAGGCATTTTATGGGAATGGTTGTCATCGGCGCGGTGTTTGTGGATATCAAGGGGTATCCCACGTCGGCATTTATCCCCACCGGACGGAACGCGGGACGCGTGGAGCAGATTCATGGCGGCGTCGGGCGAAACGTGGCGGAGGACATCGCGAACTGCGAGCTGCGCCCCACCTTTGTCAGCCTTGTGGACGACAGCGGAACCGGTGCGGATGTTGTGCGCAAGCTGAAAAGCCACAGGGTGAACACCGACTATATCCGCAAAACCAGAAACGGCATGGGAACCTGGCTGGCGGTCTTCAACGACGACGGAGATGTGGCCGCGTCCATTTCCCAGCGGCCGGATCTGCTGCCCATTGCCCATACCCTGGAGCAGGACGGAGACGAGATTTTTCGGAATGCGGACAGCGTCGTCATTGAGATCGACATGGACAAGGAGATCGTCAAGCGCACCTTCCGGCTGGCGCAGAAGTACAAGAAGCCTGTCTACGCCGTGGTGGCGAACATGAGCATTGCCTTGGAAAGACGGGATTTTCTTCAGTCCACGGACTGCTTTGTCTGCAACCAGCAGGAGGCGGGAATCCTGTTTTCCGACGACTATTCCGGCAAGACCCCGGCGGAAATGATCCCCATTATTTCTGCCAAGGTGCAGGCTGCCCACATTCCGGCCATGATCGTGACCATGGGCGCGGACGGCGCGGTGTATGCCAATCTCCATGGGGAGAGCGGCCACTGCCCCGCGAGAAAGCTGGAGGTGAAGGACACCACCGGCGCGGGGGATGCCTTCTGCGCGGGTGCGGCCATCGGTCTGACCTACGGCAAGGGACTGAAGGAAGCCTGCGAGATCGGCGCCATGCTGGCGGCGTCCGTGATCGTGACCTCCGAAAGCGTCTGCCCCCGGTTCCGGCCGAGAGAGCTGGGGCTGGACATGGATGTTGAGGACTAAGGAAATGTATCGCCGGGTTCTGACCATGCAGGACATTTCCTGCGTCGGGCAGTGTTCCACCACGGTGGCGCTGCCGATTCTGTCCGCCTGCGGCATGGAAGCCTGTATCCTGCCCACCGCGCTGCTGTCTACCCATACCGGCGGCTTCGGCAAGCCCGCCGTGGTGCATTTTGACGGGGCGCTGACGGATATCTGGCGCCATTGGCTGGACAATGGCATTACCTTTGACGCGATTCTTGTGGGCTATCTTGGCAGTCTGGCGGCGGTGAAAGCGGCGGGGGAGATCATCGACCGGCTGCTTGCTCCCGGCGGCGTGGCCATTGTTGACCCGGCCATGGCGGATAACGGAAAGCTGTATTCCGGATTTGACGAGGAGTATGCCCGATCGATCGGCGCGCTGGCCGAGAGGGCGGACGTCATTCTGCCCAATGTCACGGAAGCGGCAATTCTGTCCGGTTTACCATATCAGGAAATAATTGACATAAATTATGTTAACCATCTGCTGGACGGACTGCATCATCCCTGCGCCGTCCTCACCGGCGTTGATTTTGCGGAAGGCAGCATCGGCGTCGTTCTGCGGGAAGGAACGGTGCAGCAGGAATACCGTCACAAACGGATAGGGAAGGGCTGCCACGGAACCGGTGATATCTTCGCCGCCGTCTTCACGGGAGCGCTGATGCAGGGGAAAAACCGGCTGGATGCGGCGAAAATCGCCGCGGATTTCACCTGCCGGTGCATTGAGAATACGGTGAACGCCCCCGCCCATTGGTACGGCGTCAAATTTGAGCCGCTTCTGCCGGAGCTGATGGAAATGCTGGGACAGTAGGCAGCCAAAAATTTTTTTGAAAAACCTCTTCCATTTTTGCATAGAATGGTGTAAGATTATGTAAACTAATGGCGTAATGGAAGAGGGGCGCATATGGAGGAACAGATTTACAGACAGCCTCGCGGAAACGGGAAAACGTGGATATTGGTGGTTGCCGCGGTGGCGGTCTTACTGCTGTGCGGAGTGGCCTTCGTGCTGACCGCGAACCGGCTTTCCCTTTCCGTGGAGCTGAACGGCGAACCGGAAATGATGCTGGAATACGGCGGGCATTTTCAGGATCCGGGGGCGCAGCTCCGCGTCCGCGGCTCACTGCTCTGGAAGGACGGCATGTCCCCGCAGGACGCTTCCGTGGGCGTTCAGGGGAAAGTCGATGAGGGAAAACCGGGGAAATATATCCTCACCTACGAAGCGGACTACCGGGGAATGCACGCCGAGGCGCAGCGCATTGTACGCATTGTGGACACGGTATGCCCGGAAATCATCCTGACCCCCGACTCGGGCGGGACGCTGCTTCCCGGCACGCCCTACCGGGAGGCAGGCTACAAGGCCATCGACAATTATGACGGCGACATCACCGACCGGGTGGTTCGGTCGGAGGAATACGGGAAGATCATTTACGCGGTGACGGATTCCTCCGGAAATCCCGGCTACGCGGAGCGGGAGGTGCCCTATTACGACCCGATCCCGCCGGAGATCACGCTGGAGGGCGGCGCGGATATGGCCATCACCACCGGCACCTTCTATCAGGAGCCGGGGTACTCCGCACTGGACAACGTGGACGGCGATCTGAGCGGGCAGGTGCAGGTGGACGGCGAGGTGGACTGGCTGACGCCGGGAACCTACAGCGTGACCTACACCGTGACCGACGGCTACGAAAACACCACCACCGTCACCAGAACCGTGGAGGTAAAGGCGGTTCCCCGTCCCGAGGTCGTCTGGCCCGAGGGGAAGGTCATTTATCTGACCTTCGACGACGGTCCCGGCCCCTACACGCAGCAGCTGCTGGATGTGCTGGACAGCTACGGCGTGAAGGCCACCTTCTTTGTCACCAACCGGGGCTACGGCGAAATGATGAAGGAAATCGTGGACAGGGGACACAGCATCGGCATTCACACCATGTCCCACGTTTACGAGCGCATTTATGCCAGTCCGGAGGCGTATTTTGCGGATTTGCTGGGGATGCAGGACGTAATTTACCGGAATACCGGCGTCAAAACCACCCTGATGCGCTTCCCCGGCGGCAGCTCCAACACTGTCAGCGCCCACAGCTACGTGGGGCTGATGAGCCTGCTGACCCGTGCGGTGCAGGACGCGGGCTTCCAGTATTTCGACTGGAACGTGGACAGCAACGACGCCGGCGGCGCAAAAAAGGCACAGACGGTTTTCAACAACGTAACGGCAGGCGTCAGCCAGAACCGGGTCTCCGTGGTTTTGCAGCATGATATCCACGATTTCAGCGTGGACGCGGTGGAGGACATCATCGTTTGGGGACTGAACAACGGCTATTCCTTTGAACGCCTGACGGAAACCAGCCCCGGCGTTCATCACGGGGTGCTTAACTAAGGAACCTCTGATTAAACCGGCAAGATCCGCTCCAGCCGCAGACGATTTATTCAGAGGTTCCCTGAAAATAGCCCGGTTCGGCGTATGCCGAACCGGGCTGTGATACTTTTTGTGGTTTACTTTGCTTCCTTCGGATCGTTCTGCTTCCGGGCGTTGGTGCGGCCTTCGGGGCGAATCTCCCCCACGGCCAGCAGCGAGCGCTTTGTCAGCGTGGGGCCAACCAGCTCGTAAACCAGCACGGCGAACAGCACGACGTTTCTTGCCAGTGCGCCGTCGGAGAGGGAAGCGGCGGTGATGGCCATACCCAGCGCCACACCGGCCTGGGGCAGCAGCGTGATGCCCAGGTGATCCACAATGGACTTCGGCTCCTTGGTGATGCGGCAGCTCAGGTTCGCGCCGCAATACTTGCCGGCGGAGCGGGCGATGATGTAGATGATGCCGACGATCAGCGTCACCGGCTGGGACAGAACGTTGAGGTCAAGCTCCGCGCCGGAGATGACGAAGAACAGGATGTTCAGCGGCATCGTCCAGCCGTCCACACGCTCCATCAGTTCCTCGGAGGTGGGGCAGACGTTGCAGAAAATGGTGCCGGTCATCATGCACACCAGCAGCAGGGAGAATCCGCAGTGGACGGGGCCGATCTGGAATTCCAGCATACTCAGACCCACCGTCAGCATGACGAAGGCGACGGACAGAGACATACGCTTGCTGCGGGAGTGGAAGAACCGCTCCACCCAGTGGAGCAGCAGCCCCATAAAGCCGCCGAGACCCACGGACAGGAGAATCTCCACGATGGGCTCAACAACCACGGCCAGCACGCTGACCTGTCCGTTGGACAGTGCCGTCGCAATGCCGAAGGACACGGAGAACAGCAGCAGACCCACGGCGTCGTCCAGGGCGACCACCAGCATCAGCAGCCGGGTCATGGGGCCGTCCGCCTTGTACTGACGAACCACCATCAGCGTGGCGGCAGGGGCGGTGGCGGCGGCGATGGCGCCCAGGGTGATGGCGCAGGGGACGGAAATGATGTGAGGGAAGAACAGATGCAGCAGCAGAAGTATGACATCCACGACAATGGTGGTGATCACGGCCTGCAGAATGCCGATGATGATGGCGCGGGAGCCGATGGTGCGCAGCTGACTCAGGCGGAACTCGTTGCCCATGGCAAAAGCGATGAAGCCCAGGGCGGTCTGGCTGACGATGCTGAGAACGTTCACCTCGTCAAGGGTGTTGAAGCCCAGACCGGGGACATTCAGCCGCCCCAGGAAAAACGGCCCGAGAAGCAGTCCAGCCACCAGGTAGGCCGTGACGGCGGGAAGATGCAGCAGTCGGGTAAGGCGGGACATAAGCAGTCCGCCGACCAGTGCTACGGCCAGACCAATCAGATAAATCTCCATAATTTTGATACCTTCTTTTCTCAAAAACCAACTTGGCAGAATCATGATGCCTTTTTCACACCACGGTATCATACCATCCCCGACAGCCGGATGCAAGTAATATTCCCGCCAAAGATTTGCTCCTTTTCGCCGGTGAATTGTGCAATATTATGCCCTTTGCGGCAAGGAAAAATGCCTCACCCCGTCAAAAGGGGAGAGGCAGACCGATATGGACGGGGGACTCAGCGCTCGCTGGGGCCGCCGTCGCCCTTTTCAAAGATCAGATCGTCCAGATCGGCTTTTGGATCGTCACAGTTGTGCATGGGTTCACCTTCTTTCCAAAGTGCTGCCTGACAGTATATGCCCTCGCAGGCAAAAAAAGTGACGTATTTTCTTGACAGACAAGAAAAATTTGGGTAGAATATAAAAGCGTATGCACCAGTAGCTCAGCAGGATAGAGCGACCGCCTCCTAAGCGGTAGGTCGGAGGTTCGAATCCCCTCTGGTGTGCCACAAAGGCCGCAGCCTCATGTTTGATCTGCGGCCTTTTTTCTGTAATTCCCTATATCCCACAGGAAGTGAGAGATTTTACTATGAACATTGAATTTGACGCATATAAGCAGAAGCTGAACGACTGCCGTCCTGCGCTGGAAGGGCTGGCGGATTCTCTGAATCTGGAGGGTATGCGCAACGAGCTGGAGCGGCTGCACGCCATGCAGGAGGCTCCCGGCTTCTGGGACGACCCGGATAAAAGCCAGAAAATTGTTGTCAAAACCCGTCAGATCGAGAGCAAGATTGAGCATTACGAGAAAATGCTGTCGGACTGGGACGACCTGATGACCATCTGCGAAATGGCGGAGGAAGAGGACGACGACTCCATGCTGGAGGAGCTGAAAGCCGGCTTCGCCGCGCTGACGGAGGCCATGGAGTCCTGCCGCCTGGAAACCCTGCTCACCGGCCATTATGACAAGAACAACGCCATGATGAGCTTCCAGGCCGGTGCCGGCGGCACCGAAGCCCAGGACTGGTGCCAGATGCTCTACCGGATGTATACCCGCTGGGCGGAACGCCACGGCTTCACCTACAAGATTATGGACTATCAGGAGGGCGATGAGGCCGGCCTGAAATCCGCTTCCATTATGATCGAGGGCGAGAACGCCTACGGCTTCCTGAAGGGGGAGAACGGCGTTCACCGTCTGGTGCGGGTCTCGCCCTTTGACGCCAACGCCCGCCGTCAGACCTCCTTTGCCGCCGTGGAAGTCATTCCGGACATCGAAAACGACAGCCAGGACGTGGAGATTCGTCCCGAGGACTATGAAATGCAGGTCTACCGTTCCTCCGGTGCGGGCGGCCAGCACATCAATAAGACCTCCTCCGCAGTCCGTCTGATTCACAAGGCTACCGGCATTGTGGTTTCCTGCCAGACGGAGCGGAGCCAGTTCCAGAACAAGGAGACTTGCCTTCGGATGCTGCGCAGCAAGCTGGTGGAAATCAAGGAGCGGGAGCATCTGGACAAGATTTCCGACATTAAGGGCGTCCAGCAGAAGATCGAGTGGGGCAGCCAGATCCGCAACTACGTGTTCATGCCCTATACGCTGGTCAAGGACACCCGCACCGGCTGTGAGACCTCCAACGTAAATGCGGTTATGGACGGCGCGCTGGATCCCTTCATCGAAAGCTATCTGAACTGTCTCGCCACCGGCAGCTGGGTGCAGAAATAAAAAGTCCGTGAACTTTCCGAGTTTTTCGGGATTTGCCCTTGAAATTTGGAAAACCATATGCTATACTATTCGGGCTATCGGAAGGTTCGCGTATTTTTGACGAACCGTTTACTATTTGAGTCCGCGAATCTGGCGGAGGGAGGTTTTTGTAATGGGTGTTTTGGAGACGATTCTGATTGTTTTGGAGGCTCTGTGCAGCGTTGCACTGATTGTGGTCGTGTTGATGCAGTCCGGCAAGGAGGCTGGTCTGTCCGCTGCGATTTCCGGCGCTTCCGAATCTTATCTGAGTAAGAATAAGAAGGGCGGCCTGGATCATACACTGGCCGTGTCCACCAAGTGGATCGCCATTGTCTGGGTTCTGCTGACCCTGGTGCTGAGCTTCATGTAATGCGAAATGATGAAAGGCCACGGATGCTTCCGTGGCCTTTTTTCGTAGAAAGGACGGACGATTATGAAACCATTTGTTGCGGACGTACATATGCACTCGCTGCTCAGCGGCCACGCCTTTGGCACCATCCGGGAGCTGGCGGCGGAGGCGTCCCGGCGGGGGCTGAGCCTGATCGGCGTTACGGAACACGCTCCCGGCATTCCCGGGACGGTCGATCCGATTTACTTCCGGAACCTCTGTGACGCCCCCAGGGAGCTGTACGGCGTGGAGATGCTTTACGGCAGTGAGGTCAACGTTCTGAACGGGGGAGAGCTGTCCCTGGATCAGCGGCATCTGAATTACCTGGACTACGCCATTGCCGGGATTCATGGAACATGCTATGAGGACGCGGGGGCTGTAAAGAACACGGACAACGTGATCCGCTGCATGGAAAATCCCAAGGTGAAGATCATTTCCCATCCGGATTCCGACCTGTATCCCATGGACTACCCGGCGCTGGTGGAGGGCGCGAAGGAATTTGGCGTCGCTCTGGAGCTGAACAACAGTTCTCTGAGAAAACCCAAATCCCGGCCGAACTGCGTGGAGAACTACCGGAAGATGATTCCGCTGTGCATGGAACGGGGCGTTTTCGTCGTGGTGGATACGGACGCCCACGATCCCAGCGCGGTGGGTAATTTCGATCTGGCGCGGAAGCTGCTGGAAACCATGGACATCAATGAGGAATTGCTTCTCAACAACGATTTGCAAAAGCTTAAGAAATTCCTTTTGGATGGGTAAAAATGTGCAGGACTACGGATTTTTCCGTAGTCTTTGCTGTTTTCTGGTGAGAGATTGCGATAGACTTTTGATGGCGCCTGTGGTAGAATAAGGGTAAGAAATTCCATCCAATGAAAAGGAGTGTCTGTATGGAAACGAAACGACTGGCGGGGCTGGAACCTGCTGCGGTTTTTCATTATTTTGAGGAAGTTTGCGCCATCCCCCATGGTTCCCGGAATACGAAGAAAATATCTGATTATCTGGTAGATTTTGCCAAAGAGCATGGCCTGCGGTACATTCAGGATGGGGCAAACAATGTGATTCTCTTTGGAAACGGCACCTGCGGCATGGAAGATCATGCCCCCGTGATTTTACAGGGGCACATGGATATGGTGTGTGAAAAGGACATGGACTGCCCTCTGGATATGGAGAAGGAGGGGCTGGACGTCACCCATGACGATAAGTTTGTGTTCGCAAAAGGTACCACCCTGGGCGGCGACGACGGCATTGCCGTTGCTTACGCCCTGGCGCTGCTGGCGGACGATACCATCCCCCACCCGCCGCTGGAGGTCATTATCACCGTGGACGAGGAGATCGGAATGCTGGGCGCGGACGTCATCGACCTGTCCGAACTGAAGGGCAGAACGATGATCAATCTGGACTCCGAGGACGAGGGGATTTTCACCGTGTCCTGCGCCGGCGGCGCGACCGCGACCATCAGCCTGCCCGCAGAGCGGAAGGCGGTTTACGGCCCCTGCGTCCGGCTCAGCGTGGACGGCTTGCAGGGCGGTCATTCCGGCGCGGAGATCCACAAGAACCGCGCCAACGCCAACAAGGTCATGGGCGAATTCATGGATCGCATTCAGAAGCTCATGCCGCTCTGCCTGACCTCCCTGTCCGGCGGCACCAAGGACAACGCCATTCCCCGTTCCTGCCAGGCGACCCTGGTGGCCATGGGCATTCAGTTGGAGCGGATCAACGCCGTGGCGGAGGAATTACAGGCGGAGGTTCGGGAAAAGTACGACGAGCCGGATGCCGTCATTCAGGCCTTCGACGTGGACGCTTTGGGCGGCAACGGCCTGTCTACCCAGGCGACGGCCAAGGTCATCGGCCTGCTCTGCGCCGCGCCCAACGGGGTGCAGGCCAGAAGTCAGGATATTGAGGGCCTTGTGCAGACCAGCCTGAACATGGGCATCACCAAACTGGGAGAGCGGTTCAACGTCACGTTCTCCGTCCGAAGCTCCGTCAACAGCGAAAAAGAAGAACTGCTGGAAAAGCTGAAAGACCTTGCCGCGTTCTTTGAAGGGAACTATTCTCAGTCCGGAGAGTACCCCGCTTGGGAATTCAGGAAGGATTCCGTTCTCCGGGACACCATGGTTCGCATTTACCGGGAGATGTTCGGCAAGGAGCCCCAGGTGCTGGCCATCCACGCAGGGCTGGAATGCGGATTGCTGGGAGAAAAGCTGCCGGGGCTGGACTGCGTGTCCATCGGCCCGCAGATGCACGACATCCACACCAGCCGGGAAAAGCTGGACATCGCGTCCACGGAGCGCACCTGGAAGTTCCTGCTGGAAGTTCTGAACAATCTGTAGAACGCAAAATGACCCGCCATGGCGGGTCATTTTCTATGCGCTTTTGGAGAAAGAGCGTACGTTTGAAACGGTTTTTCCCCGGAAAAGCCCCTTGAGCCAGGCAATATCCTCCCGCCCCAGAACCCCGAACAGGCACATCAGGCAGCCCAGCAAAACGGGATACGTTCCCGCCCGCAGTACCGGGGAGCCAAAGTGGGAAGCGCCCCACCCGGCGGCAAGGGCGGCCGCGACGGACAGCGCCGGGACGGAGAAAGGGATGGTCTCTCCGGTGATGATGAGAAGCCTTCGCAGGCTGAGAACGAAGTTTACCAGATGGGTGACGAAAAAGCTGAAAAAGTAGCCCTGCATCCCGTATTTTGGCAGGAGAAAATACAGAAACAGCACATCCATGAAATTGGTGATGATATTGTAGCGGACGCAGACCTTCTGCTGCCCCAGCCCCTTGGTCATGGCGTCGGTGATGGCGTCGCAGTAAAGCATGGGGATGAGCAGGGCATACAGCCGCAGCCAGCGCCCCGCCTCGGTATTGTGGTACAGGGAGCTGCACAGCCCTTCGGCCAGCAGAAATTCCAGACCGCTGAACACGATGCCGTACAGCATGGCGGCGCGCAGACTCCGCCGCACCAGATAGGAAATCCGCTGTTTGCTTCCCGCGGCGGCGCACCGGGCAAGCTCCGGAATGAGCAGCTCGGCAAGTCCGAACAGGATACAGGCGGGGAACATCAGGATGGGGAACACCATGCCGCTGACGACGCCGAAGGCCGCAAGAGGGCTGTCGATCAGGGAATTCAGCGCCAGACGCTTGGGAACCATCAGGTTTTCCGTGGTGCTGATGCCGGATTTCAGCACGTCCGCCATGGCGAGGGGGACGGCTGCCTGCATTAGACGGCTCCTTACGGGGATTTTTGCCCCGGGCGTTACCCGCTCGGCAAGGCGCAGCAGCATCAGACAGCAAAGCGTCAGGCAGGCGCCGAAGCATCCGCCCATGACCACGCTCTGACAGGCGCGCCCCGGGTCGTCCCCAGCCCACAGGGTCAGCACGGCCATGGTCACGACCATGGAGCATAGCTGCTCCGCCGCTTCCACCGCCGCCAGTGTTCCGATGCGATTGGCCGCAGTGAAATACCCGGTCATGACGCCGCACAGGCAGGAGACGGGAAGAAACGCGGCAAACAGCCGCAGGGAATTCACCGTGCGCAGGTCTCCGATCCAGTTTTCCGCCAGCGTGGGCGCGAGAAAATAGAGGGCGGCAGCCACGGCCGTGCTGCACAGAATGCTGTACACGAAGCAGCCGGATAAGACCCAGGTCACATTCCCGGGGCGCTTCTTTCCCAGCTCCTCGGCGGTCAGGTACATGGCGGCGGTTCGCACGCCGGCAATGCCGGTCACCATGGCGAGGCTCCCCACGGACATGGTCAGCTGCAAAAGACCCACTCCGGCGGCGCCGATGCGGCCGGAGATATACACCTGAAACGAAGTCCCCACCAGCCGCAGCAGCAGGTTCACCCCCGTGAGCAGCAGAGCGGAATAGAAGATCGGCAGCTTTTTGGGCAAAGAAATCCCCCCTTGTCCACAGCATATGCGGACAGGGGGAGTGGCAGAACAGGAATAGGAAATGTTCTGTAATGGATGGATTTTCAATGAAAACGGAGCTGTTTCACGCCTGAGGATTGAATTCTTTGCAGTACATGGTCAGCGGGCATTCGCCGCATTTGGGACTGCGGGCGGTGCAGCAGTCCCGGCCGAAGAGGACAATGCGGTGGCAGAAGTCCGAGCTTTCCTCCGGGGGCAGGATTTTGCGCAGCTGCTGTTCCACCTTCTCCGGCTCCTTGCCCGTGCTCAGCCCCAGCCGGCCGCAGATGCGGATGCAGTGGGTGTCGCACACGACGCTGCCCGGGACGGCGTACAGGTCGCCCAGCAGCAGATTGGCGGTTTTCCGTCCTACGCCGGGCAGACGCAGAAGCTGCTCCATGGTGCCGGGAACTTTTCCGCCGTAGTCTGTCAGCAGCATCTGACAGGCGAGGACAATGTCCCGCGCCTTGTGCTTGTAAAAGCCGCAGGAGCGGACATAGTTTTCCACATCGGCGATATCCGCCGCCGCCATGGCTTCCAGGGTGGGGTAGGCGGCAAAGAGAGCGGGGGTCACCAGATTCACCCGGGCGTCGGTACACTGGGCGGAGAGCCGGACGGCGATCATCAGTTCATAGTCCTTCGCGTAGTGCAGGGCGCAGGCCGCGTCGCCGTAGCGCTGCTTGAGAATTTCAATAACGGCTTTTGCCTTTTCTTTTTTGTTCACGAGAATCGTTTCCTTTATCTGTTTTGCCCCAATATACCACGAAAACCGCAGCTTTGCAACAAAAAAAGACACGTTTTTAATCCATGGGAATCTGAGCGGTGAGGGCGGATATCTCGTAGGCGGTTCGTTCCTCTGCGCCTTCCTCGGTCAGCTTCGTGTAGACGCGGCTCTGCAATCGGCCTGTGATGCCGATTTTATCCCGGGTGTGACACCGGGAAGCCTCCTGCGCCGTCCTGCCCCAGAGGATACAGGGCAGGTAATCTGCCCGCTGGAACGCCCTCGGCACCGCCAGCATCACGTCGCAGATCTCCCGCCCCAGAGGGGTGCGCCGGTAGATGGGTTCCCGGCAGAGAAAGCCCTCCAGTTCCGCGTCGTTCAGCGCTTCGCCGTCCTCGCAGGTCAGCGCCGACGCAAAGACGAAGATCATCAGGTGCCGCCGCCCGTCGGTGCGGACATTGTGGGAGCGGATCTGGCCGGTGACGGTGAGCATCCCGCCCGGGTCAATTCCAGTGGATTCCAGAAGGGAGGCTTCCGCAATGACCGGCAGGGTGTCCGCCGCCCCGGAAAGCCTCGGCACCTCCAGAAAAAACCGGTAAAACTGTTTTCCGTGGTTCTCATGGGAAAACGTGGGAGGCGCGGACAGATTTCCCCGCAGGGTGATTTGATTTGTGTTATGTTCCATAGTACCACCTCAAATTCAGATGTATGGAACATCCTATGCTTTGGGTGAGGAAAGAGAACCGGAGGAACATATGACGCAAAAATCAGCGGCATTCGCTTCCAAATGCCGCTGAAGTTTCACATTATCCAATTCCAGACCAGCGCCGCCAGAAACGGCTGCACGAAGAACATGACGCCGAAGGTCATGCCGCAGACGAGAAACACATCCTTTGTCCGCGCCGACGGCTCCGTCCCCGGGAAAAGCTTCAGCACGATTCTGGCAAGCAGATACCCTAAAACCGTACCGACGGTGTTGGTCATCAGATCGTTGACGTCCGTCGCCCGGAAGGTGAAAATCTGCAAAAGCTCAATGAGCAGGGAGGTGCAGAAGCCAAAAAGAAGCGTGTACCCGAAGGCACTGAATTTCTTCCAGAAAAAAGGGAGAAAAAACCCCAGCGGAACAAACAGCAGCACATTCAGCAGACTGCTTCTATAGTCCGAAAACATATGCAGAAACGGGACAAAATTGTAGTTAAAATCCAGGCGGATATAGGTTATGCAGGGAAGTCCCACCACGGCGTCTACACCGGCCAGATACACGGCGAAAATAAGATAGCCGATGGTACGTCCCAGATCGTGGAAATAAAATCGGTTTACAACGAGAAACAGCGGCACCAGCACCACTGCCGCTACGCCGGCTTCCAGTCCTATGTCAAAAATAATGCGCATCAGCAGCCCTCCGTCAGAAGATGGGGTTGGTCAGCAATACGGCCAGCACACAGCAGCAGGCGTTCAGGGCAAAGCGGGTGTCGGTGTAGATGTTTGCCGCCTGGGCTTCATACTCCCGGTGGTAGCTGTAAATGGCTTCCATCACGCTTCCGGCGATTTTCGGGTTGACCTTGGGGTCTTGCTTCATGTATTCCAGAAAATGGTCTTGCAGCGCCGCTTCATATTCCCGATGATCGCTCAGGGCGGTGGGGAAGGTGTCGTTGTGGGCGTAGGTGAACGCGTCGGTGGTGTAGTGGATCAGCTTGCCCAGGGTGTAGTAGTCAAACAGCTTGAGCGTTTCCTTCCTCTCCAGCCGGGCGGAAATGGCACGCATGAAGCGCCGGGCATTGCGGTAGTTGTGCCCCCGCAGCCACTGGCAGCGGATGGAGCCTTTCAGGTATGTAGCGGGATTCCGATCCGGCTCGATGCATCCCAGCAAAAAGGCCTTCACATACCGCTCCGGGGTGTCGCTCATGTAGTGCTGCACCAGGTATTTTCCCAGACAGCGGTGACTTTTTCCGCGCATGTTGCAGCTCCTTCCTTTTGAGGTTTCCGAGGAAGTATAACACATCTCCGGGGAAAATGTGTGAACAATTCCAAAAATCGGCGATTATCACAAGGTGCTTAGGAAACGGCATGTGCTCTTTGGACAAAAATACATGGGGATTTTCCAGAAACAGGAAAAAGCAGCCCCAATGGCGGAGCGCACCAGACAGTGAACAGGCACAGCGGAATGGAACGGCACCCCTTGCCTCTCCCTTTGGGAGAGGTGGCTGAGCGAAGACGGAGAGGGGAAATAAGGCTGCAATACCCTCTCAGTCACCTGCGGTGACAGCTCTCCCGGAGGGAGAGCCAAGGGGGTGCATGTGCTGGCACAAGAAATAGAGCGTATCTGTACCGATACGCTCCATTCACTGCTTTACGACCATCCACTAAAGACGGGGCTGTCTTGTGGAAAATTTACTCGGTAACGGTGAAGGTGATGACCGTGATGGCCAGACCGTTGAAGTAAATGCTGAGGGAGTAATCGCCGACGGCGTCGGGAGCGGTGGGGACATCCAGCTCGCCGTAGTGATAGTCGCCCGCGTACCAGATCTCCTTCCAGTCGCCGGTATCCTCGGAGATGTATTTGGGGATCACATTGCCGTAGCCGTCCCGGATGACATAGAGGATGTTCAGCGAATCCTCGGGGACGTAGAAATTGACGGTTCCCTGCAAGACCACGGAGATCTTGTCGCCAACGGCAAACTCGCTGGTGTAGGCGGCTGTGCCGACGGATTCAAAGTGCCAGTCCTCCGTGTCCGGCGTTTTGACCAGGTGGGCGGTGATTTTGTCCGCAGACAGGCCGTGATCCTCGTATACGCTGGCGTTGGGGCAGGTGTAGGTCTTGACGTTTCCGAAAATGGAGGTGCCGTCCGCCGCCTGAATGGTGAACTGATACTTGGCGCTGGGGATGCGGGGGGAGATCACCGCAGTGGGTTGCTGGCATTTGACCACATTGGAGGTGGAGCTTCCGTCGAGCTGGTACATCAGCAGCCAGCCGCCGGAGGGGGCGGTGCCGCTGTATTCCCAGGTCACGGTGAGCTGCTCCGGCTCGCTGTCGTCCACGTTCATGCCGGTGATGTTGATGGGATTGGCGGTGACGCTGGTACGGGCGGGCTGGGTCATGCCGGCGGCGGTGACTTCGATGGTGTAGGCCACCGCAGGATCGATGTCCGTGAAGTAGACCTCGGTATTGGTGACGGTGAGCTGCTTGTCGTAGCCGCTTCCGTCGCTGTAGCAGCGGACGTCCCAGCTCTCTACCACCACGTCGCCGGGGGCGTCCCAGCGGACGGTCATGTCGCTGCCGCTGCTGGCGGCGACGGTCAGGTTCTCCGCCAGAACCAGCCGGGAGGCCATGAATTCCAGGGTATTTTCCCCGGTGAAGGTCTCCCCGGAGGAAGCGTTGGCAGGCTCCAGGGTGAAGGTGTACAGCTTCCCTACGGTCAGCCCCTTGACGGTGACGGTGTGGCCGGAGAAGCTTTCGCTTTTCGTCTCCTCATCCTCGGCGGAGTAGGTCACGACCCATTCCTGCGGGTCGGCGCCGCTGACCGCGAAGTTCAGCATGACGGAGCCGTCCTCGGAGCCGGTGATGGCGGAGAGGCTGGCGATTCTGGTGGAACCCTTGGTGGTGAAGATATCGGAGGTCTGGCCAACCAGCTTGTGGAAGCCGCTGATGTCCAGCTGGATCCGGTACAGGGTATCGGGCAGCAGATCGGTAAAGGTCGCCTTGCCGTCCACCACGCCCCGGGTCACGGCGTTGCCGTAGTTGTCCATGCAGATGACGCTGAGCCGGGAGTCGTCCACCGCGGTGTCCACGCTGACAACCAGCTGATACTGGTCGCCCTCAATGGAAATGCCGTTGATGGTTTGCAGGTAGTATTTCTGGTATGCCCAGAACAGCCCCGCGCCGATGGCGGCGAGGATTACCAGAGCGATGACGGCTGTGGCGGCCTTTTTGGCCTTCTGTCTGCGCTCCTGCTTTTTCGCTTCCTTTTGCAGACGCTTTTCTTCCTCCGCGTCGGCGAAGGGTTCGTTGCTGTTGTCTGGCAGCGGCTCGTTGTCCTCCTCGTCCTGGGCGAAGGAGAAGCGGTCGGGGGAATCCTCCTCCGGCTCAGGGGTGATGGCCGTCTGGGGAACCTCGTGGGCAATCAGGGCGTCGGCCTCGTCCATGATCTGGGAAACTTCCTCGGACATCTGGTGGGGCAGAAGATCGGCCGCGTCCGCAGGCTCCGGAAGGGTTTCGTCCTGCGGATCCTCCGCGACGGTTTCCTCCTGCTGGGCAGGCGCTTTGTCGGGAACGGGCGCGGGCTGCACCGGCACCACATCCTCCGGCTTTGCCTCAATGGGGGTGTAGATGGTGATGGGGGTGTCATTGATGGAATTGCGCTGCATGTAGGCGGCCAGCGCCTTGCCCAGCTCCTTCGGCTCCTGCCAGCGCTTGGCGGGGTCGGGGTCAATGGCCCTCATGATGATCTCCGCGATCTCGTAGTCGGCGTTGACGGGAGAGGGGAGGGCTTCGCCGGGGGCTTTGTCCTTGAAGGGCAGGCTGCCGTCGTTATAGAGCTGATAGAGAATCATGCCCACGGCGTAGGTGTCCGCCGTCTCGTTCAGCGTGGCCATGGCGTCGTGCAGCTCCGGGGGAGAATAGGGGCTGCGGTACTTGTCCGGCAGGGACGTGTAGCGCAGAGCGTCCAGCGGGATGAAGCCCAGGTCGCCGATGCGGTAGCTCTTTTTCTCGGTCAGGAAGATGTTGGTGGGCTTTAGGTCCACGTACAGGCATCCGGCCTGACGGCAGACGGAAAGGGCGGAACACAGGTCGAGTCCCAGATTGATGGCTTCCAGATGGGTGACCGGGTTACGGCGGATGTACTTTGCCAGGGAGTGCTTATAGGGGCTGACCAGGTAGACCTCGTAGCCCAGACGGCGGCGCTTGATGGGGACGGTCTGCCAGCCGTCGTAGGGAAGAAAGCCCTCCAGCTTGGAAAGCTTCTGCAAAAATTCCGCTTCCTTTTCCACGTCGTCGGAAACGCCCTTGAAGTAGTCCATGGCGCCCGCCATGTCCTTGTAGGCGCCTGCCAGAAGCATCGCATCCAGCTGCGCCTGAGTGGCAGGGACGGAAATGATTTTGACTATGTATTTTTCGCCTGAATTTTCCTTGATGGCAGGGCAGCAGCGAACGCCGTCATGGCTGCTCATGGGGTTGCCCATGGCAAATCCGTCCAGCAAAGGAGAAATCAGTTCGGTTTCGGCAAGTTCAGTCAATCGTAATCGCCTCCTTTAACTAGGGTGTATCTGAAAACTGGCGAAATGACCAACAGCGAGGGATTTTTGCCCTGGGCAAGCCATTTTTCCGCAGGAAAACTTGCCGTATTTCAAGGAAAAATGGGGAAGCACAGGGCGAAAAGAGCCGCTGCCTGGGCGTTTTGGCAGTTTTTAGATACACTCCCCTATATCATAAAATAAAAATCTAAAAAATGCAACTATTTTGTAGTTGTTTTATTTGGAAAAGAGTGCTATAATGGCGGATAATAATGGTACAGTATGTGTATTTTTGTCAGGAGGTATCATATGAGCAAGGTAATTTGTGAAATTTGCGGAACGACTTACCAGGACACGGCGGAGTGCTGCCCCATCTGCGGCTGCCCCCGGGATATGTCCGGCAACGTTACCGAGGATGATTTGATTATGAATCAGATGCCCGCACTGAACAAGGGCGGACGCTACTCGTCCGGCAAAAAGAAAAAGGAAATCTTTGACTTTGACGAGCAGAGCGACGATTTCCCGGAATCGGAGAATGAGCCGTATTCCTCTGACCCGGAGGACGACGAGGATCAATATGAAGAGCAGCCCCGGGAGCATAACACCGTCGTTGTGGTAATCCTCACGGCGCTGATCGTGATTCTGCTGGCGGGAACGGCGTTCCTGTTCTTCCGGTATCTGCTGCCCAACCTGCATGGGGGGGTGGATGCCGAACCCACGGTTCAGACCGAGCAGCTTGCCCAGACGGAGCCCGCGACTACCGAACCCCGTATCCCCTGCCAGGATCTGTCTCTGCCCGGCGGCGCGGCGGAGCTGACCCAGCCCGGATATTATTTCCTGCTGAACGTGGTCGTCATCCCCGAGAATACCACGGATGAGCTGATGTTCACCTCCGGCGACGAGAGCATCGCAACGGTGGACGCCAACGGCCGGATCACCGCCGTGAGCGAGGGCAAGACGGTCATCTATATCACCTGCGGCGAGAAGCAGCTGACCTGCCCCGTGACCTGCCAGTTTGAGCAGGAGACGGAGCCGTCCACAGAGGCCACCGTGGCAGCCCAGGCGGAGACCGCCGCCCAGACCGAGCCTGTGGAGACGAAGCCCCAGGTAGAGCTGAAGCTGGACAGAACGGACATGCGTTTGCAGGTGGGCTACAGCACCCAGCTGAAGCTGGTGGACTGCGGTGACCTCAAGCCCGAGGATGTGGAGTGGAGCGTGGAGCACGGCTACATCGCCAAGGTGGAAAACGGCTATGTCACGGCGATTCAGAGCGGAACCACGGAGATTACCGCGAAATACGGCGACCAGACGGTCAAGTGCATCGTCCGGTGCCATAACTAATACTATTTTCTGATTAAAATCTTTGATTTTAATCAGAAAGGCATCGCCTAATGGCGCTGCCAGTTTTGTGATTTATAAGGAAAGAAATCACAAAACAAGTCTCATATGAACTCCTTGCCCTTCGGGCAATTAAAATCTTTTCTAAAGATTTTAATTGGAGTTCAGTATAAAGATGTAAAAATTGGGCAGTTCCTATCCGGAGCTGCCCATCATTTATTCCCCGTCCACAAACGTCTTCTTGCGGAACAGGAAGGAAATGCACCAAAGACCTGCCAGCCCAACGACGGTGTAAATGATCCGGCTGAGCAATGCGCCGGAGCCGCCGAAGAGCCAGGCTACCAGATCAAACCGGAAAATGCCTACCAGCCCCCAGTTGACACAGCCGATGATGGACAAAATAAGCGCAAGGGTATCCATATTCTTACCTCCATTTCACATTGATAGGATGCACACTTTTTCTCATTTTATCACGAAATCATTGCAAAATTCCGGTGCTTCCGTTATAATAAAGCGAGATGCACAGAAAGGAAAATTTTGCAATGACGACATTATATGAAGGCGCGTTTGCCAAAGTCAATTTAACGCTGGACGTTCTGGGAAAGCGGGCGGACGGCTACCATGATTTGCAGAGCGTGATGCAGACCGTCTCCATCCGGGACGACGTGGAGATTGACGTGGGTACGGGAAAGCCCTGGCGGCTTCTTTGTTCCGTGGAGGGGATTCCCACCGACGAAAAGAATTTGGCCTGGAAGGCGGCGAAAGTTTACTGCGACGCCATGGGCAAAGACCCGGAGGGCCTGGAAATCCGCATTGTCAAGCGCATTCCCGCCGGGGCAGGCCTGGGCGGCGGCAGCGCCGACGCGGCCGCGGTGCTGCGGGCGCTGAACCGGCACTATGGCGATCCGCTGTCCGTTCTGGCGCTGGCGGAGCTGGGGGCGCAGGTGGGCAGCGACGTTCCCTTCTGCGTGGTGGGCGGCACGGCCATGGTGGAAGGCCGGGGCGAGCGCTTAAGAAAGCTTCCGGACATGCCCGACTGCATTTTTGTGGTCTGCAAGCCGGATTTCTCCGTGTCCACGCCGGAGCTGTACCGGAAAATCGACACCGTGGCGATTCCCCACCGCCCGGACAATCAGGCCATGGAAAGCGCACTGCTGGCCGGAGATCTGGGGAAGGTGGCAGAGAACGTATACAACGTCTTTGATCCGGTGGTCACGTCGGAGCATCTGGAACTGAATTACATCAAGTCCATCTGCAACAGCTACGGCGCGCTGACGGAGCAGATGACCGGCTCCGGCTCCGCGATTTTTGCCATTTTGCCCAGCTTTGAGTACGCCGCCGTGGTGTGCAATATGCTGAAAGAAAACTATCCGAACATTTATATTGCCAAACCTGTATAATTCTGGCATTTACCGTCCATACTGGAAGTATTTCCGTATGGGCGGTGTTTTTTATGAAGAAGCTTTTGAAACGAATCGGGATTTGTCTGGTGCTTGCCGCGTCCGTGTGGTGCGGATCGCTGCTGGCCGACCGGCAGAGACTGAACGACGGGCTGATCCGCTTCCACGTGGTCGCCAATTCCGACAGCGAGCAAGACCAGTCCGTCAAATTGCAGGTACGGGATGCCGTGCTAAATAGCCTTCAAAGCGACCTGAACAAAATCGCCGACGTAAACGAGGCAAGGGCGTACTTACAGGCCAAGCTGCCCCAAATTCAGGCCGTCGCCAACAGCGTCCTGGAAGCGACGGGGTGCGACTGCGAGGCGGTGGTAACGCTGTGTAAGGAAGCCTTCGACACCCGCTATTACGACACCTTTACCTTGCCCGCCGGGATTTACGAAGCGCTGCGAATCACCATCGGCGAGGGGGAGGGGCATAACTGGTGGTGCGTGGCGTTCCCCAGCCTGTGTCTGAGCGCGACCTCCGAGGAGTTCGCGTCCAGGGCGGCGGGGGCGGGCTTCCCGGACAGTCTTACCGGTGCGCTGGACGGGGAAGAAAAGTATGAAATGCGCTTTTTCCTGCTGGATGCCCTGGGAGAGCTGGAAAAAATATTATTTGCAGGGTGAATCCCGCTCTGTTCAGGAAAGCAAATTTGTGGTATCATGGACAAAAAAGAGAAGGGGGTGGGCGTATGCTGCACCTTTTGCTTGGCACGGACTGGACGGCCAACCGGGACGAAGTTATGAAGCGCATCGCGGCGGACATTGCCGGGAGAAAAGGGAACCGCATTCTGATGGTTCCCGAACTCATCAGCCACGAAACGGAGCGGAGGCTGTGCGCCGCCGGGGGAGATACGGCCAGCCGGTATGCCGAGGTGCTGTCCTTTACCCGGCTTGCCAGGCGCGTGGCGGATGCCATGGGAAGCGCCGCGGAGGAATGCCTGGACAACGGCGGCCGGGTGGTGGCCATGGCGGCGGCGGCCAAGAATCTGGCCAGCCGCCTGAAAGCCTATGCCGCCGTGGAGACGAAGCCGGAGTTTCTCACCGGCCTCATTGACGCCGTGGACGAATTCAAGCGCTGCTGCATTTCCTCCGGTGACCTGAGCCGCGCCGCCGGGGAGACGGAGGGAAGTCTCGCGCAGAAGCTGGAAGAGCTGTCGCTTCTGATGGAGAGCTACGATGCTCTGTGCAGCCGGGGCAAGCGCGATCCGAGAGACCAGATGACGTGGCTTTTGGAGCAGATGGAGCAGGGGGATTTTGCAAAGGAGCATGTATTCTACATAGACGGCTTCCCGGATTTCACCCGGCAGCATCTTGCCATTCTGGAGCATCTCATTCAGGCGTCCCCCGACGTGACGGTGAGCCTGAACTGCGACCGGGAGAGCTCACACCTTCTTGCCTTTGAAAAGGCGGGGGATACGGCGTCCCAGCTGCTTCGCTGCGCCCGCCGCGCCGGGGTGGAGGTGAAAATCGAAACCGTTCCCGGAAAGCGCCTGCCCCTTTCTCCCCTGCGGGAGGGGCTGTTTCAGGGCGTGATCAGCCGGGGCGCGGCGAGCGGGTGCCTGGACGTGTTCCGGGCGGAATCGCCGTACCTCGAGTGTATGGGCGCGGCGGAGAGGATTCGCTTTCTTCTCGCCGACGGGTGCCGCTGCCGGGATATTACGGTGGTTTGCACCGATATGACGGTGTATCAGCCCCTGGTGAATCTGGTATTTCACCGGCTCCATATCCCGGTGTACCAGTCCGGAACCGAGGACATTCTGCAAAAAAGCGTCATTGCCACGGTGCTGACGGCGCTGGATGCGGCCTTAAGCGGCTTTGACCAGAAAAGCGTTCTGCGCTATCTCCGTTCCGCCCTGTCCCCCGTTGACCCGGACACCTGTGACCGGATCGAGAACTACGCCATCATCTGGGGCATCCGGGGGCAGAAATGGGCGCAGAGCTGGGAAAACCATCCGGACGGCCTCAGCGGCGTGTGGACGGAGGACGACCGAGACCGCATGGAGGAACTGAACACCGCACGGGAACTGGCCGTTGCGCCGCTGACGCGGCTCTGGCAGGGCTTCCGGGACGCGTCCGATCTGCGGGGGCAGGTGCTGGCGCTGTACGGCTTTCTGGAGGATATTTCCCTGGAAATGCGCCTTTCCCGCATGGCGCAGGCGCTGGATGCCGCCGGGGACAACCGGGGCGCGCAGATCCTGAACCAGTTGTGGGAAATCCTTCTGGGCGCGCTGGAACAGATGTATGACGTGCTGGGGGACACCCACTGGGAGGGGGAGCAGTTCATCCGCCTTTTCCGGCTGCTGCTGAGCCAGTACGACGTGGGAACCATCCCGCCGGTGCTGGACGCGGTGCAGGTCGGCCCTGTGTCCGCCATGCGCTGCCATCAGGAAAAGCACCTGATCGTGCTGGGGGCGGAGGAAGGCAAGCTTCCCGGCTATTCCGGTTCCGCCGGTGTCCTGACCGATCAGGAGCGGGTCACCCTCCGGGAGCTGGGCGTGCCCCTCACCGGCGGCGCCATGGAGGGCGTACAGGCGGAATTTGCGGAGATTTACGGCTGCTTCTGCGGCGCTATGGCATCCGTCAGCGTGTTCTGCTCCGGCGACCAGCCGTCCTTCGTCTATCGCCGTCTGTGCGAGCTTGCGGGCGGGGAGCAGCAGGTGAAAAATACCCTGGGCTTTGCCCCGGCGGATGGGCCGGAAGCGGGGGCGTACCTCGCCCGGTGGGACGCCGGGGATGCCGCCGGGCGGCTGAACGTCTGGGATACATATTCGGAAACCTGCCATCGGCGGGATTACCGCTTCGGAAAGGTGGAGCGGGAAACCATTGGCAAACTCTACGGTTCGACGCTGAATCTTTCCGCCTCTCAGATCGACCGGCAAGCGGAGTGCCGCCTGTCCTACTTCTTCAAGTACGGCCTTCGGGTGCAGGAGCGGAAGGAAGCCGCCATCGACCCGGCGGAATTCGGAACCTATGTCCACGCGGTGCTGGAAAATTCCGCCCGCCGCATTGGGGAGCTGGGGGGATTCCACAGGGTTTCCTTAGAGGAAACACTGAAAATCGCCCATGGCTTCAGCGAGGAATACGCCCGGGAGCATTTCAGCCAGATCGAGTCGGAACGGGTGACGTACCTGTTCCGCCGCCATATTCAGGAGCTGGACATGGTGGTTCGGGAGCTGTGGCAGGAGCTGAGCCAGGCGGCGTTTGCCCCGGCGGGCTTTGAGGTGGGCTTCGGCGACGGGGAGGGCTTGCCGCCCATCCCGATTCCAAACGGCGGCATGAACGCGGTCCTGCGGGGCTTTATCGACCGGGTGGACACCTGGGACAATGGCGCCAGCCGCTATTACCGGGTGGTGGACTACAAAACCGGCAAAAAGGATTTTGATTACTGCGACGTATTCAACGGCGTGGGGCTGCAAATGCTTTTGTACATGTTTGCCCTGAAAAGCAGCGGAAGCGATATGCTGGGCGACCGCCCGGTGGCCGCCGGGGTGCAGTATTTTCCCGCCCGTGCGCCCTATCTGACCGCCGACGGCAAGCTGACCGCCGAGGAAGCGGAGCAGGAGCGAATTTCCCAGTGGAAGCGGAAGGGGCTTCTTCTGAACGATGAAGCCGTATTGCAGGCGATGGAGCCGGGAGACGCGCCCAAGCGGATGTGCTACAGCGTGAAAAAGGACGGCACCATTTCCGGCGACCTTGCCGACAGGCAGCAGCTGAAGCTGTTGGAGGGGTATGTGTTCCGGGTGCTGTCCGGGCTGGTGGAGGACATCGTCTCCGGCAACGTGGAGCCGAACCCCTACACTCGGGGCAGCGCCCACGACGCCTGCCGGTTCTGCCCCTATGGCCCCATTTGCCATCCGGCGGCCGTAGAAGGGCGGAGGAATTACAAAATGATGGATGCTCAGCGGTTCTGGGAGGAGATCGGAAAGGAGATGGGGGAGCATGGCGGATAAACTGACGCCCCAGCAGCAAATGGCCGTGACCAGCCGGGGCGGCAAGCTGCTGGTTTCCGCAGCCGCCGGTTCCGGCAAGACCAAGGTGTTGGTTGACCGGCTGCTGGGCTTTCTGACACAGGAACATGATCCGGCCAACCTGGACGAATTTCTCATCATCACCTACACCAAGGCCGCCGCGTCGGAGCTTCGGGGGAAAATCGCCGCCAAGCTGACGGAGGAAATTGCCAGGCAGCCGGAAAACCGGCATTTGCAGCGGCAGATGCAGCGCCTGTTTCTGACGAAAATCTCTACCGTTCACGGATTTTGTTCCGATTTACTTCGGGAATATGCCTATAAACTGGACGTTGCGGCGGATTTCCGGGTGGCGGACGAAAATGAGTGCCGGGAAATCCGGGAGACGGTGCTGGAAGGTTTGCTCGACCGCGCCTATGAAACGGCGGGGGACGACCCGGATTTCCGGGCGTTTGTGGACACCCAGGGTGTGGGGCGATCGGATCGACAGGTGCCGGAGCTCGTCGAAAAGGTCTACGACAGTGCCCACTGCCACCTGAACCCGGAGGCGTGGCTGGACAAATGCCTGACCGACGCGGAGGCCGAGGGGGTCAGTGACGCGGGAAAGACGGTGTGGGGGCAATATCTGATTCGGGATTTTCGGGAATACCTGGACTGCCAGATGGCGGTGCTTCGGCAATGCGCCGAAAGCGCCGACAGCTGCCCCGGCCTGGAAAAGCCCGCCGTTACCCTGAGAGACGCTTTGTACCAGCTGGAGCAGCTTCGCGCCTGCACGACCTGGGATGATATCGCGGCAAAGCGGGAGCCTCGTTTCGGGTCGCTGCGGTTTCCCACCAAGAATAACCCCGACCCGGAGCTGACGGAACGGATCAAAGCCGCCTGGTCGGCCTGCAAGGACGGCCTGAGAAAGAAACTGTTGGGCTTTTCCAACGATTCCGCTCAGGTGCTGGCCGACCTCCACCAGACAGCCGCCGCCCAGCGGGGGCTGGTGGCGCTGGTAAGGCAGTTTGACCGGGATTATTCCGCGGCCAAACGCAGCCGCCGGGTGCTGGATTTCGGGGATTTGGAGCATAAGACCCTGGATTTGCTTCTGGGAAAATCCCGAAGCCAGCCCACCGCTGCCGCACGGGAAATCGGGCGGCGCTACCGGGAGATCATGGTGGACGAGTACCAGGACTCCAACGGCGTTCAGGACGCGATTTTCGACGCCCTGACCCGGGAGAAGCAGAACTGCTTCATGGTCGGCGACGTGAAGCAGTCTATCTACCAGTTCCGTTTGGCCGACCCGGGCATTTTCCTGGAAAAGTACGAAAAATACGTCCCCGCCCGGCAGGCGGAGCCGGGGCAGGGAAGAAAAATTCTTCTGAGCCATAATTTCCGTTCCGGCGCGGAGGTTATCGACGCGGTGAACGACGTGTTCCACACCTGTATGCGCCCCAAGGTGGGCGGGCTGACCTACGGGGAAGCGGAGGAGCTTCGGGAGGGAATTCCCCACGTGCCGCTGGATGATGCCGTGGAGCTGCATGTGATCGAGACCCGGGACGACCAGTATCCCGAGGAAGCAGCCTTTGTGGCGGAGCGGATCGCCCGGATGCTGCGGGAGGGAACGCCGGTGCGGGACGGCGACGGCCTGCGGCCGGTTCGCCCGGAGGACATCGTCATTCTGCTTCGTTCCCCCGGCAGCGGCGGCGGGTATTTCCAGAAGGCACTGGAAGCCCGGGGCATTCGCTGCGCCTCGGGGGGCGGCACGGATTTGCTGCAAACCCAGGAGATCGGCACTCTGCGCGCGTTCCTGCAAGTGATCTGGAATCCCCGGCAGGACATTCCGCTGGTCAGTACGCTGGCAAGCCCCATTTTCGGCTTTACCGCCGACGAGCTGGCGGCAATCCGAAGCAGGCAAAAAAAGGGCGCGTTCTATGACGCGCTGCTGCTCAGCGACAGCCCGAAGGTCAAAACGTTCCTGAACACGCTGGACAGGCTGCGCCGGGAGGCCAGAATGAACCCCCTGACCGCACTGCTGGAAAACTGCTTCGCCCTGACCAGACTGGACAGCGTTTACGCCGCCATGCCCGGCGGGGAGGCGAAAACCGCCAATATCCAGACGTTTTATCAGCTTGCGGCGGATTTTGAAAACGGAAATCTGAAGGATTTGGGGCAGTTTCTGGATTTTTTGGACGCAATGGAGGAAAAAGGGCTGATTTCAGCGGCTTCGTCTCCTGACGGGTGCGTGACCATTATGAGTATCCACAAGTCCAAGGGACTGGAATTTCCGGTGGTGTTCCTCAGCAACCTTTCCCGGAGGTTCAACACGGAGAGCCAGTGCGCCCAGATCCTCTGCGACAGGGATCTGGGAATGGGACTTTCCGTGGCGGACAGCGAAAATCGCGTGCGCTATTCCTCTATCGCCAAGCGTGCTATTGCCGCAAAAATGGCGGCGGAAAGCCTGTCGGAGGAGCTGCGGGTGCTGTATGTCGCCATGA
>OGXR01000305.1_pt1 | contig 39200 bp, 33 predicted proteins | sample 1576331 | NCBI WGS metagenome assembly OGXR01 (sample SAMEA3541473, study PRJEB24748) | human gut metagenome | biome: human gut; feature: human-associated habitat; material: faeces | place: China | collected 2012 | reverse complement strand
CCGGGGACGGTGCAGGCATTATGTTACAAATTCCGCATGAGTTTATTTTATTGCAGGGTATTCCCGTTCCGGAAAAGGGACGTTATGGCACCGGTCTGCTTTTTTTACCGAAAAAAGAGAAAGACCAGGCAACTATTTTGAGCATCATTATTGAGGAAATCGAAAAAGAAGGACTTACGCTGATGCATCTGCGTAATGTACCTACTTGCCCGGAAATTCTGGGAGAAGCGGCTTTGGCTAATGAACCGGATATCAAACAGGTATTTATCACGGGATTTACTGAGACAGAAACTGCCGACCGCAAACTGTATCTGATCCGTAAAAGAATAGAAAATAAAGTCAGAATGTCAGCCATTCCGGCGAAAGAGGATTTTTACATCGTTTCGCTCTCTACAAAAAGTATTATATATAAAGGTATGCTTTCGTCATTGCAGCTACGGAACTATTATCCCGACCTGACGAACAATTACTTCACCAGCGGGTTGGCTTTGGTGCATTCCCGTTTCAGTACTAACACTTTCCCGACATGGGGATTGGCACAACCTTTCCGCCTTTTGGCACACAATGGTGAAATCAATACGATTCGCGGCAACCGCGGGTGGATGGAAGCTCGCGAAAGTGTACTCTCCTCTCCCACTCTCGGGGATATCAAAGAGATCCGTCCGATTATACAGCCGGGCATGAGTGATAGCGCCTCATTGGACAACGTGCTGGAGTTTTTGGTAATGTCAGGATTGAGCCTGCCTCACGCAATGGCAATGCTTGTGCCGGAGTCTTTCAATGAGAAGAACCCTATCAGTGAAGATTTGAAGTCCTTTTATGAATATCATTCCATACTAATGGAACCTTGGGACGGACCGGCTGCCTTGTTATTCAGCGACGGACGCTTTGCCGGTGGTATGCTCGACCGTAACGGTCTGCGCCCCGCCCGTTACCTGATTACCCAAAATGATATGATGGTGGTTGCCTCAGAAGTCGGTGTAATGGATTTCGAACCGGGAGATATCAAAGAGAAAGGACGGCTGCAACCGGGTAAAATTCTACTGGTTGATACGGAAAAAGGCGAAATATTTTATGACGGTGAGCTGAAGAAACAACTGGCGGAAGCAAAACCGTACCGTATCTGGTTGTCTACAAACCGTATCGAACTGGATGAATTGAAAAGCGGACGCAAAATGCCTCATCATGTAGAGAATTACGACCGGATGCTCCGTACTTTCGGTTACTCAAAGGAGGATATCGAGAAACTGATTATACCCATGGCAAGTACCGGAGCCGAACCGATTCATTCAATGGGTAACGACACTCCGCTGGCTGTACTCTCGGACAAGCCGCAGTTGCTTTACAATTATTTCCGCCAGCAATTTGCCCAAGTGACAAATCCGCCAATTGACCCGCTACGCGAGGAATTGGTGATGTCATTGACGGAATATATCGGAGCAGTCGGTATGAATATTCTGACACCTAGTGAAAGCCATTGTAAAATGGTACGTCTGAATCACCCGATCCTAAGCAATACACAGCTGGATATCCTTTGCAATATCCGCTATAAAGGTTTTAAGACTGTCAAACTGCCGATGTTGTTTGAAGTAGCCAAAGGGAAAGCCGGATTACAGGAAGCACTGACCGAACTTTGCAAACAGGCGGAGGCCTCCGTAACAGAAGGAGTAAACTATATCGTCCTGACAGACCGGAATGTAGATGCCACTCATGCAGTGATTCCTTCACTTCTGGCAGTGAGTGCCGTTCATCATCATTTAATTTCTGTAGGGAAACGCGTACAGACAGCGCTGGTTGTGGAAAGCGGTGAAATACGTGAAGTGATGCACGCTGCATTATTGCTGGGATTCGGAGCAAGCGCCCTAAATCCATACATGGCTTTTGCTATTCTTGATAAGTTGGTAAAAAACAAAGATATCCAACTAGATTATGCCACGGCAGAGAAAAACTACATCAAGTCAATCTGCAAGGGACTTTTCAAGATTATGAGTAAAATGGGTATCTCTACGATCCGTTCTTACCGGGGAGCAAAAATCTTTGAAGCTATCGGTTTGAGTGAAGAACTGAGCAAAGCATATTTCGGAGGACTAGGTTCACCGATTGGAGGTATCCGATTGGAGGAGGTAGCTAGAGACGCCATTGCTTTCCATAATGAAGGATTTGCAGCAGAGGCAGGCGGATTATTACCGAATAAAGGTTTGTATTCTTTCCGTAAAGACGGAGAAAAACATGCCTGGAATCCTGAAACAATCAGTACATTACAGTTGGCCACCCGTTTGGGTAGTTACAAGAAATTTAAGGAATACACTCACTTGGTAGATGAAAAGGAAAAACCTATTTTCCTGCGCGATTTCTTAAAGTTCCGTCGTAATCCGATTTCTATCGAACAGGTAGAACCGGTGGAAAGCATCTTACGCCGCTTCGTTACGGGTGCCATGTCTTTCGGCTCTATCAGCAAGGAAGCACATGAAGCAATAGCTATTGCCATGAATAGGATCCACGGACGCAGCAATACGGGTGAAGGGGGTGAAGATGCTGCCCGTTTCCAGCCGTTACCTGATGGAAATTCCATGCGAAGTGCTATTAAACAAGTAGCTTCCGGCCGGTTTGGCGTGACGACAGAATATTTGGTAAATGCAGATGAAATACAGATTAAAATTGCCCAAGGAGCCAAACCGGGCGAGGGCGGACAACTTCCCGGATTCAAAGTGAACGATGTGATTGCCAAAACACGTCACTCTATTCCGGGAATTTCGCTGATTTCTCCTCCTCCCCACCACGACATTTATTCTATCGAAGATTTGGCTCAACTGATTTTTGATTTGAAGAACATAAATCCACAAGCAAAAATCAGCGTGAAACTGGTAGCGGAAAGTGGCGTTGGAACAATTGCTGCCGGTGTGGCAAAAGCGAAAGCGGACTTGATTGTGATCTCCGGAGCGGAAGGCGGTACAGGGGCTTCGCCCGCTTCTTCTATCCGTTATGCAGGTATCTCTCCCGAACTGGGATTAAGCGAAACACAGCAGACATTAGTCTTGAACGGACTTCGCGGACAGGTAGTACTGCAAGCCGACGGCCAGTTAAAAACCGGACGAGATATTATCCTAATGGCATTAATGGGAGCCGAAGAATACGGTTTTGCCACTTCCGCCCTCATCGTACTAGGTTGCGTGATGATGCGGAAATGTCATCAAAATACTTGTCCGGTTGGAGTTGCCACCCAGAATGAGGAACTGCGCAAACGCTTCCATGGCCGTAGCGAATACCTAGTAAATTTCTTCACTTTCCTGGCACAGGAAGTCCGGGAATATCTGGCTGAAATGGGATTCACAAAAATGGACGACATCATCGGACGGACTGATTTGATTGAACGTAAATCGGGGACGGACGACCCGAATCCGAAGCACGCATTAATTGATTTCACAAGATTACTGACACGCATTGACAATAGTGCAGCTATCCGCCACGTCATTGACCAGGACCATGCTATTTCTACTGTAAAGGATGTGACGATTATTGATGCAGCTCAGGCGGCTATTGAACATGAGAAAGAGATTTCTCTGGAATATACGATAGCTAATACCGACCGTGCTATCGGCGCTATGCTTTCCGGCGTCATCGCCAAGAAGTATGGAGAAAGAGGATTACCGGAACATACGTTGAACGTGAAATTCAAAGGCTCGGCAGGTCAGTCATTCGGTGCATTCTTAGTACCGGGAGTTAATTTCAAACTGGAAGGCGAGGCTAACGATTATCTGGGAAAAGGGTTAAGCGGTGGTCGTATTGCCGTACTCCCTCCTATCCGTAGCAACTTCGAAGCTGAAAAGAATACGATTGCAGGCAATACGTTACTTTATGGAGCTACAAGTGGTGAAGTGTATATCAACGGACGTGTAGGTGAACGTTTTGCTGTACGTAATTCCGGTGCAGTAGCCGTAGTAGAAGGTGTAGGCGATCATTGTTGCGAATATATGACTGGAGGACGTGTGGTGGTTCTCGAACAGACAGGACGCAACTTCGCTGCCGGTATGAGTGGTGGGGTAGCGTATGTATGGAATAAGGAAGGAAACTTTGACTATTTCTGCAATATGGAAATGGTAGAACTTTCACTGATTGAAGAAGCCAGTTACCGAAAAGAATTACACGAACTGATTCGTCAACATTACTTATATACAGGTTCGAAACTGGCACGTACCATGCTTGATGACTGGAATCATTATGTCGATCAATTTATCCAGGTAGTGCCTATCGAGTACAAAAAAGTGCTACAGGAAGAGCAAATGAGAAAGTTACAACAAAAGATTGCAGATATGCAAAGAGACTATTAACCGACAACCGGCAGATGCCGGAGCCAGGTTTCCATGCGGGACTAAAATTAAACTTAAAACTTAAAGAAAATGGGAGATCCTAGAGCTTTTTTAAATATACCTCGACAGGAAGCGGGATACCGCCCTGTGAACGAACGAATCACTGATTACAGCCAGGTAGAACAAACATTGAATACAAACAGCCGCAAGTTACAGGCTTCTCGCTGTATGGACTGTGGCGTACCCTTCTGCCACTGGGCATGCCCGATAGGGAATAAACAACCGGAATGGCAGGACGCTTTATTCAAAGGGAAATGGAGAGAGGCATACGAAATCCTATCGTCCACCTGTGACTTTCCTGAATTTACGGGGCGTATTTGTCCAGCCCTTTGTGAGAAGTCTTGTGTACTAAAACTTTCATGTGACCAACCTGTGACGATTCGCGAAAACGAAGCGGCTATCGTTGAAGCAGCTTTTCGTGAAGGATATATACAAATACAGACCCCGGAAAGAAACGGAAAGAAAGTAGCGGTTATTGGTGCCGGTCCTGCCGGACTGGTCGTGGCCAATCAACTCAATCTAAAAGGATATTCAGTAACCTTATTTGATAAGAACGAAGCTCCCGGCGGATTGCTACGTTTCGGTATTCCCAATTTTAAACTGGATAAGAATGTGATTGACCGGCGCATGAATATCTTAACTGCGGAAGGAATCAAGTTTGAAATGGGAGTAGAAATTGACGTCAATCATTTACCGGAGGGATTCGACGCTTACTGCATCTGTACGGGAACACCGGCAGCACGCGATTTAAGTATTCCGGGACGGGATTTGAAAGGTATTTACTTTGCACTTGAAATGCTGGCCCAACAGAATAGGATTCTGGAAGGACAAACTTTCTCCAAAGATAAATTAGTGAATGCCAAGGGCAAAAAGGTACTTGTCATTGGTGGTGGAGATACGGGGTCGGATTGCATCGGAACTAGTGTGCGCCAAGGAGCAACCAGCGTAACGCAGATTGAGATCATGCCCCAGCCACCCGTGGGACATAACCCGTCTACCCCCTGGCCGCAGTGGCCGGTAGTCCTCAAGACTACTTCCAGCCATGAAGAAGGTTGCATACGCCGCTGGTGCCTCACTTCCAATCAATTCCTAGGAAAAAATGGGAACGTAACAGGTGTGGAAGTGGAAGAAGTAGAATGGATTCCGGCAACAGACGGAGGACGTCCGACACTGAAACCTACCGGGAAAAAAGAGGTGATCGAGGCAGATATGGTATTGCTAGCCATGGGATTCTTAAAACCGGAACAACCGAATTTTGCCGATAATGTATTTCTTGCCGGAGATGCTGCTACCGGAGCCAGTCTGGTGGTACGCGCCATGGCAGGAGGACGAAAGACGGCTGCGGAAATAGATACTTATTTAACAACTAAAAATTAAAGTTATGTGTGGAATAGCAGGTATACTCAATATAAAAGCTCAAACCAAGGAGCTAAGAGATAAAGCATTGAAAATGGCTCAGAAAATCCGTCACCGCGGACCGGACTGGAGTGGTATCTATGTAGGTGGAAGTGCGATTTTGGCACACGAACGCCTTTCAATTGTCGACCCGCAAAGTGGAGGGCAGCCTTTGTACTCTCCCGACCGGAAACAAGTACTTGCCGTAAACGGTGAAATCTATAACCACCGGGAAATCCGTACCCGATATGCCGGAAAATATGATTTTCAGACGGGAAGTGATTGTGAAGTTATTCTTGCCCTTTACAAAGACAAAGGCATTCACTTTTTGGAAGATATCAGCGGAATCTTTGCATTCGTTCTCTACGATGAAGAAAAAGATGAATTTCTGATTGCCCGTGACCCAATTGGCGTCATACCTTTATATATAGGCAGGGACAAAGACGGGAAAATATATTTCGGCAGCGAGCTGAAAGCTCTTGAAGGATTTTGCGATGAGTATGAATTATTCCTTCCGGGACATTACTATTACAGCAAGGAAGGGCAAATGAAACGTTGGTACGCACGCGACTGGACGGAATATGAAACTGTAAAAGACAACGATGCGAAAGCCGGCGATGTGAAAGAAGCATTAGAAGATGCCGTTCATCGCCAATTAATGAGTGATGTGCCTTACGGAGTACTTCTTTCCGGTGGCTTGGATAGTTCTGTTATCTCCGCCATTGCCAAGAAATATGCGGCCAAACGTATAGAAACAGACGGAGCAAGCGATGCATGGTGGCCTCAACTTCACTCCTTTGCTATCGGTCTGAAAGGTGCACCCGATTTGATAAAAGCACGTGAGGTTGCCGAATATATCAGTACCGTACACCACGAAATAAACTACACCGTGCAGGAAGGACTAGATGCGATCCGTGATGTTATCTATTTTATCGAAACGTATGATGTAACTACCGTACGGGCTTCCACTCCTATGTATCTATTGGCACGTGTCATTAAATCCATGGGAATCAAAATGGTGCTGAGCGGAGAAGGTGCCGACGAAGTTTTCGGAGGATACCTTTATTTCCATAAGGCTCCCACCCCACAAGCATTTCATGAAGAAACAGTACGTAAACTTTCTAAATTACACATGTATGACTGTCTTCGTGCTAATAAAAGTTTGTCAGCTTGGGGCGTAGAGGGACGTGTACCATTCTTAGACAAAGAGTTTCTTGATGTCGCAATGACGTTGAATCCGAAAGCCAAAATGTGTCCCGGAAAAAACATTGAAAAGAGAATCGTACGCGAAGCCTTTGCCGATATGCTACCGGAAAGCGTGGCATGGAGACAGAAAGAGCAGTTCAGTGACGGTGTAGGGTATTCCTGGATTGATACGTTAAAAGAAATAACCACTGCTGCCGTAAGTGATGAACAAATGGAAAACGCGGCCAGGCGCTTCCCTATCAATACCCCGCAAAATAAAGAAGAATATTATTACCGCAGTATCTTTGAAGAACATTTCCCCAGCGAAAGTGCAGCACGCAGTGTACCCAGTGTTCCCAGCGTAGCCTGCTCTACAGCAGAAGCGCTGGCATGGGATATCGCCTTCAAGAACCTGAATGAACCGAGCGGACGCGCAGTAAAAGGAATACATGAAGAAGCCTATACTTAACTGACGACAGAAAGAATCACAGAATCGGTTATTTCTGTTACTTTTTTGTAGTATTTCGATTCTAAATCCCAAGGATTAACGCAGATTAGCATATAATTGACTAATTTGCGTTTTCTTTTTTATAATTTTGAAGCCAAACCCAATTAAACCTATATAAACCCTTTAAAAGATAAAACGAATGAATTTAAAAAAAATGATGATAGGTTCCGCCCTTTTAATGGCTGCATGTTGTATGCAGGCGCAGACAAAAGCAATTGCTCACCGCGGTTTCTGGAAAACCCCGGGATCATCACAAAACAGTATTACATCACTTCTAAAAGCAGACTCTATCGGTTGTTATGGTTCAGAATTTGATGTTTGGCTTACTAAAGACAGCAAGTTAGTAGTCAATCATGATCCTGTGTACAAAATGAGACCTATGGAGTATTCTAAAGGAGACGCGCTCACTGGGTTGAAATTATCAAATGGAGAAAACCTCCCAAGTCTGGAGCAGTACTTAAAAGTCGGAAAAGAACATAATACTAAACTGATACTTGAACTGAAAGCACTTAACAGCAAAAAGCGCGAGACCAAAGCCGTTCAGGAAATTCTGGCTACGGTGAAAAAAATGGGATTAGAGAGCCGCATGGAATATATCACTTTCTCATTGCATGCCATGAAAGAGTTTATCCGCCTGGCACCTGCCGGCACTCCGGTATTCTATCTGAACGGTGAATTATCTCCGAAAGAATTAAAAGAACTCGGGGCTACGGGTCTTGACTATCACATGGGAGTGATTAAAAAACATCCCGAATGGATTAAAGAAGCTCATGACCTTGGTCTGAAAGTCAATGTGTGGACAGTGGACGAAGCCGAAGAAATGAAGTGGTTAATTGAACAGAAAGTAGATTTCATTACGACCAATGAGCCGGTTGTTTTGTTGGAAGAACTAAAAAAGAATAAATAAAACATACACATTCAATACTCTATCCTTCAACATTAATGAAACAGCCCGTTCCTTTAAAAGGAACGGGCTATTTCTCGGTGTCAAACGTATGGTTTCTTTTAAAGAAAAATGCAAACATATAAGAACTTAATTATCAATACACTACATTTTTCGTTATTTTTAATTGAGGAAGAAATTGATATTTCTATGCATACTTATAAAAGATTACAGTCCGATCACTTGAAATCATCTAATACATCTTTCAGTTCTTCCACTGTCAACTCCCCAACTTGTCTCCAGAGTTCATTTCTCTTATGTAATAAAAGAAAAGCCGGAATAGTATCTATGTTATGCGCATCGGCTATTGCCTTATCTTCTCCAACATTTACTCGTACTAATTCGATTGTCCTCTTCTCATAAGTACGGAGTACCGGCCCTATCCATTCGTAATGAGGCGACCAGTCCGCATAAAATACAACCAATACCAAATGATTGGTTCGTACTGCTGTTTCTAATTGTTTCTCTATATTCATATCTCTACATTTTTATATTAATATAGTGCTAGAACAATGAATACGGGAAAAGGTTCTTCAGAGTATCCGGCAAGCAATATGATAGTGAAATAAAGCTATCCGCTTTCATTTCGTCAAAACAAAAAGGAGTTTTTTCCTATTCTTATGACTAAATTTAAAGATTATCAAGGCTAATTATTCTTTATATATTATGAAAGTATATGCAAAACAATTCACCTAAATAACAGTTTATCAATATACATATATATATAATTTCAGATTATAACCAAACATAGCTATATACGAAACAATTGAAAGTTTACATAAAATAAATAGAGATTAGATATATATTTCAATAAAACATAAAGCAAAAAGTCATACCTTTGCGTTGTAATAAAACAAAAGGATACAACAACCAGCAAATACAAGTCAAAATGACAAAAAAGATTAAGTTCACTAAAATGCATGGAGCAGGAAATGACTACATATATGTAGACACTACCAACTATCCGATAGCAGCTCCTGAAAAGAAAGCAATCGAATGGAGCAAGTTCCATACAGGAATTGGGAGTGACGGACTTATATTGATCGGAAACTCTGATAAGGCTGATTTCAGTATGCGTATTTTCAATGCAGACGGTTCGGAAGCGATGATGTGTGGTAATGGAAGCCGTTGTGTAGGCAAATATGTATATGAATATGGCTTGACTGATAAAACAGAAATCACTCTGGACACACTGTCGGGAATTAAAATTCTGAAACTTCATGTAGAAGGAAAAACAGTTACAGCAGTCACAGTAGATATGGGCAGTCCATTAGAAACAGGAGAAGTTCATTTTGAGGATAAATATCCTTTCCGATCAACCAGAGTATCAATGGGAAATCCTCATCTGGTTACTTTCGTGGATGATATTACCCAGATTAATTTGCCGGAAATCGGCCCTGAATTGGAGAATCATCATCTTTTCCCCGACAGAACCAATGTAGAGTTTGCACAAATTGTCTGCAAAGATACTATACGGATGAGAGTATGGGAAAGAGGTTCGGGAATTACTCAAGCCTGTGGGACAGGTGCTTGTGCTACCGCAGTAGCAGCCTTCATCAACGAGCTTACAGGAAGAAAAAGCGATATAATAATGGACGGTGGTACAGTCACCATTGAATGGGATGAAGCCTCGGGCCATATATTAATGACGGGACCGGCAACTAAAGTTTTTGACGGAGAAATTGAAGAAATCGAGGGTTGAGGGGTTGAAAATGAAGAATTAATAATAATAATTGATAGAAACTTAAAACAATAACCACATGGCATTAGTAAACGAACACTTTTTAAAATTACCGGGAAGCTATTTATTCTCGGATATAGCAAAAAAGATAAATACTTTTAGGATAACGCATCCCAAGCAGGACATCATCCGGCTAGGTATCGGCGATGTTACTCAGCCACTTCCCAAGGCTTGTATCGAAGCAATGCACAAAGCAGTAGAAGAACTAGCCGATAAGGATACATTCCGCGGATATGGTCCTGAACAGGGATATGATTTTCTAATTGAAGCAATTATAAAAAATGACTTTGCTCCGCGCGGTATTCATTTCTCCGCTTCAGAGATATTCATCAGCGACGGAGCAAAAAGCGATACTGGAAATATCGGAGATATTCTCCGTCATGACAACAGTGTCGGCGTCACAGACCCTATTTATCCGGTTTATATAGACAGTAACGTCATGTGCGGACGTGCCGGAGTATTAGAGGAAGAAACAGGTAAGTGGAGTAATGTAACTTATATGCCTTGCACAAGTGAAAATAACTTCATACCCGAAATTCCGGACAAACGGATAGATATTGTCTATCTCTGCTATCCGAATAACCCGACTGGCACTACACTGACAAAACCGGAATTGAAGAAATGGGTAGATTACGCTTTGGCAAATGACACGTTACTCCTGTTCGACGCTGCTTATGAGGCATATATTCAGGATGCGGATGTCCCCCACTCTATTTATGAAATCAAGGGAGCCAAGAAGTGCGCCATTGAGTTCCGTAGTTTTTCGAAGACGGCAGGATTCACCGGAGTGCGTTGCGGATACACTGTAGTCCCCAAAGAACTTACCGCCGCAACACTCGAAGGAGACAGAATCCCACTCAACAGACTGTGGAACCGCCGCCAATGTACTAAGTTCAACGGCACTTCCTATATCACTCAACGGGCGGCAGAAGCAGTTTACAGCGCAGAAGGAAAGGAACAGATTAAAGAAACGATTAACTATTATATGACCAATGCAGGAATCATGAAGGAAGGACTGGAAGCTAGCGGATTGAAAGTTTACGGAGGAGTCAACGCTCCCTATTTATGGGTGAAAACCCCGAATGGCCTTTCTTCATGGCGGTTCTTTGAGCAGATGTTGTATGAGGCCAACGTAGTCGGAACTCCCGGTGTAGGTTTTGGCCCCAGCGGCGAAGGCTATATCCGTCTGACGGCATTCGGTGAACGTAACGACTGCATTGAAGCCATGAGAAGAATAAAGAACTGGCTTTGAGCAGACATAGAATGGTTCTCTTATTATGATGTAAGAGGTGGCAGCAGGTATGGGATTCATCATCTTCAAAGTGCTCGACAAAGTCCACGGACTCCGCGTTCCGGCACGAGTTGAAGAAGAAAGGCTGGATATCTACGAACACGGAGAATCAGCATACAACTAACCATATAAGAGAACGTAATTATTTACTCTAACATATTTAACTACAAATCAAATTAGGTATTATGTCAAAACTAAGATTCAGAGTAGTAGAGACTGCTTTCAAGAAGAAAGCGGTTGAGGTAGCAACTCCTGTTGAACGTCCGTCGGAATATTTCGCCAAGTATGTGTTCAACAAGGAAAAGATGTTTAAATACCTTCCCAGCAAAGTGTATAATGCACTGATTGATGCTATTGATAATGGTGCTCCGCTAGACCGTAGCATTGCTGACGAAGTAGCTGCCGGCATGAAAAAATGGGCTATCGAAATGGGTGTCACTCATTATACCCACTGGTTTGCACCCCTGACCGAAGGTACGGCAGAAAAACATGATGCTTTTGTTGAACATGACGGTAAAGGTGGCATGATGGAAGAATTTACGGGCAAATTACTTGTTCAGCAAGAGCCGGATGCTTCCTCTTTCCCGAATGGAGGTATCCGTAATACTTTTGAAGCCCGTGGATATAGTGCCTGGGACCCTTCATCTCCTGCATTCATTGTAGATGATACTCTTTGTATCCCGACTGTGTTTATTGCATACACCGGCGAGGCCCTTGACTATAAAGCTCCATTATTGAAAGCATTACGTGCAGTAGACAAAGCAGCCGTAGACGTCTGCCATTATTTCAATCCGGAAGTGAAAAAAGTGGTTGCCTACCTTGGCTGGGAACAAGAATATTTTTTAGTTGATGAAGGTTTATATGCTGCCCGCCCTGACTTATTAATGACAGGACGTACCTTAATGGGACATGACAGTGCTAAAAACCAGCAGTTGGAAGACCACTACTTCGGTGCTATCCCCACCCGTGTAGCTGCTTTTATGAAAGAGCTCGAAATTGAAGCTCTGAAATTGGGTATTCCCGTAAAGACCCGTCACAACGAGGTTGCTCCTAATCAGTTCGAGTTAGCTCCGATATTCGAAGAATGTAACCTGGCAAATGACCATAACTTATTGATTATGTCATTGATGCGCAAGGTAAGCCGTCGACACGGTTTCCGTGTATTGCTTCATGAAAAACCATTTAAAGGTGTCAACGGTTCCGGTAAGCACAACAACTGGTCATTGGGTACTGATACGGGAATCTTATTAATGGGACCGGGGAAGACACCGGAAGACAATCTGCGTTTCGTGACATTTGTAGTAAATACGTTAATGGCAGTTTATCATCATAACGGGTTACTGAAGGCTTCTATCTCCAGTGCAACCAACGCCCACCGCTTAGGCGCCAACGAAGCACCTCCCGCAATCATATCTTCTTTCCTCGGAAAGCAGTTATCGCAAGTATTAGACCATATTGAAAACAGCACAAAAGACAATTTAATCAGCCTTAGCGGCAAACAGGGAATGAAACTGGATATTCCGCAGATACCGGAATTGTTGATTGACAATACAGACCGTAACCGCACCTCTCCTTTTGCCTTCACCGGAAACCGTTTCGAATTCCGTGCCGTAGGTTCCGAAGCAAACTGCGCCTCTGCAATGATTGCGCTGAACTCCGCAGTAGCAGACCAGTTAGCGAAGTTCAAGAAAGACGTGGACGCTCTAATTGAAAAAGGAGAACCGAAAGTTTCCGCTATCCTTGAAATCATTCGCGGATATATCAAAGAATGTAAAGCCATTCACTTCGACGGCAACGGCTACAGTGACGAATGGAAAGAAGAGGCTGCACGCCGTGGTCTGGATTGTGAAACGAGTGTTCCCGTTATCTTCGACAACTACCTGAAACCGGAAACAATTGCCATGTTCGAAGCTACCGGTGTAATGACAAAGAAAGAGTTGGAAGCACGCAATGAAGTGAAATGGGAAACCTACACGAAGAAGATCCAGATTGAAGCCCGTGTATTGGGTGACTTGGCTATGAACCACATTATACCGGTTGCAACCCAGTATCAGACGGATTTGATTAATAACGTCTATAAAATGCAATCCCTGTTTCCGGCAGAAAAAGCGGCGAAACTATCAGCAAAGAATCTGGAACTTATCGAAGAAATTGCTGACCGTACAGCCTTCATCAAAGAGCATGTAGACGCAATGGTAGAAGCGCGTAAAGTGGCGAACAAGATTGAAAGCGAACGTGAAAAAGCCATTGCTTATCACGACACGATTGTTCCGGCACTGGAAGAAATTCGTTATCACATCGACAAGTTGGAACTTATCGTTGACAACCAGATGTGGACACTTCCGAAATACAGAGAACTATTATTTGTAAGATAGAAAAAGAGAATGTCCGATGAAGAAGTTTTCATCGGACATAAAGTAGAAATGATCTATTTCTTTTGTTGGTTGTTTTAAGTTTGCAGTGGAGGGGTACCGTGAGGTAGCCCTCTTCTTTTTCTTATTTTATTCAATAATCTTCGCATCCTCAATATCCTCATCGTGATGTGATATCGGGTTCTTCGGACGGCAACGTACAAACTTAAACCAGTTTATCAATTCAGAAAGCGAATATACCAAGCTACTGATACCAATAATTATAAACGCTGTATTACGTGCTCCTGTCGGATTGAATAAAGCAACGATGCCCGCAATTAAAATCAAAGCGGGAACCAGATAAAATGCTCCCGGAACAGGTGTCCAACGACGAGCCATTGACAAGGAAGCTATCTGCTGCACCCCTCCCATTATCAGGATAAAACCTAACAAGAACATCAGGACATCTGCAAAAAATTCGGGCATTACAATCAGCCAAAGTCCGAAAAGCAGACTACCGACTCCTTCTATCGGAAAACGGGGCGAAACTCCGTCTTCGGATTTCTTACGTCCGAAATAGCCGAAAAGGCTGATAACACCGGGAATCAAAAAGGCAACTCCAACCGTAATAACGATATAACTGGCAGCTGTATTAGGCCACAGCACCAACACCAGACCAATCACTAATGCAAAGAGAATACGAATAAGGGAATAATTCATTGTTTTCATAAATTCTATATTTTTTAACCAAGTCTGTTTCAATACTTTTGCGAATATAAGTGTTTCTACTGATATATAAAAATAACAAATAAACATTGTAATAAGTTCGTAACAAAATCGTTATAGCTATTACATCTCACTTAGATACTTTTGCAGAAAATTAAAAATAGATTCTTCATCATGAAACCAAGCGAAACAAGAAAGAAGTGCCCTTATGTTGAGCGTGACATCAGTTGGATGTATTTCAACCAACGTATCTTACTCGAAGCTGCCCGCCCGGAAGTTCCTTTACTGGAACGGCTGACTTTTCTTGGCATCTATTCGAACAATCTTGACGAGTTCTTCCGCGTCCGTGTCGCTACCTTAAACCGGATTATAGAGTATGACGACAAGAATATACAGAAAGAACAGGAAATCGCTGCGCACACACTGAAACAGATAGGTAAACTGCACAACCGTTACTATGAACAGTTTGAAGAAACGTTCGCTTCTATCATGGAAGAACTGAAAAAAGAGAATATCTACGTTATCAAAGAAACGGAAATGAACGATGAGCAGAAAGCGTTCATCACTTCTTTCTATCGTAATAAGCTGAACGGTTCCACCAACCCTCTTTTCCTTAACGGTCCCCGACAGCTGGACGACCAGACAGATGAAGATATTTACCTGGCTATCCGCTTGCTCCGCAAAGATGAAGCAGGAAAAATAAAAGAGAAGGATTACGCGGTTATCCAACTGCCCGTTGGGGAATTCGGACGCTTCATCCAACTACCCGAATCGGAAGGAAAGACCTATCTAATGTTTCTTGATGATGTTATCCGTTACTGCCTGCCAATGATTTTTGTCGGAATGAAATATACGGATTATGAAGCATATACCTTCAAATTTACCAAAGACGCTGAAATGGAAATAGACAGTGATTTGCGGACCGGCGTACTTCAGAAAATCTCCAAAGGAGTGAAAAGCCGCAAGAAAGGCGAACCTCTCCGTTTTGTATATGACGAGCAAATCCCCAGGGACTTGCTAAAAAGACTGACCGACCGGCTGAATATAGACAAGAACGACACCCGCGTAGCCGGCGGACGTTATCATAATTTCAAAGACCTGATGAAATTTCCTGTCTGCGGACACAGTCATCTGAAATATCCGGTTTGGGAACCGATTTTCAAACCCGAACTAAATGGTACAGAAAGCCTGCTGACCCTGATTCGCCAGAAAGACCGTTCACTACATTATCCTTATCATAGTTTTGATACGTTCATCCGCGTACTGCGCGAAGCTGCTATCAGCAAAGAAGTGAAAAGCATCAAGATGACGCTTTACCGACTAGCTAAAGACTCCAAAGTGGTTAAAGCATTGATTTGCGCAGCAAAGAACGGTAAGAAAGTGACGGTAGTCATCGAACTACTGGCACGTTTTGACGAAGCCTCAAATATCAACTGGAGTAAAAGGATGCAGGATGCAGGAATCCGTGTAATCTTCGGGGTGGAAGGGCTGAAGATTCACTCCAAACTGGTGCACATCGGGACAAGACATGGAGATATTGTCTGTATCAGTACAGGCAACTTCCACGAAGGAAATGCACGTATGTATACCGACTATACCATTATGACAACTCACCGTCCCATTGTCCGGGAAGTAAATGCAGTATTTGACTTTATCGAGAAGCCATACACTCCCGTCAATTTCAAAGAGTTGCTCGTTTCTCCCAATGATATGCGTAAACGGTTGATTGCCCTTATCAATAAGGAGATAAAGAACAAGGAACAAGGAAAAGACGCCTATATCCTTGCCAAAGTAAATCACATAACAGACCGCGCACTTATCGAAAAGCTATACGAAGCCTCAGCAGCAGGAGTCAAGATAGAACTAGTTGTACGCGGCAACTGTTCTTTAGTACCGGGCGTTCCGGGTGTCAGTGAAAATATACATATCAATGGAATTATCGACCGTTATCTTGAACACTCACGTATTTTCATTTTCGCTAATGCCGGAGAAGAAAGGTATTATATCGGTTCAGCAGATTGGATGCCACGCAATCTGGACAACCGCATCGAAGTACTGGCTCCTGTTTATGACAAAGAGATACAGGCGGATTTAAAACGGATTGTTTGTTACGGGTTTCAGGATACAGCCAAAGGACGCATAGTAGACGGAATGGGAACCAACCGGATATGGAATTTTCCGTTTACTCCCCCGCTTAGTGAAGAAATGGCATCGCTTTTCCGTTCACAAGAAAAATTATATAACGAATACAAGAACACATGATGATAAATATGAAGAAAGTTAATTATGCAGCAATCGACATCGGTTCCAATGCCGTACGACTACTGATAAAATGCGTAAACGAAGAAAATGCGCCCGAACTTATGAGTAAGGTGCAACTCATCCGTATCCCGTTACGGCTAGGAGAAGACGCTTTCACAGCAGGTATTATTTCAGCAGAAAAAGAAAAGAAACTGATCCGGCTGATGAAAGCTTACAAGCAGTTAATGAAAATATATGATGTAGTGGATTATCGCGCCTGTGCCACGTCCGCTATGCGTGATGCCCGGAACGGTAAAGCTATCGTCCGGCAAATAGCCAAAAAAACGGGTATTCGTGTAGATATTATCGACGGACAGGAAGAAGCGCATATCGTATATGACAATCATATCGAGCAACTGTTTGCTTCCGGACAGAATTATCTATATGTAGATGTTGGCGGCGGTAGTACGGAAATCAATCTTATCAGTAACGGAGAACTGAAAAACTCCCGTTCATATAATATAGGTACAGTCCGTATGCTTAGCGGCATGGTGAAAGAGGAGGAAAAAGAAGCGTTACGTACTGACCTGATTGGCATTGCCACAGAATATGCGCCTGTCAGCATTATCGGTTCGGGGGGAAATATCAACAAACTCTTCCGTCTCGCGGATAAAAAGGATAAAAAGGCTTCTCTCCTACCAGTTGAGTCACTACGTGAGATTTATTTAGCATTACAGGTACTTCCCGCCGAACAGCGCATCAAACAATACAAGCTAAAACCGGATCGGGCAGATGTAATTGTTCCGGCAGCAGAGATATTTCTTGAGGTGGCGACTTATGTAAAAGCTACTGGTATTATTGTACCTACTATCGGATTGTCCGATGGTATCATTGATAGTCTGTACACACAGAATATGAATGTACCACCTGTTTCGCATAATTCTACTTCTCCAAGTTAAAGAATTTATACCTCAGTTTGCAACAATTTATTCGTCTGACAGCTGTCTTCTTTTCGTCTGACAGTTGTTAGACGAAAAGACAACAGTTGTCAAACGAATGTTCAACAACTGTCAGACGAATAAGATCATGTAAAACAAATACTACTACCTTACAATCAAAGCATTAATTCGTAGCAAAAACCACCGGAAAACAAAAACTTCTCCGGCGGTTGACTTATATTTAAAAGAAAAGGTTAGTATTCTATCACTTTATCACTACTTGAAGGCATATTATACCAATCGGTATTAGTACTCTGGTCATGTGCCCAGTCCGCAAACTTAGCATACGCCTCTGTTATCACAGTTCTTTCTGTCGGATATGCGAATTTATCAGGAACGCAAAGAGCCCATGTATTATTGACTACCTTGATAACCTCAAGCACGTTATTATCTGCCAACTGACCATTCGCCGTTGCCGAATTAAATTGATTCAAATGAATCTCCGTTCTCTTTTCACCAGTACCCTGATATGCTATAAAGAAGTCTAAACAGTTTGTTACACTGGGAATGGATACGGCATTTTTAAGTTTGATTATCACTTCAAGAGTATATATATCTGTTAGAGATGTACTTGCATTTCCAGTATTCAGCATAGGACGTTGTGTTCCGGTATATCCATATACAGAATGTGCATCTCCAAACAAAGGAATGACAAGTTCACTGCCAGTCGTCTCATAAGATGCATCTTCAAATATACGGGAAGCAGACAAAGAACCGTCACGTTGAGCGGCGCCGGCTCCAAAGTCAACCGTTTCCACATTACTTTTATTTATTCCCAGTATTCTTAATCCGGCACCTAATTGCTTCATGGCACCCACAGCCTGAAGGTCAACCACGTATTTCAATTCTTTCACTTCATTACCGGCAACGGGTAAAGTCACGTTCAATACAATATCATTGAAATCATAATCGCCTGCTTTGGGATAATTATCTTCGAAAGCATAGGAATAAACGGCTTTCCGAATCTCCACGTCATCGGGGGTATCATCAGAACCATATCCTTCTTTTATACACCCATCTTCATCAGCAGGAAGCAAAAAATCTGCTTTTCCCGGATTGCAATAAGTGGCGGAATTCTGTAAGCCTTTATATACTAACCAGTCGAAAGGAGTCCACAGTGATTGCTCTTTTTCATTAGAAGAGGTCTGGTCTGTTATCTCACAAATAATGTTATTCGTGACTTTCGAATTTGATTCAATGAGCCCTGAAATATTAGCAATCGTATGAATTCTCAACAAAGCCGTTCCCGTTGTGGGACCGACTACATGCCTATATAGACTAGCTTTACCTGTACAGGTCAGTATTGATTGTGCCTCCATCACAATATCATTGTTATTTCCGTTATAACCCAACTCCCCACAAATAGCTTCAGAAGTATGCCCCATTATAAGTGTACCGAACTGAAACATTCCTGCCACATTCATATAACAGCCGTTCTTAACATTGGTATTGTTATTACCATTAATACTACCAGCCTCAATAACACCGTGATTTATCAGTGTTGTACCGCTTGTAGATGCATTGTAAGAATTCAATTTAAGCGTTCCATAATTCATGAAATCAACCCCACTTCCACCGCCATCAATATTTAAACGGGAACAATCAATCATACCAGCATTATAATTACTAAACCCGGCAGAACTATTTGTTATTGAAATATCTCCCTCACCTATAATACTACCACCCGGCATTACAGTTATATAAGAAGCCCGAGTCAATATCAAACTGGCATTTCTAGTTATTTCTATTTTTCCTCCATTTTCAACTATTACCTCCGTTATATCACTGAATTGATTTTCGTTTTCAATCACCCATGTACTTCCTTCAGGAACAATCACTTTCACGGCATTAGCTCCACCCCAAGTTCCTCCTGTAGTAAATCTTGCCCTAAAGCCCCCTTCCTGAATCTTAAACCAACGTTCCTTTTCCTTGAAAACAGGAAGATTATAGGCAGAATACTGGTCAAATCCAGAGCCAAGATCCCAGCCGGACTTAATAATAGTAGCATAGGCCTTTTTATTACTAATATACTCATCTGTATAAGGAGCTGCCATAGCAGGTATATCTGTTATAGTTCTCGTGATAGAACAAGTAGTACTACCTTCTTTATTTCCGAAACAGGCCTTCACCTCTTCATTTTCAATAGCGATCGGTTGCACAAGATAATGTCCTTTTCTGTCTACACGCGCGACAAATACTCTATCGAGTGCAGTAGCACAATCCATTACAACATTAAAAGATGTACTTCTATTTGCAACACCTTCTGCTAAAAGTTTGGCATTACTTTCCGGACTTAAAGGATTCGCATCAAATATCCGTATCGGATAATCCTCTCCTAAATCTCCATTAACCGTCACGTGTGCAGTTACACTACGGGACATAGTCCAGTCTCCGTCAGGATCGATATTCTTTACCGGAAAAGTTTCTTCATAAATCTGTCTCAGTTGTTCTGCATCAAACAGATTTTTCTCATTATCCACACAACTGATAAAAACGGCAGAAGTTGCCAATAAAGAAAAGGTTAATACTTTTGCAATGTTTTGTTTCATAATCCCTTAATGCTTTAGTTCGTTTTATTTATGCGCAAAAACATCCACAACCCTCTCAATCATCGGTCATGGACGGTGCAAAGATAACTGTATTTGCAGATATTAAATAAAAAAAGGCTGCATTTTTCAATACAGCCTTCCTGTTTTTTTCTTTTTCAATCAAAAAGGGAAGATCAAAGGCAAAACAAATATCATCACAATTCCCATGATAATCTGTAACGGTAATCCTACTTTCACATAATCCATAAAAGTATATTGTCCGGCAGGCATTACCAATGCATTAGGCGGCGTAGAGAATGGAGAAGCAAAACACATACTTGCCCCCACTGTCACAGCAAACAGGAAAGGAATCGGGCTAACCCCGATTTGTATAGCACTTTGCAAAGCAATAGGTGCCAGCAGTACCGCAGTAGCCGTATTACTGATAAACATAGTCATCAATGAAGTAGTAAAATAGATACCCGCCATCAGAGCCAATGGTCCATAGGAACCCAATCCGCTCACCAATGTATTGGATATATACTCCGACGCTCCTGTTTTCTCCAATGCCAACGACATAGGCAACATTGCTGCAATGAGTACAATACTTTCCCAATTTATCGTTTTGTATGCGGCCTCTACATTACGGAAACACCCTGTCAGTACCATTAATATACCCGCAATCATAACAGCCGTAACCGGAGCAACCGGGATAAAATCAAATACCATCATTAACACCATTAACACCATGATAGCAGCAGCCACCGGAGCTTTATAGTCTAAAGTTACTTTAGCAGCTTCGGCTAAAGGCTGACCTAATACCACCCAATCAGAGTCTTCCTTACTAAGACGGGCGATATTTCCCCAAGTGCCTTGTACCAAAAGCACGTCGCCACTATGAATATGCTCATTTCCCAAATCCTGTAACAGATATTCCTTTTTACGACGGATACCTAAAACGTTCACATTATATTTATCACGGAATCCGGCTTCTTTAATTGTCTGGTTTACCAAATTAGACGCAGGCATCAATACTATTTCAGCAATACCTATATCATAAAAATCAAGAGAACTAGTTGTATTTTTCGTTTCCTCGGTAGCATGGTCACCTAATATATCGAGCAGATAATCTTCAGCAAACAGTTGTACTTTCTCAAAATCTCCTGTCACATACAGAATATCTTCTACTTGCAAAACCGTATCCGGTGCCGCAAATTTCTGCGTGATAGTTTTCAGGAAACGATGTTGCGATGCATCCCCACGACGGACTTCCATTATATTCAATCCATATTTGCGTCGTATATCCAAATCAATAATCGTTTTTCCCAAGAGTCGGGAATCCCCTATCACCTGCAAACGAAACAGGTTACTGGAAAGCCCGTATTCATTGACCAACTGCTTTAACGATTTTCCTGAACGGTTACTGTCATTCTTCTGTCCTTTTTTAGACAGAAACCATTTACTAAGCGGCATCAATACCAATGTACCGACAATCACACAAACAATGCCAACAGGCAGAAAAGAGAAGAAAGAAAGCGGTTCGAGTCCTGCCGAAGTTAATGTGTTCTGTATCACAAGGTTCGGCGGAGTACCAATCAATGTCATCATGCCTCCCATACTACTTGCAAATGCCAACGGCATCAGCAAGCGGCTCGGATTCATCCCAGCACTCATCGCCAGACTAACCACAATAGGAAGCATTAACGCTACTGTTCCGGTATTGCTGACAAATGCACCGATAGCTGAAGTCACCAACATCACCAATAGAAACAGACGAATTTCACTCGTTCCCGCAAGTTTAAGAATACGCGAACTTATCATCTTTGCCAACCCTGTTTGAAAAATAGCACCTCCTACCACAAACAGTCCGATCATCATAATAACTACCGAATTGGAGAAACCCGAAAGGGCTTCATCAGGAGTTAATATCTGAAAGACAAGTAAAGCAACCAGCGCACATAACGCCACAATATCCGAACGGATTTTACCATTTACAAAAAAGATAGCCGAAAGAACGAGAATAATAATGGTTATCAACATAAGTAATAAAATAAAATGAATGTTTTATTTCGATGATATCAAAAACTTGAGTGAACAAATATAGATATTTCTTCCCCCTTATAGAAAACAAATTAAAATTATTTTTGGTTTAAATGACGTCATTTTAATATCAAACAAGATATTCCCGTATTGCTTTGGGGTGCCAATACACGATACGATTGAACAATAAAAAACTGCCCTGTATACTTTTCTGATAAAAGTCACAAGGCAGTTATTATTTCTTATAGGAAAAGAAATTATAGTGCAGTTTCCAATATCTTACGAGCCACAGCACCTGTCACATTTCCATTTTCTCCATATTTTACTCCTCGCTCATTGAAGCGGCGTTCAATTTCAAGAATCGTCTCCTGGCCGATGTTTTCTTCGTGCAGGCGTGTAGTCAACCCCAATGAACGGAAGAATTGTTCCGTACAGCGGATTGCCTCATCTATTCGTTCCTCTTTTGTACCCGAAGTTATTCCCCATACGCGCTCACCATATTGCACAAGTTTATCTCCTTTGGCTTCCCGAAGCACTTGCAATGTAGCGGGAAGTACAATCGCCAGCGTATGTCCGTGTGTCAACCCGTGCAATGCAGTGATTTCATGTCCTATCATGTGAGTTGCCCAGTCCTGCGATACTCCCATAGCTATAAATCCATTCAATGCCATTGTAGCCGAAAGCATAAAGTCAGCCATAAGTTGATAATCATGCTGGTTCTCACGGATTTTCGGAGCTATTTCTATAAGAGTTTGCAGGAGTCCTTCTGCCCAACGGTCCATGACACGGCTTTGTCTGGGAGTAGTCATATACTGTTCCATGACATGTACAAATGTGTCCGCCAATCCACAAGCCACTTGATGAGGAGGTAAAGTAAATGTTACTTCCGGATCAAGAATAGAGAATAACGGATAGTTGGAATAAAAAGGATATTTTTCTTTGGTTTCACGACGTGAGATCACTGCTCCATTGTTCATTTCCGAACCGGTAGCGGGAAGCGTCAACACAGTGGAAAGAGGTACAGTGTGGGTAGCGGGACGTCCGGCAAGCACCAAGTCCCAAGCATCACCGTCATACAATAACCCGGCAGAGATTAATTTTGTACCGTCAATCACGGAACCACCACCAACAGCTAATAAATAATCTACCTTCTCTTCTTTTCCCAAAGCAATCGCTTTGCGGAGAGTTTCGATAGCAGGATTGGGTTCAATCCCCCAAAATTCAACGGTATAATGATTCTTCAGTGCTTCCTTCACCTGATCGTATACCCCGTTTTTCTTTACACTTCCACCGCCAAAAGTAATCATGATACGTTTGTCGGACGGAATTTCTTTCGCCAATCGGGCAATCATCCCGCGCCCCATTATCAGTTTGACGGGATTTTGAAAGATAAAATTTTCCATATCTTGTCTATTGTTATTATTTCGGTTATTATTCACTTTTCATGTTTCATGCAAATATACACGAATTATCTGAAACCTTGTCGGAATCAGGCTATGAATTGCTGCGTAAGAGAAGGAACCATAGCCGACAACCAAGGTTTCATATCTTCTGCTACCAACAACCAATAAAGTAATAATATAACGAAAATGGCAATAGCGATACCTACTAATACTTTTCTCTGTTTCATAATTGTTTTCTGTTTAAATATTCAGTATTTATAAGAACAGATCAGGGGGAAAATTGTTCTATATCAGAAAAATGAAGGGGAAAATGAAAAAAAGTCATTTTTTGTTTGTTGTTTCAAACAAAGTGTCTATATTTGCTCCCGTTAAATAACAAATGACAATGAGAACTATATTAGTAAATACATATTGGTGGTGGCGTCCGTTACAACTCCGACAGTCGTAAGGGAGCAGCGCTCGTATGTATATACCTCATTAAAGATATAACAGATTTGAAAGAGCCCTGTCGCAACTTGCGGCAGGGCTTTTTTATTTGCCCGTTTCTAAACATCGAAAAAAATAACATATAAAAATAGATAGGATTATGAAAAGTTTTTTAGTTGACCAGGATGGCTATTACGGAGAGTTCGGCGGTGCTTATGTACCGGAAATTCTCCACAAATGTGTAGAGGAACTGAAGAATAAGTACCTCGAAGTACTTGAGAGTGAGGAATTCAAGAAAGAATTCGAACAGTTGTTACGTGATTACGTAGGACGTCCTTCCCCACTCTATCCGGCAAGGCGCCTTTCGAAAAAATATGGTTGCAAATTATATCTGAAACGGGAAGACTTGAACCATACAGGTGCCCATAAAATCAACAACACTATCGGACAGATTCTATTGGCACGCCGCATGGGAAAAAAGCGCATCATCGCCGAAACCGGCGCCGGCCAACATGGAGTGGCTACCGCTACCGTATGTGCACTAATGAATATGGAATGTATCGTATACATGGGAAAAACGGATGTGGAACGCCAGCACATCAACGTTGAGAAAATGAAAATGCTGGGAGCTACCGTAATCCCTGTCACCTCCGGGAATATGACACTGAAAGACGCTACCAACGAAGCTATCCGCGACTGGTGCTGTCATCCCGCCGACACTTATTATATCATCGGTTCTACTGTAGGACCTCATCCTTACCCGGATATGGTGGCACGTCTGCAATCCGTTATCAGTGAAGAAATCAAAAAGCAACTTCAAGAAAAAGAGGGACGCGATTACCCCGACTACCTGATAGCCTGTGTAGGAGGAGGAAGTAATGCTGCCGGAACTATTTATCATTATATCAACGATGAGCGGGTAGGTATCGTCCTGGCAGAAGCCGGAGGCAAGGGAATAGAAACCGGAATGACCGCAGCTACCATTCAACTTGGCAAATTGGGAATTATCCACGGAGCACGTACTTACGTTATCCAAAACGAAGACGGACAAATTGAGGAACCTTATTCGATTTCTGCCGGACTCGATTATCCGGGTATCGGACCGATACACGCGAATCTTGCCGCACAAAGACGCGCCAACGTTCTGGCAATAAACGATGACGAAGCCATAGAAGCTGCTTATGAACTGACTAAGTTTGAAGGAATTATCCCCGCACTGGAATCAGCTCATGCGCTTGGCGCTTTAAAAAAGTTGAAATTCAAACCGGAAGATGTAGTCGTATTAACTGTATCCGGACGTGGCGACAAGGATATAGAGACTTATTTATCCTTTAACGAAGAAAAACAGGACAATTAGTTCACAGTAATTTGTAACTTGTAATTTGTAATCAAAATGAAAACATTCAATTATACTACCCACAGTAAACAGGTGTTGGGAGATATGCATACTCCGGTCAGCATTTATCTGAAAGTGCGTGATATGTATCCGCAATCTGCATTAATGGAGAGTTCCGATTATCACGCCGGAGAAAATTCACTGTCATTCATCGCCCTTTGTCCACTGGCAAATATCGGTGTGAACAGTGGTATAGTCACAGCCAACTATCCGGACAATAGCCGCACGGAAGAACCGCTGACGAAAACATTCACCGTAGAAAAGGCAATGAACCGATTCATCAATCAATTCCAAGTGACCGGAGAAAATAAGAATGTATGCGGACTTTATGGATACACGACTTTCAATGCCGTGAAATACTTCGAACATATTCCCGTTAAAGAGAGCCACGATGAACAGAATGATGCACCGGACTTATTATATATATTATACAAATACATAATTGTCTTCAATCATTTCAAAAATGAATTGACACTCGTAGAGATGTTGGCCGAAGGGGAAGAAAGCGGCCTGCCGGAACTGGAAGCAGCTATTGAAAACCGGAATTATGCTTCTTACAATTTTTCTGTGACAGGTCCCGTTACCAGCCCTATCACAGATGAAGAACACAAAGCCAACGTCCGCAAAGGTATTGCGCACTGTATGCGTGGCGATGTATTCCAGATCGTTCTTTCCCGGAGGTTCATTCAGCCTTACGCCGGAGATGATTTCAAAGTATATCGGGCACTCCGCAGCATTAACCCTTCCCCTTATCTTTTCTATTTCGATTTCGGAGGATATCGAATCTTCGGTTCTTCACCGGAAACACACTGCAAGATTGAAAGCAACCATGCTTATATCGATCCGATTGCCGGAACAACACGCCGGAGTGGCGATATCGTGAAAGACCGTGAACTGGCAGAAGCATTACTGGCTGATCCTAAAGAAAATGCGGAGCACGTTATGCTGGTAGACCTTGCCAGAAACGACTTGTCACGTAATTGTCATGATGTACAGGTACTTTTCTATAAAGAGCCACAATATTACAGTCATGTCATCCACTTGGTTAGCCGTGTCAGTGGTGAATTGAACGAGGATGCGGACAAGATAAAAACTTTTATTGATACGTTCCCTGCCGGCACTTTGAGCGGCGCGCCCAAAGTACGTGCCATGCAGTTAATTAGTGAAATAGAACCTCACAATCGCGGAGCTTACGGTGGTTGTATCGGTTTTATCGGATTAAACGGTGAATTGAATCAAGCCATAACTATCCGTACCTTCGTCAGTCGCAACAATGAATTGTGGTTTCAGGCAGGAGGTGGTATTGTGGCACGGAGTCAGGATGAATACGAATTGCAAGAAGTCAACAATAAGTTGGGAGCACTGAAAAAGGCGATTGATTTAGCCGTTCAATTAAAGAACTAAGCAGAAAAAATAAAGTAACCTGTTTAAGCAACAATTTTACAATAATCATAAAATGAAAATATTACTTTTAGATAATTACGACTCTTTCACCTACAACTTATTGCACGCAGTGAAAGAATTAGGTGCTACGGACATAGAAGTAGTCCGCAACGATCAAATAGGACTTGATAATGTGGAACGATTCGATAAAATCATCTTGTCTCCCGGGCCGGGTATCCCGGAAGAAGCAGGTTTATTGTTGCCTATTATCAAAAAGTATGCAGCCACGAAAAGTATTTTAGGTGTCTGTCTGGGACATCAGGCTATCGGCGAGGCTTTCGGTGCACGACTGGAGAATCTGAAAGAGGTATATCACGGTGTACAGACCCCGGTCAGTATCCTACGACAAGATGTATTATTCGAAGGGCTGGGAAAAGAAATTCCCGTAGGACGTTATCACTCTTGGGTGGTCAGCCGGGAGGATTTTCCTGACTGTCTGGAAATAACGGCAGAAAGCCGGGAAGGACAAATCATGGCATTGCGCCATAGGACCTATGATGTGCACGGGATACAATTCCACCCCGAATCAGTATTAACTCCGCAAGGAAAAGAAATTATCAAGAACTTCTTAAACAATTAAATTTATGAAACAGATTCTATACAAGCTTTTCGAGCATCAATATCTGGGACGTGATGAAGCCCGTACTATCTTACAAAATATCGCACAAGGAAAATATAACGATGTACAGGTGGCCTCACTCATCACTGTCTTTCTAATGCGCAATATCTCAGTCGAAGAATTATGCGGCTTCCGCGACGCATTGTTGGAAATGCGCGTTCCGGTTGATTTAAGCGAATTTGCGCCGATAGATATTGTAGGAACCGGTGGTGACGGGAAAAACACGTTCAATATTTCCACAGCATCTTGCTTCACGGTAGCCGGAGCAGGTTTCCCGGTCGTGAAACATGGTAATTACGGAGCAACATCTGTTAGTGGCGCCAGTAACGTAATGGAACAACATGGTGTAAAGTTCACCGACGATATAGATCAGTTGCGCCGCAGCATGGAACAATGTAACATTGCTTATCTGCACGCTCCGTTGTTTAATCCGGCATTAAAAGCGGTCGCTCCGGTTCGCAAAGGACTTGCCGTGCGTACCTTTTTTAATATGCTCGGCCCGTTAGTAAATCCAGTATTACCGGCTTATCAACTTTTGGGAGTTTACAATCTTCCGTTATTACGCCTCTATACTTATACTTATCAGGAAAGTAAAACCAAATTTGCCGTTGTTCATAGCTTGGACGGATATGATGAAATTTCTCTGACGAATGAATTTAAGGTAGCAACGAGTGACAACGAAAAGATTTATACTCCCGAAAGCCTCGGATTCTCCCGTTATAGGGACATTGACCTGGATGGCGGTCAGACACCGAAAGAGGCTGCCAAAATTTTCGATAATATCATGAATAATACAGCAACTGAAGCTCAAAAAAATGTAGTAGTAGTTAATTCGGCTTTTGCCATTCATGTTATTTGTCCGGAAAAGACTATTGAAGAATGTATCACTCTTGCAAAAGAATCACTAGAAAGCGGAAGGGCACTGAATACATTAAAGAAGTTTATTGAACTCAATAATTAAAATATGAAAGATATATTATCCGAAATCATAGCAAATAAACGATTTGAAGTAGATCTGCAAAAACAGGCGATTTCTATCGAGCAGTTGCAGGAAGGAATTAGTGAAATGCCGTCTTCCCGTTCCATGAAACAGGCATTAATTTCCTCGTCTCCGGGAATTATAGCAGAGTTCAAACGTCGTTCTCCGTCCAAAGGCTGGATAAAGCAGGAGGCTCGTCCGGAAGAAATAGCTCCGGCTTATGCGGCTGCGGGGGCCTCTGCGCTCTCTATCCTCACGGATGAGAAGTTTTTCGGAGGGAACTTGAAAGACATTCGCGCTGCACGTCCTTTGGTAGATATTCCGATTCTTAGAAAAGATTTTATCATTGACGAATACCAACTCTATCAAGCTAAAATTGTTGGTGCAGATGCTGTACTTCTCATTGCCGCTGCTTTGAAACCGGAAAAATGCAATGAACTTGTGAAGAAAGCACACGATTTAGGTCTGGAAGTACTACTAGAAATTCACAGTTCCGAGGAGTTAACTTATATTAATGAGAAAATAGATATGGTGGGAATCAACAATCGGAATTTAGGAACATTCTTCACTGATGTGGAAAACTCTTTTCGGCTGGCCGGACAACTTCCCCAAGATGCAGTATTGGTATCCGAAAGCGGAATCTCCGACCCGCAAACTGTAAAACGTCTGCAAACAGCCGGATTCCGGGGATTCCTGATCGGAGAAACATTTATGAGAACTACACAACCGGGAAACACCTTAGGGAATTTCCTGCAAGGTATACAATAAATCAATTATTCAAAACAGAAGATTTATGGTCAACGGAAAAATCATCAAAGTATGCGGTATGCGCGAAGCCGAAAACATACAGGAGATAGAATCGCTCCAAGATATAGATATGCTGGGATTTATCTTCTATCCCAAATCTCCCCGGTATGTCTATGAGCTTCCGGCTTATCTGCCTATCCACACCCACCGTGTCGGTGTTTTTGTGAACGAAGACAAGCAGATTGTCAGTATGTATGCTGACCGTTTCGGACTAAACTATGTGCAACTACATGGAAATGAGTCACCGGAATACTGTCGATCATTGTATTCCATGGGGATAAAAATTATCAAAGCCTTTTCTATATCCCATCCGAAAGATCTGAAAAATGTATATAAGTATGAGAAAGTCTGTGACCTTTTCCTGTTCGATACCAAATGCGAACAATACGGCGGCTCCGGTAACTTGTTCGACTGGAATATTCTGCATACCTATAACGGTCTCCTTCCTTTCCTTCTTAGCGGAGGCATCAACTCTTACAGCGCCAACGCACTAAAGGAGTTCAAACATCCACGTCTCGCCGGTTACGACCTGAACAGCCGTTTTGAATTGGAACCGGGGAAAAAAGATCCGGTACGAATCCGGACATTTTTAAATGAACTAAAATGATAAATTTAATTTTTTAAAGTCATGAACAGAATTAACCAACTCTTCAATAGCAATAAGAAAGATTTACTTTCCATTTATTTTTGTGCAGGTGATCCAACTTTGGACGGTACTGCCGATGTGATCCGTACCCTCGAAAAGCATGGTGTCAGCATGATCGAAGTCGGAATCCCCTTCAGTGACCCAATGGCAGACGGTATTGTCATTCAAAATGCCGCAACTCAAGCATTACGCAACGGAATGTCCCTAAAGGTACTTTTTGAACAATTACGTAACATCCGCCGGGATGTAAAAATCCCATTAGTATTAATGGGCTATTTAAACCCGATTATGCAGTTCGGATTCGAAAATTTCTGTCGCAAATGCGTGGAGTGCGGAATCGACGGTGTTATTATTCCTGACCTTCCCTTCCATGATTACCAGGAACGCTATCGCATCATTACCGAACGTTACGGCATTAAAGTGATTATGCTTATCACCCCCGAAACCAGCGAAGAACGTGTACGTGAGATTGATGCACATACAGACGGATTCATTTATATGGTTTCATCGGCAGCCACTACCGGAGCTCAACAGGATTTCAATGAACAAAAACGGTTATACTTCAAGAAGATTGAAGATATGCATCTAAAAAACCCATTAATGGTAGGATTCGGAATTTCTAACAAGGCAACTTTCCAGGCTGCCTGCGAACATGCTTCAGGAGCTATTATAGGTAGTCGATTCGTCACGCCGCATTCCACGATGGGATGATCGTAGTTGTCCAGAAAGAAATTTTTGACGCGGTGGTGCTCCGTGAACCCGCAGCGCTGGTAAAACGGCACGGTCAGCGGGCTGTCACCCGTGCCGACGAGCATGGTGTGCCCCTTCCCGCGGTACTGCTCCATCACGTATTCGATCAGCGCCCGGCCGTACCCCTTGCCGTGCAGCGCCGGGTCCGTCGCGATGTTCTTGATCTCGTAGACCCCGTCATCGACCTTGCAGACCACGCACTCGCCCACGACCTCCGGGTCCTTCGCAAGATACATCTCGCCCTTGCCCAAGTACCGGTCGATCATATCCTCCTGCTCATCGGCGAGCAGCAGCAGGGGAAGATAGTCCTTTTTGTTCCCCACGACCCGTTCAAATTCCATGTTATCCTCCAGAAATGCGCCATACGGCGCGTTTTTCTCAGTCTAACCCATCCTGCCCGATCTGTCAAGCCGTCCTTCTTTCGGAAAACGACTGCCGGTAGACTGGCAAAATCCGCCTCCAGAATACCAGTGCGTTTGCGATCAGCAGCGCGCCGGACAGGCACCGCACGGCCCACTCCGGGCACAGCAGGTCGATGCCGTTCATATCCCCGCCGCCGAACAGACCGCAAAGCGCGCTCAGATACAGCGGGTCGATCAGCAGCAGGATAAGGAATATGGAGATGATCCTTTTCAGTAGCTTCATTTATGTTCCTTTCTTCGTCCCAAATATCGAAAGACCCGGCGGCAGTATTCCCGGTAGGGCTCGCCGAAGGTGCTTGCCAGAAACCGCTCTTCCTGTAAAATCTGCAAATGCAGCATCATCATGGCGAACAGAGAAAAGCCGAGCGTCAGCAGGTTTCCGTACAGCAGCAGGACGCCGATGTACATGAGATCAAAGCCGAGGAACGCCGGGTTGCGGCTGAAACGGTAAATGCCGGTGGTGACCAGCTCCGTCTTGTCCTTGTCGGGGATCCCCGCGCGCCAGCTGTCCTTCATGCAAAGGACCGACAGCAGAAAGACAGCGTCGCCCAGCATCCCGATGCAGAAGCCGGTGAACCGCGCGTTCGCGGGAAGGTGGCTCCAGCCGAAAGCGATGGAGAGCAGCTGCGCAATGGGCGCGCCCAGCGTGGCCATGCTCATCAGCACCTCGACGGTGTGGATGTCTTTTTCCCTTCTGCGTCCGATCTGCCGGGTCTGGATGCCGCGCCGCTTCTGCGCGAGCATCTTGGCAAAATAAATGCCGTAGAACACCGCCAGCACGAGCAGCGCCAGCGCCGCACAGGGGAGCTTGTCCTCCCATGGAACTTTCATGCGTCCTCCGTCCTTTCCGCCGCCTACGCCGTCCAGACCGGCAGACCCCAGTGCTCGAAGTCCCACGGCTCCATATAGGCGCTGCACTCGTAGTCGATGTAGTAAAGCGTCCCGTCCCGCGGGACGAAATTGGTGGGGTAGTAGTCGATGTTCAGCCCCGCCGGGTACAAACGCGTGCACATGGCCTGCACCTGCGCGACCCAGCCGGGATCCGGCTGCCCCGCTTTGAGCAGCTCCGCGACGGTCGGCCCGGCGATGTATTCCTTTAAAATGCGCTCCTGCTGCACATCCGCCGCCAGCAGCTCCGGCATGGGGATGCCGAGCGTTCGCAGTGTCTTATAGTCGCGCAGCTCCGACTGCAGCTTGTCGCCGAAGGTATAGTAGTCGCACGGCTCGTGGTGGATCTGCTTCAGCACATACTGCGCCCTCCCATCCGTCACCAGATAGGAATATCCGCCCTTTCCCTTCCCGAGCAGCCGGAGCACAGTGTATTTCGTATCGTTTACAGTCAAGATATCACACGGCATGACCCCGCGGCCCTCCTTTCTGCGTGTTTTGGTCCGGCATGGATCATTGCGCGGCCGAAGGCAGCGTCTGCATCAGCGCGAAAAAGTGCTGCGCTTCGCCGGTGCTGAAATACGCGTACCACGCATCGAGCGTATCGGGCCGGAAGACGCCCAGACGCCCGATGATCTGCTTTGCCCACAGCAGCGCGCCCGTGCCGCCCGCGGTGATCAGATTCCCGTCCGCGACAGACGGGGCGTCCACAAAATACGGCTGTCCCTTGTAGCCGGGGCAGAACATCTCCAGGAACCCGGCGCCGTTGCTCGTGTGCGGCCGGTCGTCAAGCAGGCCCGCACGCGCCAGTGCGGCCGTCGCTCCGCAGATCGCGCCTACCGTGCCCCCAGCGGAGAGCAGCGCGGCCGCTTTCCTGATCACGGCGCTGTGCTTCGAATCGTCCCAGGTGTTCCCGCCCGGCAGCAGCAGGACGGTTTCTTCGCTGACCGCGATATCATCGACCACGCAGTCCGGCAGGATCGTCAGCCCGCCCATGCTCGTGACCGGCTCCCTGGAGATGCCCACCGTTTTGAGCGATACCTCCGGTGTGTCCTGCCTGAAAAAACGGCCGGAATGCAGCTCTGCGGTCACATACCCGATCTCCCAATCGGCCATCGTATCGTGCGTATAGACATAGATCGTAATCATAAATACCCTCTGTTCACATGTTTTTGTTTCTACAAACGGGCAATTTTCCGGACGGTATTCGCCGTCCGGATCGTCAGCTTCGGGGCGACCTCCGCGCTGGCCGTTTTCGGCCACCAGTTCGTTTTCTGATACTTCTTCCGGTCGAAGGACCAGAACACAGCGGACCCGTAGTCCCGGATCTGCTCCAGGCCCTCCTTCGGCGCGCCGATCTCGCGATAGACGTCCTGGAAAGAAGCGGGCGGCAGGATGAAAATGAGGTTATCGTAGACCTCCGGATCCTCCGTTCCCCACCAATCCGGCGCGTGCCGCAGGGTGTCTGCAAGCTCCTCCTGCGGCAGGACGAAAACGGGGATCTCCAAGCCAAACCGACGTTGGATCATGCCCTCGATCTGCCCGGTCAGCGCCGCGGGCTCCGTTTCCTCGCCGGAAAAGACCACGTTCCCGCTGTTCAGCCAGGTCCGGACGTCCGAAAACCCGAGCGATTCAAAGCCCAGCTTCAGTTCCGCCATCGGCACCTTGCTCTTCCCGCTGATGTTCACGCCCCGCAGCAGGGCGATATACCGCCGCATCTACGCGTCCCCGCGCAGCCGCCGCAGGTTGTCCAGCACGAACGGGCTGTTCGCGGCGATGCGCCCCAGCGTCGGGCAGTTGTCCATCTGCCCGCAGTCCGCGCAGGTATCAAGGCTCTTTTCCCTCACGCAATGATGGACCGGACAGAGCTTGTCGCAGAACGGCGTCTTCGCGCCCTCGGCGCGGCAGCCGGTGCAGTGGATCATCTCCGGGGTGATCGGCACCCCGTTGAGCTTCGTCCACAGCGCGGCGGTCTTCTCCCGCAGGGTGGTATCGTTCGTGAGCGTTGCGATTCTGGCATCGCATTTTTCGCAGTCCAGCCCGCAGCAGCTGATCAGTTGGTTTGCGTGTTTGCAGTTCATTTCTATCTTCCATCCCGTATTTCATCGTCGTCCGATCAGAGTTTTTTCCTGACCGCAAGGCAGTCGTTGACATGCTCAAAGGCTTTCAGCTCTGCTCCGGCCCTGTTGATGATGTCCCTTTGGATATCATCCGGCGTCAGCAGCTCGTAGATCAGAAAGCCGTGCTTTTCCAGCAGTTTTTCGAGCGCTCCGTAGGAAAACGCCGTTTTCATCGGCTCGCCGCCAAGGATATCGCTCTGCACAGCGGCATATTCTTCATCCGTCATCAGCGCTCTGGCAAGATGATCCGCGAAAACCGGATGTTCTTCGTTTTCTGCATGAAACGCCCGTCCGAATGAACTCATCAGGGCGGTAATACTGGCTTTGCGCTCCATTCCTGCTTACCTCCGTTACAGCGCTTTCGTATAATAATGCCGTTTTTCGGTGTACGGATAGTCCTCGAGGGTAAAAACCTCCCGGTATCCATGCTTTTCGTAAAATGCGGGCGCCTGAAAGGAAAAGGTGTCCACAAACGCGTATTTGCAGCAGCGCTGCCGGGCCTCATTTTCCGCAGCCTCCAGCAGCCTGCTGCCGAGCCCCTGGCCCCGGAACGCTTCGCCGACGAACAGGAACCAGATGCAAAGCCAGTTGCCGAAGGTCTCACCGGTCAATCCGGCGAACTTCCGGCCCGTCTCGTCTTCCAGAAACACGCCGAGCGGCACATTTTCCGACGCCTCGCAGTGCCGGCGATTGTAGTCTCTCAGCATCTCATGGATCTCATGGATGTCGCGTTCGTTTCCGTCATCTGTGATCCGAATATGCATGCGATTGTCCTACGGCCTCACACGTATAGTTGATCCCGGCCAGCCGGGCCTGCCGGCAGAGGTCCCGGGTCTGCAGTGCAGGCAGCCCTCGCAGCACCGCCGGCATCCCCGCCACGGATCCCACCGCGCCATCGCTTATAAAAGCCCCAGCAGCGCGGCGGCCGCTGCCGTTTCGGCGCTGTCGTCCGCAGTCTGCTGCGGCCGCACGGTCGGCACCCAGATGCCGCATTCGTAGTTGGGGCTCTGCATATCGCCCGCAGAATAGACCTCCAGTGCGGCGGCCCCGTTCCCCACGACCTGCTGCCCCTCGGCCGGATACCAGGTCTGCCAGACGTAGGTGTTGAGCGCCTGCAGCGAGCCGGGGAGCGGGTCCTTTGCAGAGAATACCGCCCAGTCGCTCTCCGGAAAGGAATAGAGCTTCAGCCCCTCCGGCACCGCGCCGCCCCGGTAAAGCCCGGCAATCCAGAATTCGAAGCAGTCTGCCTTCTGCTCACAGATGGCGAACCGCCAGATCCAGATCCGGTTTTCAAGCAGCGCCTGCTCCACCGGCGTTTCCGGCTGTCCGGTCTGCTACAGGCGCGCGTATTTCCGGCTGTATTCCACATCCCAGAATTCCGGGCATCGGGTATAGACCTCCTCCATCCGGATCAGGGTCGAAAACCCGATCAGAGTCATCGCAGGCTTGTGTTCATAGGTAAGGTGCATCATGTTTCCTTTCTTTTTCATTCGTCCGCGTCCTTCCGGTTCCTTGGGATGCACGAGCCGATGGCCAGGTCGAGCAGCATGCCGAGAGAAAGGCCGACACCGGTGTTGTTGTCGAGTGCGGTCCCGAGGGCCGTGCCGAAGCACATGCCAAGACACATGCCCTCAAGCCCGTAGTTGCTGTCCTGCTTCTCGCCCTTTTTGATCTTCACCGCGCCGCGGACAGCCAGGATCGCCACGGCCAGCCCTATCGCCACCCAGGGCGCAGCCGACCGGATAAAATCAAGAATATCGTTTATGTTTCGTTCCTCTTATGTAGGTTCAGTCTGTTTTTTTCAGAAGATTCATCAAAATATAGATCCCGATCAGCACGGCTACGCTCCCGGCCATCACGCCGGTCATCGCTCCGATGCTGACCTTGCTGCCAAAGAAATAGAGATTGCAGTCGATGGAGTCCTTGATATGCTCCACGACTTCCGCCGGGAAGCCGGTCCGCGTCATCTCCGCATACACCCCGCGCAGCGCGTGGTTGCGGAACAGCGCCGTCCCATATGTGCCGGGGAGGAAGGATAGGACCCTCTGCAGTCCCTCGCCAAAGTTGGAAATGGGCATGTATGCGCCGCAGAGAAAGCCGTAGCCTGCGCTGACGATGGTCCCCACCGCCGACGCCTGCCCGTTCGTCGTGAGATTGCAGTTGACGATGGAAGACAGCGCCGTGCCGAACAGCGACAGGAGCAGCACGTCCAGCCCGAGCAGCAGCACGTCCGCGGCCGACAGATACCACCCCGTCACAGCCAGATACCCGAGGCAGACCGCCAGCGCCGCGTAGCAGATCAGCAGCGTCGACAGCGCGCTCGCCGCAAAATAGCCGAGCGCCAGCGTCGATCGCCTGACCGGGGTCATGGTCAGATCCCGCCGGGCCCCGCTGATCCTGTCCTGCACCATCAGCAGATTGGAGCAGAACGCCACCGTCACGCAGCACACCGCCAGCAGCGACGAGACGAGCTGCCCGCCCACCGTGCCGTCGATCAGCGCCGCATCCACCGCGAAGCCCGCGGGCATGGCGGCGGCAAAGGAATCCCGGTAGACCTTGGCCAGAAACGTCGCATACAGCACCAGCAGAATGACCGGCGTGATGAGCGAGGTAAAGAACATCCCCTTGTCCTTGAAGAATAATTTGCAGTTGCGCCGGATCAGCGCGCCAAGTCCGGTCATACCTCCGCACCTCCATGCAGCTTCTTGCCCGTCGCGGCCAGGAAGACATCGTCCATATTTCCCTTGGTGATCTCATAGTCCGTGAACAGCGCGGGCTGCGCCAAAATCAGCTTCGTCGCCTCCCCGGTGTTTTCCACCTCGATGCGCCAGCCGCCCTGCACCGGGGCATACCTGTGCCCGAGCACCCGGACGGCGGCCTCTTCCACGCCGTACAGCGTGATGTGATCTCCGGCATAGGTGTTTTTCAGTGCCAGCGGCGTGCCCTCGCCGACGACCCGGCCGCTGTCCAGCAGGATCACGTAGTCGGCGTCCGCGGCCTCCTCCATGTAGTGCGTGGTCAGAAAGACCGTCAGCTTTTCTTTCCGGCGCAGCTCCGTCACCACGTCCCACAGCAGCCTCCGCGTCTGCGGGTCCAGGCCGGTGGTCGGCTCGTCGAAGATCAGGATCTTCGGGCGGTGGAGCAGGGCGCGCGCAATGTCGATGCGCCTGCGCTGCCCGCCGGAGAGTCTGCCGACCGGGCGGTCCAGAATGTCCCAGAAGTCCAGCAGCTGCGCGAGCTCCGCCAGCCGCTTCGCGAATGCCGCGCCCCGGATGCCGTAGAGCGCGGCCCGGCTCTGCAGGTTGTCCCGCACGCTCAGTGCCCCGTCCAGTACGGAATTCTGAAACACCACGCCAAGCTCGCGCCGCACCCGATCCGGGTCGCGGTCCGGATCCGCGCCGTCAATTTCCACGCTGCCGCCATCCTTGGCCAGCTGGCCGCACAGGATGTTGATGGTGGTGGATTTGCCCGCGCCGTTGACGCCGAGGAAGGCGAACAGCTCTCCCTCCTTCACGCGGAAGCTCAGGTCCTGTACCGCCTGTACCTCCCCAAAGCGCTTGCTCAGGTGATCAACCCTGATGATGTCATGCATATATTTCCGGTTCCTCCTTTTTCTGTGCAAGTTTCAGCGCACGGACGGACCATGCAGCTTCTTTCCCATCTCAATCCGGACCTCGTGCCGCTCCGGGTCGGTGTTGGAGTAGGCGTAGAGATCAAAGCCGATGACCGAGAACCCGTTCTTCCGGTAAAACGCGATCGCCGCCTCATTGCACGACTGCGTCTCCAGCACGATCATCCGCGCGCCGAAGGCCGCCGCCTCGCGCTCGATGGCCTCCATCAGCAGTCGGCCGGTCCCTTTGCCGCGCGCGGCGCTGTCAAAGATGCAGATGTTGCTGATCCGGAACCGGTTGTTCCAGCTCTCGATGGACCCTTCCGCGAATCCGACCAGCCCTTCGCCGTCAAACGCGCCGAAAGCCGCCGGGGCCTCCAGCCATTCGCCGAAAAACACGTCGTCGAACGACCGCATGACCGGCGCCGGGAATAACCGGTAGTCCAGCCGGAATCCCTGTTCGGACGCGCAGATCTCATAATAGCCATTCGTCTGGTAGCGGGCGGTAAATTTCCTGCCTGCGTAGTCCTTCTGATTCAATCGCCGGATCTCCATATCCCATTCCTCCCTGCAGCTCCAGCCCATTCTCGTCTCCGGAAGCGCCGAAAACGCCAAAAAACGCAGTGCACGGCCCACATTTTGCGGCCTGCACTGCGTCTGAGCGTCTGGCATCCTGCCCGTATTCCTCTGTAAGCCCCGTCCGCCGTCCCCGGCCTCCCGGCACTCACCAAATTTGTACCAGCTATCATACAGCAATCCCCCGCGCCTGTCAATAGGAAGATGCACAGCTTTCTGCACGGATGACAGGCTTTTTGTGAGGTTCTGCGGATAACCTTTGACTTGGTGGGGGAGGGGGGATAGAATGGGGGAGAAGGATTTTGTGGGAAGGGGAGAGGGGAATGGAGGAACGGCGGGTGCGGATCTGTGATCTGGCGGAGGAACTGGGGCTCAGCACGGCGACGGTATCGAACGTGATCCACGGGAAGACGCAGAAGGTCTCTGACGCGACGGTCCAGCGCGTGACGGCGCTGCTGGAGGAGCGGGAGTATATCCCCAACATGGCGGGGATCCTCCTGGCACAGAACGACTCGAGGATCATCGGCGTGTTTGTCAACGACCACGAAAAGTATGAGGGGCGCACGCTGAGCGATTTTTTTATCGCCGAATCTTTGAACGAGCTTTCCACGCAGATCGAAAAGACCGGCCGGTTCATGATGGTGAAAAAAGCGAAGGACGCCGGGCAGATCCTCCGCTTTGCCTCCATGTGGAACATGGAGGGGATCGTTGTGATCGGCTTCTGCGCGCAGGACTACCAGACGCTCCGCAATCACATGCGGATCCCGTTCGTGGTGTATGACGGGATCTGCGGGCAGACGG
>OGXR01000303.1_pt1 | contig 39322 bp, 39 predicted proteins | sample 1576331 | NCBI WGS metagenome assembly OGXR01 (sample SAMEA3541473, study PRJEB24748) | human gut metagenome | biome: human gut; feature: human-associated habitat; material: faeces | place: China | collected 2012 | reverse complement strand
TGAAAAAATGGTTTGATTCTCAGGAACTTCCCCCCATGCCCTTGGCACCCTCGCTCAGCACCAGCTCTGCACCGTAGGCCTTCATCAGCTGACGGCGCTCCACGCTCATGGTCTCGGGCATAACGATGATGATGCGGTAGCCGCGCGCGGCGGCGACGGCGGCAAGGCCGATGCCGGTGTTGCCGCTGGTCGGCTCGATGATGACAGAGCCGGGCTTGAGCGCGCCGCTCTTCTCGGCGTCAGTGATCATGGCATAGGCGATGCGGTCCTTGACGGAGCCGGCGGGATTGAAGTATTCGAGCTTTGCGTAGACCTCAGCGCCGAGGTTTTCCGCAGCGGCGAAACGGTTGAGCTTGAGCAGGGGAGTGGAGCCGATCAGGTCGGTAATGGTATCATAAGTCTTCATAACGGTAAACTCCTTTTATTGTACGTTTTATAGTTAAGTTTATTTGAAAGAGAAGTGATTTTAAGAGAGGGGGAAGGCGTTTACCGACAACATCGGAACGTGGAAAAGGACAGCATAGGCTTGCCTCATTTCTGATTCATATATTTCCTATCGGATTAATAGGCATTGTAACATGATGTTACCTACTTGTCAAGTAGGAATATGAAAAAATTGAGAAAAGAGAAAGACACGACTTTCGTCGTGTCTTTCTCTTGGCGCGGAGCAATGCGGCTCGGACGCATGCCCCCACATCCCGAGCACATCGGGGACATTATGCTCGCCTTCCGCAGTATCAGAATGTGGAAGAATATCTGCGAAACCTTGCATAATGAACCCGCAGCCCCGACCGAAAAAACGGGGCTGCGGGTTTTCATAGGCCCAATCAGGTAGACTTGCAATGATAGGAGCAAAGTAATGCTATGGCGAGATTCCGGACCAGAAATGGCTTTGGAGTAAGGTGGTAAAATGGCGGTACATTTGCTAGGGACAGAGCGGGGGCTTATAATATGTGTACCACCTGAAAAAATAAATTGGAGGGACACATATGGAAATCACCTATACGCTCGTCGGAGACTACTATCTCCCCAATCTGGCTGCACCGGAAAGCCCCAAGGTAGGCTGTTGGGGAATGCTGCGTTTCAACTATTTAAGGAAACATCAGGAAGCACTTTATACCATCATGCTTATGGAGAACACGCTGAACCACCATCTGGAAGAAATTGATCGTCAGGCGCAGGAAATGGAACAGCAGCTTATTTCTCAGCTAGCCCAGCAAGAGGGCGTTACGGAACGACTGAAAGCAGAGAATCAAATGGAATGGGTCGCCCGGATGAACAGCATTCGGAATCGGGTAGACGAAATTGTCTTGAACGATCTCATCTATGCCTAGAAAAAGTGAATTGTGAAAACCGCCATGGTGCGTACTGATTCTGTCAGTCACACCGTGGCGGTTTTTGCCATTTCTCACAAAAATAAAAAATTTTCAGAATTCATATTAAAAAACAGCCTGCCTCGATGGCTCCTTAAGTGAGGGGGAAAATATTTTAAGGAAATACACTAACAAAACCTCATTTTTGCCGCGGTAGGTGAAGGGGTAATATCTCACGGTGCCTTTGGCGTATTTCACAGAAACAAATTATTTACCGAAAGATGTAAAAATTCGTTCTGTTTCGTGGGCTCAATATATGAGGGGATTTGTGCAGGCTTTATGAAATTGAAAAAATCTTGAGAAACACCTTTACTTTTGCCCATTCTGGATGCCTACCACTTGAGGGGGATTTTGGGCAGCTTGCACGAAAACGAAAATATTTGTTCAAAACGCCCTAACAAAACCTCGTTTTCGCCGCGATAGGTGAAGGGGTATTGCCCCTCCCCATGTACCTTGACATTTTTCATACTCATTCATCTGATACATTCTTCCCCACCAGAGCCGGGAGGCCGTGCGCCATGACCGTTATGCGCGAGCGACAACCACGGGCCTTCAATGCCGGTTTGCTACCGGCAAGGCGACGACGGCAGGGCAGGACAATGATACTTCTCGAAAGAGCTGGGCGGAAGCGCAGGGGTGGAACTCCCATGGACCCGATTCGCTGTCGGGCGCCAGATGAATCCAGAGCGCACGGGGGCGAGGTCAAATAGATGCGCAAAAATCTGAATTTTGAAAGGAACGAACAAATGAAAAACAAAAATGGAATTTACATCATCGGCGTTGACCATGGCTATGGCAACATCAAAACGGCCAACTGCTGCTTCCCTACCGGCGTAGAGAGCAGCGATACGGAACCGACCTTCAAGAACGATCTGCTGATTTATCAGGGACGCTACTACCAGATCGGCGTTGGACATAAGGAATACGCCGCCGAAAAGGTCATGGACGAGGATTACTACATGCTGACCCTAGCAGCCATTGCCCAGGAGCTGAGCAGGGAGCAAATCACCCAGGCCAACGTGTTCCTGGCGGCGGGATTGCCCCTGTCCTGGGTGGCGAAACAGCGGAAGGCGTTCCAGGCGTACTTGCTACAGAATCGTGAGGTGGCGTTTTCTTTTCGTAGAAAGGATTACCGCATCCGAATTGTGGGAGCGGCAGTCTATCCTCAGGGATTTGCCGCAATTGCGCCCATTGTCAACCACTTTACCGGCAGCAATATGCTCTGCGACATTGGCAGCGGCACCATGAACATCCTGCGAACCATGGACAGCAAAGTGGATTTGCGTCAAATATTTACGGAAAAGTATGGTGTTCAACAGTGTGTGCTTGCCATCCAGGAAGCCCTTATGCGGGAACATCACGCTGAACTGGAGGAACAGATGATCCACAGTTTCTTGCGGTACAGTACAGTCGGTATCGACGAGGAACTGGAAAAGACCATGAAGCTGACAGCCAGCGACTATGCGAAAAAGGTATTCCGCAAACTCCGGGAACATGGCTACGACCCCCGGATTATGAAGCTGTATGTAGTCGGCGGCGGTGGCTGCCTGCTGAAAAATTTCTTCCCTATTGCTCCTGAGAAAATCATCATTAACAGCGATATTTGCGCCACGGCCAAGGGGTACGAATACATGGCTGACGTGCAGAATGTAACGGGAGGCGTGAAATGAGGGCCGCCAAAACCACAATACGCTTCAAGCTGTCCCGTGCCGAGGATGCCCGTGCGCTGGAGTATCTGAGGAATCGGAAAGCGGCGGGGAGTTCTTTCAGCAAATCCGTGGTGCAGGCCATTAACGACTGCCTGGATGCCCAGGAGGCGGAAAGCAGAGAGGACTCCTTTATGGGTAGATTTCGGCTAATGCTTCGGGAGGAACTGAAAGGGCTGGGAAATACGGTTCATTTTCAGCCTGTTTCGGAGCCGTCCCAGCCATCACAGGAAAACGCTGAACAAACGCTGGCGTTTTTGAATGCTTTCGACGGCATGGAATGACAAAATGACGGCGTTTTTTCGGGGAAACGCCATCAATGTGCGAATGTCTCAAAACGATGTGCCGACGCATTTGATGGTTTGCGACGGCAAAATTGGAGAATACGGCGGCACTTCTTGCCGAAAACGCCGTCAGAAAGGAGAATACGCATAGGCGGCAGAAAAACCTTTCTGGTACATCCCGGAGGCGGATTATCTGGGCCTTGCGGATATTCCAGCTGGCACAAACCTGAGATTGACCTTTGAACGAACGGTAAGAAGCAAACATATCTATCTGTGGAGGGCTGAGGCTGTCCTGTAGTGTAACAAGCAGGGAACTTGTGTGCCGCAAGTTCCCCCTCAAGCCCAGAAACTGGGCTGATCTTTGGGGTGTTCCCCAATCCCCCGAACAAGGAAGATACAAGGAGCTGATTTATGAAGAAAGAAAATCGGATTGCGTTCCGGGTCACAGACCAGGAGAAAAAGAGAATTACGGTGCTTGCCAGAAAGTGCGGATTGAGCGTAAGCGAGTATGTAAAGCAGCGGGCATTGGGTTATGCGCCGCAGCCAATTCTCCCAGAAGCCATATTTCCGCTGATTGAAAAAATCGGTCAGTTGCAGGATTTAACGGCATCCCCGGAAACAGATGCCGCTATCTGTGCGCTATTGAAAGAAATCTCAGATGCCCTGCTTCTGCCCAGAAAGGAGGGTGTACCCTGGCCGTTACCGGATTCTGGCCTGTAAAGGGCCAGCTGAAAGCGGTGCTGGATTATGCGGACAATCCGGACAAGACCACGCCCCAGCGGTACTTAGACAGCGACCTCTACGACACGCTGAAATACGCCGCCAATGATGCCAAGACGGACCGTACCATGTTCGTTGGCGGGATCAACTGTTCCAAGCAGAATGCCTATGGGGAAATGGTGGCCGTTCAGAAACGCTTTGGCAACCGTGGCAGCGTGGTGGCCTATCACGGAATCCAGAGTTTTCGGGCGGGCGAGGTCACGCCGGAGATGGCCTTTGAGATCGGCAAGGAAACGGCCCGCCGAATGTGGGGTGACCGGTATCAGGTGCTAGTGACGGTGCATCTGAATACCGAGAACGTCCATTGTCACTTCGTTGTGAATCCAGTTTCCTTTCAGGACGGAAGCAAATTCCAGAACAAGATAGGCGACCACAAGGAGTTGCGCAAAATCTCAGATGCCATTTGCCGGGAGCATGGACTGTCAGTGCTGGAAAACAGTGACTTCTATAAGCACGAAAAGAAAGCCTATTGGCTCCACCGGCAGGGCAAGAAAACCCACCGGGATATGCTGCGGGAGGATGTGGAATACTGCCTGACCTATGCCAAGAACTGGGAGCAGTTTGAAAAGCAGATGGTGTCCAGAGGCTATTCCATTGACCGGGTACGGCTTTCTTTCAAGGCAGCAAATTGGCAGCGGCCCGTCCGCCTGTCCTCTCTGGGGTATACCAAAGAGGTGCTGCGGAATCGTTTTGACGAGAATTTCTATTCCAATGATTTTCGGCAGAAGTGGAACGCCCATTTACCCTATAAGCCTAGGAAATTTCCATTGGAGTGGGAAATGGAGCGACTGGCCTTTACCATTGAGCATAGCCACAATACGGAAGAAGTCTTGGTGGACACGGTGCTTCTGCTGCTGATCCTGGTGATGGAACTGGTACTGCAAACCACGGATGTGATACTTCTCTCTCCTGACCTGCGGGCGGCGGCAAAGGACCTGGAAAGTTACCGTGCGGACTACCGTTTTCTGCAAGAAAATGGAATCCGCACGATCACCCAGCTGGAAACCACTATCCCGGACATCCAATCCCAAATCGATAATCTGGAAACGGAACGAAGCAAAGCTGACAACACCCGCCGCAGGGCAAGGACGCCGGAGGCACAGCAAGAAGCCAAAGACCGCAAAAAGGAACTTACCCAGAAAATTGCGCCGCTGCGGAAGAAGCTGCGGCAGGCAAAAAAGATTCTGGACGAGTCCCCGCATTTATACGAACTATTGCAAGAAGAACACCGCCTGGAACAGGCGGCATATCAAAGATTCAAAGAAAGGATGAAATGAGAATAGATAATAAATTATGTAAACCAATCGCAATTTCCATTGAGAAACTGCACCCCTTCAAGGACCATCCTTATAAGGTTATGGCTGATGAAGAAATGGAGGTGTTAGCCGAGAGCATTCATACAGAAGGCATCCTCTCTCCGTTGATTGTTCGCCCATTAGAGGGTATAGACGAATACGAAATAATCAGCGGCCACCGCAGACTACACGCAGCACAAAGAGCAGGGCTTTCCGAAGTTCCTGCCCTTGTCTATGAAATCAGCCGGGAGGAGGCCGCCATTATGCTTGTGGACAGCAATTTGCACCGAGAACATATCCTGCCAAGCGAAAAGGCGTTTGCCTATAAGCTGAAAATGGAGGCAATGAAGCACCAAGGCCGTACTTCTCCCCAAGTTGGGGAGAAGTTGGTGACAGCCGAAAAAGTCGGGGCTGATGGTGGAGACAGTAAGAACCAGGTGTTGCGTTATGTGCGCCTGACCCACCTGATTCCGGAACTGCTTCAACTTGTCGATGACGGCAAAATCGCCCTCACCCCCGCTGTAGAACTGAGCTACCTCCCGGAAAAAGCCCAGACCTACCTCTTGGAAGAAATGCGCCGCAACGACTGCACCCCATCCCTATCTCAGGCAATCCGCATGAAAAAGCTGTACCAGACCGGAAGCCTATCCCCAGAGGACATTTCCACTATCATGCAGGAAGAAGGCCAACCAGCAGGAAAAAGTCAGCTTCAAGACCGGCGATCTTTGTAAATTCTTCCCGAAAAGCTACAGTGCGGCCCAGATGCAGGAGACGATTCTGAAGCTGCTCTCCGAGTATCAGCGCAAGCGGCAACGGGCTGCGGAAAGATGAAGCGGGGGTGGACATATGGTGTTTCGAGGTGAGTGCGGATGAATGAGGTACAGTGGGACGTTCTGGATGTTTTATTGCAGATGCTTTTGGGCAAGGGCTTGATTTCAAGGACGGTTTACGACAAATCCCATGAAAAGATTCTTGGCACCTTGGACTTTCCACCTTTCTTCTGGGATAATGAGGCTGGAAAGGAGGATGTATATGGAAGTACGGAAAATTCGTGCTGAAATGCGCATGGGCAGGTCCTTTTATGACCTGCCCCTCCGGGTGACGTTTTATGCCCGGGTATCTACAGACCAGGACGAGCAGATCAACAGCCTAGAAAATCAGGTGCAGTACTACACGGAGTTGATTCAGAGCAAGCCCAACTGGAAATTCGTGCCGGGGTATGTGGATGAGGGAATTTCCGGTGGCTCCACGAAGAAGCGGGACAATTTTAACCGAATGATTCGGGATGCCAAGGCAGGGATGTTCGACTTCATCATCACCAAGGAGATTTCCCGGTTTTCAAGATCGACCCTGGACAGCATCAAATATACCCAGGAGCTGCTGGACTACAATGTGGGGGTGTTCTTTCAGAACGACAATATCAACACTCTGGACACGGACAGTGAGTTCCGGCTGGTGATCATGGCGGGTGTTGCCCAGGACGAAATTCGGAAGCTGTCGGAGCGGCTGAAATTCGGCTTCCGGCAGGCCATCAAAAACGGCCATGTGCTGGGCAACGACAAGCTCTATGGCTACGACAAAAAGGACTGTGTTCTGACCGTCAATGAGGAGGAAGCGGAGATCATCCGCATTATCTTCGATCTCTACGGAAACCAGCGGCTTGGAACCCGCACGATTTCCAAAAGGCTGATGGAGCTGGGCTATACCAGCCGGGAGGGGAACGCCTTTAACACCCTGACCATCCGGCATATTCTGGAAAATCCCAAATATAAGGGCTGGTACTGCGGAAATAAGAGCCAGAGCGTGGATTACCGGACAAAGCGGAATGTTTTGCTGGACGAAAGTGAGTGGGTGACGTACCCGGATCCCTCTATACCGGCTATCGTTTCCGAAGAACTGTGGAATCGGGCCAACGTCCTGTACAAGAGAAGGAGAGAAGAAATGAAGTCACACAGCAGCGGAGTCAGCTTTCACAATCGCTATCCCTACAGCGCGAAAATCTACTGCGAGGAACACGGAACCACCTTTCACCGTCAGGTGATTCAAACGAAAAAGGGGCAGCAGGAGGTATGGCAGTGCAAGGTTTACCGCAGCCACGGAAGGGCGGCCTGCTCGGCACCCCAGATTCGCAGCTGCGATCTGGATGTGATTCTCAGCGACATTTTCAAGGAGCTGGTCCGGGACAAAGAGAAAATCATTGATTCTCTGGTGACGGTGCTGAGCAACATTCCCAAAGAAGTGGACTATGGCAAGCTCCGCTGTCAGGTGGAAAATGAGATGGACGATTTGGAGCGAAAGAAAAACCGGCTGCTGGATTTGAGCATCGCCGGGGCATTGACGGTGGAGGAATTCAAGGAGCGCAACGATGCCTTCAACGCCCAGATTCTGGAGTGCCAGGGAAAGCTGACGGCCATCCGGCAGGAGGAAGAAAACAGGACTTCCGAAGAACTGGACATCCCGGCCATCCGGCGGGCACTGGACGAGGCGTTGCGCTTCACCGGGGAAATCGATACGGCACTGGTGGCAACGATTCTGGATAGGGTTGTTGTTAAGAGAGGAAGCACCAAGGATGATATTCATCTCGACATTTTTCTGAAGCTGGGCAGCACCTATGAGGCCGTCTATACACCCCTCAAGCACACCGCGGGCATCACCAGTCTAAGAAATATTACGCCCAAACCGCCGATCAGGAGGATCTGATTTCTATTGGGACGATTGGGTTGATTAAGGGGATTACGACGTTCGATGCCAGCAAGGGGGCGAGACTGGCAACCTATGCTGCCAGGTGTGTAGAAAATGCTATCCTCACACCAGCGATTTTAAGAGTCAGCACCTTGCACCCCAAGGCTTCAAACGGCCTGCATGGCGCATTTTAGACCGGTTATCGGGCGATTTGTATGTCCTTTCCCAGACGCAGAATTCCATTGTGAGGTATGCACCTCTATACATACACAGTTTCGTACTGTGCGCCCCTCGGAAGATTTTAGAGGCGACCCAGTTCAATCAGCGGTATCGCAGATATGAGGAGATCGATAATGTACCGGACAGGCTCCGCTGGTGCAGACACAGCAAAGGCCTGATGCAGGTGGAAGTGGCAGATAAGGTAGGGATGATGCACAGCGTTTACAAAGCCATCGAGGAAGGTTTTACGCAGCATATTGAACCGGACAAGGTAGATCGGCTGGCACAGTTTTATGGAGTCCCGGTGACAGACTTCCTGGATGAATTCAATCATTTCCTTTATGATGGACAAGCTGTTCGCATCCGGGCATATCGGGAATCCTTTGGCATGGGTAAGAAACCGTTTGCGAGAAAAATGGGCATTCCGGTCCGTTGCTTGCAGGAGTGGGAGAGCGGCAGAAAGGTTATCAGCATAAAATGCTGGGAAAGGCATTTTAAGGGACGAGCATGATCTGTACGAAAAGATGTAGCTTTTTACAGTGAACTATGGTATAATTAGAACAAATTAACGAATTAGCGGTGGAGGTCATACAATGGGTGAGAACAATACCGAACTGATAATTTACCAGACGGAAGATGGTAAAACCAAAATCGATGTTCATATGGAAAATGAAACAGTCTGGCTTTCTCTGGATCAGATGGCAGAATTGTTCCAGCGGGACAAGTCTACAATTTCAAAGCATATTAAAAATATCTTTGCAGAGGGCGAACTAACAAGAGAAGCAGTTGTTGCAAATTTTGCAACAACTGCAACTGACGGAAAAACCTATCAGGTTGATCATTACAATCTGGATGTAATTATCTCTGTTGGTTACCGTGTGAAATCTCTGCGTGGCACCCAGTTCCGCATCTGGGCGAATACGATTCTAAAAGAGTATATGATCAAGGGATTCGCCATGAATGACGATCTGCTAAAGAAATCCGGCGGCGGCAACTACTTTGATGAATTGCTGGAAAGAATCCGGGATATTCGTTCTTCGGAGAAGGTGTTCTGGAGAAAGGTGCTGGATATTTATGCTACCAGCGTGGACTATTCTGCCAGTGCGGAAGAAAGTGTTCTGTTTTTCAAAACCGTACAGAATAAGATGCTCTACGCTGCTACAGGTATGACGGCTGCGGAATTGGTCAGTGGACGAGCCAATGCGTTGCTTCCCATGATGGGCATGACGGTAATCAAGGGTAAGCGTCCTACACTTGCAGAAGCAAAGACAGCGAAAAACTATTTGAACGAGGATGAACTGGGAACACTGAACCGTTTAGTGTCGGCATATTTGGACTTGGCTGAGCTACAGGCCATGCGTAAGAAGCCCATGTACATGAAGGACTGGATTGCCCGTCTTGATGATTATTTAAGGATGACGGACAGTGAGGTGCTCCAGAATGCCGGTTCTGTTTCTCATGCTTTGGCTGAGCAAAAAGCAAAAGAGGAATATCAAAAATACAAGCGCATTCACTGTGGTGATCTGACACCGGTTGAGCAGGCTTTTTTGGAATCTGTTGAGGCAACGGCGAAAAGATTGGAAGGGAAATAATAAGAAGCAGGGGGGAATAGACTTTCCATCAAGTCTGTTCCCCGCTTCTTTCTTTCACGGTTTCGATGACCGCATCCAAAAGCTCCAGCTTTTGGCTTGTGGGGCAGTTCAGCGATTTGATTCGCTGGGTTACTGCTGCTGCGTGGACATCGGACACCCGTTTTGCCAGTTCTATCTGGCCTTCTTCGGTTTTGGGGTAATACACGATCAGATTGATCGGTGCCATGCTTCGGATAACGGTCACCTCCTTGGGCGCTTGCCCGGAATGCTGGAAAACCAAGATGTCGAACCTTGTCACTTCTTATCGAATGTATGTTCGTAATTTGTTTACACATTTCTTGAAGAAGCTTGTATAATAGAGTCATCTTAGGTTCTTTGTACCCTCATTATAGAGGAAACGCAGTCAGGTTGCATTGAACGCCAATTGAGCGGAAGTTGAGCAAAAGGGAGTGAAAAGATGGAACGACTGGATTTTGCATCGGTGATGGCGGTGCTGCGGCGGAATATCCCGGATGAAAACTTTGGCAATCAGGCGGATTTTTTAGATTCCTTATTTTGGGACATGGGATTCAGTCCGCAGACGGCTACGGAATTTGACCAGGGACAGGTTTGCCGGTGGATCAATGGCCTGGCAAGGCTAAGTCCCAATATTATCAGCTTCTACCAGGACAGCTTCAATCAAAGGAAGCTGGTTAGCCGCATTAAAAATATGCTGCTGCCGATGATGCCCGATAGTGCCATGGCAGCCCAGGAACTGTATGACCTTGTGCTGCAGGCTCCCAATGTGTCCCCGCAAAAGAAGATGGAGCTGACAGACGGATATACTTTTGAGGATGAAAACGATGAAGCGATTTTCATAATGGAAATCCTCTGTCTTGCGATGCAGCTTCGCTTTGAAAAGCGGGATGTGCGGAAGAAGCAGCTTCTGACACCGGGCAATCTCTCCCCGGCTGTTGTGGACTATATTTTCGATACCGACATCCCCAGACCCTGCCGGTGGTTCCTTGGGCGGGAGCAGGAGTTGGAACAGCTTCATGCCCTGTTGGTGGATCACAGTAAGGTGTTTCTGCACGGCATTCCCGGTATCGGCAAAAGTGAGCTTGCCAAGGCTTATACAAAGCAATATGGCAAGGAATACACCAATGTCATCTATGTAAATTATCCCGGCGATCTGAAGCAGGCTGTGATCGATCTGGACTTTGCAGATGATATGCCAGACGAGAGTGACGATGCCCGATTCAAGTGGCATAACCGGTTCCTGCGCAGTCTGCGGGAAGATACCCTGCTGATCGTGGACAATTTCAATGTCACCGCATCTCAGGATCAATTCCTGGATGTGATGCTAAAGTACCGTTGCAGAATTCTATTCACCACCCGCAGCCGATATGAAAACCACATTTCGCTGGAGGTAGGTGAACTGAACCCGGATACCCTGTTGGAACTGGTGGGCAAGTTTCTTCCCGGAAGCAGAGAGGAAGCGGGACGAGATCAAAGAAATCATTGCTCTACTCCATGGACATACCTTTGCGGTGGAGCTGGCAGCGAGACTGCTGGCAAACGGTCCGCTGAAACCCAAGGCACTGCTGACCAATCTCCAAAAGGAAAAAGCCGCCCTGTATGCGGACGATAAAATCGGCACCACAAAGGACGGCAGAAACAAGAAAGCTACCTACTATGACCATATCCACAGCCTGTTTTCCTTGTATAAGCTCACAGGCAGTGAACAGGAGATTATGCGCTGCATGCCCCTCATTCCTGCTAATGGCATTTCCTCCAGACGGTTTGCGGCATGGATGGATCAGAAGAACATGAATACTATCAACGATTTGATGGAGATGGGATTCATTCACCCTAAGAACAATCGGGAGATTCTGCTGCACCCCATGATCCGGGAGGTTGCGGTGGAGGAACTGAAACCCTCTGTCTGTAGCTGCTCAGTGCTGCTGGACAGCTTGCAGGAGATCAGCCTGATGCACGGTTTGGATTTTATGAATAACAAGCAAGTGTTCTACACCGTTGAAAGCATCATCACAACAATCTGCAAGGACGATACTGCTAAGTATCTGCTGTTCCTGGAGAATGTGTTCCAGTATATGGACAAGTACCACTACGAAGCCGGTATGCAGGCGATTATCGAGGAAATGACAATGATTCTGTCCGATGATTCCGTTGGCACATCTGCTGACCGGGCCTGCCTGCTGGATGCCCGTGCGGTACTTGAAAAGAATACCAATAAGCAGATCGCATTGGTGGAGGAAGCAATTCTGGTGCTGGGTGAAGTCCATTCCGGCAATGCCCATCTTGCTGCGAATCTTCACGCAAATTTGGGTGCGCTATACCACAAAGCCGGACGCATGGATTTTGCCAAGCTGTACATGGAACAGGGTGTGCAGCTACTGGAAGAATACAATTTGACCGGCTACCATGACAGCGTGACGCAGATCTGCAATTACGCAGCATTGATTACCGATTTGGGTGAACCCCAACGGGCCTACGCTGCACTGCTGAAACTGGCGAGGACGGTGAAAGAACTCAATTCCGATCAGTGCCTGGATTATGGCTTGATTCAGCAGGTAATGGGAAGTGTTTGCGTGGTAAAGGGCGATGCAGCCCAGGCGCAGCTTCACCACCAACGAGCTATGGCGATCTTTGAAGTAGTGTTTGAAGATGAACCGGTGCTCTTGGAGGAAAAGCGCAAGGAGATCGGGCAAGCGGCACATGTCAGTAGACAGAAAAATCAAAAACTACTTGTATAACGAATGAGAGCGAGGTTCCGAAAAAGGAATCTCGCTCATTCTTTTTTGTCAATTTGCGCTCAATTGGCGTTCAATGTCAAAACCACCTCTTTTTGGTACGATTTATGGGCAGGGGGAAACTCTGTCATCGAATCTATCAAAGGAGGTCTTTTTTATGAGAACGGTGGTGAGCGCATGACGGTGAAGTTACGCAAAACCGTAACCGATGCGGCATACAAGTAATGTGTTCCAACTTGCTCTGCCCCCAGTTTGTGCTGTTCTCACAAACTGGGGGCAGTACACCTCCGGGAGCCGCTTTTATAAACTCAGTTCAAGGCATAGCGTTTGCTATGAGATCCTGATACATAGCATCTGTCAAGTCGCAGCTGTAGAACAGCTTGTAATAGTCGGTGACCTCTTCCTGCAGATCATACTGGGTGTAGTCGGGGTACAGCAGAGCGCCCAGCCATAGCATACCTAAGTATTGCTGAACTGCGGGAGGAGAGGACAGCCAGCCATACGGGCCTTCCGGTGTTTTGAAATAGTTGCCGGCAGCCACGGCAGATACGTTTTGCCACTGGGCATCCCCGGCGATCGTCTCATAGCAACTGTCAGGCGCAAAAATAATGATTTCCGGATCCCACAGCAGGATCTGTTCCAGATCCACTTCGTTGCCAAGTCCGCCGGGGAAAACATCCGCTATCACGGCAAGATTGCGGCTCATCATGTTGATGGTTTCTGCGTGGAAAGACCCCTCCGCGATCACATTGGTGCCTTTATCGCCCAGGCAGTACAGCAGCCCTTTCCGGGCATTGTCTGCATCTACTCTTTCCATCATAGCAGTGATGCTTGCATAGGTTCTTTCACACCAGAGGGCCAATTCCTCAGCCTTCTCTTCCCTGCCAAGGAGTTTGCCAAGGGTACGGTAGGCCTCTGGTGAAGTTTGTACAGTGGCATCTATATGAATAAAAGGAATCCCGGTCTGTTCGGTCAAGGCGGTCAGATCAGCACCGATGCTGTCTTTCGGCTCGCCGATATCGATGACGATGTCCGGGGCGGCGGTCAGCAGCGCTTCCAGATCCATCTCGCCTTTGCCACCGTACAACTGGCCAATCTCTGTTTTGCTGAAAATCTCCTTGGGCAAATAGAGGGCCGCATCAGCAGAGAATTCGTTGCAAACACCAACCAGCATGTCACTGGCTAACGGAAGAATATAGACCTGAGAAAGGGGGCCGGTAATGGCGATTTTGGTGATTTCCGCCGGAATAGCAACAATACGACCGGTAGAATCCGTATATTCCTGGGTCTTTACGGGATCCGGTACTGCCGCGCTGCCGCAGGCAGTGGATGTCAGCAGTATGACCAATGCCAACAAAAATGCCAGAAATCTTTTCATAGTCAGTTCCTCCTTATTTCATAACTGCCTTGGGCACGCAAATTCTTGCATTGTCCTGATACAGACTGACAACTTCCACATCCACACCGTAAAGGGCGCGGATGGTATCCTCTGTCAAAACTTGTGCGGGTGTGCCTTCTTTCAGTACCCGACCCTTTTGGATGGTCAAAATCCGGTCGGAGAACATATAACTTTGCTCCGGGTGATGGGTGGTTTGAATGACGGTATATCCCTCCTGTGCCAGAGATCTGGCCTGTTCCAGCACCAGAAGTTGGTTGCCGAAGTCCAGGTTGGCGGTTGGCTCGTCCAGCATCAGAATGGGGGCATCCTGCACCAGCGCCCGAGCGATCAGCACCAGTTGCTGCTCACCGCCGGAAAGCCGATGGAAGCACCGGTCTGTCAAATGGGATATACCGATCTTTTCCAGAGCCCAACGACATTTCTCCGTATCCTTTTTACCGGGACTGCGGAAGGTAGAAAGACCGCTGGTTCTGCCCATAAGGACAATATCAAACACACTGTAATTAAAAATTGGATGACTGGACTGAGGAATGTAGGCAATATGCCGGGCAGATTCCCGGACAGAAAAAGAACGGGCATCGATGCCATCCACCAGAACCTGCCCGGTGTAGCCGGATAAAAGTCCCAGCACACAACGAAACAGGGTGCTTTTGCCCACACCGTTAGGGCCTAAAATAGAAAGGAATTCTCCTTTGCGGGCAGAAAAACTGATATCGTGCAGTACCTGGCGGTGGCCGTAGGAGAAGTTTAAGTTCTTGACCTCAATGCTCATAATGATCCCCCTTTCCGGTGATGAGCCACAGGAAGAACGGGGCTCCGATGAAGGCGGTGAGAATACCAATGGGGATACCGGATGTGGCAGCATTTCGGGACACATTGTCCACGATCAGCAGGAAGGTACTGCCGCCCAAAAGGGATGCGGGCATTAAGTAACGGTAGTCAGAGCCTACCAGTCGGCGCATCATATGGGGGATCACCAGACCCACCCAGCCGATCATTCCGCTGACGGACACAGCGGAAGCTGTGACCAGGGTAGAGCAGATGACGATCAGCACACGGATCCGCTGGGGATTCACACCCATGGCCCGGGCTTCATCATCACCCATTGTGATCACATTCAGACGCCAGCGCAGCAAAAGCAGCGGGATCAGGCCACAGAGCATTGGAACAATCACAAAGCCGATTTCGGCCCATTTGGCACCACTTAAACTGCCCATCAGCCAGTAGGTGATCTGTGGCAGCTGATTGTTGGGGTCGGCGACCAGCTTTAGGAAAGAAGTTCCAGCCTGGAATAGCGACGAAATCATGATGCCTGCCAGCACCAATCCCAGCACCCGGTCACCTCTGGCGTGGCGGCTGACGGTAAAGACCAGCGCAACAGTCACAAGGCTTGCAGCAAAGGCACCCAAAGTGATGCCAATACTGGAAGCGCCCAGAAGAATGGCCAGTGCCGCGCCGAAGCCAGCACCGGCGGAAGCGCCCAGAATGTCGGGAGATGCCATAGGGTTCTGGAAGACACCCTGGTAGGCACCGCCGGCAGCCGCCAGGCAGGCTCCAACCAATACACTTAGAACCACCCGGGGAAGGCGGATATTCCAAACAGCTGCTTCCATCTGGCTTGTCCAAAAAGGATCGACAGGCAGCCCCAGCTTGCTTCCCAGAATTCCCAAAAGCTCTCCCAGGGGTACGGGGTAGCGTCCCAAAGTAAAGGACAGCAGGAGACAGACTATCAGCGCAAACCCCATAATCACTACGGTTCGGCGGTGTTTCTTTTCAATCGGACTCATAGGTTCTCCTTTTTCAGCAGGAAGGGTTTACCCATAGGATAGGGTGGGCCGGGAATCTCATTGAGGATCTTGTTTTTCATACCGGTCACATCGGTGACCACAAGGCCTGCGATCCGGTCAATGCCCAGGCTAAGCAGCGCAGGACACATGGGACAGCTGGGACCGGCCAGAATGGTATAGGCGTTTTGACACAGCTCCAGCAGGTGAGGGAGGGTCTTGTTCACCAGGGTGCTGGCGGTTATGATCACTACATCGCATTGGGGAAGCAGCCAGTCGCAGGCGGAGTCGGGATAATCACCGGTTCTGGGAGAACGTTCCAAAATACGGACAGAGGAAGCCTGCTGATACACGGACTCTGGCATATTCAAATGCCCCACCACACCGATATGCTTGCCCTGCAGGTCAACACCGTCGGTACAGTAGTTCTCGAAAGGTTCATAAGCACCCAGTGCTTCCAAACGCTTCGGTGTATTGTAGTAAGCGTTGACAGCGGCCATACCGAAGCCGGCTTCCCTTAGATTCCAGCTTTTGGCGGCTTTTGCCAGTTCTGCCAAGGGCATACCGATGAAATCCTTTTCATACATACGGGGGGCGGTATCCACAGGAGTGGTCATAGCCATACCGAAGCTTTTTTCGGTTTCCACCGCTGTCCAGCACTGTCCCATAAAGGTACGGGTTACGGTTTCGGCGGTGTCGATTCCATCGATGAGCAGGTCATACAAATCAAAAAAGTTATCCATTGGCATACTCCTTTACCCAGGCTTTCGCCAGGCGAAGCGCTTCTTCGTCAAATTCTTCGCAATCGTATACTAAGGTGTCCGGATCGCCGCACAGCTTTTCACGAAAACGGTTTGCTGCCAGTTCATATTCCTTTGTCAGCCCCAGCTTTTGGATCATAACGCCAGCAGGCCCTTCTCCTTTTACAACGCCAATGATTGGAATATGGCGTTCCAATAAAGTATCCAACGCAGCCGTAAAGGCAGGGCAGAGTAGCTCCAGACCGCCGATCTCATCCAGAATAAGGTATTTACCCTTTAACAATTCCGGAGCCATGGTTTCGAAAACATCCATATGGATTGCGGGAACCAAACCCCGACAATCCAGGAATTCTGCTTTCTGCTTACCATTGGGGCTTTCCAGGGAAAAGGCGATGGCTTGACCATCTTCATCCCGGAACCGCTTGGTCAGAAAGCCCCCGAATGCCGGCAATTTTTCTCCGATGGCGGTGAGGATGGCAGTGCTTTTGCCGCAGCCAATGGGGCCTGTCAAAAAGAGCTTGCGCTTCATAGGCCGTTCAGTTCTGCCCGGCACAGGATCATCTGGGCAGCGATGGAAATGGCGATTTCCGCAGGGGTCTCACCTTTGATATTCAGGCCAATGGGAGTAGTAACCAAGTCCAATTCTTCCTCCACAAGGCCGTATTCTTCCTTCAGTGTCTTGCGGACACCGGCAGCTTTCATGGCACTACCAATTACACCGCAATAAGCGGGGCGGCATTTCAGAACCTGGGCCTGTACCACCGTATCGTAGGCATGGCCACGGGTCATGACACACACATAATCGTTTCCACCGATGGTCATATAGTCGCTGATTTTCCGCAGATCCCCGCAGATCACTTCCTCCGCGCCGGGGAACAGCTCCGGCTTGGTAAACTCCGGACGATCGTCCATCACCACACAGCGGAATCCCACACGGGCAAGCACCGGCACCAGCTCCTGGGCCACGTGACCGCCGCCGAATACATAGACTCTGCCGGAGGTGTTGATCTGTTCGGCAAAAATACTACCGATTCGTTCCGGATGCCGGGACAGCTTTAGCTCTTCCGAAGCAGAAATCCCCCAAAGCCCCAAATCCTGAGAATATAGCCCCATCCGTCCCCCATCGCCGATTTCTGTCAGCAGCCAAAGGTCACTGCCTTTTTGAAATTGAACTTCTGCTTCCTCACAAAGCATGACGGTATGGATATCCTCTGCGGGAAGGTAGTGGAAGTATACATTACAGGCACCGCCGCAGATCATGCCTAAGTTTTGAACATCGTCTTTGGTCAGTGTGAAATCATGGCCGAAAGAGGTTCTCTCCTCCAGTACCTTGGCAGCGATCTGCTCGGAGCGGTATTCCACTGCACCACCGCCGATGGTACCGCAGATACGGCCTTCCTTGCCGATCAGCATACGTGCACCGGCACCTCTGGGGGTAGCGCCGGAGGAGGCGATAACGGTAACCAATACCAGAGACTGGCCGTGCTCCAATTTATCTTTGATGGTTTTCAGCATATTCCGCATTTATTTTTCCTCCTGTAAAGCAAATGTCCCGTTTTCATAATAAAGTGTGATGATCTGCACATAATCCGGCTTATACCAGGCTCCGCTGATTTTCTGCAGAAACTGGGCGATGATACCTCCGTGGGAAACCACTGCAAAGTCGCCGCTGGAAATTTCCGCAGCTGTTTGCATGGCCGCTGTAAACCTGACAAATCCTGTTTCATAGTCTTCTGCACCGGGCAGGGGGAGCGTCAAATCATTGGACCGGGCAGCATACAAGTCAGGATATTTCAGACGAATCTCATCAAAGGTTAGCCCGTCCCATTCTCCTGCATACATTTCCCGCAGACCGCCCAGAATGGTAATGGGCATTCCAATGGCCTGTGCTGTCTGTACTGCCCGGGAAAGGGGGCTGGAAAAGACCGCTGTGACAGGGGGAAGGTGGGCTGCCATTTTTGCTGACTGGGAAAACCCCTGCTCTCCTAAAGGAATATCGGTCATGCCAATGCACATGCTTTTGCCTCCGGGAAAGTCTGGCAGCGCATGGCGGATGAGATAGACTTTTTTCATTCGAAGATCCCTCCGAAATAGTCTTCATACAGTTCATTTGCCTGCTTTTTCAGCTGCTTTTCGTATTCCAGATACCGCTCCAGCAGCAGTTTGCCCTTAGGGGTCAAATGGCTCTGGCTGCCGCCGGCGCCGCCCTGGGTTCGTTCGATGAGGGTATAGCTCAGCTGGCTTTCCAGGGTGCGGATGGTATTCCAGCAGCTGGAGTAACTCAGCTGCATCCGCTGTCCCGCTGCCCGGACGGACTCGGTCTCATCGATCAGCGTCAGCAACATGGCGATCTTACTGTCGAAGAAAGGCTTTTCCTTCGTTAAGGAAACGCTGACCACCGGCCGTACCAACTGGGAATTGTGATAGTCTACCAGTGCGGAGAAATCCTCCGGGGTGTCTGCATCGTGTACCGTGCCGGGGTCATCCACGTCGATTCGCAACAGGGGCGTTGTGCAGCGGTCCATGGCACCCTTCAGCCCCATTTCTCCGCAATCATCCAGAATTTCCGGAATCAGTTCGTTGGCGATGAGGATGGGATGTCCCTGTTTTCCCTTACACATGGGGCAAGCCAGCGCTGCACCGGAGTCCAGCAAAATATTCACCGTCTGGGCAGTAAAGAGGGGCACGTCCACAGGCGTGAAGAGGATCTTGTCGCATTTATCCTGCAGATACCGCAGACCAATTTTCACCGAGTCAAACATCTGGGTAGTTTCGTACTGCTCGTTTCTCAGGAAAATAATACCGTTTCCGCTTAAGTGCCGCTCCAAAACGGTGGCATTGTAGCCCGTGACCATGACGATCTTCGTGGCACCTGCCTGCTGCAGGGTGGCAATGACCCGCTGCGCCACGGAAATGGAACCGATACTGAGCATGGGCTTGAATTCCCCCATACGGGAAGACATACCCGCTGCAACGATCAATGCACCGATCTGCATAGAAATCCCTCCACAAATTGTTTTAGAATGCAAATTGTAATTAATTATAACTTCCTTTTGCTCTTATCATATCGATATTTTTTTACTCTGTAAACTAAAAAATAGCAACAACTTGTAAATTTGTGGAACTTTGATATAATGAAGTGGAGATTTTTGGAGGAGGTCACAGTATGGGCATCTATGTATGGGGCACCGGCTGCGGCGCGTCAGAGCTTTTGGAGCAGGGGCTGGCGCTGGATCGCATTTGCGCATTTGTGGACAGTTTCCCTTGCGGGGATACCTTTTTAGGCAGACCGGTGATCCTGCCCAGCCAATTGCATCTGGAAGAAACAGATCTTCTGATCATCACCACCCGCCATGCGGATGCGGTTGCCCGCACTTGTAACGAATTGGGAATTCCCGGTGAAAACTGCCTGTATCTAAAAAATTACTGCGAGCTTCGGGATCGCAACCGAAACTGCAGGGCAGGGGAGATCCTGGGAGAAGACCTGTTGAGAAAACTGCTGCCAAAGCAGCATATCGTGCCGACCCCGGCACAATTGGCAGACGCGGTTCTGCCGGAGCGGGAACTGCAGAATGACTATGTACGCCTGGCCACTCTGGAGCTGATTTGCCGCAGATTGGAAAACGTCCCCGGTGCCGCAGCGGAACTGGGTGTCTACCGCGGATTCTTTGCCCGGTGTATCAATCAGTTATTACCGGAGCGGGAACTGTACCTTTTTGACAGTTTTGAAGGCTTTCGGGAAAATGCAGGCGCTTCCGAATCCTTCCAGGCAGCCCATGCCAATACGGGCATAGAGAAGGTACTGGCCATCATGCCCAATCCTGAAAATATCATTGTAAAGCCCGGCTTCTTCCCGGAATCCTTAAATGGGTTGGATGAGCAGTTTTGTCTGGTGAGTCTGGATGTGGATTTTGAAGAGACCACATTGGCTGGTTTGCAGTATTTCTGGCCAAGACTTGCAAAAGGAGGCTATTTGCTTCTCCACGATTGGGGCAGCCCGAAACTGCCCGGTGTGGCAAAAGCGCTTGCCCGGTATGAGGCAGAACTGGGACAGACCCTCCCTGCTGTTCCCCTGTGTGATACAGGAGGAACCTTGGTGCTCTGTAAATAGTATGTTAAAAATTGGTAATAACATATTAAAATATTAAATTTAATTATAGGGGATTGTGCATAGTGCATAATCCCCTTATATTTATTTCTGCAACTTACAATTGTTTGTAGGTTGCTTTTGGTCTGTTTGTACTGATAAAATATATACGTGGCAAAGCATGCCAAAGTGCGATAAAGGCAGAAGGTGACATACATGGAAGAAAAGGTTTTTGAAATTTCTGCAAAAGAGGTAACCGTTGAAGTAGTGGATGAGGCAACCGGGAAAGTATACCGCCGTACCCTCCCCATTGACTATTACGAGACCGCTAACGGTCTGGTGCTTCGGGGAGAGAACCTGGACGGCAGTATTTCCCAGCTGGTTTTTTATTCTGCCAGAGGCATGCAGCGTATGCAGGACTTAACTGGGGGTGGCCCCGATGAAGATCCCTGCGGTACCCACGCGTAAATCCCCAAAATTAGAAAAATTTGAGGAGGAAACAATATGATTAGAAAGACATTTGTTATCAACGGCGTTCAGCGCACCATGATGGTCAATGAGAACGAAGCTCTGGCCACCTTCCTGCGTGAGCGCCTGCTGCTGACCGGTTGTAAGATCGGCTGTGGCGAAGGCCATTGCGGCGCTTGTAACGTCATCGTGGACGGCAAGGTCGCCCGTTCCTGCCTGATGAAGCTCAGCAAGATCAAGGACGGCGCTGAGATCACCACCATCGAAGGCATCGGTACCATCTCCGATATGCATCCCCTGCAGGTCGCCTGGATGGCTCACGGCTGTGCGCAGTGTGGCTTCTGCTCCCCCGGCTTCATTATGACCGCAAAGGTATTGCTGGACAACAACAATGCTCCCACCCGTGAAGAAGTCCGTGACTGGTTCCAGAAGAACCGTAACCTGTGCCGCTGCACCGGTTACAAGCCTCTGGTGGACGCTGTTATGGACGCTGCCCGCGTTTACCGCGGAGAGATCACCAAGGAAGACCTGGTCTTCAAGCCCACCGGCGACTCCATCATCGGCACCAAGTACGTCCGTCCTTCCGCAGCCCAGAAGGTTATGGGTACCTGGGACTTCGGCGCTGACGACGCTCTGAAGATGCCCGAAGGCACCCTGCGCCTGGCTCTGGTACAGGCTAACGTTTCCCACGCTCTGCTGAAGGGTGTTGACACCGCAGAAGCTGAGAAGATGCCCGGCGTTTACAAGATCATCACCGCTAAGGACATCGTGGCTGCAGGCGGCAAGAACCGTATCAACGGCCTGGTCATGCTGCCTCTGAACAACAAGTGTGACGGTTGGGACCGTCCCGTTTTGTGTGACGAGAAGATCTTCCAGTTCGGCGATGCCATTGCCATCGTTGCTGCTGACACCGAGGCCCATGCCCGTGCCGCTGCTGATGCTGTCAAGGTCGATATCGAGCTGCTGCCCGCTTACATGAACGCCATGGACGCCATTGCCGAAGACGCAATCGAGATCCATCCCGGTGTTCCCAACGCTTACTATGAGACCAACTGTATCAAGGGCCCCGATATCGACTTCGATGCCGCTCCCAATGTGGTTGAGATCGAGTCCTACTGCTCCCGCCAGCCCCACCTGCACTTAGAGCCCGACTGCGGCTACGCATACATCGACGAAGACGGCATGGTCACTGTCCACTCCAAGTCCATCGGTATCCACCTGCATATGCCCATGATCGCTGACGGCATCGGCGTTCCCATGGACAAGCTGAGAATCGTTCAGAACCACGCCGGCGGCACCTTCGGCTACAAGTTCTCCCCCACCAACGAAGCCATCCTGGGCGCAGCTGCCAAGATTATCGGCAAGCCCGTGTCCCTGGTCTTCAACCAGTTCCAGAACATCACCTACACCGGCAAGCGTTCCCCCGGCTTCATGAACATCAAGCTGGCTGCCGACGAAAACGGCAAGCTGCTGGGTCTGTGGGGCAACAACTACATCGACCACGGTCCTTACTCCGAGTTCGGCGATCTGCTGACTCACCGTCTGAGCCAGTTCGTTGGCGCAGGCTACGACATCCCCACCATCCGCAACAAGTCCCAGACCGTCTTCACCAACCACGCCTGGGGCTCTGCATTCCGTGCTTACGGTTCTCCCCAGTCCTTCATGGGCTCTGAAATCGCCATCGACGTTCTGGCCGCCAAGATGGGCATGGATCCCTTCGATATCCGCGAGCTGAACTGCTACAAGGAATCTGAAAAGTCCACCATCCCCACCGGCTACGCGCCCGATGTCTACTGTCTGGAAGAAATGTACAAGATGGCTCGTCCTCTGTACGAGGCAGGTAAGGCTCGCGTTGCTGAGAAGAACGCTGCCTCCGATGGCCGCTACAAGTACGGTATCGGTGTTGCTTCCGGTGTTTACGGCTGCGGTCTGGACGGCGTTGACGCATCCCAGGCTTACGCTGAGCTGAATCCCGACGGCACCGTCACTATGTACGCTTCTTGGGAAGATCACGGCCAGGGCGCTGATATGGGCGTTCTGATGTCCGCTCACGAGACTCTGCGCCAGGCAGGCATCAAGCCCGAGCAGATCAAGCTCGTTATGAACGACACCAAGTACACTCCCAACTCCGGCCCCGCAGGCGGTTCCCGCAGCCAGGTTATGTCCGGTAACGCTTGCCGTCTGGCAGCAGAAAACCTGGTTGCTGCAATGAAAAAGGAAGACGGCACCTACCGTACCTACGACGAAATGAAGGCTGAAGGCATTGAGACCAAGGTTCTGGGCAACTGGGTCTGCGACTACTGCGCAACTCACCCCGTTGATCAGGCTACCTCTCAGGGCGAGCCCTTCGCAACCTATATGTACACCCTGTTCCTGCCCGAGGTCTGCGTCGATACCCAGACCGGTAAGGTTACCGTTGAGAAGTTCACCTGCGTTGCTGACGTGGGTACCATCATGAACAAGCTGCTGGTTGACGGCAACTTCTACGGCGGCCTGGCACAGGGCATCGGCTTGGCTCTGACCGAGGACTTCGATGACCTGACCAAGCACACCAGCCTGAAGGGCTGCGGTATTCCTTATCCCAAGGACATTCCCGATGACATCGAACTGCACTACCTGGAGACTCCTCGTCCCAACGGCCCCTACGGTGCTGCTGGCTGCGGCGAAGCTCCTCTGGATGCACCTCACCCCGCAATCCTGAATGCGATCTACAACGCTACCGGCGCTCGTATCACCCGCATTCCCGCACTGCCCGAGGTGGTCCTGGCAGCTCTGAAGGAACTGTAAGATACAATTTCACAAATAGCCCGAGTTATGTTATAATGGAGGGGCGGTATAGCCGCCCCTCTATTTTCAAATATGTTGCGGAAAGCGGGAATCCAGCATTTGCGTTTTCCGGGATATATTTCCACTGCGCCCAAAGGAGGAATCCTTATGATCATTGAAGAACGGCTCTCCACCCATGTATACCGCCAGAAACAGCTTTTCGGCAAAGAGGAACTGGAAGCGCGGGAGTCTGCCTGCGTACATGAGCAGTCTGCTTACTGCAATGCCGCCTGCCCTCTGAAACTGGATACCAAAGCTATGATGGCCGCGGTGGCAGCGGGAGATTTTACCAAAGCCTTGGCACTGTATGATAAGATCACCCCGTTCCCCCACATTCTCTCCGCCGGCTGTGAGGCGCCCTGTGAGGGCAAGTGCAAGCTCTGCGCCTTAGGTGAGGGTATTGCCATCCGGCAGTTGGAGGCAGCCGCAGTTCAGTACGGCGAGATGCCCCGGAAGAAAGGCTTCCTGCGGAAGAAGACGAAAAAGTGCGCCGTATTTGGGACCGACCTGTTCAGCCTGTTCCTGGCAGGAGAACTGGCAAAGAAGATGTACCCGGTGACGGTGTACACGGAGCATGAAGACGATGCTTCTTTGATTGCTGCCGTAATTCCTATGCTGCCTGCACCTATACAGGAAGCATCGGTGGCTGCCCTCAAGAAGATGGACATTCAATTCGTCTGGAATGCGGATGTGACTGCAGCCTATGCAGAACCCTATGATTTGAAATGTGCGTCTTATGAAGTGGCGAACATGCTCCATCCCGACCTTGCCGTTGACGAAGCAGTGATGGTGGCAAGAGAGTATAAGCTCATCACCGGTAAGACTGAGGGTATCCTGGGCGCCGCGTTCGGTGCTAAGAAAGCAGCGCTCTCTGCCGACCGTATGGCCCAGAACCTGGATCCCAGCAATACCAGAGGTGAAGAGGGCAGCGTCCAGACCCGGCTGTATACCAATCTGGAAGGCATCGAACCTACAAGCCGAATCGAGTGTAACAGCAGGGAAGGTGCTATCGCCGAGGCAGGCCGCTGCATCCAGTGCCACTGCGATGAATGCATTAAAGGCTGTGCCTATTTGCAGCATTATAAGAAATTCCCCCGCATTCTCACCCGTGAGATCTACAATAATGTGTCTATCATTATGGGCGACCATATGATGAACGGCCCTATCAATGCCTGCAGCCTGTGCGGCCAGTGCAGTGTCCTGTGCCCCAACGGCTATGACATGGCGGAAGTCTGTCATATGGCCCGGCAGAATATGGTCCACACAGGAAAAATGTCGCTGGCTGTTCATGAATTTGCCTTGATGGACATGGCCTTTTCTAATGAAGAGGCCTTCCTCTGCCGGAAGCAACCGGAATATGATACCTGCAAATATGTGTTCTTCCCCGGCTGCCAGGCCACGGCGATTGCGCCGGCTACCGTCAGAGCGGCATACCTGGATCTGTGTGACCGCCTGGAGGGCGGTGTGGCGCTGATGCTGGGTTGCTGCGGTGCCATCTGCGATTGGGCCGGCCGGTATGAAATGCAGGAAGACACCATCCGTTTCCTGGATGAAAAAATGGCAGAACTGGATAATCCTACGGTGATCGCCGGCTGCCCCACCTGCAGAAAAGAACTCTCCCGCTATGAAAATGTGGGAATCTGGGAGATCCTTGAGAAGATTGGCCTTCCCGAAAAAGCCCAGCGGGCGGACAAACCCATTGCCATTCACGATGCCTGCGGCGCAAGGGGTGACCACGATACCCAGCAGAGTATCCGCCGGATCGCGGAGAGCTTGGGCTGTAAAGTGGAAGACACCGAATACAGCGGTGATAAATCCCCCTGCTGCGGCTATGGCGGCCTGACCCAGTACACCAACCGGGAAGTGGCAAAGAAGATGACAGACAAGTGCTTGGAGCGCTCTGACCTGCCCTATCTTTCTTACTGTATGGCCTGCCGCGACCGGTTTGCCAGAGAGGGCAGAGAGTCTATGCACCTGCTGGAACTGGTGTACGGCACCTCTGCCGACCACTGCCCCGATATCAGCGCCAAGCGGTATAACCGCCTTGGCCTCAAGCAGCAGCTGCTGAAAGAACTTTGGAAGGAGGAGGTAAATGCCGTGGAGCTTGGCTTTACCATCGAATATACCCCGGAAGCCACCGAGATGATGGACGACCGGATGATCCTCCAGTCCGATGTGGTGCGGGTGCTTCAGTCCCTGCGGGAAACCGGCGAAGCCATTCTGGACGGTGAGACCCACCTGTGCATCACCCGGGCAAGACTTGGCAATGTGACCTTCTGGGTCAAGTACACCGAAACGGAAACCGGCTACCTGGTTCACAGAGCCTACAGCCACCGGATGAAAGTTTTCAACAGAGAGTAAGGAGCGCACTATGGCAACAGAAAAAACTTACTATGTGATCGACCCGGAGGGAAAGCTCACCTGTATGAAGTGCAAGGTGCCCCTGCAGAAGGGCAAGGCAAAGTTTATGTATCTGGATAACGGTTTTCCCGTGGAACTGCCGGTATGCCCCCAATGCGGCTTCGTGTATGTTCCCGAGGAATTGGCTCTTGGCAAGGTGCTTTCCGTGGAGAAAGCCCTGGAGGATAAGTGATGCTCCGGCACCCCGGCGGCGAAAAGCACAGCCGCTATCTGATTGAACTGGCCTTTCTGGAAGCCCCCTGCAAATGGCTGGATATGGGTGCAGGTGACGGAGAAACCGTCCGCTTGCTGCGCAGCTTAGGCTACAGCGCTGAGGGCATTGATCTTGCGCCCAGAGGCAAAGATGTGACCCGGGGCAATTTCCTGGAAGCCCCCTGGCAGGATGGCTTCTTTGACGGTATCCTCAGCCAGTGCAGCTTTTATGTCAGCGGCAATGTGGCAGGTAGTTTGCAGGAGGCCTCCCGATTGCTGCGTAAAGGCGGTAAACTGGTGTTTTCCGATGTGACGGAGAATGTGGTGCAGCTGTTGAGCGATTGCCGCAAGGCGGGCTTTGCGGTGCGGCACATGGAAGACATGACCGAGGAATGGAAAACGTACTACCTGGAAGCCCTGTGGACGCAGGACAATGTATGTGTCCCCACCGGCAAGAAAGTCAGTTATGTACTCTTTATCTGTGAAAGGATGTGAACCATGGACCTGGAAGAGAGAATTATGGAACTCAGTCGCTACGGTTATGCCTGCGGTCAGATCCTGGGTATTTTGCTGCTGGATACCATCGGTGAGGAAAATCCCGCACTGATCCGCTGTATGCAGGGCTTAAACGGCGGCATCGGCGGCAGCGGTGATATCTGCGGCTGTATGGCGGCAGGTTGCTGTCTGCTGTCCTGGTTTACCGGAAAACCCGGCGATACCGATTATGACAGCCCCCACCACAAGGGTGCCATGGGTGAATTTACAAAGTGGTTTATCGATGAGATGGAATTTCAGTACACTGCCACCGACTGTCGGGATATTGTGGGCAATAACCCTGCCAAAAAAGTCCAGTATTGCCCCGGCATTATCGCGTCTACTTACGAGAAATGTATGGAGATCCTGGAAGCAAGAGGGTTAATATAATGCTGATCGGTAAGACAATGTCGGTCTGCCCTGTGTGCCTGGCAAAAATTCCGGCGCAGAAAGCGGTAGGGGAAGACGGCAATCTCTATATGGAAAAACGCTGCTGGGAACACGGCAGTTTCCGCACCCTCATCTGGGAGGGTGATTTGGAAAGTTATGTAAACTGGGCGGCGAATGATGTGGACGGTACGGTGATCCCCGTTCGGGCGCAACCGGTGGAAAAAGGTTGCCCCTATGACTGCGGCCTGTGCCAAAATCATGAGCGGGACGGCTGCTGCGTGCTGCTGGAACTGACCAATCGCTGCAACTTGAGATGTCCCGTCTGCTTTGCTTCCGCAGGAGAACAACAGCCAAAAGACCTTTCCCTGGAGGAAATCAGCAAGCAGTATGATTTACTGATGGAGCGGGGTGGCCCCTTTAATATCCAGCTTTCCGGCGGAGAGCCAACGATGCGCGATGACCTGGATGCCCTCATTGCCTTGGGTAAAGAAAAAGGTTTTTCGTTTTTCCAGCTGAATACCAACGGTATCCGTCTTGCCAATGAGGCTGGCTATGCCAAGCATTTGGTAAATGCCGGTGTCAGTGTGGCATTTCTGCAGTTTGACGGTTTGGATGACAACATTTACCGGACACTCCGTGGTGCGGATTTACTGGAAATCAAATTGAAAGCCATCGACAACTGTAAGGAAGCAGGTCTTCCTGTGGTACTGGTGCCTACGGTTGCTCCCGGGGTTAATGATCACACCTTGGGTGATATTCTGCGGTTTGCGCTTAGCCGCGCACCCCATGTTCGCGGTGTCCATATCCAGCCCATCTCCTATTTTGGGCGCTGCGGTCTGGAAGCACCGGAAGTACGGCTTACGATCCCCGCGGTACTGCGCAGAATCGAAGCGCAGACTGAGGGACTGATGAAAATCACGGACTTTGGCGGCGGCGGTGCGGAAAGTCCTTACTGCTCCTTCCACGCCAGCTTTATGCGAAAGAAAGATGGCACGATAAAAGCGCTGCCCCGCAGAAAAAGCCAATGCTGCTGTGTAAAATCCAGCGAGGCCAGGGATTTCGTATCCCAACAGTGGAGTGGCAAAGCCAGTTGCTGCGATGGGGATGAAGCAACATCCTCTTTGGACGTATTCCTGCAGCAGACTGTGGAAAATACCTTTACCGTATCCGGTATGGTGTTCCAGGATGCCTATAATTTAGACTTGGACCGGTTGCGTCGCTGTTATATCTGTGAAGTAGACACGGAGAAGGGCATGGTGCCTTTCTGTGCTTATAACTTGACGGATATCCACGGACGTTCACTTTATCGAAAATGAAAAAAACAAATTTAGAAAACTGGATCTGTGAAACCGAAGCCCTCCCGGAACTTACCCGGGAGGGCTTAGAGACTTTGCAGCTGAAGCGATTGAACCAAATGCTAAGTCGCTTGGCGCAGCAGAGTAGATTTTATACAAACCTACCGACAAAACTAAACAGCCTGCAAGAACTGCAAACATTACCTTTTACCACACCCCAAATGCTGGCGGAGCAATCGGGGAAATTTCTGCTTACCTCCCAATCAGAGGTGAGCCGTGTGATCTCCGGTGCTACTTCCGGTACCACGGGCCCTGCCAAACGGGTTTTTTACACAGATACAGACACAGAACACACGGTGGGGTTCTTTGCTGCCGGTATTTCGGAAATGCTTTCTAAAGGGGAGAAGTGCTTGATTGCCTTTCCTTTTACCGGACCCTTTGGATTGGGTGACTTGATTGCTAAAGCGGTAGAAAGGTTAGGCGGTATTCCCATCAAGGCCGGATTTGGCCAAACTTGGGAAGAACTGATTTCGCTGGTAGAAGATACGCATCCGGAAACCTATATCGGTTTTCCGGTGACTTTATTGGGCCTTGCGCGAATGTACAGAGAAGAACTCCCCATCCAAAGAGCGCTGGTTTCCGGTGATGCCTGCCCCAAAGGGGTTATGAGCGAGCTGGAGAAGATGCTTGGGAGTAAGCTCTATCCCCATTACGGTAGTCGGGAATGCGGTTTGGGCGGCGCGGTGACTTGTTCTGCTCACAAGGGTATGCACCTGCGGGAGAACCATATTATTGCCGAGATCATCGATGAAAACGGCAATGTGCAGCCCGATGGAGAATACGGCGAACTGGTAATTACCACCATCGGCGCCGATGCCATGCCGCTGATTCGCTATAAAACCGGCGACTACACCCGGATTCTTCCACCCTGCCCCTGCGGTAGTGTTACCAAGCGTCTGGACACCGTTTCCCGCCGTGATGGTGAAATCTCCATAGAGGACCTGGACAGCGCGTGCTTCCGGATCGAAGGGCTGGTGGACTACAGTGCTTCTCTGGACGGAAGTTTGACCATCGAAGCCCGGACGGTGTGCCCAGGTCTGGAAGCACGAATCCACGATGCAGTAACATCGCTATACGCTGATTTGGAGGTAGTTGTACACGCGTCTTTGTGCCGGCATTCTGACCGCCCCATGTATATGGGAAAACGGCACATCCTGCGGCTGTGATGCTATGTGCAAATTGGTTCGTTTTCGTGCCGTTTCGCACGGAAGTGTTTCAGGTTGCTTGAAGCATCCGCTTTTTGAAATATAATATAGTTATCTAAATAAGGAAGTGAATGCTGGCAGTGGCCTTCCCTGCGGATAACATCGATTGGGGAGGGATTCATTGGAATCCCTCCTTTTTACATACAGGAGGTGACCATAGTGAAGCTCGGCGCTGTTTTGATTGCAGCGGGCAAAAACGCCAATCCCTTGCTGCCCTCAGGCGAGATTACCGTTGCCCAAAGAATGATTGCAACCCTTCAGAAAACCGGTGTGATACGGATCACAGTGGTTACGGGACCGTCCGACAAGAAAATGGAAAAGCAGCTTGCCCAGTATGGCGTATTCTTTCTACAGAATCCACAGCCGGAAAACCAGGGTGCATCCATTTCCTTAGGCATTCATTCCCTGGCAGATAAATGCGATTGGATTTTTTTGATGGATGCAGACTATCCCCTTGTGGATCCGGATGCTCTGGTGGATATGTTAGCATCTGCGGAAAATATGGTACTACCTTGCTTTGGCGGACAGAACGGACAGCCGCTGCTCATAAAGAGCAGTTGCGCCCACCGGGTTTGTACTGCGTCCGATATGGCAGCGATGGCTGCGTTGCCTGGTTTTGTTTCCCTGCCTGTGGAAGATATAGGGGTGATTCTGCCTGCTACTGAGGCAGAGAAGAACTTCATTGCAGACCATGAGCGAAAACTGACCCGTTTGGTTTCGGAGTTCACCATCAGCCGGGGAAAAAAGCTGTTGGATACAAAACTGATAACACTGCTGCGTCAGATCCGGGAGACCCAATCCGTTCGGGATGCCTGCAGCCGTATGCAGATCTCCTATTCCACTGCCTGGAATATGCTCAATTTTGTGGAAGAGGCGTTAGGTTATCCGCTGCTGCTGCGAAACAAAGGCGGTCCTTCCGGGGCCGGAAGTGTCTTGACATCCAGGGGACAGACCCTTTTGGATGCATACGAGCGGTTTGAAAATGCCGCGAAAGAGAATGTAGAAAAACTGTATGAAGCGTATCTTGGCGATGTGATATAAGCATAACAAGACCACCTGACTGAGCGTTAGCGCAGCCAGGTGGCCTTTCTTTTTTGGAAACTGATAGTGTGGCCTGTCAGTTTCCAGTGTTGCCTGCTTCTTCAAACACACTTGCCACATCCCACATCGATATCTTCCTGTTTACACATTAGTTTCGCTGTGATATAATAGTACAAATAACATCACATATCAAGAGGGAGGAAAAAGATATGCGAAGAAATGAAGAACAGATTGCCATATACTCCCGTAAATCCAAGTTCACTGGCAAGGGTGAAAGTATTGGCAATCAGGTGGAACTCTGTAAAGAGTATGTCCGCAATATGTTCGGCGAGGAATATGTGGATCGCTGTGTTGTGTTTGAGGACGAGGGATTCTCCGGCGGTAATCTGCAAAGACCGGACTTCAAACGGATGATGGAGGAAGTGCGTAAGCGCAAATTCAAGGCAATTGTAGTCTATCGCTTGGACAGAATCAGCCGTAATATCAGTGACTTTACGGGACTGATCGATGAACTGACCAAGCTGGATGTATCTTTCGTATCCATTAAGGAGCAGTTCGACACCAGCACCCCTATGGGCAGAGCCATGATGTTTATTATCTCCGTGTTCTCCCAGCTAGAGCGTGAAACCATTGCTGAGCGTATCCGGGATAATATGCACGAATTGGCAAAGACCGGTCGCTGGCTGGGCGGCAATACGCCCACCGGCTTCAAATCCGGTTCCGTCAGTAAGATCACCATTGACGGAAAAGAACGGAAATCTTATAAGCTGATCCCGATTCCTGAGGAAATCGAGATTCCTAAAATGATTTTTGACCTCTATATAGAAACGGATTCTTTGACCGCTGTGGAAGCAGAGCTGCTGCGGCAGCGAATCAAAACCAAGCAGGGAAAGGACTTTACCCGCTTTGCAATCAAGGCGATCTTGCAGAATCCTGTCTATATGGTTGCAGACGAAGATGCCTACAACTACTTCATAGAAAAGGAAGCGGAGATTTTCTTCCCCAAGGAAGCATTTGACGGAAGCTGCGGTATCATGGCCTACAACCGCACGAACCAGGAAAAGGGAAGAACTACACAGCTTCTTCCGGTCAGCGAGTGGATTATTGCTATTGGTAAGCATCCCGGTTTCATTCCCTCTAAGCAGTGGATCAAGGTGCAGGAATCCCTGGACAGAAATAAATCCAAGGCATACCGCAAGCCCCGGAATAATGAAGCCCTGTTGACCGGTTTGGTGTATTGCTCCTGCGGCGAAAGGATGTACCCCAAACTGTCCCAGCGCAAAACTGCTTCTGGTGAAGTCATTTACACCTATGTATGCAAAATGAAAGAGCGGAGCAAGCGGGAACGCTGCAACCGCCGTAATGCCAATGGTAATATCCTAGATGCAGCAATCATTGAGCAACTCAAATCTCTGACAGACCATGACAGCAGTTTCATTTCTCAGCTTGCAAAGAGCCGTGAGTTCTACACCGGCAAGCGGGAACAGTATGAGCGGCAGCTGGAGGAACTTCGGGTAGAACATGAGATGAACGAAAAAACCATCAATGGCCTTGTTGATTCTTTGGGCATGGTTGGTGACTCTATTGCCAAGCCTCGTGTTTTGAAGCGCATTGAAGAACTGTCCGATATAAACCGGGATGTGGAGAACCGCATCCATGAGCTGGAAGGTTTGGTCAATGTCAATTCACTTACCGATGCTGAGTTTGATCTGCTGCGGCAGATGCTGTCCATGTTCCGTACCAGCATTGATGATATGTCCATCGAGGAAAAAAGAGCAGCAATCAGAACCGTTGTCCGCAAGGTGATTTGGGACGGTGTGAATGCACATGTGGTTCTGTTTGGTGCGGATGAAAGTGATATTGAATTCCCCGATATGGATGACAGGTTAGCTCACATGGACGACGAAAGTGGCGAAGAAGAACCCCTGGAAGCCTTCGCAGATGTCGATTATGGCGATTTTGAGGAGGATAATAGCGGCCTGGGAAAAAATGAACCCTCTAACGCTTCTAAAAGTCGTTGGGGAGATGGTAGCAAATGAGATCCTGATGTATTTTCGGGGGCAGAAGAAGAGTGCGCAGGATGTTTCGCTTTCGGATTATATTGAGACCGGGACGGATGGGGCGGCGCTTTCTTTGATGGACGTGGTCAGCGAGGACGGCGATTTGCTGGAACAGGTGTCCTCCCGGGAGAGCGCGGAACAGCTGCATCGGGCGATTCGGTCTTGCTTGACGGAGCAGGAGCGGGAGGTGGTCGTACTGCGGTATGGGCTGAACGGGCAGCCGCCGAAGCGGCAGCGGGAGGTGGCGATCATTACCGGGATCAGCCGGAGTTATGTGTCCAGGATTGAGAAGCGGGCACTGCAGAAGCTGCGGAAAGCATTGGAAGCGTGAGGGGTGCTCTGGTTGAATTGCCATGCGTTGATGGTGCGCGGCTCTTCTCCGGACGAAGGGGTTAGGGAAGCTCTGAATCAATCATCCGCTGACGGTTCTTGCCAGTTTAGGGTCTATCTGAAAATCGGAAATATGACCAACAGCGAGGGATTTTTCGCCTGATGAAGCCATTTTTTCGCAGGAATACTTTGTGTATTGCAAGGAAAAATGGCGCACAGCAGGCGGAAAAGACCCGCTGCTTGGGCATGTTGACGGTTTTCGGATAGGCCCTAAGAAATAGTATTATATTCCGGTCTGTCAACCAGGCGGATGGTCGTGTTCTGCTTTATCGTCGCTCAATAAGTATTACTTCATGCTACTATAGCATATTCCGTCATCCCTGTCAAGCGTCCCGCGCCGTCCATTTTCAGCTTCAATATGCCCGAAAGTTCCGTAAAACCGCAACTTTTCCCCGTATGCTTGACTTTATCGCCGTTTTGTTGTATAATTTCTTGAAATTCCATTGGAATGGAGCAATTTTATGAAGAAGTTTATCCGCGTTCTGGTGCCGCTCCTGCTGGCGGTGCTGATCATTGCCAGCATCGGCTGGTATCTGTTTACCTATGACCGAGGGTTCACCCGGGATTTTCTGCTGACCCAGGCTCGATACAATGACCTTCACGGCAATTCCCGCCTGTCCTCCTGGTTCTACGACCTTGCCTACAACTTCTCCAATCACGACGAGAATGTGGCCATCGAGCTGGCGAACCTGTATAAGGCCGACGGCAACTACACCAAGGCCGAGTACACCCTGACCAACGCCATCAATTCCGACCCCAGCGCCGAGCTGTTCACCGCTCTGTGCAAGACCTATGTGGAGCAGGACAAGCTGCTGGACGCCGTCTCTCTGCTGGACAAGATCACGAACCCCGAAATCAAGGCCGAGATCGAGGCGCAGCGGCCTGACGCTCCCATCAGCAACTACGCGCCGGGCTACTACAGCCAGTATATCGACGTCACCCTGTACGCCGCCGGAAAGCTCTACTACACCACCGACGGCGAATACCCCTCCGTGCAGAACCCCGTTTACGAAAGCCCCATTACCCTCCCCGCCGGTGAGACGACCGTTTATGCCATCGCCGTGGACGATAACGGCCTTGTCAGTCCCCTGACGGTTCTGGGCTACACCGTGACCGGCGTCATCGAAGAGGTCAAGTTTGCCGACCCGGCCATGGAAGCGGCTCTGCGGCAGGTGACCGGCACCAGAGACGGCGACAGCGTCTACACCAGCCAGCTGTGGCAGATCACGGAGTTCACCGTTCCCGAGGACACGAAGGTCTACACCGACCTGACGTTCATGCCCTATCTCGAAACGCTGGTCATCAACAATCAGAACATCGATTCTCTGGAGAGCCTGTCCTCTCTGACCAAGCTCACGTCCCTTGACCTCAGCGGCAGCCGGTTCAGCCCGGACGAGCTGTCCGTCATTGCGGGGCTCCCCTCTCTGACCGAGCTGACCATGGTGGAATGCGGCCTGAGTACCATTGAAAAGCTGTCCGGCGCCAAGAGCCTTACCTATCTGAATCTGGGGGAAAACACCATCCGGAATCTGGACGTGCTGTCCTCCATGACCACCCTGACCGAGTTGAACCTCCAGCACAACGCCGTGACCAGTCTCGACGCGCTGGCAGGTCTGTCCAACCTGCAAACCCTGGACGTTTCCTACAACGCCCTGGCCACTCTTGCCCCCGTGGCCAGCTGCGTCCGGCTGACGACCCTGCTGGCAGACAACAACCAGCTCACCAGTCTGGACGGCGTGAGCGGCCTGCAAATGCTGACCCGGCTGTCCGTGAACCACAACACGCTGACGGATGTCTCTCCCCTGGCCGTCTGCACGACTCTGACCGAGCTGGACATTTCCAACAACACCCTGACGGATATCTCCGCCCTTTCCACCCTGGTCAATCTGGAGCGGTTCGTCTTCTCCTCCAACCAGGTCACGGCGCTGCCCGAATGGCCGGAAGGCTGCAAGCTCCAGGTCATCGACGGTGCTTACAATGCGGTGACCAGTCTGGACAATCTGAGCAAAATGGAATCCCTGACCTATATCTATATGGATTACAACCAGATCAGCAACATTGATTCCCTTGCCGACTGCTACTGCCTGGTACAGGTGAATGTGTTCGGCAACCCCGTTTCCGACGTTGCTGCCCTGAGAGAGCACGACATCATCGTCAACTACGACCCGACCTGAGCATAGCAAATGCCCGCTGCTTTGAAAGCAGCGGGCATAATTTTTATCTATGATGCACCGCACTTCTCTCGCCTCTCCCTTTGGGATAGGTAGCCGAGCGAAGTGAGGACGGAGAGGGTAAACTAGGACGTAAAGCCCTCTCAGTCACCTGCGGTGACAGCTCTCCCAGAGGGAGAGCCAAGTGGGTGTTCCCGCATGTTTGCACAAGAAATGAAGCGTATCCGTCCGATACGCTTCATTCTCTGTTCAAAGCAGCGGGCATAATTATTCCTTTTGATATTCCAGAACCAATTTCAGCGCGGCTTCAATCGTCTGGTTCCGCACCGCTTCCCGGTCGCCGGTAAAGTGATATTCCCTTGCGTCGGAATGCGCCGCGTCATGATAGCCGATGAAGACCGTTCCCACGCTGTGTCCGAATTCGTCCCCGCCGGGGCCGGCCAGGCCTGTGACCGCCACGGCCACGTCCGCCTTCAGCAGAGCCCGGACGCCGGAGGCCAGATGCTCCGCCGTCGGGCGGGACACCGCGCCGTCACGTGCCAGTATTTCTCCCGGCACGCCCAGAATGTTCTCCTTGATCCAGTTGGTATAGCAGATGACGCCGCCCTTGTAGACCTCGCTGCTGCCGGGAACCTGTGTCAGCGCCGCGCCGATGCCGCCGCCGGTGAGACTTTCGGCGGTGACCAGTGTCTTTCCCCGAAGTGCTTTCAGAACGTCACAGCAAAGGCTCGTCATGATACGTCACCTTGATCTTTTCCACATTTTCCAGTGCCCGGGCGATCAGCGCTTCCCTGTCCAGTTTCTTTTCCGCGTTCTCCACCTGCCCCAGGGTAGGCTTGGTCTTGGGATGCTTCGGCGTGAAGACGGTGCAGCAGTCCTCATATGGCAGGATCGACGTGTCCAGTGTCCCGATTTCCCGGGCAATGGAAATGATGTCCTTTTTGTCCATGCCCACCAGCGGCATGAAAATGGGAATGTCCACCACCGCGCCGGTGACGGTCATGGCCTCCATAGTCTGGGACGCCACCTGACCAAGGTTTTCGCCGGTGATCAGCGCGCCGCAGCCGTCGCCCTTGGCAATGCGCTGGGCAATCTCCATCATGAACCGGCGCATAATGAGAGTGAAAAATTCCTCGGGGCAGTTGTCCCGGATGGCTTCCTGAATCTCCGTGAAGGATACCACATTCACGGTCATCCGTCCGGAATACTTGGTCACCAGCCGGGCAAGCTCGATGACCTTGTCCTTGGCCAGCTGAGAGGTGTAGGGATAGGAGAAGAAGTGAACGGCTTCCACCTCCACGCCCCGCTTCGCCATCATATAGGCCGCCACCGGGGAATCGATGCCGCCGGAGAGCAGCACCATCGCCCGCCCGCCAACGCCGGTGGGCAGGCCGCCCGCTCCCGGTTCGGCGGGGCCGTGGACATAGGCGGACAAATCCCGCACCTCCACGTACACGGTGTACTCCGGGTGACGGACGTCCACCTCCACCCCGGGGTGGGCTTCCGCCAGCCGTCCGCCGATTTCCTGGGACAGCTGGATGGAGGTCAGGGGGAAGCGCTTGTCCGAGCGTTTGGACTCCACCTTGAAGGACTTGGCACAGTCCAGATCGTCCCCCAAGTAATTTTCGATGGCGGCAAAGATCGCGTCCAGGTCTTTCTCGCAGGGGCGGCAGCGGCACAGGCTCACCACGCCGAAAATGGAGCGGCAGGCTTCCCACGCCCCATCCACGTCCGCTTCCTCGTCCATCGGCTCCACGTACACCGTGGATTGGAGAATATACACGTCGAAATTGCCGTACTTCTTCATGCGGCGGCGGACATTTTGCCGCAGTTTGTTCTCAAACTGGCGCTTATTCGCGCCCTTCAGGACGATCTCGCCCAGCTTTAGTAGAAAAATTTCCTTCATTTTCGTTCTCCTGTTTATCGGTTCCCCAAATTGACCGCCCGGTACTGAATGGCCTCGGCGATGTGCTGGGGTTGAATGTCTTCGCTTCCGTCCATGTCTGCTACGGTTCTGGCGACTCTTAGGATGCGGTCGTAGCTTCTCGCCGTTAAGCCCATGGTTTCAAACGCGCCCTTCATCAGTTCGGCGCATTCCTCGCTGAGTGTGCAATAGCGGCGCATTTCCTCCGGCCCCATCCGGGCGTTGCACATTCCGCCGGAGCCGAAGCGCCGGTTCTGAATGTCCCGGGCGGCGTTGACCCGCTGCTTCACCGACGCCGACGGTTCCGCCTCCGCCCGCTCCCGCAAATCCTCAAAGTGGACGGAGGGAACCTCCACCACAATGTCAATTCTGTCCAGAAGCGGCCCGGAAATGCGGCTGCGGTAGTTGTCCACATCCCGCTGGGAGCAGCGGCACCGCCCGGAGGGGTCGCCGTACCAGCCGCATTTGCAGGGGTTCATGGCGCACACCAGCATAAATTCCGACGGGTACGTCACCGTCCCGGAAACCCGGGAGATGGTGACCTTTCCGTCCTCCAACGGCTGGCGCATCAAGTCCAGTGTGTCCTTCCGGAACTCCGGCATTTCGTCCAGAAACAGCACGCCCTTGTGGGCAAGGGAAATCTCTCCCGGCCTTGGGTTGGAGCCGCCCCCGGCAAGTCCGGCGTTGGACACCGTGTGGTGGGGCGAACGGAACGGCCGCTGGGTCACAAGGGGATTGCTAGGCGTCAGCATTCCCATGACGGAATAAATCTGACTGACCTCCAAAGACTCCTCCCAGGTCATATCCGGGAGAATGGAGGGCAGACGCTTGCTGAGCATACTTTTGCCGGAACCCGGCGGGCCAATGAGCAGCACATTGTGGCTGCCAGCCGCCGCGACCTCCAGCGCCCGTTTTACGTTCTCCTGCCCCAGCACGTCCTTGAAATCCGGCATGACGGTGTCCTCCCGGGAGGGCACCCACAGCGGTTCTTCCTCCAGCGTCGTCTCCCCGTTCAGCCCCGCCGCCAGCTGCGCCACCGTATGGACGGGATACACCGCAGGTCCCCGGGCGAGTGTGGCCTCCGGGGCATTCTCCGCCGGGACGAACAGTGCCTGGATTCCCTCCCGCTTGGCGGCAAGCGCCATGGGCAGCACGCCGGAAATGGGGCGAATGGTGCCGTCCAGACTCAGCTCCCCAAGGAATGCGCTGGTGGATTTCGGCCGCCGGACGCTTCCGCAGGCTGCGAGAATACTTAACAAAATAGGAAGATCGTAATGCGTCCCAGCCTTTTTCAGGCTTGCGGGAGCCAGATTCACCGTAATGCGGCTCACGGGAAAGGACAGGCCGCTGCTCTTTGCCGCTGCCCGCACCCGATCCCGCGCTTCCTTCACCGCCGCGTCGGGCAATCCCACGATATCAAAGCCGGGAAGTCCCTGAGAAATGTAGCATTCCGCCGTGACGGCGCTGCCCTGGATCCCGGAGACGCCCAGCGTCCGGACGCTGCAAATCATGTTTCCGTCCCCCTTTTCTCTTTTGTTCTCCATCATACTCCATTCCACCGGAAAAGGCAATCCTTTTTTAGGGCAACACCGCATAATTTGACAAGGAGGCTCAGCCAGGATTTTTGTCC
>OGXR01000293.1_pt1 | contig 39726 bp, 52 predicted proteins | sample 1576331 | NCBI WGS metagenome assembly OGXR01 (sample SAMEA3541473, study PRJEB24748) | human gut metagenome | biome: human gut; feature: human-associated habitat; material: faeces | place: China | collected 2012 | reverse complement strand
GACGCAAAAAAGAGGCTGCAACAAAATGATTAACCATTTTGTTGCAGCCCCTTTTAAGTCTTGGTCTGCTGGATGTAACTTTCATCTCTCATGAACTGCTTGGTCATATCCATCTGGAACTGGAGCGGTTTTCCTTCTGCCCGGAATTCCACGCGTTTTATATTGGGGAATTCGGTCAGCGTATCAACCGTCATAGCGATGAAAAGGGATTCCGATGTTCCGCCTTTGATCTGGTTGACCTCACCCGTGAAGTTGGCGATAGCCGTTCCGTCCTGAATGGACAGGTCTTTCAGATGAGTGCCGGCAGGGATGAACGGATACTTGGCTTTCCTGTCATACCTGATCATCTCTTCGACTGCATTCTTGGCTGTGTGATCTTCCGCCTTCACCTTGATGGAAACAGGGAGAATATGAAGAGCATCATCTGTCGGCCTGTAAAATACGAGTGTCGAAGATTCCTTGGCCGGAACAGATGACGAATTGGCCGATGCAGAAAGAGCTGATGCATTGGAAGCTGGTTTCGATCCGCTGTCAGGGGAACATCCGGCAAGAACCATGGATAAAATGAGCGCTGAAGCTAAGGCTATTTTTTTTCTCATGGGACCTCCTTTATTCTATAGCAGAGAAATAACTTACAAGGCCGTCAAACAGGCTCTGAGCCATGCTCTTGGGCGCCCAGCTCGAAGTCAGCATCTGGACCCTGTGATTGTTTGTAATGAAACCGACTTCCATCAGGACAGACGGCATGGCGGTATGAACATTGACATAAAAGTCATTGGAACGTACGCCTCTGTCCGGGATGGATAAAGAGTTGATGGTTGTCTGATGCATCATTTGCGCCAGAAGCAGATCGTTGGCGCTTTTTCCATTGTAGTAAGCAGTGATTCCATCAATGCTGGAATTGGCAAAAGAATCAATGTGGATGGATACGAAGGCGTCTGCATGGGCTTCATTAGCGACATCGCAGCGAGCCTGAAGTTCTGTCGTTGCATCAGCCCATGGACCGTAGACATCTTTGTCTGCGGAACGTGTCATGACAACCTTGGCGCCAGCGGATGTCAGAAGATCCCTGAGCGGAAGAGCGATGGAGAGGGTGATATCCTTCTCATAAATATCCTTTTTGCCAAGGTGTCCGATAGCACCGGTATCTGTTCCGCCATGTCCCGGGTCAAGACAAATAATTTTACCTTTCAGGACGTTTTTCGCTTTGTCAGAGACATCATACGTCTTGGCAGAAGGAGCAGCCACAGCAGGTGTTGAAACACTCTTGGCCGGTTTTGTGTAAGTCTGTTTTGCTCCCGGAATCGGTATATCTACGACTAAACGATGAGGCTTGTTCAATTTGCTGTCCGGACGAAGCGCAAAAACACGGATGTCATCCATCTTCTGTGATTTGGATAAGGCGACATCCAGGTATGTGTCTCCATCCTTTTCGGACAATGTCGCAAAATCAACTGCCCTTTTATCCATATTGTCAAACTGGGAAGCCGTGCCGCCTTTACTAGTATTTCTTAAGATGACCTCTAAATTTTTGCCGGAATCATCCATTGCGGCTTCTGCATGAACCGCTTTGGATAAATCCATGACGATCCGGACGAAAGGCGGATTTCCATCATTCCTGGATGTCCAGCGGAAATCGGTCAATTGCGCATCCTTTGCCAAAGATGTGGATCCGAACGGTATCAGAAGAAGTACCAAGAGAGGAATAAGTAACTTAAACAGATTCTTCATATTTAATCCTTTCTGGTAATAAACCACGTTCCCGTAATCCGGGATTCATTACTTTCATTTGCGTGACATAATTTATTATAGCACGATTGATGTTGATTCCCAAAAACCAATCTTTAAAAAGAGCCCGCGGCATATAGTATTTTACGATTAAAGAGGAGCATCCAATACAAAATATTTCTTGCTGAATCGTGCAATTAAGGGTGCTCCATTCTGGATTGATAAGGCTGAATATGCAGAGTTTATGGAAAATTTCATGAAAGGATTTTGTTTTATTATTGAATTCGTAGTAAAATGTACTATGTATTGTCAAAATAGGTGTAATGTAAGTTTCAATACCAGAAGGAGACTTAGAAATTGAAGATATCTTTGAAAAGCTGGCAAAAGGCAGCGCTCGTTGCCGCAGCAGCTTTGCTGTCTGTATCCTGTTTTGCTCTGGATGGTTTTAGCGGAAATGCTGCAGGAAAACCTGAAGCTGTTGCAGCATCTACAGTGCCGGCTGCTGCATCTAAAAGTACGGCGGCATTAAAGCCTGGAGAAGCGGTTGTCCACAGAGGACCGGATGTCAAGTATACGGTTCCCGAGGGCGTTTCCATCCTGATGTACCATATGATCGGGAACCAGTCAGGCAACGCAGCTATTATGAGTGAAGCAAACCTGAGAATTCAAATGAATTATCTTCGTGATCATGGATATCATCCGATTACCATGAAGGAACTGTATGACTATGTCACAAAGGGCGCTCCACTTCCGGAAAAGCCGGTCTGCATCACTTTTGATGATGGGTATCTGGACAGTTATACGGTCGGTTATCCTCTGATGAAAGAGTACGGATTCCCATGGACACTCTTCCTTGTTACTGATGACGTGGGCAAGCCCTATAACCGCATGACCTGGGATCAGCTGCGCGAAATGGCAAACAGCCACACTGTTACGATTGCCAACCATACGCTTTCTCATCCAAAGCTGCACAATCTCAAGACCAGAGCGGAAAAAGAACGTGAAATCGTAGGTGCCAATCAGGCTCTGAAGTATCAGCTTGGGATAGATAATGTCTGGCTTGCATATCCGTATGGCGATTATGATGATGAAGTCATTGATGTATGCAAGAAAGCAGGCATCAAGATGGCAGTTACTACAGATGCAGGGCGCGCACATGTAGGCAGCTATCCGTTTGAATTAAAACGCGCTTATATCGGAAATGACATTTCACTGGCACGCTTCTCGGAACGCTTGAGTAAGGATAATTATTCTACTGTTTAATGGTTGCAGAAACGTTTAGGAGAGAGAATGAAACGTATTTTTAATAATATTGTTGTAAAGTTCGTCATAATCACACTTTTGTTTTTCCTGTTCACATCGCCGATCGTCGTACTGTTCGGACCTTTCCCGAATCTGAAGAGGGCCGTAGTCGGTGCAATCATGCGCTCCCGCCATCCGCAGTACATTACCTGGCTGTATAACAAGGATGAACTGAACCAGATTCTCGGAACTGTGACAACGACAGACACGCAGAAAGTTTTCTCGTTCAAGCTTCGTACGGATCCCACTTTGAATTTGAAGAAGATTGAAACGTCAAGATTTGTCGGATACCTTCTTGAAATTCCGAACCCGACGCGCGTTCAGGTGGCAATGGCTGAGGATATCAACGAGAAGGGGGATACGACAAGCAATATTGCAAAGAAGAATAATGCCGTGGCAGCCATTAACGGCGGCGGATTCTATGATCCGAACGGCACGGGGACAGGCAGGCTTCCTTACGGATTTATTCTCCATGAAGGGAAGTACCTTTTAGGACAGCAGGTCGATGATAAGGAAAAGGTCGATTTTGTTGGCCTGACCAAGAGCGGAAACCTGATAGCCGGCAACTACAATAAGAAGCAGCTGAGTGATCTGGGGGCTGTTGAAGGACTGACCTTCGGACCGCCGCTTATCATTAACGGTGAAAAAGTAATTAAAAACGGCGATGGCGGATGGGGTATTTCACCACGATCTGCTATCGGGCAGAAGAAAGACGGAACAATCATGTTCCTCGTTATTGATGGAAGACAGCCAGGATACAGCATAGGGGCAACACTCGTGGATGCGCAGAACATGATGTATGAAAACGGCGCTTATATTGCCGCCAACCTTGACGGCGGTTCTTCTACCACGCTCTACTATAATGGCAAGGTAGTCAATAAACCTGCCGACCTTTTAGGCGAAAGAATGATTCCGACCGCGTTTATCGTTAAATAAGGAGGAGCAGATTGAAAAATAAAATTACGAAATTTATGATTTGCTTTGCTCTTGGATTAACGGTTCAGGCAGGCGCCTACCTTTACATGGACAGGGTCTTATTTGCACCGCTTGCAAGCGGAGACTACGACATGTCCGATGTAAAGGATAAAGTAGCAGAAGCAGCAGAAAAAGAAGGGAAAAAGACTTTCTCCAAGGTAAACGTCAAGGGGAAAGCGTATTATTCCTACGATTACAAGTACATGGCTGACGTAACAGCTGACTCGGTCACCATTTATAAAGCTGAAAACCTCAGCAATCCGCAGAAGGTGGATCTGAAGAATCAGGGCGTATCCTTCTTCGAATGGATGCCTGACCGCAATCTGGCACTGATGGCGCTGTATCCTATTCACTGGAATGGCGGACGCTGGGACGTGACGCTGGCCCGTTACAATCCTGAAGGTACGACTCATGAGTCAGATGCACCGATCAGGGATCTTCCGCGTGATGCCAAAATCGTTTCCGTTGCTTATTCTACAGCGACCAATGCAGTTCACATGAAGATGGAAGTCGGAAAGGGACTGTACCGTATTTACCGTACGGATGCCAACTATGACACACGCCGTATTTACGTGCAGACCTCCCATATCGGCAAGATTGCTGTATTCTATGATGAAGACAGACTCTTCTACGACGACAGCCAGAAGGGCATCATGTATACATTTAACGGCGATGACAGCTCCTGGCGCGTCATTTCACCTCCTGGTGCCTTCCGCCTCGTAGGTCTTGGCGATGACAAGACAATTTATGCCGCCAAAATTAATTCAAAGGGAGAAGCCGTCGCGTATTATACGGGCAAGCTCGGAGTAGGCTTCAAAGAAGTAAAGGCACTCCCGTCACCTGTTGATTTCAACTCTGTCACAGTGCATATGATCCATGAAGCAGCTCTTCAGGCGGCTTCCGCTTCGACAAAATAGTGAAATATGAGCCTTTCTCAGGCAGCAAAAACCGTACCGGCAAAAAATCAAAGCCGGTACGGTTTTTTATTGAAATCTTGTGAATCGGTATGTGCGTAGAAAGAAAATAACAAAAGAAAATGAATTTATTTTATCAAGATTAAAAATGAGTGCAAAAGAAAATATCCGGAGAAAATTAAGTGTCATTGCCGGGTTTAAATGGTATAATGAATCGGATATATATTTATAGTCAGGAAGGGAGAGCGAGCATGGAAGAAGAAAAGGAAATCTATAAAGCGGATGATCGTCTGATCGTAGCGCTTGACGTAGATTCTTTTGACAGTATGAAAGCGCTTGTTGATGAGTTAGGTGATCTGGTTTCCTATTATAAAGTAGGAATGGAACTCTATTATAGTGCCGGCAGCGCAACGATCCATTATTTGAAGGAACATGGGAAAAAGGTGTTCCTGGATCTAAAGCTGCATGACATTCCGAATACGGTGGGACACAGCGTCGCTTCCGTTACCAGATTAGGCGTAAATCTTATTACGGTCCATGCTGGAGGCGGAAGAGCCATGATGCAGGCTGCTGCGCGTTATGCCAAAATAACCGCTGATGAATTAGAAGTGGAAAGACCAAAGATTCTGGCAGTAACAGTTCTTACCAGCTTTGATGATAAAGGCTGGCAGGAAATCGGAGGACATCTTCCGATCCAGGATCATGTACTTGAACTGGCATCCCTTGCCAAGGAGGCAGGCGTTGACGGTGTCGTAGCATCCCCGAAGGAAGCAACTTCCATCCGTGAGATGGCTGGAGATGATTTTCTCATCGTTACGCCGGGCATACGTCCTGCATTTGCACAGACGGATGACCAGAAGCGTATAGCAACGCCATCCCAGGCATTTAAAGACGGAGCTTCAATGCTGGTCATTGGCCGTCCTATTACACAGGCAATTGATCCGAAGGCAGCAACCCGCCTGATTTTAAAAGAGATAAAGGAGAATGCATGATGAATGAGAAGGAAGTAGAAACTTTACTAAAGGAAACCAAAGCTATTTTAGAGGGACATTTTCTTCTGACCAGCGGCCTCCACAGCCCGCTTTATGTAGAAAAATTCAACGTTCTCCAGCATCCTGAATACACAGAAAAACTTTGCAGGGAAATTGCAGAACATTTCAAGGACCAGGGAATCGAAACAGTTATCGGACCGGCTACCGGCGGAATTATCCTCTCGCAGGTTACTGCAAGAATCCTTGGAGTCAGATCCATTTTTACAGAACGTGAAAATGGCAAGATGACACTCAGACGCGGATTCACCATTGCGCCAGGTGAAAAAGTGCTGATTGTTGAAGATATCGTTACCACCGGCAGCTCCATCAAAGAAGTCGTGGATGTAGTCAATAAGGCAGGCGGAGATATCATAGGCATCGGCCTTCTGGTCAACCGCTCCGGCGGCAAGGCAGACTTTGGAGTTCCACAGGGAAAAGTGTTCCCGCTCCTGAATCTGACAGTCCCGACCTATGATCCGAAAGACTGCCCGCTGTGCAAGGCCGGAGTTCCTCTGACTGAACGCGGAAGCCATCACTTGAAAAAATAATCAGGACAGAAAAATCAAAGCAATAAAAAATGTCCGGTCTGAGCCGGACGTTTTTTATTTTCGTTATGCTTGTTTCTTTACCCTTGATTCATTCTCTTCGACACCACGCACATACTCCACGCTCATACCGACGATCTCGGAGACTGTCTCAGCCGGATACCCAAGGCCGAGATAATGCACGGTAAGCCGGTAGGTTATCGACTTCGTATCGTGTGGCGTTTCCCGTATCTCATGCTTCCTTGCCATTTTCAAGCCTTTCAATCATGCGGCCGAGAGCTTCGATGTACCCGTGCCAGTCGTTCTCTGCCAGCGCCTGCCAAGCTACTCGCTCGAAACCTTGAGTGTGATCGATCAGCAGCCGCAGAATATCCACGCAATTAATGTTGGCTTGGCTCACGCCTTGCCTGAGCATTGCCGCACGACGTGCATACCATAGTGACTTTTGCAAGTCTTCCAGCGGCCTGCCTTTGGAGCGGAACCGCCAAAGATACTTGATGGCATTGCCGGTGCTGAAAGTCTGCCATTCGGTCAGATCGATGCACTCGAAATCCACGCCATCATGCTTGGCATAATGCGCAGGGTGATCCACATTGTCAGCCATGATAATTCCCTCCCTAAAAATAGATTTCGGTCTCATATTCGGCTCCACCGGCCAGTCGCGCCGGGATATTTCCGATGTGCATTCCACTTGCTTTTGGGCTTAGGCTTCCGAAGTTCAGCGATTTCACTCGCCATCTCGCTCATGATCAGGCTGGACAGGCGCTTATTGTCGTTCGCGTGGGCGATTTCGCGTTTTCGTTCTTCGTCGCGTCGTTTCCACTGGCTTCGGGTTCCTGTCTGTGTGTGTGCTGTGGTCACGCCGCTGAAATTCGCTTTCATGGTTCCTCCTTCAATGGTGGTGGCAGTCTTAGTCGCGTGGGGCGAACCTCACGATCAGCCATAGGCCGGTCAGAACGTAAACGATGCCGGCGAGGATGGTGGCGGATTGTGAGTCTGCCGTCCGCCAAGTGAACAGCAGAGTAGCCGATGCGGTGAAGGAGATGATGGCGAGCAGGGTCTTGATGCGGCGTAGCGTGTAATTCGGTTTCATGTTCTTCTCCTGTCCGCTGTCGTGCAGGTGGTCATGGTTGGTCATTTGGTTGTCTCCAGTTCTTTTCATCTTGTGTTTCCTGTCATTTCGTTGAGCGCGTATGCGATGCCTTCGATTTCCGCTGGTGTGAAGTCCGCGAGGGTGATGTCTTGGGCGCCGTCCACGAGGTTGGCGCTGCCGTCCTCATGGAGGCGGATGTAGAAGCCGCTTGATGCGAGCAGCATGCATCCGGTCTCGTGGAGTGTCGGCGGTGCTGGCGGGTTGAGTGTCGGGTTCATTTGTTTTCTCCTTTTGCTTTTACGATGGATTCCAGTACTTTGGTGAGGGTTTCGATGGTGGCAAGCACGGCGAGCCTGATTGGTGTGGGCATGACGTGCACTGTCCGCCCGCATTCGGGGCAGACACCGATATGGACTCCTCTGCTCATGTCACCTTCCTTTTCTGTTGAGAAAGTTCCAGTCGTTGATCACGGTCTCGATGCCGCCGCTGTGATATTGGGACGGCCAGAACGGTTCATCCACGCTCCACTTGCACTGCAGGCATTCGATGAACCATCTCGCCCAATCGTGGCCGCTGTTCGCGAGTGCCACCACTGGGTCATTGCCGCATTGTGCGCATGGTTTGATACGTGGATACTTGTCGAAGGCGTTGATGGCTTGTGCTGTCCACTCTTTGCGAGTACTTTCGATGGTCATTGTGGGCTCCTTTCCTTGTTGGTACTTATTACTATACACCTACTAGAAAACAACACGCCGAAGAAAAGAAAAGGCGGCACGCCTAGAACATGCCGCCCAATTATGTACGCCTTAGCCACCTGCGTAGTATCTTCGCCGGGGACGTGCGATCATAATGCAGGTGCCGCGCTATCGTCTCCCAACTCTTACCCTCCAGAAACCGCATGATGCAGATCAGCCGCACCTTATCGTCTGGTATGGAGATTACCCACGCCAATAGCTCGAAGCGTCTACACTCTATTCGCTCCAAGTGGGCTAATAGCAGGTGTCGGCATGATGGCTCAAGCTCAACGCTAATCAGCGAGCGCAGCCGCTCCGCTTCCGCCTTAAGCAGCCTAGCCTGAGCCAAGTCACGCTCCATCACAAGCCCAACAGCCGCGCCATATCCGCGGAATCATCACGCAGCTTCTTCTTCCTCCTATCCACGCCCTTGACCTCGACCGGGAAACACATCTCAAGCACGCGACTGTAAATGCGCTGCTTGTCGATATTGTTAGGACGCATCAATTCCTCGGACGTGAGATTAGACGTGACGATCAGCGGCTTGCCGCTACGATATCTCGCGTCAATCACGTTGAACACCATTTCATTCATGAATGACGTGTCACGCTCGGCGCTGAGATCATCAATCACCAGCAAGTCCAGCCGGTTCAGGTCATCAAGATACCGTTGCTTGCCCTCGAACATTCCCTGCAAGGTGTTGGTGATCCGCGCGAAATTCGTCACCAAGCATGGGCGACCGCGACTGATTAGCTCATTGGCGATGCACGCAGCGATATACGTCTTTCCGCTACCAACAGTGCCGTAAAGTAGTAGGCCCTTGCCACGCTTCTTCATCTCCGCGAAATTATCCACATACTTATGTGCGATACTGGAGATCTTAGCGTCCGCGCCATCATCATTGGAGAAAGTCCAGTTAGCCATTTCAGCATCAGGGAATCCGAGCTTGCGAAGCCGCTTCACCTCAGACTGGAATTCCTGCGCCTGCCGCGCCCTCTCTTCCTCTTCCTTGCGTTCACGCCCACACTCGCAAAGGAAGTAAGGCTCCATGATGCCACCCCATGCCGCTTCAAACCGGCACTGCTTGGCCGTATGGCACTTGCCGCAATAGAGTAAGCCGTCCTCGAAGTAGTCGCCTTCCTCGTAATGGTCAGCATTGCTGGCCTTCTCAATCAATGCCTTGATCATGTTATTTTCCATTTTTCTATCCCTCCTAGATGTTGCTTGTGCTTACCCGTGGGAACCAACTCGTATCCTCGCCCGGTTCCAAAGGTCTTAAATCGACACCATTAGCGCCTTTCTCTTGGCGATTGACATTGACTTTGGCATTGAGGTATCCCTCGAATTTCGTACCGAACAGCGTCTCAGGACGCAGATATTGCTCCATCTTCGAGTTACCCAGCCACTCACTGCATTTCTTGTCGATCACCGACTTGAAGTCTTCAACCGTGAATCCTTCATCCAGTCGAGCTTTGATGTGCTTGCGAGTGCTAGTTGTCGATGCCCTGTAACGTGTACCGGCTTTGGCATTGAGGTAATCAACAATCTCGGCATATGTATCTTTATCCTCAAGAGATGCAGCGGCGAAGCGCTCGCGCTTCGGCTTACTTACATCTGAGGTTACAGATGAGGTTACAGATGAGGTTATATCTGGTATAGGTTCGTCATTCGTTGCAAATCCATTTGTGTTTTCTTCCGAATCCATTTGAGATTTTTTACAAATGGAAGTGTGGATTCCCAACAATGCTTCTGCTTTTCCCGTCAGCGCATACCACTGTGTCCGATCATAGGCGAGCTTGTTGTAGTTGCCGACGATGATGAGGTCAGCGTCCTTGAGCTTCTTCAGAGCTGTACGAACAGCGTTAGGCTTGAGGTATGGGAACAGTTCGCTGAATGCCTTCATGCTGTTGTAAGTCCAATACCTGCCGTCGTGGAAGCTCCTTTTATCCTCGTTGGCACGATTATGTTCTACCCAATGAGCTATGTTCTCCAGCAGAATTGCAGCATTCACGCCGACCATATGAGCAACGTCAATGTCAAAAACATGCTTCCTCATGATCAATCCTCCTCAATGCTTGGTTGTGTCTCTGCGTTTACGTTGAATTTGACCCCATAATGCTCATAGAGCGTTTCGTTTACTTTGTCGTAAACGTCCATGATTACTACCTCTTGGGTAAAAATAATCCCGCCACTCTCCGATTCTCGCACAATCGGAAAGCAGCGGGATTGCTGCGTTAGCTTATGCTCACCACGTTTGATGGTGCGAGCATCTAACGCAGCGCTATATGTAAGTATACTACGATTCGCGGATAACCACGCCGTATTTGTGGGCGAACATCTTGGCCTTCAATCGGTACACGTCCGTGCGGTATCCCTTGCAGTCCTCCACGACTTCCGTGCCAGTCTTGCAATCCGTGTAGACGAAATCAGCCACGTAGCTAGTCGGCCTGTAATGCTTGCCGTCAACGTCGAAAGCCGGGATCAACTCGTATCGCACTTGCCGTTTCAGATCGCGGATAGCGCCAGCACGCTCCAAGAGCTTCAGTTCCTGATATCGTTTAGCTTCGCGCTTGCTGTCGAAGGTAATGCCGTCCACTACCGTCTTCCGCGCATGGTACTTGCTAGGCATAAGCTCACCTCCCGGTGCTCCCGAATCCGCCATCGCCACGCTCCGAATCGTCCAGATCTTCAACCACTTCAAGTGGCTCGTAAGCGACTGGGATAATGACAAGCTGGGTGATCTTATCCCCATCATGCACCGTATAGGCTGAACGACCCTGATTGTAGAGCTTGACGATCAGCTCACCAGTATAGCCTTCATCAATCAATCCAGTAGAAGTGATATTCTGCTTGACATTAAGCCCGCTCTTGCTCACGAAAAGCCCAGCATAACCATGCGGCAATTGCACATGCACGCCAGTCTTGATTACCAGCGAACCATAAGCCGGGATAACATGCTCGCCAATAGCCCTGATGTCGATTCCCGCGTCAGTATCGTGGGCACGTTCCGGCATATGAGCGCCTTTATCGAGTGTGATCTTCATCTGTATACCTCCTGTGTTACTGTGTCTAATTTGGCAGATGGCGGGGAGCGGCTTTGAGTATTCACCGCCCCCGCCATTTAATGCCGTCCAACGTCAGAATTCTGGCTCTGGCTCTCCCCACGGATCAGCAGCAGAACCGAAGGCGGTGTTCTGAACCTGAGCCTGTTGCGGCTGACCTTGTTGGTGCTTGCAAGAGCCAGCGCCGAGCGGAAGACTGTCAACAACGAATTTGACGCGACTATGCTTCACGCCATCTTTGTCCCACTGGTCTACCACGGCATGAGCTGTCAAGCCCACCGTGTCGCCCTTATGCCGGTAATTGGGCAGCATTTCGGCGCTCTTACCCCACGCCTCAAAGTCAAGCCAATACGTCTCATCCTTATGGAAGCCGCCGACAGCGAGACGGAAGCGAGCAACCGTCTTCCCGCTTTGCGTCTGCTTCAGCTCCACGTCAGACCCCAAACGTCCCGTAAAAGTGCAAGTGTTAATGTCAGCCATCACCATTTCCTTTCATCCTTCAGCGCTTGAATGGTCGCGCTGTAACCTTCCTTCAACACATATTTAAGCAGCGTATCTGCCGTGCCCTGATCGATAATCAGTCGAGTACCGTCAAGGCTAAGCACAGCAGCCGCTTTGATCATGTCCTTAAGCATGGCGTTGTCGGCCTTGGATTCCAGCAGTGCCGCATACTCTTTTTGCGGTATCGTGACATATTGTTCAAATACGTTTCCTTCCATTACTCATTTCCTCCATTCGTTTGTTTTGCTTCACGCTTCTTGTAGCAGTCGCCGCACACGGCCATTCCAGTCTTTGCCCTAGTCCACTTCGCCACGGCTTCCGGCGACATTTCACCGCCGCCACGCTTAGCCATCGACTTGATAGGCTGGTGGCACAATTCGCAGGTGATGCTCTGAGACTGCCGTGATTGCGTCCTGCGGCTATATTCGTCAGTATCCGCATCCTTGGTGTCATCAATAGCAAATAAGCCATTTAAGGCGTATTTCCGTGCATAACTGGACGCTGTGCCGGTAACCTGCGAATCATCCATACCCTTCTTCGATTCAGCTTCCCGCGCGAAAGCCGTGTTACTGATCGATTCCGCGCCATCAGTGACGGTAGCCGTCGCCTTGACATAGACACGGTTACCGACAGCGATCACATCATCACTCAAAGTCAATGTAAGCCCGGCTTCGTGTAGTAGCGGCTTCACGGCTTCGAGAATGTCCTCGCAAGAGCGGTAGTTATAGTGGCTGAAGGAATTCACTTGTCCCTTCGGTGCCTTGAGTTTGAACTGCACATCTCCAAGCGACTTGGTTAATTTCTCAGACATTGGTATTCCCCTTACTTGATCGAGATGTTTTCGTGTGTTTCGATGGTGGCGAGATCGCCGGGTACTCTGCCGTCCTTGATAGCCGCCTTGATCGCTGTCTTATTGGGTTTCGGCTCCAAGTATGTCAGCAGATCGTCGGCGTGTGCCTCAGCCCAATCGGTAAAGCCTTCGGCAAGCTCGACAGTGGATGACTTGCGGTAGGACACCTTCAGGCGTGGGCTGCTGAATTTGTTGCCATTCAGCGCATAATCCAGCAGGTGCTTCAAGCGCTCCGCCTTATTCTCCACAGTCTTGCGCCTAGCCGCGAGCGCTTGCTCTTCTTCCTTAATCGCTTTGGCTTCTGCAACTGTATTCTTCAGCAGAAGTCCGATGTTCTCCACCTTCTTATCCCGCTCCATCTGCAAAGCATCGAAGGCTTCCTCGTCTGGCACTTCCCCAGTCTCCGTATCGATCAGCGACACGATAGCCGCGTCGATATCATAAATACTCATGCTCATAACAGTTCTATTCCTTCCTTGGTTGGCAATTCTTTTAATTCTTCGGTTGTGTAGTAGATCGGAGCATCAGGCATCAACATGTTTATCAAATCGTAGAGTGCCGCTAGATGCTCCTTGCTCGGCTTACGTCGTTCCATCTGCTTCACGCCCAAAGAGATAGTCAAGCCCAGCGTGACCGTGACGCTTCGCGATAGCCCTGCTCATTTGGAGCATTTCAGACAGCTTCCATTCGCTTCCGCCATTGATTAGCCGGTAGAAGGTTGCCAAGCTCACGCCGGCGATCTCAGCGCACTCGGCACTGGTCAATCCAGCTCGTGCTATCTCGGCTTTAAGATTCCGATACATTCATCGCACCTCCTCATTTGTGCTCACGGTGTGCTCTTTTGTGCTCACCTCGTATGCCAATCACTATACACCCATTTTTCGCAAACTGCAACACAAAACGGCAAAAATGGTAAAAACTTTTATCAAACCTGACTACTTTTGTGTTTACTTTGATAATCGCACATGATATATTAGAGATGCGCAAGGCGCGAAACACTGAGGTTTCGACACGAAAGGTGGTGAATCGACATGGCATTTTGTGACAATCTTCGCGCACTTATGAGCGCAAAAGGGGTATCCCGTCGAAAAATGGCGAGCGACTGCGGGATCAGCCCAAGCGCGGTTAATTCATGGTTCAACCGCTCGGCGGAGAATATCAGCTTGCCGACACTACTCAAATTATCGGAATATTTCGGCGTGACAATTGAGGAATTAGTACACGGCACGCCACAACGGGAGATAACTTTTTCAAACCGGATTTTTACTGATGAAGAACTTGAAGAAATACAACTATTTGCACAATTTTTACTACACCGACGAAAGGACTAGATGATGAATGGCATACGCACTATATTTACGAAAATCCCGTGCAGACGAAGAACTGGGACACGAGAACACCTTGGCACGACACGAAGAAATGCTGCGCGACTTAGCAGACAGGAACAACATATACGTTGACGAGGCACACATATACCGCGAGATCGTGTCAGGAGAGAGCATCGAGGCACGCCCACAGATGCAGAGACTGCTTAAAGCCGTCGAAGCCGGAATGTACACAGGGGTACTCTGCATCGAGCTTGAGCGATTGAGCCGCGGGAATGGCGCAGACCAAGCGCGCATACTCAAATCCTTCCAATTCAGTGATACGAAAATAATCACGCTCACAAAGACTTACGACCTTGCTGGAGACGATTCCTTTGATGAGGAATTTTTCGAGTTCGGGTTGTTCATGAGCCGACGTGAATACAAGATGATTAAACGCAGATTGCACAGGGGGCGAATGCAAGCACAGCAAGAAGGGTATTTCATTGGCAGCACACCGCCATACGGCTACGGGAAACGCAAGGACGGCAAAGGGTGGACGCTATGCCCTGATCCTAGCGAGGCGCAAGTCGTGCGCCTCATATTCAACCGATACGCGCAAGGAGCAAAGATTAACGACATACTGCGCGAGCTGCAAGCGTCGGGAGTAAGGCAACGCACGGGGAACGACTTCACGCGAACGCGAATAGGCGAAATACTCCGAAACCGAACGTACTTGGGGGAGCTACAAACAAAGAGGAAAATAAAAAACCGCCGGATAATCGACGGTGAAATAAAGGAAACCTACGTTAGAAACAGCGATATGGAGTACGTGCAAGGCAGACACGAGCCGATAGTCAGCGCAGACATATTCGAGCAATGCGCCGCACGCCTGCGAACTATGGAGACGCGCACGCGCCACGAACATACCAACCGCAACCCGTTGGCGTCTTTGGTCATCTGCTCGCAATGCGGCAAGACCCTGCAACGCACAAACGGCGCACAAGCAGAATATTTGATATGCAAGACGTTCGGCTGCACGACAAAGAGCACAAAACTGGACATAGTTGAACGGCTGACGGTGAACGCGATCCAAGCCGAATTAGAACGCCTCACATACGTGTGGAGCGGATACGAAACAGAAGCGAAGGACAACGCCGACGAAATGCGCGTGCTCGAATCAGAGATAGACAGACGGCAGAAAATGCTCGAACGCGCCTGCGAAGCCTACGAAACGGGAATATACGATAGATCCACATATTTGCAAAGGGTGCAAAAGGTCAACGCAGAAAAGGCCGAACTAACGGCACGGCTTGAAGCACTGCAAGCCGCCGAACCCGAACGCGACATAAAACGAATCCCGGTACTGTCGAAGGCATTGGACGAATACTGGACACTCGACAGCGAAGACCGCAACCGCCTGCTGAAAGGCATGGCGGAACGAATAGAATATGAAAAGACCGAGCGCGGCACGGGGTTGAACCCACGCCTGCGCGTAACCCTCAAAATCTAATGTTTATCATCTTGTACCCGATTTATAGGGCACGCGATGATAAACAGACTACAAAACTTATAAATGTATAAAAACGGGGGAACCTGCAAGACAAGCGGGTTCCCCTTTTTCGCGTCATGCCGTCCGTTTCCACATGTAGACCACCAAATATGGTGGCATATTATTATGCGGCTGGGAACCGCCAGCGTACATCGTCTGAATGTTGCCGCCATAGCCTTTCTTGGCCTGAGATTGCACGGTAAAGAATGGCGTGGCGCTACCGGAAGTGTTGTAATTGTCGATCCCGTTGTTATGCTTCGGCATCTCGTTGATCGTCAACGTGTGCCTTGCCTCGCCACTCGTCTCCCCTGCCGGGAAATTCGTAGAGCCAGCTGGGTAGCTCCCCCAATAGTCGGTGCTGTTAGCCGCATTAGACCCTGCGCCTAGGAGGAATCGGCCTTGCGATATCCGCTCCCAAGTGCCGCCGAAAAGCGTAGCCGGATCAGTGTCATTCACGCTAAGGTAAATCGAGCCTACCGGGTATGCTCCCTGCGCCGTGAGAAACGCACTCTCGCCAAGCTGAAGCACACCACTCGAAGCGGGGAAGCAATTAACACCGACCGACGATTTAGCGGTATCGATGAAGAAGGTGGGAATACCGCGACCAAGTGTCAGCGACTGCGTAGTACTTCCAAGCTTGTCAGCCGTCGTTATCTGCCACTCATACGCATAATCCCTCTCGCACGTCACAGTCGATTCCATACCATTAGCGAGCGCTACGGTACTCCAATCATCACTGCTCCCCGCCTTGCGGTATTTCGCGCTGATCGTCACATCATTCTTGCCGTCGAGCGCCGCATACCATGCGGTAGCCGTGATATGCGTTTCAGGCTCAAAGTTGTTCTTACGCTGCAGATCGACGGTTGCCGTTGGTTCCCACCACGGTTCCACCTTGACAGTCAGCGTGGTGGACGTTTTAAACCCACGGGAATCGGTCGCGCTGAAGACAAGCGGCATATCCGAGGAAACATCGACCTTGCCCAAGTCAATCGCCACAACGCTAGATGCCGTCTTGGTCACGCCTGCGAAAGTCGCGGCATACTCCGCGATAGTCGCACCCTTCTGCCCGGCCGCCGCGCCGAAGCTCACTTGCAAGTCAGACTGCCGCTGGACAATCAGCTGATCATCACCAGTCACAGCCACCGTGGTGGCATTAGCGTCCTTGTAAGACACTGCGCCGAGGATAGGTGCCGCATCACTCATGCTCATGGTATGGTCAAGCCACGAATAATATTCCTGCCCGCCGATGATTGTGCGCAACACGTACCGCACCGGCATTGACACGTCTGTACACGCCGCCCTCAGCGTCTCACGCTCAGCGTCAGTAAGGACAAACTCATACGTGCCGCTCTTGCCTGTGATGGCGTTCCTGCGCATGATCTGAGTGCCTGAGCCGACTGGGGCAAACTCAAGGTAAGCGTCAGCCGTGAATCCACCGGCATTAGAGTATTGGAGCGATGGCGTGCCACTATCCGTGAAATCGGTGGCGCTGGTGATCGTGGCTTGCCGAGGGATATTGTCAAGCGTAATATTGCCGCTTGCCGTAATGCTTGACACCTTGCTGCCGTCAATCGTGGCGTTGACATTGAACACGTCGGTGACGGTGCAGCTCTTGCTGCCGTCAGCATTATGATTGACACGGTGTGTAGTCGTGCCGAGTGTGACCGAACCGCCCTTTTGATTGATAGCCGGGGAATTATACGACTGTGCCGCACCGTCCACGGTACAGCTATTAGAGCGGCTGGAAATGTTCAGCGAATAAGCCGAGCCAATCACGAGCACATGACGAATCGTAATATCAGAATAATTACCGCTAATATCCTGCGTCGCCGTCCAATTGGCCTGTAGAGTATACCCGCGATAAACGCCTGTGATAGTGCCCGAAAGCGCCATAATATTATCCTCCTATCAGCTCAGCGCGACGAATGCCACGCCGTTATTATCGCCTGAAGTGACTGGTACGATTTTCAGCTTGCCGCCGACAGCAAGCCCTTCTTCGATGTAGCCATTGCGCATGGAGAAAACTCCATTGCGAGCCGTGTATGTAATCTTGTTGGCTGAATCATAGCCTGTTAAGCCGTTAGCCGCGCTGATCACGATGTGCGAGCCGTCCTGCGCCCACATGGTCAGACCTGAATTGTCCAAGCGCCCTAATGTGGCTCCAGCCGCGCTCTTGACCAGCATCACGCCATTGCCATTATCCTGCCCGCCAAGCGTCAGAGTACCGCCCTTGATCAGGTCAGCCACTAAATTAATGACATTAATATTCTGCATATTAAGTGTGCCGTCAATCGTCCAAGCGCTCGTAAAGCTGCCGTTAATCCCGTTGGAGCTGAAGCCGATTCCAGCGCTATTAATCCGCAGGACATTATGTGCCGATTCCTTCGGCAGGGAATCCACGACCAGAATCTGCTCACCATCGTAAATAACATAGCTACCGCCATACAGATTGTTGATTTTGTCTTCAGCTTCATTCAACCGGTCATTTACTGTATGCACGATTGAGGAATTTACCGCCTGAGCGGCATCGGCCGCCGTCTGCTGTACAGTCCCCATCAAGCCGCTTAAAGTCTGCTTGAAAGTACCGAATTCAATGCTCGTGTAGCGCTGTTGTATACAGTCGAACTCGAATGATATGACGTTGGTCATCATATCCAAGCCCATGCGCTCGTCAATCACTTCGATAGTGTCGCCAATGTCCGTTATTTTCTCAAGATTAGCCGACATCTTGTAATTGACTTTTGGCACACAATTATCGTCCAAATACTTTTGTGCCTGCTGGCGTAGATCGGCAAGGCACGCACGCTTGTATGCCGTCTCATCGTTGTGTTTGCCGTCTGGCGTCTTATAGTCTTCCTGCTTGATATCAGACTGCGAAAATTGCACCGTCTTGCAATAGGGGATATCGTACTGCGTCGATGATTCCATATAGATCGACTGCTTGCCGTCCAAAGCGTTCAGCAGCAGCCCATTAGCGCCTTCCGGGAGAATCTTCGTGCAAACGTCACTCCAGTCGTATGACGCTTCGATGCTCTTGAGATTTTTCCCGTACCTCACCACAACGCCATTATCGGCTCCGATTGACTGCCGAATGCCGATAGTCCACCCGTCGCGCACCAAGTGCCCGCCCCAACGTTCAAGGACGGTGGTAATGGCTTCGTAGAGCGACTTTCGCACGCACCGGAATGAATTAATCGTATTGATATCGGAAACTGTTTTAAACGGCGATTTTGGCTCCGTAGCGGTATTGAGATGGTCAAGCGCCTGATTGCAAGTGCTGTCCACCACATACGAATCAGCAATCAGGTAATTAGCTGAATCGTAGAAAACATGGTTGCATTTGCACGTGATCTTAGTATGTGTAATCTCGGGATTAAGTATACGGAAAGGCTGGGCACCCTGCGGGGTGTCCGCTACGATGATGTTGCCTGATTTGATCCACTGGAGATATTCCGTGCCACACGTCAAATCCAAATAATAAGCGTCGTTATCTTCCTTCGTTACTGTCGCTTTTAACGGCTGGATTACCTTGTCTCCGTTAGTCCGATAGTCCTTATCGGTGGGTTTGAAGATTCTGAGCATTTCTATACCTCCTACTTTATGATATTGGATTTTTACTTCTCAGATTTGTAGCATAACATAATATACATAAACATTTACAATGATTTAAGAAAGGAGCGCCATGCGAGAATTGAAAAAATCGGACATGACCACCAAAGACATCAAAAGGTTCTGGGATAAGACCGAGAAAATCGGTGAATGCTTGGTATGGGAATCAGCTACAGTCAAAAGCAAAAACCTAGAGTATGGGTATTTCCATTTCAATGGAGCTTCAGTTCGCGCAAATCGTTTCGCCTATGCTATAAGGCATGGCGAATGCCCGACAAATCTACAGATCGACCATATATGTCATAACACTCTATGCGTCAACCCAGACCATTTGCAAGCTGTGACGCGACGTAAGAATTGCGAGAACCTGTCAGGCGCTCACAGAGACAGTAAAACCGGTATCCGCGGCGTAAGCCCACACAAGAGTACTGGAAAGTGGCGAGTGACAGTCAGAGGGAAATATTATGGTCTTTTCTCTGATATTCATGAAGCTGAAAAGAGAGCCATAGAAGTGAGAGACTTGCTTATGACCAATAATCTTGAGGATAGGAAGCGTTAAAAACGACACGCCGAAATTGGCTCCCGCCGTGATAGGTGTATGGCGAAAGTTATAGAACATGTATTGACAAGTGGCGCGGGGAACATAGTCAACTACCCGCGCCACTCTCATATTCGATCAGTCGATCCGCAACACCTGACCGGCAAAAATCAGGTTCGCATCCCTGATGCCGTTAATCTGCTGGAGATGCTGCCAAGTCGTACCGTACCGAGCGGCAATGCCCGAGAGCGTATCACCGGCACGCACTGTATAAGTACGTGACTGGTGCCCCCCGCCCAGCTTCTGATTGACAATAGCCTGCACCGCATTGTAGCGATTGCCAAGCGCACGTTTACGATTCTCTCCATCGCCATACTTTCCGGCGATCACTTCGCTGGCAAGCTGAGCGTCGGTCTTACCAGCGAGCGGATCGGCAAGCTTCTGATTGACGATAGCCTGCACAGCGGCATAGCGGGCACCGAGTGCATTCTTACGTGCATCGCCATCACCGTACTTCCCGGCGATCACTTCGTCGGCAAGCTGATTATCAGACTTGCCAGCGAGCGGGTCGACCGGTTTAGGTGCCGGAGTAGCCGCACCGGAAGCACCAGCGTACTTGCGCCAAGCGTTCGCGTCACCATAGAATTTGTCAAGGTCGAGATTACCCGACCAGCCGGGAAGACGCCCGGCAGACGAATACTGCCGAATAGCACAAGAATAGGCTCCTTCATTCCACGGCGTATCCTGATAACCCGTAGCATTCATATCAGCATACTGGGCGATCCACAAACCGCAATCATGACGCTGGGCAACCGCAGCTGTCGGGGCGTAGGCGGAAGCCTGCACGTAGATAAGCGGCTTGATGTCGGTACGCTCGATCACACGGGAAACAAGCGTCTCAAGATAGGCGTAGTTACCCCACGCGCGGTTGGACCCGCTCTCCCAGTCGATGCACAGAATACCCTTGCCAAGATAACCCTTGATATTGTCCACGTAGTAGTCAGCTTCCGCCACAGCGCCGGAACCGTCCACGTAATGATACGTGCCCCAGCACTTGCCAAGCTTAATGCACTGCTGTACAGCGCGGTCGCAATCAGGATTGACGTAATTCACTCCTTCCGTCGCCTTGACGATAACGAAATCGCAAGGCACCTTACTAAGGTCAATACCTGTTTGGTGCGAGCTCACGTCGATTCCTTGAAGTGACATAATATCACTCTCCTTCATATCTTTTAAGCACATGCCCTTCGCACGTGCGTTGAAACCATTTATTGTTATTTTACTTGGATTCCAGAGCCGCAATGCGGTCTATCGCCGCTTGTCCGTCGATCCCATCATCAAGACTGCGAACCAGCTGCGATCCAAGAAACAGTACATTGAAACCACGCACCAGTGTTGTAAGTGACATCGGCGGTAGGACGGATCGCCACCTCGTTGCCGTTGATCTGCACAGCCGTGTTATTGTTCGGCTCAACATTAGCGTTAGTCACAATCGGCACCTGTATTTCACCGAGAGAGCCAAGACCATCGGGGAGAGTAAGGACATGCGCCCGCTCCCATGCCTTAGCATTCCACGCGGCACTCTTGCGGGTCGCTGAGAATGACAGTGTGCAGACACCGCCAACCACTCGCAACCGGCAAAAATTCCAAGTATAATCGTCATACCGAGCGCCCTTGTTAAGACCACTGCCAACCTCGTAAGTGGCGGAGCTGATGCGGTCGACCAGCTCCTGCACGTCGATAGTCCCATCAGCAGACACGTTGATTCCCGCGCCAATCTTGACGCCACCGAGAGTGGTGGACGTGGCAGCGGGAAGCGTGTAGCCGTCAGCACCACGTGGGATCGTGAAATCAAGCACAACGTCCTTAGCCGTACCCGAATTCACGACACTCGCCTGCGTACTCGGCGCGCCAGTCGTGACCGTGCCAATCGTCAGACTGTCCACACCCTGCTCAAGAATGTCACTGCCACTGCTAATGCGAGTGACAACCACCTGTGAGAGGTAGTTGCTGGCCAAATTAACGGCGCCACTTCCACTCGTGTACATATTCAGACGATATGGGAGACTATCATTAGGCACGCAAAAAGTTATCGCGCCACGAAAAACCTGATTTCTGCCGCCTGTAGAGCCGATGCCCTGCGCGCCCCCGATCTTCCACCTACGCTCGCCACCGCCAGTGGCACTGTTTGAGGCCAGCGCAAACATTGTATCGCGACCAGTGATTTCGACCGCACCGACGTAGTAGCCTTCAACCGTCAGCTGATAGACACCCGGCTTGTAAATGTAAATGGCGTTTGCAGTGTTCGATCCATAGACTGCATCAGCGCCATTGCTTTGGCTTTTGATTTTAAGCGGGATAACGTGTTCGGTATTGTCGCCCGCGAAACTTACAGTACCATCAATTGTGTAGTCGCTCCACGCTCCGAGCAATGGGTCAGGCTTGATTCTCTTGTCGATTTCAGTGTCTACTGTCGTAGAGATTTGCGTGTCGATTCCAGCCATCTTGCCATCGACCGCCGTCATCTTGTCATCGACCGTCTTGCTCACTGAATCGGTGAATTGGTCATACAATGTCCGGTCATCAGCCGAAGCGGCTGAATCGCGCATCATAGTAGCAGTTTCCACCTCAATGATGAAATTCTGCGTACCTGCAGGATTCCCGTCCGCATCGAAAATCACCAATTCCGCAGCATGCTTGCCAGCATGCTTGGTCATCTCCTGATTGATGGTGAAGCTCACCTTGCTGCCGGTGCCGACAGTGCAAGTGCTGGAGAATTCCACGCCATCACTGCGAGTACCGTCAACGCGAGCCACCATGCCGTCAATCTGCGCCAAATCGTGACCATCATAGACGGTAAAAACGATAGTGCGTGAGCCAGTATCGAACTGTGACATTTTTACTACCGGATACTCGCCGGTAGCCTTCAAATCAATATCGTAATATTGTGTAATTACAGCCATAATCAATCCTCCTAGATCCATCGTGAGTAATCTTCGATGGTGAGACTATGCACCGTCCCACTCCATTTTATCGAATGTTTCCCCGGCGAAAGCGCCAGCCGCTGATAATCGCCGGTAATATTGCGGTTCATCAATGCGCCTTCAGGCGTGGACGCTTCCAGATTGGCGACATCGATCACAAGCGTGTAATCGCCGGTGTTGGCGACCTGCAAGACCTGCGAGCCATCAAGATACAGCCCGATATTGCCGCTAGCCGTGATGGTGAGCTTCGGTGCCGCCGTTATGTTCCCCGCATTGGTCACCACAGCCTGAGCGTCCGCGCTCGTAAAGACTTTCGGCCGCTGGAGCCTGCCAGTCTTATACGGCTGGACGTGCAGTCTGATATCAGCCGTCCGATACCGCACTAATCGCTCGAAATCAATGTTTCCAAGCTGCTGGAATCGGTACGCTTTATCAGGCTCATTGCTGAATGTGATTGTGCCACTAGTGGCGAAAAATTCCACCACCTTGTCAATATCGAAGCCGCCATGCAGACCGATGCTTAGCGTCTTGTCGTAAGCCTGATAGCCAAGCGTGGTGATGATATCACCATCACGACCGTCGATCTCTTCCGAGCTATAACGCATCTTAGGCTTCGTAATCGGCGGAAGCGAAGTCACAATCAAGCCGTCCACGCCATACGAAGGCTTGTCGTTGATCAGCACCCAAGGACGCTGATAGTCAAAACCTTTCATACTTCAATCCTCCTTAACCGTAGATAGCGGCTGTGACAGTCTTCTTGACGAAACGCCCAGCCGCTTCATCGTCCAACACCACGCGCACATTCTGCAAGGCTTCGACCAGCGCATCAATCAGGTTAGACTGCGAACCGTAGCCGTTGGACGCTTGCTGCGCCGCAGACACGCCACCAAAATCGTAGGACTGTGCGAAAGCATCAGAGCTAGGCATAGCATCAATCATCTGCTTCGACACATTGCCCATTTCGTCCTCGAAGCCGACCCCAATACCCTCAGCCAAATACTTGCCGACCTCATCACGCATCAGCCTCGAAGGCGAGTGGATACCGAAGAAGCCCTTGATATCCTGCATAATCCCGTGAACCCAGCCGCTCACCTTGTCACGAAGCCAGCCAGCAGAATTCTGGATACCCTGCCACAAGCCACTGACGATGTTCGTGCCGATATCAAGCACCATGCTAGGAGCCTGCCTGAGCGCCCCGACAATGCTGCTCACTACATTTCTCGCGCCACTCACAGCATTGCCGATACCCCTCACGATACCCGCCGCAAGCTGAACCATCATCTGCAAGCCCGTACTGAGAATCTCAGGCAAATGCGCGCTGAGCGTCCTCACAATCTTCACCACGATACCGGGCAGCATGGCGATCAATTGAGGGATAGCCTGAGTAATGCCCCGGATCAGCGCAATCAGGATCTGAATACCGGCAGTGACAAGCAAAGGCAGATTATTCAGTAGCACGTCGGAGATCTGCATCACGATACCGGGCAGCATCTGGATAAGCTGCGGCAAGGCTTCCACAATACCATTCACCAACGCGAGCAGCAGCTGCACGCCCGCTTGAATAATCAACGGCAAATTAGTCAGCACCACCGACGCCACCTGTTGCACAATCGTCGGCAACATTCCAATAAGCGTCGGCAATGCTTCCGTGATGCCCCGAATCAGGCTGGTCAGCATCTGCATGCCAGCGTCAATCAGCTGCGGCAACAACGTCAGCAATGCTTCCACGATTTGTGGCAAGGCGGCAGTCAGCGCACTCATAATCTGCGGCAATGCTGCGACAATCGCCTGCATCACCTGCGACAAGCCACTCACAATACTTGGTATTTGAGCAGTAATCAATGGCAGCAGCTGATTAGTAATCATGTTCACCGCTTGCGGCAGCAGCTGGACAGCCGTCTGCACCATGCCGTTAATCAACGGAGCAATGCGCGGCATGATATTACCAGCGAAAGTGTTGACCGAATCAACAAGATTCTGAATCAAACCGTTCATATCAGCGGAACTCGAAGACATACCAGCAAGCAGATTCTGCCAAGCAGACTTCATCGAATTCATCGAACCCTCAATAGTAGTAGCCGCTTCCTTCGATGCATTACCAGCAATACCGAGATGCTTCTGCATGACACTGATAGCGTTGACAACATTACCAAAACTCATGCTGGAACCATCAACGGTAACGCCAAGCTCTTTCTGCACGTCCGTCATCTTGGAAGCGTCTTGGATAAGCCGTTGCATTTCCTGCTTCGTACCACCATACCCAAGCTTCAAATTATCCAACATCGTGTAATTCTGCTTAGCGAAACCTTGATACGCATACTGGATAGACTGCATATCAGTACCCATTTTGTTCGCGTTATCAGCCATATCAGTAACGGCACGATTACCATACTCAGCCGCCTTAGCAGTATCACCACCAAGAGACTGCAACAGTGAAGCACTGAACCCGGTAACAGTCTCCATATACTGATTAGCCGACATGCCAGCAGTCTTAAACGCATTATTCGCGTGCTGTTCAACGATAGGAGCTGAATCCTTGTACAGCGTCTCGACGCCGCCTATCATCTGTTCCTGCTGTGAGTACGCTTCGATAGCCTGCTTGCCGACATTAAGCACAGCGGCACCAAGATTCTTAAGACCATTGACAGCCACACCGATGGCACTGGACGCAAGATTAGCCAGCACATTCTTGAATACGGTGTAGCCGCCGCTAGCTTCCTGCGCCTGCCTACCACTCTTAGCGGCTTCCTCGCCAAGCTCACTAGCGGATTTGCCAGCCTTATCCATATCAGGCGACAAGCTCTTAATCTCAGCGTCCGTCTTGTTGATATCCGCCTGAGCATTATTCATCTGAGTTCGCATCTTGCTCATGGCGATCTCATTGGCATTGACAGCAGCCGAAGACTTATCCACATCACGAGCTAGATTAGCCACGACTTTCGCCTGCGCCTGATACTCCGGGGACGTTTTGCCAAGCGTCGCTTCGATCTGAGCCAGTTTCTGCTTCTCAGCATCATACGACGCGACAAGCGCCTTATGCTTCGTATTGTTCGCCGTGTACTGGGCACTCATGGCGCGATACTGCGCATTAAGGACGCTCAGCTTTTCCTTCTGCGCAGCCATCTTGTTGTTCAGCGCTTCAGTCCTCGCAGTGAGCGCCGCCTGCGACGTGTCACTCTTCGCATACTGTGAGGACACGACCTTCATCTGTGAGCCGACCTCACGCAGATTCTGCGAGATGCGCGCGAGCGCGGCACGATACTCCGATTCACCGGTCAGTTTTACGGCACCGCCGAATCCAGCCATTAGAACACACCTCCTAGAACCATTCTTCTTCCTGCTCCTGCTTACGCTTCACAGCCTCATACGTGGTATTGTTGGCTCTCAACATGTTCTCCATATCGAAAACCTGCTGATAAGCGCTATACCGTGCCATGAAGTCCTTGAGCGTCAAACGCATAACCTCACGATCCGAATAAAGCCCAAGCCTTGCCCGGCCAATAAACAATATCCACGCGAAATCAATGGCCGGGTCTTGGTCAAAAATCACGTCATCGTCGTGGATTATTCGTTTTTTGAGCCGTCCTCAGTGGAAGCCACCACAATATCCTGCATTTGTGCAGAGATAGCATCCATTCCGACAGCGCCGACCAATCGTCCGACCTGCTTCAACGACAGCGGCTTGATATCCGCGCCGTTGTCCTCGTTGTCAATATCGATGCCTTCGTTGAGCATTGCTGCAAACCCGAAGATAACTGCCTTAGCGTTCGGCTCGCCATTCTCGCCTTCCGTCTGCTTGCCCCACTCGTCCAGTGAGCCGTATTCCTCTTGGATCGCCTGCATCACATTGAGATTAAAGGCGAGATGGTATTCAACACCTTTGTAGACAATCGCATCATTTTTCTTAGCCATGATATTCCTCCTAAAAGTAAGGGCATGACACTTATCATGCCATGCCCTATTATCTCACGAAAAAGGTCAGCTATGAGAGCCTGTAGTGCTCACTGACGTTCCACCGGCCTTAGCCGCCAGCTTACCCTTGACCCATTCGACAGCCGCAGTCTTCGTATCGAACACCTGCGCAGCCGACCACTGGCCATTAGCCAGCGTCGCGGCAGTACCCTCGATCTCAGGCGTGCTGAAGTCCACAGAATCACCCTTGGTTTTATCCTCCTGAGACGGCTCGGCAAAACGCACCTTATAAAGGAACTCGCCCTTATACACGTACTTGCCGCCGACCATCTTGGTCACGACACGGCCAAGACCGACCCAAGGCGCTGCATCGTCAGCGGAACGCACCATCTCGCCGCCACTCTCAGCCACCTTATGACCAAGAATCTCCGCGAAGATGGTCATATCATCATCGGCAACACCCAGCGTCACCTTAGCATTCTGGAAACTCTTATCGGATTCCACAAGAACGTCATCAGCGTACAATGTCGCATCATTAGTGGACACATCCACCTTAGCCGAGACAGCCTTACCGAAAGACTTCGCACCAGCATAAGACGGTGTACCGTCCTCGGCTTCCGTCAGCAGACCATACCAAAGATTCGTAAGCCCAATCTGTGCCATTTCAATAGCTCCTTTCCATAGCAAAACTTAGCGTCGTGTGATAGTAGCCCGTATCCGTCTCATACTGATCCGGGCTACTCCGTGACGGTTGCCACGTCCACCCCGCTTCCTCTAGTCTATCGCGCACCGCGTCGCAGATAGCGATATAATCCGACTTCGTGTAAACATCAAAATCGTAATATGTGACCCACGCTTGGAGCTTATCGTCAGCACTGTATGAGCCGGAATCATCCTCGCGCATAAACGTCACATAAGGCTCGCCATGCCCATCATAATAGGCGAAAACAACAGGGATACTCTTACCGCATACTTCAAAGTCCTTGAAAAGATCAAGAATAGTCTCATTCACACAACTCACCCCTTCGGAATGTACTTGTCCTGCACCTTCTGCATAGCCGCTTCGATCTCCGCCTTCTTGAAGCTCTTGCGCATGAACGGGTGCTTTTGCACAGGCGCTTTACTCCGCCCATACTCCATGACATTGCACACAAGCTCTGCGGGGACGACCTCGCCAGCCTTATTGGTGAAATATCCGTAGAACGCGACCTTTGTATTCACGCCATCATCGCTAGGCGTTCGGTATACTCGCGTTATCCGCAGGCAATTCATGATATCAGAGCCACGGAAGGAAGCAGGCACATTCGCCTTAACATTTGCGAGCACTACTTCCGCGCCAGCTTGCGTCATCTCACCAAGCATTTTATGCGCATCGGCACCCAACTCGTCGAACAGCTTAAGCAGCTCGGTAGGCATTTCCGCATCGAATCTAGCCATCAGTGCTTCACCAGCTTAGCTTGGATCTCAAGCATGGTATTAGCTTCATTCACATTATTCAGGTACTCAATCGTGTACGTCTTCCCTGCATATTCCACCAGCATATCCCTGTCGATAATGACCTTACCGGGATACCGGATCGTGAAGTTGGTCGTAGCCGCTTCAAAATCCGAATTATTGGCGATAAGCGTCCAGCCCTTAGTTGTCTTCACGCTAGCGTAAGGCTCCAAGACAGTCTCACGGCCGACAATAGGCAGACCATCTTTATCATAGGTTTTCACAGTCTTGACTATCTTGATCCGATGGTCAAACCGTCCGGCATTCATCATCATTGATTATCACCGCCAGACGGTAGAAGATTAACACTATGCATGTCGAGAATCGACTGCGCAGTGAGATTGGGATTAGCCGAATCTACATACATGCTTCGATTATCGAACATGTCCTGAGCCAAGCAGAGCGCGGCGACAACGAAGTCCGAAGACTTGTCCAAGTCAGCCGCGCCAAGCCCAGTGTACTTGCCAATATAAGCGGGGACAGCCTTGATGATGGCGGCAAGCAGAGCATTATCAGCGTCGGACGGGTCAGCGATACGCAGGTAATCCGCGAGCGCCTGCACCGTAATATCCGAGACCTTAGTAATCTCCATCATTGCCACCACCATTCAGACTATTCTTCCGTTGCTGTTGCGGTTTTCTTAGTCCTGCCCTTCGGCTTGGCTTCCTCCACGTAACCGGCACGCAACAAGTCGGCTACGATAGCGGCATCATCAATCTCACGGATCTCACCCTCGCACATGCTGACAACGCCACTGAAGGACGTGAGAGCCTTAAGCACTGGCCATCACCAGCTTAGCCAGCTTCTGAGCGTCCTGCACCTTGCTGTCGAATTCAAACCAAGCCACGATACCAGTAGCGTGCTCGTCCGCGTACTTCTCGCGCAGGATCTGCGTCGAAATATCCTCTGAGAATTTGACTGCGAGACCAGTCATGTCACCGTAGTAGATGGCGGTCTTATCGCCAGCCATGTCGGGCATGTTGTCAGACACGTAGACGGGCTTGCCAAGCAGTGTAGAGCCGAATGGGGCCGTGATATCGTCCTGAAGCAGGTAATGGCCATTATTGCCCTTCAGCAAGCGGAGAGCAGTGCGGGTAGCAGGAGACATGATGAAGATGGCGTTCTGCTGGTACACGTCCTTGACGGAATCCTTCAGGCGCACCACTTCGTCGGCAGTGATTGCAGTCGCCGCAGTGGCAGTGATCTTATTGTCAAGAGTGGACAGGCCAGTGACCTTGGAAGCCGTGCCGTTCAGCAGCTCACCCTCGATGAATCGTGCGATATCCTCGCCCATCTGAGTGGTGACGAAGGACACGATATCAAACTGGGAATTGTTAATCAGCGAATTGCTGATCTTGGAGAGGGCACCAGCGAGGAAGCCACCAAGCTCGATGTTCGCAAACTTACCATTGCTGGATGCAATCGGGCTGAACTCGGTCTGATAGGCGACCTTGATGGAAGAAGTGGAAGTGTCGTAGTAAGGCAGCTGGAGCTTGCCCTTGGTGTTGTAGCGCTGAGCCTTCGCCAGCACCGGGGACACGTCATAGACCTTCTTGATGATGTTGTTGGCGATGGAAGTGGGGATTACCGCGCCATTATCGGTGAGAGTAAGTTCACCGGCACGCTCCTGCATCACCTTATCGCCGCGCAAATACGCCTCGAAAGCACGCAGTTCTCGCGCTTCGGTATCCTGCTGCTTGTCGCCACCGTTATCCGCGCCATTATCGGCCATCGGCTGCGCCTCCTTCTTCGGCTGCTTGTCATCTGCGGAAATCTCGTCGTTAATCTTCAGGGCTTCCTTGATTTTCTTCACATCGTCGCGGATCTCGGCAAGCTCGGCCGCCTCATCATCGGTCAGCTCACGCTTCTCGGATTCCGCGCCCTTGAGGATTTCCTCGGCGCGGGTAATCCGCTCGTTCTTGCGCTCAATCATGTTCTTCAGTTGCATGATCAATCCTCCTTAAGTTCAGCAATGAGGTTTTCCCATTCGCTGTAATCAATTGTACTATTTTTTTCTTCGGAATCATCGCGCGTATTCTGCGGTTCTTCCTCAGCCTTGTCAACCGGTTTCCCAACCGGTTTTTCTTCGATGATTTCCGGCTTATCATCGGCCATCACCTCACCGGTATTCAAATGCACTTCGCCACCGTTAGCGTCTCGCGCTTGGATCAGCGTACCGTCATATGCCGGGACTTTGCTCCTGTCAAGGATTGATACCTCGTACAAGTCCAAGTCCTTAACGTCACGGGTCATCATGCCGTTCTCGTCGTGCGTATCCACGTCGCGGTCAGTAAAGCCGAAGCTCCAGCCTACAAGGTCACCATGCTTAGCCTTCTCGATCACATCAGCATCGGTGATAGTCGCTTTCGCTCGAAGCCCGATATTATCTTCATGCAATTTGAGATTGCCCTGCTTGGTAGAGCCAAGGTCACGATTAGCGTCATGATTCAGCAGCACGTGGATATCGTCGTTGCGGTCGATGGCACGCTGAAAAGCCCCAGACTTGATACGCTCACGGAATTTACCGATACGGGAATTCAACGGCTTCGATAATCTTTCGCAACTGTTAACATACCCCTCGATTTCGACACTATCCTCACGAATATTTATCTTCATTCTGTTACACCTCCTGCATCAATGATACCGCCGTCGTCAGAGGTATCAGCCGCTGGAAACTCCATAGGGTTATCCGCCTGCATCGGCTTGGTCGAATCAGTGTTAGGCGTGTAAATCTCGCCAGTCTTCGTGTTGTAAAGCACGCTGTCAAGCCCAAGATTGATAACGTCCAGTCCGTCAACCGTGTTCATGTTCTCAGCCTTGCGCATCTCGTTGATCGTCATCAAACCGCATTGCTTCGCCATCTGGTAAACCTCGTACCGTTCCTTCAGACTGGCCTTGATGATTTCCTTGCTGTCGAACGCGAAATAATACCGTTTCTTTTCGGATTCAAGAAGCAGATCACGGTTAAGTGCCGTCTCGAACGCGCACACTATCGGGTAGATGGCGAATTTGTAGGTTTCCTCGAAATTATCCTTGATATGGAAAACATTGTTTATTTCGTCCTGCAATGTGCGCTTATTCTCGTTCAACTGCATTTCAGTTGACGTGCTTGACGCTTCACGAAAATCAACGCCATTATTCAGGACTACAACGTTTTCCTCACTGTTCGCATACATTCGCGTCCATGCACGCTTGAGAGTGTTGATTTCATCCTGCCCCAGCTTCCTCTCGGACTTTAGGAATCCGCGCTTGCTGCCACCTGTTTTCACTAGGTTCAGCTGGTAAATGAGCGTCTGGTATGCCGTCTCAAGCGCCTTAGCCACTTCCACAGTCAAACCGATACCGCTAGCACCGTCCTTCGTATTCCGAAGCAATTTGATGTACTCGAACGGTTTATACGTGTTCGCGCCTACAAGAATATCGTAGTCCTTATAGATCGGGTCACTGTTGATATTAATGCTCACATTATCCGTCTGCACGTAGTACAAGCCGGTTACATCATTCCTGCTTCGAGCGATATAGCAGTAACCGCCCTTACCCATGAGGTAGTCTTCCACCATTGCTTTCTTCAGCTGGAAGCCATCGAGAGTATCACCGGTATCGCCGTTGAGCATCTTCACGCGGGTATCGTCCTCGACTTCGGTCACAACACCGCTCATATTCCTATACAAGCGCACCGGCATACACGCCACAGCGCTCGTAATGAAGTCAACAGCCGCCGATACAGCGGGAAGCGTCATAGCCTTAGCGCGGGTGATAGGCTCACCCATAAGCAACGCACGCAACAGCACATCACTCACCTGCGGCTCTTGTACCGGTGTCGCATCACGCTTATGTCTGTTGAAAAAACCCATAATTGTTTACCTCCGTTAGAATACCTGCGCCACGAAGTCCATGTGATTAAAGTCTACATCTTGCTGAAGCAGATACATCGCGTTGATAAGCGACACAACCATATCCACCTTGCCGCGACTTTTCTTCTTATGCACATACATATTCATATTCGTGTCATATGCGCATCGCGCATTCTGGAAATTGATCTCAAGCAACCTGTTCGGTTCATACTCGAATTCATTCTTGAGTATCTTTTCCTTGAGCATCTTGGTAGGCGGGTGCAAGACGCTCGAATGCTGCCTGATCTCAACCGTGTTATAGCCAGCGGCTTCGAGCTTCTGCGCAGTGCTGAGAGCGTTCCACCGATCGTAGCCGATTGCCTGCACCTTCACACCGAAGCGTTCCTCGATATTCAGAATGAAGTCCTCGACAACCTTGTAATCGATCACTTTGTCACCGCACGCTATACATTTACCGGCACGAATATATTCCCTATAGTCGATTTTCTCGAATGAATTCTTTTCATCAATACGTCCCTCGGGAATGAACGCGAAAACGTCGGCAAGCACGTTATCGTCATCATCAACAGACACCATAGCAACGCTCGTATTATCGTTGGTCTCGGAAAGATCAAGCCCGACATACACCGTGCGCCCAGTCCAATCGATATGCGACACCTTACACCCCTGCACATCGTTCACATCGATATACGTTTCCGTCCCGGCACCCTGATAGATGATGTTGCAGTGCTTTGTCAGAAAATTCTCACGCGCCGATTCAACCGCGATAGCATACGCCCGCTTCTTCTTCAAGTCCTCCCAAATTTCAGGGATTTCAAGCGACACAGGGTTAGCCTGCCGCATTATAAGATCATCATCAGTCCAGTTCTTTGTTTCATCAGGCTCATAGAGCAATGAGAAGCGTGAGGGGTCATCAATCAGCCCGTCAAGCACTTTTTTGCAATAGCCTACTTCGTCTTCAAACGGGTTGTCCACAGTAGGATACTTGGTAGAGATGATGAATCCCAGCTTATTGAGGATATTAAGCTGTCCCGATCTCATAGCCTCGATAGCATACGACGTGGGGAGCGCCCCCACCTCGTCAGCGCAGAAAGCGTTCGGAAGCCTACCATCCATGCGGCTAGTCGAATAGCTCAACGGGATATAGGTTGTGCTGAGCGGCATGAATGTAATACTATCCCGTAGAATCTTCCACCGTGGCGAATCCTTGAACGCGAACACTTCAGGCGAACTCTTAAGCGTCTCACTGATAGCCTCACGCACCTCACGGCTCAAAGTACCGTCAGGGGCTACACTGTAGAATTTCGAGAATCGCGGCTCAGTGAGAAACAGCAGAATGAAAATCGTGGCGATAGTGTACGTCTTGAAATTCTTACGCGCGATCTCCAGCACACATGTTTCATACTTCCGCTTCTGCGGGTTATCCCTGCGCACCGTGCAAAGCGTCGCAATATAAAAGAGCCATTGATAGCCAGTCGTGCAGTCGTACAATGATTGCCCGGCACGCAAGCCCTTCGGCATACGCAACACCTTGAGAATCGCGTACAATTGCTTCATTTTACGATGGCTCACGAAATACGTATCGTCCTTACCATCGCAAATAGCCAGCCACGCCTTCATCTGCTTCTTCACATACTTAGGCGTGGTCGGCTCATTCACACACTTCAAACAATACTCATAACCCTTATTCTCCATCTGCATCTTCCTCGGTCTTGCCATTAATCAGCGCGAGCAACGGATCAACATCATCACCGTCACGCTCAGCGTCAGACTTGCCAAAACCTTGAATGATCTTCATAAGGGTTGTGACAGTGCGGTTGGCGCTGTCAGTTGTCGTATTGTACTCACGGACAGCCGGATTAGTGTAAAGGTTCTTACGCCCCTTCACATACTCTTTCTTAACCAGCATACCGTCCTGCTCAATAGACTTTTCCAAGTCATTGAGAATCTTGATTTGCACTTGATAGCGCTTGAATGTGGTAACAAAGAAGAAATTCGTCTGCACACCGGTTTCCTCTGCAATGCGCAGAATCTCGACGGCTTGCTCATTGAGTGATTTCACCATCTTCGTCACCGCCTTTCACTACTTCTTCCATTTCTTACCCAGCAGATACTCGCGGAATTCATCATCGGTGATCGGCTCGTCTGCCTTGCCTTCCTTGGCTTTCTGCTTTTCAATGTTCATATAATCATCCGGTGACATCCATTGCGTATCAATGTCGTTTTTTTTCTTGCTCATTTTAGTTTCCTCCTTAGAGTGGTTTAATACATTTTAGCAGATTATCGGTCGGCTTGGTAAGGTTAGCCAAGCGTGATATCTGGATACTGCTTGGTTTTCCTATAGCCAGATACTCGCTTAGTTCTCTTTTCTTGCCGCTTTGGGCTTCACAAATCATCACTTTTCCATTGACTTTTTCCACGTTGAACACGTGTCCGCTTCATGAATTGTTCCATGTGATGCTTACAGCGGCTCTAGCGCCATCACCCCAATCATCGAATTTCGATCCGAGGAACTTCTCAGCGCCTTTCCTTGTCGGTCTTGCACCCGGCACAAGCTCCCATGTCCGCCCCTCGAAAACATGCCTGAATCCGCCTGTAGTAGAATACGAAAAACCATCATTAGGATTATCGTTCGGCAACGCCTGAACCTTGTACCCGCGACGTTGCATCCCATAAGCATAAATGCACCTCTGACAGTTAATCCTGTATGAATAATCATGCTGGTATCTTGGCTTGTCAGCTGTATCCAAAACAGTGTCAATTTCTCACTGCTTGCCCTTCCGTCCAAGTGCTGATCGAAACTTCGCTGGAAGCCCGTCGCCGCCACTGCTATATGCTCCTCGACCTCCCATTATCCTTCAACCTCCTAGTCACCTTGTTATCGTAATACCTGACGTCAATACTACCGTAATCAAAATCAAGCTCACCGCCATAGACAAGAATCGTTGACGGCTCGATTTGCCGTATCATCTCAGCCATACCATCACGCCAGATACGTAAAGCGTTGGCATCGTCCTTCACTCCGATAGTGGACACGGCTACTACACTGCCTTTGGGCACGCCACGGAAACAAAACTCGAACGTCGCTTCCTCCGCCCAACTCATAGTAGGAATGACCCTCAAACCAAGGCTCTGATAATACGCGCCGATCTGCCGCGAACGGTACACGTTCCATATCTTCGTAGGCATGGGCATATCAAGATACAGTGAAAAATCAGGCGTAAGCACACACTCATACTCAGAGAGCACATCAGCATAAGCCTCGGGCTTATTCCAGACACGCTCAAACTGGCAATCATCAACAAAGAAATGAATACCGGCATGTTTGTTCTTGCTTGTCTTCGCATAATTGAAGCCGATAAGATCATCAGGAATAAAACCATCATTCTTGATTACCGGCATCTGCCAAAAATCATCAGTCATGTTCGTAAAATCAACGATACCGAGATTATAGGCGTTATCGGTACGTTCGCGCTCGTCACCATACCAGCCATCACCGTCTTCGGGCTTCTCAGGCTCAGCAGCAAGATCGAAACCGAAATCACCCATGTCAATATCCGCGATATCACCAAGTTCGATGTTGAGTTTGCCGATATCCCACTGTGCTAGTTCCGCTACACGGTTATCAGCGATACGAAACGCCTTCACCTGCTCCGGCGACAAGTCACCAGCCACAATAACCGGCACCTGCCTAAGCCCAAGCTTCATAGCCGCCTTCAACCTAGTGTGACCAGTGACAATAACACCGTCAGCGTCAACGACAATAGGCACCTTAAAGCCGAATTCCTTGATACTAGCCGCCACAGCGTCCACCGCACCGTCATTAACACGCGGATTATTCGCATAAGGCAGTAAATCAGCCGTGTTCATGTAAACAACATTCACTTTATCCATCATTTAACACCCCTCTAATCATTAAAATAAATAAAACTCTTTAATTCACGATAATCTCTTGTTTTTCAACGTTTTAAGCCGGTTTCCCAAAAAAATCACGCATATCACTATTTCTGTGTTTGGAGGTGGGCTGTTGGTGTTGATTGAGCCGAGCCTGATTGGTGGTCTACCCCGGGGGGGGATGTTAGTTTTCGCCGTGTCGTTTTTGCGCGAGTTGTCGTAGGTAGGTTGGGTCTATCTGTCCTGCGTCTGCTTGCTTGTGATGTGGTACGCATAGGCAGATCAGGTTGTCATCGTCGGTCAGTAGGTCTGGGTTCGTGTTGAGCTTGACTATGTGGTGTACTTCCAGCCCCTTGGTGGTGATGATGCCTTCAGCCCTGCACACCTCGCACATATGGTGTGCGTCCTGTCTGATCTGTTCGCGCTTGCGTTGCCACCGATACGTATTGCGCAGCTTGTCCGCAGCGGTCTTCTTGTAGTGTCTTGCTGGCCTCTTTGGACAGGTGGCATTGATGTCGTGCATCCTGCCGCAGTATCCACATGCTTTAAGCATTCCAGTCACCTCCATGTCTAGCACTATCATAGTGTGTTTCTTGAGGGAGTGAGTGAGCTTTGGTGAAGAGAGTAAGCCTTAAGAGCTACAAACAATTGCTTGTAGGTTAAGGCTTGTTGACGGTTTCCGTCGGTCGGTCGTTCGCCCGGCTTCGGTCATAAGAGTGTTGCATTGCTAACACTGGTGCGGCATACCCCAGCAGGTCGCGTTACTCTGGTGAGTGGCAGTGTCGGCACCCCGGTTATTCCACTGCCGCCTGTTGGGTCGGTTGGACTAGCACCTCTAACGTGTGTATCGGTGAGTGTTAGTCACCGTCCCGTTGACCAAGCTTGGGATATTGCTAGGGAGTTTTCATGCCTCCGCATCCAAGTATGTGGTATACTTGGCTTTGTTGAGAGTTATAACCCCATCATAGCACATTGTGTTGTGATGGGGCTTTTTCTTGTTTGTGACGTGTCTACTTGGTCGTGTCGTCTGTTTTTGCTGTGGCGTGCGATACGCCGATCAATCCGCCGATAAGTACGCCGATCGCGTTGAGTGTGGTCACGATTGCGTCGGTATCGTGCCAGCCCCAGACTGCGCCGATCACGCCGATGAAGGTGGCGATTGCCGGAAAGGCGATCAGTCCAGCCCACTTGAGCACTTCGTATACTTTGTCGTTGAGTAAATATGTTTTGTTGTCCATTGTTTTTCTCCTCGCTTTCAGTGCTTGGCGATGATGCTCAGGATGATGAGTGTCGCGCAGATGATGCTTGTGATTGTGATCGCGGTGTTCATTGTTTGTCCTTTCGCCCGGTATTAGCCTGCATCTGTCAGGTGTGTGATTGCTTTGCTTGTGATCTCGTCAAGATTGGCTTGTGCTTTTTGCACCTTGTCCATTGCCGCTTCCACATTACCATTCAAATGCCCGTGATTCAGCGCGATTAGGCTGATCTCGTTCGCGGCTAGGCTTGCGTCGATCCCTTGTAGCATGGCGTCGTAGAGGTATTGCCGCTCTTGGTGTTGTTGCTCGCGTTTCGCGTCGATCAGCGCTTGCTGTGCTCGGTATTGTGCCTCCTGCTTGTCACGCCGTTTCATCCGATTGTTGCCAACGTATGTGATGATTGCGACGAAGATACTTGATATTGCCGCGCACCCGCTTGTGACGATTGCCACGATTACTTCAGTGCTTAGTCCCATAACCAGACCTCTAATCCTCGGTTTTACTATTGTGATTATAGCGCGATAATTGCGGGATTCGCGGGACAGTTCGTGCTATGATTTGCTTGTACTCATTTTGGTTACCCTTTCGGTTTGGTTGGTGAAGGGCATGGCTTAACGGTCATGCCCTTTCCTTTTACTCTTGGTCGACTTCAGGATCTGGAATAGCCATTGTGCCCTCGTTTGATATCGTCTCTAATCAGCGCCTTGATGAAGCCTTGTTTGTTTTCTACGCTGTCCAAGCGTTTGATGATATCCGCGTCATTTTCGTGGTGGAGCCAAAGATGATATTGTCGCCCGGCACGCTTATGGTATTTTGCTGCGTTTTTCGTGTGATTATTACCCATGATTACCTAACCAGATATGCGATTAGTATTGCTGTTGCGATTGCGATGATGATGTTTGCGAATATAATGTCAGGCATTCGCCCTTTTTCCTTTCTCGTATTCGTTGATTATGAGCATGATTTCCTGCTGGTTGCATTGCGGTAGTAGTGGCGTGATTTCAGTGATGTTATAGCCTTTTTCATGCCAGTTGGTTATCATGTCTTTCAACACTTTTTCCATCGTGGTTTTCTTTCGTTAGAATAACGGGATTTCTTCCGGGTCATAGCAAATATTGTGCAAACGTTCGAGGAAATCGTCGGTCGGATTCCTCTTCAGTGGCGTTTTGTCCTTCTGTACGCTTGTCCAAAATTCATCGACTTCACTCTCGATCAGGTCAATCAGATATTCGTCGCGTTCTACGGTACGCTCAAGAATCCGGGAATTCCCTATCATGGCGATAAGCTGCGCTCGCCGGTATCCGCTCACTGCCATATAGTGCAGGACTTGGCACGCATAGCTTTCGGGTACGCCGCCCATATCCCACGCATGTGCGTTAAATCCGCCTACCGTCTTGATTTCCAAGACTTCCTTCATGCCGTCCGGGCATGTGATGATGCCGTCGAGGGATGCTTGCCGCCACGGGCGCTCACTGTCTTGGAGCATGTACAGTGGCTCTTCCACCGTCACGTCAGGATGCCGGTATGCGTATTCGTTGCGTAGTGCGGGTTCGAGTGCATTGCCGAGGATTACCGCCGGTTTGTGGCTGATGTCTTCAGGTTTGATGCGCCCGGTCTTCTCACGCCACAATTGCTCGACGCTTTTCCATCGATTCACGCCTATGATTACGCCCACGTCGCTGCCGCCCACGCCCTTATGCCGTAATTGCTACGCAGGGCCATTGAGGTGACAAATGATTCGGAAAGACTCATAATAATGGCGTCAAAGTCGGAGGACTCCGAGAAAGAGCAGGCCAAGGAACCGTTGGGCAGGATGACATAGTCGCCCTTGGCTATATTGTACCTCACATCGTGAAAAACAAAACTCATGCTTCCTTCCATGCAGAGGATATGCAGAATATGGCCGAACTGCTTTTGGGGGTCGCAATCATTAATGGAATCCCCAAAGTATATTTTATCCCAAATCACCTGTTCCATTCTCTTCATATTTGCCGGATACAAATATAGACAAAAACCACGAAAAGTGAAAATCTCTCACCGTATATTGTAACAATGTATCTGTATGATTCTTATAACTTTGTGCCTGTAAATCAAAAACAATATGACGATGAAAGAAGTAAGATTGAACAATGGAGTGATAATGCCGGCCATAGGATTCGGGGTTTTCCAGATTCCCGAGAACGAGACGGAAAGGGTCGTAACAGACGCACTCGAAGCCGGCTACCGGATGATCGACACAGCCGCGGCCTATTTCAACGAGAGACAGGTAGGCGATGCCATACGGCACAGCGGGCTGAAACGCGAAGATTTGTTCGTTACCACCAAACTATGGGTGCAGGACTATGAATATGAAGACACCCTTCGGGCCTTTGACAACTCAATGAAACAGCTCGGGCTGGACTATCTGGATTTGTATCTGCTGCATAAACCGTATGGCAATTATTATGCGGCATGGAGAGCTGCGGAAAAATTGTATAAAGAGGGACGCGTACGCGCCATTGGGGTGACTAGTTTCGGAAACGAACGTTTGCAGGATCTCTTTCTGCACAACGAAGTAAAACCTGCCGTCAACCAGATAGAAACGCATCCTTTCT
>OGXR01000278.1_pt1 | contig 40760 bp, 38 predicted proteins | sample 1576331 | NCBI WGS metagenome assembly OGXR01 (sample SAMEA3541473, study PRJEB24748) | human gut metagenome | biome: human gut; feature: human-associated habitat; material: faeces | place: China | collected 2012 | reverse complement strand
CTCCGTTTCATCTTCCAAGCATCGAATCCGCTTTTCTAACTTGACAATCTGCGCATTCGTGCCCGGTCAGTTTGTCAACCCCTCGAACCCCAAGGCTCACTATGAGACCACGGGTCCCGAGATTTTTGAAGACACCGATGGCGAGGTTGATATCTTCGTCGCAGGCGTCGGCACCGGCGGCACCATCACGGGCGTCGGCGAGTATTTAAAAGACAAGAAGCCCGGCGTAAAAATCGTTGCAGTTGAACCCGAGACCTCGGCAGTGCTCTCGACAGGTGTTGCGGGCGCGCATAAGATACAGGGCATCGGCGCAGGCTTCGTGCCCGATGTGCTCGACACAAAGGTCTATGACGAGATAATCCCCGTCAGCAATGAGGCTGCGTTCGAGACCGGCAAGCTTATCGGCAAGAGCGAGGGCGTGTTGGTCGGCATATCCTCCGGCGCCGCCGCTTATGCGGCGATAGAGCTTGCAAAGCGCCCGGAGAACGAGGGCAAGACAATAGTCGTGCTCCTGCCCGACACAGGCGATCGCTATCTGTCGACTCCGCTTTTCCAGGACTGATAAATAATTTTCCCATAGGCTCCGGCTCTTTTGCCGGGGCTTTCGGGCTTTTTTGAGAGGAAGAATATGAGCTTTAACCCCGATAACCCGCGCCGCAAGGCGCTCATCGCGATGAGCGGAGGAGTGGATTCGTCCGTCGCCGCCTATCTCGCGATTGAGAGCGGGCTTGACTGCATCGGCGTGACGATGAAGCTTTTTGATAACGAGGACGCAGGGATAAGCCGCGAAAAGAGCTGCTGCTCGCTCGAAGATACGGAGTATGCGCGCGGCGTCGCCTACAGGCTCGGGATGCCGTATTATGTCTTTAATTTCACTGCGGATTTCAAAGAGCAGGTCATGCGCCGCTTTGTCGAAGCCTATGAGCGCGGTGCGACCCCGAACCCCTGCATAGACTGCAACAGATATCTGAAATTCGATCGCCTATATCGCCGCGCGAAAGAGCTCGGCTGCGAATATGTTGTCACGGGTCACTATGCGCGAATCGAAGAAGAAAACGGCAGATTCCTGCTGAAAAAGGCAGTTGACTCTACGAAAGACCAGAGCTATGTGCTCTATTCAATGACGCAGGACGAGCTGCGGCATACGCTGTTTCCATTGGGCGGCATGACGAAAACGCATACGCGCGAGCTTGCGCGCAAGCTCGGCTTCTATAACGCCGACAAGCCGGACAGTCAGGATATCTGCTTCGTGCCGGACGGCGATTACGCATCTTTTATCCGCTCATTTACGGGCAGGGATTATCCGCGCGGCGAGTTCGTTGACAAAAGCGGCAATGTGCTCGGTGAGCACAGGGGACTTATAGGCTACACCGTCGGTCAGCGCAAGGGACTCGGAATAGCTCTGGGCGAGCCGAAATATGTGACCGCCCTGCTGCCCGATGAAAACCGAGTCGTGCTCGGCAGCAATGAAGACCTGATGAGCCGCGAACTCGACGCGAAGAATTTCAATTTTATTGCCTTTGATACCCCGCCTGCGGAGTTCCGCGCGAGCGCGCGGGTCAGATACAGACAGGCGGAACAGCCCGCGACCGTGCGCGTCACGGGCGAAGACACAGTGCATATAACATTCGACGAGCCGCAGCGGGCAATAACAAAAGGTCAGGCGGTCGTCGTTTATTACGGAGATGTGGTTATCGGCGGCGGAGAGATCTGCTGAGTGCGAAACGGAGGAATATTTATGATGATATCAACGCGCGGACGCTACGCTCTGAGGGTGCTCGTTGACCTTGCGGAGCACAGCGGTAGTCTTGTCCCGATGAAGGATGTCGCGGCGCGTCAGGGCATCTCAAAAAAATATATGGAGCAGATAATGGCTCTGCTTGTAAAGGACGGATATGTTGAGGGCGTCCACGGCAAAGGCGGCGGATACAGGCTCGGCAGACCGCCGGAGCAGTGCGTTGTCGGCGATATCCTGCGCCTTACGGAGGGCAGCCTTGCGCCGGTGGCGTGTCTCTCCTGCGATGAGCCGTGCGAGCGCGCGGACAGCTGCCGCACCATCGGGATGTGGCGCAGATTCGAAGAGATAACGAACGAATACTTCGACGGCATAACCGTAAAAGACCTGATGAAAACAGAATAACGGCAGCCGCGTCCCGAATGGGCGCGGCTCTTTGCGTTGCATATGAAAAAGGCTCCCGCCCGTTTGGGTGAGAGCCTTTATTTTTATTCGGTTGTTAGAGCTTAGCCCTTAGCGCCGTTGTAGCCCTGCTTGTTGTTGCCGATCTTAACGGTGTAGTCAACCTCGCCGTACATGTTCTTGACCTTAGCGGAGATACCGAGCTTGAGCTCAGCCTCGCTTATGTTGATCTTAACGAGATAGTGATAAGTACCGTTGATGATCTTGCCGGTGCTGTTGTCTACGCGAGCGAAGATGTAAGCGTTGGTGTAGGTGAGCTTAACATTTTCTTTGCCGCTCTTGAACTCTGCGCCGAGCTGGTTGAGAGCCTCATCGATGCTGCCGAGGGTTCCGACGCCGCGAGCAACAGGACCGCCGTTGTGGGAGTCGCCGTTGGGGCCGTCAGTCTGATCCTTGACATAGATGATGTAGTCGGTGTACTTACCGTCTGCGGAGACGATAGCCTTAGCGGACTTGACATCGCTCGCCTTGAGATCAGCGTGGCTGGAAGCGGGAACATAGTCTGTGTCGGTGGAGTTTTTCTTAAGAACGTTGTTGATGATGGGGGAAGCGACTTTGAGGAGTCCGCCTAAACCGCCGTCACCGGTGATCTTGCCGTTGTTGCCGAGAGCCATGGTCTGCTTGCCTGCGGGTGCGGGCTTGGTAGCCTTGCGGGCCTTGACATAGTCAGCGACTATCTCAGCAACAGTCTTAGCGGCTGCGGGGGTTTTGCCGCCCTGAGAGCCGCCCTGGCTGCCTGCTGCCTGCGAGGGAGCCTCGACGGGCTTGCCGGAAGCGTCGGTGGAAACTTCGGAAGCGTCGTTGCTGCCGGCCTCGGTGCTGTCGGCTGCAGAAGCGTCTACGGGAGTAGAGCCTTCGCCGTTGTCGATGACCTCTCCGCCTGCGGAGGAGGGATCGGTTGTGGTCGCGCCGTCATCCTTGCTCTTGCAAGCTGCAAAAGCGAAGACCATAGCGAGAACCATGATGAGTGCAAGAATTCTCTTCATTTGGTTGTGCTCCTTTTAACATTTTTCTTGATTTTGTGAATAAATTGTTTCACAGTATTTTCAGTTTACTCTAAAACAACCAAAAAGTCAAGAAAAACAACGCTGTAAATTATAACAATTTTGTAACATACGGCTGGAAATAACTTGACTTTCGGGTATAAGCACATATAAAATGTATGCAGAGATTTAAAAAAGTATGAGGCGCAGGGCGAAAGGAATTTTATAAAATATGTTTGAGAGAAGCGAATGGATAAAAGGGTGCGAAAAGAATTTGCGCGGTGGTACGGTGTATCTGAAAAACTTTCGGTGCGTCGCCAAAGCGGAAAAAGCAATATTGAAAATAACTGCGCTCGGCGTATATGAGGCAAAATTAAACGGCGAGCGGGTAGGCGACTTTATCCTCGCTCCGGGCTGGACTTCTTATTTAAACAGACTTCAGGTGCAGAGCTACGATGTGACAAATCTGCTGAAGACCGAGAATTCGCTCGAGGTGACGGTCGGTCAGGGCTGGCGCGCCATCGCAAGCAAACGCGACGGCAGCGACTTTTTGGGCTATCGCGACACTGCGCTCATCGCCGAGCTGACTCTTGTCTACGCCGACGGCAGGACGGAGAGCATCGTCACCGACAGCTCGTGGACTGCGCGCGAGAGCAAGCTGAGATATACAAATATATATGACGGCGATATCTACGACGCGACTTTCAAAGCGGGGAGCGCGAGGCACTGCATCTGCGTCGATCTCGAAAAAGATATGCTTATCCCGCAGGAGGGCGAAAAAATAGTCGAGCAAGAGCGGATGCCTGCTCTGCAAGTAATAAAAACCCCGGCAGGCGAGACGGTCATTGACTTCGGGCAGAATATGACGGGCTATGTCGAGTTCAGGATAAAAGGCACTCCCGGTGCGCAGGCGACAATCTCCCACGGCGAGACGCTTGACCGCGACGGCAACTTCTACAACGCCAACTACCGCTCGGCGGACGCGCAGATAAAGTTCATTTGCGACGGCGAGGAGCACACATATAAAAGCGCGCTGACCTTTTTCGGCTTTAGATATATCCGCCTTGAGAACTGGCCGGACGAGGTGAAAAAAGAGAATTTCCCGGCGATCGTCGTCCATTCGGATATCCGCAGGACGGGTTATTTCGAGTGCTCGGACGAGACGGTGAACAAGCTTTTCAAAAATATAATCTGGGGTCAGAAGAGCAATTTCCTCGATGTCCCGACCGACTGCCCGCAGAGAAACGAACGCCTCGGCTGGACGGGCGACGCGCAGGTGTTTGTCCGCACGGCGAGCCTCAATTTCGATGTTGAGCGCTTCTTCAAAAAGTGGCTTCACGATCTCGCCGCCGACCAGGGACGCGACGGCTGTGTGCCGCATGTTATACCGAATATATTCGACGATATGGGCGGCTCGAGCGCGTGGAGCGACGCGGCGGTCATCTGCCCGTGGGAGATATACAGAACCTACGGCGACAAAAAGGTGCTCGAAGACCAGTTCGATTCGATGAAAGCGTGGATAGACTGGATGCGCGAGCGCAGCGAAAACGGCAGGCGCTCCGGCGGCTCCCACTTCGGCGACTGGCTTGGGCTCGACTCCCCGGAGGGCAGCTACAAAGGCTCAACGCCCGAGGATCTCATCGCCACGGCATACTATAAATATTCGACCGAGTTATTTATAAAGGCGGCTCATGCGCTCGGTAGAGATGTTTCGGAATATGAGAATATTCCCGCAGAAGCGGCGGCAGCGTTCAGGCACGAATATATGAAAAACGGCAGAGTGAAAAACGCCACGCAGACCGGCTGTGTGCTCGCGCTCTGTTTTGATATCACGGACGACAGGGCGGCGACAGCAACTCAATTAAACGAACTTGTGAAGCGCGCCGGGCATCTTGAAACCGGCTTCGTCGGCACGCCGTATCTTCTCCATGCGCTCAGCGACAACGGTTACGCCGAGACGGCATATGACCTTCTGCTTCGTCGCGAATATCCCTCGTGGCTTTATCCTATATCAAAGGGCGCGACGACCGTCTGGGAGCACTGGGACGGTATAAAGCCCGACGGCACGATGTGGAGCACCGACATGAACTCGTTCAATCACTATGCCTACGGTGCGGTCGCGGACTGGATGTACGGCGCGGCGGCGGGAATAAACGCCGACCCCGATCGTCCGGGCTTCGAGCATATTATCTTCCGCCCCGTGACAGACAGGCGGCTCGACTTTGTCAAGGCTTCGATTGATACCCGCCGCGGCACCGTCGCGAGCGAGTGGAGACGCGAGAACGGCAGGATAAAATATATTTTCACCGTCCCCGAGGGCTGTGGCGCTTCGGTCATTATCGGCGGAGAAAAGCACGAAGTCGGAGCGGGCACACATGAGTTTCTTGAATGATAAATTCCCAGCTTGCCGCCATTTTCGGTGAGCCGGGAAATAAATTTCAAGAAAAATTTGAAAATCTTGTCCTACTTTGCAAAAAATATATTGACAAATCGCTTTCGATATAATATAATAATCAAGCCTTGTCGGATGACGAGGCTCACATATGGCGGCATAGCTCAGTTGGCTAGAGCATTCGGTTCATACCCGGAGTGTCGTTGGTTCGAATCCAACTGCCGCTACCAATTTTGGCCCGGTGGTCAAGAGGTTAAGACACCGCCCTTTCACGGCGGTAACACGAGTTCGATTCTCGTCCGGGTCACCAAATATATTTGCCGGTGTGGTGGAATAGGCAGACACAAGGGACTTAAAATCCCTCGGTCATTGCGACCGTACCGGTTCAAGTCCGGTCACCGGCACCAAAAAACAGCCACGAGGGCTGTTTTTTTCGTTTCAGTGATTTTTTAATTGTATAGTTGTTGCTGTTCAAGGGGCTGTGAAGAAATGAAGTTTAAGATTTCATTCTTCGCAGTCCCTTTTATAATTTGGTTGGGAACATAAACTTATGTTGAAACAGTTTTTACTCTCGACTATAATCGACGGAACAGCGAGATAGCTTGCGTAGCAAACATAGTTTGCCAACGGCAAATATAACCTGCCAACGGCAGATGTATATGAAAATGACCTACTGAAAAACAGCAGGTCATTTTCGGAGAGAGTATATTTTAAGAAGAAAGATTTATACGATTCTTCGGTGTTAATAAAATTGTATTTGTGTATGTTTGGTGGAGAGAAAGAAAATTTGTATCAAAAAAATTTATGAATAGGATCTGCACAAATCCATGCTGTAAACCATATTGTCCTTAGAAACCATGGTTATGGGGGTTGTGGGGGAAAGCTCGTTAAACTTTACAAGAAAGCTGTTGTCTTTTCCGTCGTGCATACCCGTTACAATGCGTTCAACATTGTTGTCACCTACAAATTCGGCAGTAACCTTTGGTGCGTCATCCGAAAACATTACGGTCATATCGGCGCCCGATTCCTTTGCAATAAGGTAAAGATATTCAATTTCATCACTTACTGACGAATAGTCTGACATCGGTTTTAAAACGCTCATAACTCTGAGTTCGCAATCAGAGCTGTCGGCAATTTCTTTGGCAATTCGGATAATTCTGTCACAGTTGTACTGACTTGTGACGCAGGCAAGAACTGCCGACTTCGTGTTTTTCAATTTTTTCACCTCCTTCGTTTACTGTGCCTATATAATAACAGCCGTTTTTGACGGAAAAATATTCATATTGTGAACTTATTGTGAATTTTTGCTTTTTTAATAAATGTGCGCAAAATTTAAAAAATTCAGTATTTATCGGCATTTTCAAAATGATTATTTAAAAACGGTATGTGAGTATACGAGAATATATGAGAGTAAACAAGCGTATTTGAGAGATTGTTCAAAGCTAAATTAAATTTTTTCAAAAAAGTGTTGACAATGGGCATAAATTGTAATATAATCAATCTCACAGTGAAAAAATACAGGAGGATATTGTTATGTCAACTTTTTTAGCTAAACCAAACGAAGTTGAGCGCAACTGGTATGTAATTGATGCAGCCGGCAAGTCACTCGGTCGTGTAGCAGCTCAGGCAGCTACTCTCCTCAGAGGTAAGAACAAGGCTACTTTTACTCCCAATGTTGACTGTGGTGATCATGTAATCATCATCAACTGCAAGGACGCTGTTCTTACAGGTAACAAGCTCACACAGAAGAAGTGGCAGCGCCACACAGGCTATATCGGCCATCTTAAGGAAACTCGTTACGATACACTTATGGCAACAAAGCCTACAAAGGCTATGGAGCTTGCTGTTAAGGGTATGCTTCCTAAAAATACACTCGGCAGAGCAGCTCTTTTAAGATTAAGACTCTTTGAGGGTGCAGAACACAATCATCAGGCTCAGAAGCCTGCAATGATTGAAGACTAATTGAAGGAGGCAAAAGATAATGTACGATAAGACACCTTATTTTTACGGTACAGGCAGAAGAAAAAGTTCTGTTGCTCGTGTAAGACTTTATCAGGGCACAGGTAAAATCACAATCAACGATCGTGACATTGACGATTACTTTGGTCTTGAAACACTCAAGCTCATCGTAAGACAGCCTCTCGCTCTTACAGAAACAGACGAGAAGTTCGACATCGTTTGCAGAGTATCAGGCGGCGGCGTAACAGGCCAGGCCGGTGCTATTCGTCACGGCATTTCAAGAGCTCTTCTTCAGTATGACACAGAGAATCTCCGTGGCAAACTCAAGAAGGCAGGCTTCTTAACTCGTGATCCGAGAATGAAAGAGCGTAAGAAATACGGTCTCAAAGCAGCTCGTAGAGCTCCTCAGTTCTCAAAGAGATAATTCGTATCTTGAAAAACCTCAGTATTTATCGCACTTTTCAGAGTTTGAAATCTGGAAAAAGTGTTTATTGTGTGTTTATTTACGAAAAAATCTAAATTTTAAATTTACAAAGGCAAGTCCATTTTTGTTGGGCTTGCCTTTTGTTTTACCTGTAATTATTACCATTTGTATAATCATAATATACTCGCAGTATAGCTTTAAATGCGTTCTAAGCAACTTTTTTGATTTATCAATGGAATTATATTGCTTTCTCTAAAAGTCGCTTAGAAGCTAATTTAGAGCAAATTAGAACTATCTAACACCTCGAAAAGTGAAATTCATTTCTGAATCGCTCGGAACACCGAGTGTCACGGAATCAAACGAATGACTCATATATTCATTTTCGGGTGTTACAGTCATAGGAATAATTGCCTGACCTGTGTTGACAATCGCATACAGATTACTTGCGAAATGTTCATCACCATAAGAATCGAGTTCAATTTTAGAAAATCTCGGATTTTCCATTATTGAATAAATCAATTTGACCGCACCCTCGGCAAATTTTCGATAAACTTCTACAAAATCGCTTGCCGTTTTGATACTACCCGTTGCTTTTGCAAATTTGGGATAGTTTGAAACAAGTCTGCGAATTGATACAAAAGCATAATCATTATAATATTTCTGTAAAAGAATATTAAACTCTTCCTGATTAAGAATTTTGCTATCAAAAACAGCAACATTAGAACTGAAATTTTCGGTGCATACAAAATTCCTAATTGAAATTTTTGCTTTAAGCTCATTGAAAACGGTATTGATTTCAGCTATTGTCTGATTGCTTTTGTTGGTGATTTCCTCTTCAAGCGAGGCATTATAATCCTTTGCGACCTGCTGATTATAGGTCACAGTATTATATCCAGCTTTTGCCCTGAGAGAACAAACCTCAGTATAATAGTCGGTTACAATTGCCTTGAATTTGTTAATATAAATATTTTTCATAAAATTATCTCCTTTTGTTGTATTTTTTATTTAATGGAATTTTAACCTGAAAAGTTAAATCTTCATCATTGTTCCAGTGAATCCGAATGTTCAAACTTTCGTTTGATGTCGGGATTTTTGATTTTAGATTTTGGAGTGAAAGCGATAGTTCTTTTAGCTTTTTATTCATAAAAGCCTCCCTTTAGTGCGATAAAGCGTTAAAATCTGTTATTCTTTGTTAATAATTTCTTTTAAAGAATTAAGTTCCTGTTCTAAATCATCAATAACAGTAGTGTCGTTTGCGATATTCAGAATTTTAACTGCTGATTGCAAGCGAATATTTTCGTTTTTAGAATTAAGCAGTTTTATGAGGGTTGCACTTGATTTTGTTGTAGCCTCTAATAATTGTTGACTTGCGGACTGGAACAGATTTTTTCGATACTCGGTCAGCAACTCTTGAAATTCATCTGAATTAACTCGTTTTGCAACAGTCTGACGGCAAATATGAAGTTGCTGAGCTGTTTTTGAAAGATTAAATCCGTTTGCTATATAAGCCATTAGTAACTGCTCATTGTCGATTTTAGTCATTGAGATTTTCTCCTGTATGTCTGCTGTTAATAACCTCAAATTCTGAATTGGGAAAATCCTCGCCAAGCCACGCTCTAAAAAATACGGCGTCCTCAGGCTGAAAATCGAAAATTCTTGTCCTTATATGATTTTTTCGGTCAATCAAAAGAATTATAAATATATCATTTGTTGGATTCTGAATATTTGTGATTTTCTCAATATTTAGATTGTTTATAAGCATTTCAGTTACAAGTTTTGAATAGCGTAGCGACTCGATAGATTCAAGTCTTAAATTTTTGTAAAATTCTGTCATTGTTAATACTCCTTTCTGTGGTGTATAAGACCTATATATATTTGTTTAATAATATCGGTTTCTAAAATGTTAAAAACGCTTAAAATGCTGATAAATACTGTGCTTTTTGGGATTTAGCCGTCTGGAAATTTAACAAAATAATTCAAAATAAATTCTGTTTGCAAAATTCTGTAAAAGAAAAATCTCCGCCCTGTCGAATACAGTCAGCTTGCCGTATGCTGTATTGAACATAATTCTGTGCGTGTATGCCTGAACCTTTTGAAATAATTTTTGATATAGGCTTGCCAGCCCCTTTATCCAATGATTTTTTAATCGCCAAGCAACATTTCCGAGCTGAGCCGTCAGCTTTTAATACTGCGGTATGTGCGTGTCCTGGAACAGGTGTTCCCAGAATAATTTTTCGAGGTCTGCCACGCTTGTGGGTTTTAAGCCTCTGTCGTTTGGCGGTTTTGCTCTCGGTGGAGCTGAGGCATAATAAAAATGAACAGTTTTGTTTTCGGCAATGATACCGAAATTTCTGAAACAGCTTTTCAAAATCCGCAGGCGAAAGTTCAGAGTAGACTTCAACTGAATAAAGTACACTCGGAAATTCAGTTTCAAAAGTCATTTCATCAAGTGCTATTTTTGACATTTTCGATACAGCCCCCGCAAGAATTAAGCTGATTTTCAAATTCAGGAACATTCAGATAAAATCGGTTTCCCGAAAAAAATCCTGGAGCTCGTCCAGTCTTGACAAGTCGGCGAATTGAATATTCAGGCAAATTAAACAATTTTGCAACCTGTCGAATCGTTTGAAATTGTGTGGAATTGTTCATAAAATTCTCCTTCGTTAAAAAATATTTAGGAAATTTAAATTCCCTATTGCAATTTATAGTATAGCGTAGTATAATGTAAATTGCAATAAACAATATCATACATTAGCAATTGCAAAAAGGAGAGTAATGTAAAAGATGATTTACAATTATGAAAGAAATAAGGATAAGAAAATTCCTGTTCGTATCCGTCAGGAACGAGAAATCTCAGGTTTGACACAAGACTTATTATCTGAAAAAATCGGATTATCCAGACAAACACTGATTAACTACGAATCAGGTAAAAGTCCCGTTCCTATTGATGTTATTCTAAAAATGTGCGAGGTTTTTGGCTGTGAGGCTGAATATCTTCTATGTGCAAGTGACCAAAGAAATCGAGTAAATACCGATTTGTGCGAGGCAACAAGGCTTTCTGAAAAAGCTGTCGAAAATATTTTAGACTTAAATCGAGGCACAAAACCTCTTGTAGGAGATTCACGAACAGAAAATATAAAAACACTTGATAAAATATTATCTAATAAAGAGTTAAAATACCTATTAGAAGCAATTTTAGATTATAGGAATTCAATTACTAATAAACATTCTAATAAAGATTCGCAAGACTTTCAGCTTTTTAAGCTTCAAAAAAGGTTTATAAGTCTTGTAAACAATCTTGATGATAAAAATTGATTTTTTGAAAGGTGGAATTTATCTGTGGCACAAATTTTAAAAAAAGATAGCAACCGTTTCAGAATTATAGTATCTATGGGGTACACGGCAGACGGTAGGCAAATTCGGAAAACTACAACATTTAAAGTCCCAGAAGGCATAACTCCAAAAAAAGCTGAAAAACTTGCAAATGAATTTGCTATCGATTTCGAACGGAAAGTTCGAGGGAATGTTGAGTTTGCAGACAATATGAAATTTTCAGAATTATGTGAACAATATTTCAATCTTTATGCGAAAAACGAATTAAAAGGAGTAACAGCCTATACCTATCAAGGACAGGTCAAGAATCATCTGCTACCTGAATTCGGAAATCTGCGGTTAAAGAACTTTAATGCAAACAGACTTTCAATCTTTTTTGAAAAATTAAAACTTCAACCGCAAACTTGCAAAAAGCTATTTATTGTAATTGAATCAATTTTCAGCTTTGCCGTTCGTCAAAGGTTCATTGTGGAAAATCCGTGTGTTGGTGTTATTCTCCCAAAAGCAAAAAACAATGACGATAAAAAAATGCTAAATTCATCACAGGTCAAAACTCTGATGAAGATGCTGACAAGTGAAGATGTTGAAAGCTCACAGTTTTCGGTAATCATAAGAACCCTGATTTTAACAGGTCTGCGGGCAGGTGAATGTCTTGCTCTGCAATGGAGTGACATTGATTTTGAAAATTCCCTTATAAGTGTTAAACATAACCTTTGTTATGACGGCAAAAAAACTTGGCTCGATACACCAAAAACAAAAAAATCCCGCCGAGTTATTGCTATGTCGGCGGAACTTGCTGAATTGCTAAAAAATCACTACACAAGGCAACAGATTATTAAAAATTCGGTAAAATATGATTTTAACCCGCTTGATATGGTGTTCACAAGTCAAACAGGCAGTTTCAAAGACCGTTCAGGACTGCTCCGTGAATTTAAAAGATTCATCAAGGACACGGATTTCAGCTTTGCAACACTTCATATGCTCCGACACGCAAATGCAACCCTGTTGCTGAATGGCGGTTGTGATATTAAACTTGTTTCTGAAAACCTCGGACATAGTAACATATCAACAACGGCGGATATTTATGCTGATGTACTCCTTGAGTCAAAACGCAAAATGGCTGATTTGGTATCTTTGACATTATCAAATAAATAATGCTTTTGGGTGTTTATTTGGTGTTTATTAATGCTTAAAGATACTAAAAAATACGAAATGATAATTATTATCAAAGTCTGAAAAACCGCATAAATACTGAATAAATTAAACATTATTCAAAGATACGAAATGATTCATTTAAGTCTCAAAGAGATAATCAAATTTATATTGCTTATCAGCTCCGAAGTTTCGACTTCGGAGTTTCTTTTTGTGCTGACTTCGGATCCTCGGAGTTGCAAAAAAATAAGTTTGTTCAAATTCATCACACGCATCAAGAAATAGTATGTTTTGCTAAATTTTTTAATGTGATGAATGTTGTTTATTCATTTGTAGCGGCGAACAGTGTTCGCCATTTGATTTGGTTGCAAAACCAAATCAACAAAATACCAATAATGTTAAAAAATATTGTTAGATGATAGAATTTGCGTTACTGTCTGTCGAACCGATTTTACAATCGTTTCGATTGGCGGTCAATGACCGCCGCTACAATTGAAATACATTTTTATTATATCAAGACATATTTAAAAGGACTGAAAGATAACCGCTTTCAGTCCTTTTGGTGTTTATTTGGTGTTTATTAAATGTTGAAAACTTTTAATGAGTTGGATTACTTATTGTTTTCTTCCTTTTTTTCTTTGAAAGCGAAGAAACGCTGTCCGATGTAGTTGAATGCAACAAATAGGCAAGCGCCTACTATCATTGAGAAGTTGCCTGCAAACTTTTCAACACTCCAGCCGAACATTGTCCAGCTGTTTGCCGTACAGAGCATACTGATGAGCGGAATTGCAATTCCGTAGGCAAGTCCGTAGCATATTGCAATATTGAGTGCAAATTTAACGATTGGTTTCCAGCCCTTGTCCTTGTTTTTGAATGTGAAGTATTTGTTGAGAAAATAGCTTAAAATACTGCCGAGGATGTAGCCGACAAGCGATGAAACCCATTCATTCCAACCACAGAGGTTAAAGAACACAAATTGAAGTCCCATACCCACAACGGTGTTTAAAATTCCGACAAGTATAAACTTCCAAAATTTAATGTCAAAAAACTGCTTTATAAAATTACCCATTAACCGTTAATCTCCTTATCATCTTTTTCTTCGTTATCTTCATCCTCAAAATTAGAGAATTTTGTAATGTAAATAGGTCTGTCCTTGGCTTCCATATAAATTTTTCCTATGTATTCGCCGAGAATACCGATTGACATTTCGGTGATTCCGCCCATAAAGAGGATTGCGCACAGCGTGGTGACATAACCGGGTGTGGTAATTCCGAGAAAAAGCGTTTGAATCAGCGTTATTATAATGTATATGAGCGAAATTACGAAGATGATAAATCCCATAACAGCCGTGAATCTGAGCGGTGCAACCGAAAAGCTTGTGATTCCCTCAATTGCATATTTGAACAGACTTGAGAATTTCCATGTTGTCTGACCGAGCTGACGGTCAACTGTTTTGTAGGCAATCCATTTTGTATTGAAGCCAACCCATGAGAAAATGCCCTTTGAAAATCTTTGAACTTCGCTGAGTTCAAGGATTGAGTCAACCATCTGACGGCTCATCATACGGAAGTCCATTGCACCGTAGGGCATTTTTACATCTGTAAGCCTATTTGAAAGCTTGAAGAACAGTTTTGAAAAAATTCCTCTGAACTTGCTTTCGCCCTCACGCTCGGCACGCTTTGTCGCACAGCAGTCGTAACCCTCATGTTCAACAGCTTGAATCATCTGAGGAAACAACTGCGGAGGATGCTGAAGGTCGGCGTCCATAACAACAACATAGTCGGCTGTTGTGTGCTTGAGTCCGGCATACATTGCCGCCTCTTTTCCAAAATTTCGTGAGAACGAAATATACTTGATATTGTTAAAAGCTTTCGCAAGCTTTTTCATAATGAGATAGGTCCTGTCCTTACTGCCGTCATTTACAAGTATGTATCTAAAAGAATACTCGGGCAGAGAGTTGATAACCTTGTTGGTTTCAAGCACAAAATGCTCAAGTCCCGCTTCTTCATTATAGCAGGGAACAACTAAGTCTATGGTTTTCATTTTTTACATCACCTTTATAAAGTTAAACTCACCGCATAGGGGTGAGAACAGTAGCACTTGTTTTTTATCTGAATGATAATCTGCTTTGTCTGTAAATAGTTGTATTTAGATTTAAATCGGAGCAAGCGATGCTTTGCTCGCAAGGAGCAGAGCTTGCGACAGATTGCAATCAGTGCGAAGGAGCGAAAGCTCCGTGGAATTTAGAGGGAGTGAAACTCACACTAAATTCCAAAGATAATCTCCGACCTCAAAGAGGTGGAGATTATCCGCACTTAGATTATAACAAAGCTAACGCAAAAAGTCTATTTTTTTTAAGATTTTTATGTTTTTTTATTTACATCACACACGAAAAGCGTTAAAATAGAATGGATTACTTGTACCCGATTGCATTTTTGTGCATATCGGAAAACAATTACAAAATATTTCGGAGGTCAAATTATGCCCGCTGTAAAGAAAAGGAAGAAGGCTGAGCCTGTTACGCTGAATAACAAGAGCAACGGCAAAGGCTTTTTCTCAAAAAACATGTTTATCGTTTTGGCTTTTGTCATACCGTTTGTGCTTATGACAGCCGCTTTCGGAGTTATGAAGGTTTCGCCGTTCGGTGACAATCAGATTCTCGTAACCGACCTGTGGCATCAGTATTATCCGTTCCTTGCGGATATGCAGGAAAAACTTAAACACGGCGAATCGCTGTTCTGGTCATGGACGCAGGGCGGAGGTGTAAACTACTTTGCACTTATGTCATACTACCTTATGAGCCCGCTGAATTTTCTTACGGTATTTTTGCCGAGTGAATGGCTGAGAGAATTTTTGATGTTCTCTGTTGTAATCAAGGTTGCATGTGCAAGTATGTTTATGGCAATCTTCTTACGCAGTCTTTTTAAGAAGAATGATTTTTCTCTTGTGATTTTCGGATGCAGTTTCGGCTTTTGTGCATTCTTTATGGGCTACTATTGGAACACAATCTGGCTTGATACGGTTTGTATCACACCGCTTGTTGCTCTTGGCGCAGTAAAGCTCTTCACAGAGGGCAAGTTCAGACTTTACATAGTTTCGCTTGCACTTTCACTTTTGACTAACTATTATATAGGTTTGTTCGCCTGCATTTTTGTACTGTTGTCATTCATTGCATACAACATTGTAAAATGGGACGGCATCAAAAAGTTTGCAACAAATATTCTTCGCACAGGCATCTACTCATTGATTGCAATCGGACTTACTGCGTTTTTCCTGTTGCCGGCATTCTTCGGTCTGCAAAACACAAACGCATCGGGGGCAACTTTCCCGACAACCTTTGCAATCAATATAGGCTCGACAAATGACCTTATGGGTGTGCTTGAGGCAATCAGAAAGATTCTTTCCAATTTCATAACATTTGCCGCTCCTGCAATTAAAGAGGCTGACGCATTGCCTAACATTGCCTGCGGTACACTTTCTCTTGTACTCGGAATTCTTTTCTTCACAAGCAAGAAAATTTCGCTCAAAGAGAAAATCGTTGACGGCTGCCTTATCGGTTTTATGATTATCAGCTGTATCATCAGACAGCTTGACTACATCTGGCACGGTTTCCACTTTACAAATATGATTCCGTACCGTTTCAGCTATCTTATCAGCTTCGTACTTGTTGTTATGGCATTCAGAGCTTTTATGCTCCTGGAATCAAGCTCTTGCTGGGATGTTATTCTTGCCGCACTTTTTGTTGCGCTTGTTATCATCTTCGGTATCGGCACACAGGAGACTTATGCGCTTGTCGGCACGGCAGTTATTGCGGCTGTAATCTGCGTTCTGCTTTTCCTCTATACAAAGAGAATTGTTCCGAAACAGGTTCTTTTGATTGTATTCGGCGTAATCATAATAGGTGAGAGTGCCGCCGCAGGTTATATCGGTGTTAAGACAACAACTGTAACGGGTACTTACGATTATCCGAGAGGCGAGGAAAGTACTGCACAGGTAATTGATTATATGGACAGCCTTGAAAGCAACACAACCGAAATGTGGAGAGCGGAGATGACATCAACTCAGACGCTTAACGATGCGGCTCTCAACCACTACAACGGACTTTCGATGTTCAACTCAATGGCTAATGTTGATATGACCGTGCTGTTTGAAAACTTTGGTATGATGGGTTGGAAGAGCGGTAACCGCTACACCTATGCCGAGGGTTCACCGGTTACAAACCTCTTTATGAATCTTAAATATCTTATTGCCCGTGACAATATCTATATGAACACCTATGACCTTACAGAGGTTTACGGTGTCGGTAATGTAAAGCTTTTGCAGAACAATCATTATCTGCCGATGGGCTTTATGACAAACTCCGCACTTGCAAGCTGGCAGGTTGATGAAAACGAAGATCAGTTCAATCCGTTTGACAAACAGAATGAATTTTTCAAACTTGCAACAGGCATTAAGGATGATGTTTACACTCCGCTTGATGTTGTTTCACAGGGACACACAGACTACAATCAGTTCCCCGTAAATAAGACAGGTTACGGACGATATTCATTCAGCTGTACCGATACAACAGTTACTCCGCATGTAAAGTGGAATTACGAAGCACCTAAGGACGGCTTGTATCTTATGTATGCGGATATTTCGGGTGGTGACGATGTTACCGTTATGATTAACGATGTTGCTCAGAGCAAGACCTACGGTATGGGCAGAAGCTACATTGCCTGCATCGGTCAATGCAAAAAGGGCGACAAAATTTCCGTTTATTCAAATCTCCAGCAGGGACAGTCGGGTTCTGCAATGGTATTTGTTGATGTTCTGAATCAGGATGTCTTTGAAGAAGGTTACAATAAGCTTTCAAAGAGCGTAATGACAACAACAAAGCTTACAGGCAGTTCTATGGAGGGAACAATCAATGCACAGGAAAACGGATTGTTCTACACCTCTGTTCCGTATGAAGAAGGCTGGAAGGCATATGTTGACGGCAAGGAGGTAACAATTACTCCTGTCGGAAACGCACTCGTTGCATTCAATCTTGACAAGGGCGAGCATACAATCAAGCTTGAGTATTATCCAAAGGGATTTGCAATAGGCTTGACCGTGACAATCATATGTGTCGCAACCTTTGCGTTCCTCTGCGTATGGACATATATCATCAAAAAACGCAGAAAAAAGAAAGGCGATATTTCTGAAAATCCCGAAGAAGTTCAGATTAACGCTGAATAATAAAATTAAATATTTTTAAACATTACCGCCGTACAGCGAAAAATCTGTACGGCGGTTTTTCTTTAATTTAACAAAATGCACAAAAAAACATCGTGAAATTCTATAACATAAATAATAAAAAAACTATCAATACTTATTTAATTATGCTATAATAATGTTAGTTATAAAGCTCTATTTTAAATTGCAATAAAAAATAAAATTAATTAAATTAACCATATGTTCTAATTAACTTAACGGAGGATTGAAAATGAGAGGAAAATTATCAAAAAAATTAAAAAGTAGTATCTTAATAGCAACATTGATTATTAGTTTAGAGAGCGTTTGTGTTATACCAGGTAATGCGGCTGAGTCAACTAGTAAATCTGAAAACGGATATGTTGTAGATGAATATGAAAGATTAGCAACTTCTTTATCAAATAAAACAGTTGGAGCAGTGAGCTTTTATGATCCTAGAAATTCAAATATAATGACGGATATTAAAGACCAAGAAACCACAGATTTGTGTTGGTTATATTCAACAACAGGAATGGCGGATACATATGTTTACAAAAAGTATGGAAGCAAGTTTTCCACATCTGCGGCACATGGCGGTGTGGCTATGTCTAATGCTATTTCTCAAAAAAATATTGGATATTATAATAATACTCCCTCTTCTGCTGGAAATAATGCAAAGGCATTGCAATACATGACAAATTGGAATTCACCTATATTTTATAATAATTTCATAACATGGAATTCTATGATTGCGGAGAGCGATTATCCGATTTCAACTTTATTGCATAATTCAAACAATTTAATTACAGATGAATTTAAAAATTCTAAATCTCTGTATCACGTAACAAGTTCAGTATATTTGAATTATCATGATACTGATAGTATAAAAAGTGCTATTAAAGAGTATGGAGCTGTTACTTCTGGAATAAGAAAAAATACAAATTTTGGAAAAGATTCAAATGGAGAATTGAATATATACAACTATACCGCAGGTTTGAATCTGTCACCAAATCATGAAATCATGATAGTTGGTTGGAATGATAAATATTCAAAAGATAATTTTACAACAAATCCAAAACCGACAGTTAATGGAGCGTGGCTTATAAAAGATAGTGATTTGGATTGTGGATACTACTGGATGTCGTATGACGACTCTTATTTAAAAAGCTCAGAAAATAATATTATGGCAATCACTGGTATAGAAAAATCATCTGACAGAGAACATATGCTTTCATATGATTATTTTATTCCTGCATATAAATCAAAGTATAGTTTTAAAGATGACCTCTATCTGTGTAACGTGTTTAATGTTAACGATTATGTTGACGAATATAACGAAATTAATAAGGTAATGTTCTATTTGAGAGCTTCTGGTTGTAACTATGAAGTAAAAATAATTGATGTCACAAATGATATATTACCTACAGATTTAGATGATATAGGTGCCTTGGCAGAAGGTAGTTTTAGTGGCGAGGGCTACATAACAGAAAACCTCTCGACTCCGTATAACATAGAGTCAGGTGGCAAATATGCAATTATAATTAAATTGTCTCCAAAATCATCTAGTTCAAGAATTTATATTCCATATGAAGGAACTTTTAAATGGACAAAAAACTCAAAGGAAATTTTGCCTGAAATTAATGAAAATGAAAGTTTCTTTGGGACACTTGATTCGTTAAATAATATAGCTTGGAATGATTGTTTTAGTAATGACGAATATTGTGATGGTAATAAGGGTAATTTAATTATTCGTCCTGTATTATCCAAAGCTAAAAACGTATCTGATGATATAGTTCTAAATCCTGATACTATAATAGATACATCAAAAGATGAAATTGTGAAAATAAAAAGTGATTCTGAACTTTTTTCAGTACATACTTCAAATAATCGTATCTTGCGACAAAATGTAGATTATGTTAGAAATAAAGACGGTATAATCATTAAATCAAGTTATTTGAATAGCCTAAATGGTACATATACTAAATTGGTTTTAGAATTTAACAATGACATTACAAAAAATATTGTTGTGAATCCTAAAGCTAACATAACCAGCGTAACGCTGAGTGGCAATCCTATTGTTGGAGATGAAGTATCGGCTGTTGTTTCAGGTATTCCAGAAAAAGAGAGTTATGATGTTAATTATCAGTGGCAGAGTTCTGTAAATGGAACATCGTGGGTAGATATTTCAGGCGCAGTGACTGCTGATTATACAATTAATGAAAATGATTTTAGACGTTATTTGCGTGTAAAAGTTACAGCTACTCGTAACGGAAATGTAATGTACCCAACCACTAAATATTCAAACTCCACTAAGTTTAGAACCGTCATTTTGGGTGATGTTGATTTAAACGGTATTGTTGATGTTTTAGATTCCACACTATTACGAGAATACATAGCAAAAATAAAAACATTAACAGATGAACAAGTATTAGCTGGTGATGTTGATAGAGATAGTGATATTGACATAATCGATGCAACATTGATTCAGAAAATAGCATTAAATATAAAATGGCATTAAATATAACAAGGGGGACTAACTAATGAAAAAGATATTAGCAATATTACTTGCAGGAGTTATGTCTGTTACAGCATTTGGCTTTAATGCATCTGCTGTTGAAAAAACAGACGCTGAAATTCAGCAGGAAAAGTTAGGTTACATATTGAATTTGAATAAAGATATTTGGTTGGATTGTGCAGTGATATATGACGGAGTTTGGCCGTCAATAATGGACAACGCAAGAGAGGTGTATGATACTGACGGTTTATCGGCAGATGAATATACTGTTGCATTAAAACAGGTTTATGATATGTATTACGATGCACCGCTTGTAAATATTGAGTATGCAGAGGCTACATATAAGAATGCATTGAAAGAAGAAAATTATAATAATTGGTATTCAGAAAATGAATGGAATGATTTTCAGGAAAAGTTAAAAAATCTCGGTGACGCATTTGATTATTATTATGCACATAAGAATGAATTTCCGTGTAATCAACTTACAAAAGCATTTAAAGAGATGATGACATCTTACAATAAAATGACAAATGCGTATACCGTCAAAGGTGATGTGAACGGTGACGGCGAAGTAAATATTGAAGATGCAACATTTGTTCAAAAATATGTTGTTCATATTGAGAACCTTACAGGTGCGCAGAAAATGCTGACAAATGAAAAAAATTATGAAAACATTACGGTTACGACTGCAACAAACCTTCAGAAACATATCGTAGGTCTTGAGCCTGAATTTAAAAACAATGATATTTTCATTGACGAACAGAGGTGTGTAAGTTCACTTGACGACACTCTGCGTTGGTATAATTACTGCAATTTCAATATCTGTCCTCGCAGAAATGATGTAACAAGCGGCACATACATAGATAATAATTTTATTTGCATGGATAAAATTTTTGGATACAGAATATGGTGTGACCAAAATGGATACGATTACCTATAACTGAATAAGGTGAATAAATTAAACCGCCGTACAGCGAAAAATCTGTACGGCGGTTTTTGTTGTAAAACAATCAGTAGGCGCAGTCATCCGATGAACGCACCTACAGTTGATTGCACAAACGATTACATACTATGCTTTAGCACAATAATATTCTATATCATACTGCCTTTACTTATCTCCCGATTTTGTACACAGGGCGGCGATAAGTCCGAAAACTATTGCGGCGGAGATTCCTGCGGCGGCGCTTGTAAGACCTCCTGTAAGAATTCCGAGTGCGCCGTCCTGAGAGAGCGCCTTTCGCACTCCCTCGCTCATAAGAAAACCAAATCCGCTGATCGGCACACTTGCGCCGGCACCCGCAAAATCAACAAGCGGTTTGTACAGTCCGATTGCCCCCAGAATTACGCCTGCGACAACAAAGCCCGTAAGTATTCTTGCGGGAGTGAGTTTTGTTTTGTCAATGAGAATCTGACCTGCCACGCAGATCAGTCCGCCAACCCAGAATGCATTTACATATTGCATACTGACACTTCCTTTGTTTTGTCATTATCAATAAATATTGTTCCGAGTTTTTGGTGAATAATTCCCCAAGACATTTCTTTATGTGATGAAAAACTGAATTTTTGTGAGATTGCATTGTTTTTTTTGGAAAAACTCTACACAAACCGCTCGTTTTATAGTATAATCTATGATGTTCGTTTCTGTGTTTTTGTACGGCACATTCAAATCACAGAAATTACGCAATTAATTTTAAGGAGTGAAAAGTCACATGGTCGAGGTTAAAAACCTTACAAAATTTTATGGCAGCATAAAGGCCGTTGACGACATCAGCTTCACTGTTGAAACAGGTGAAGTTCTGGGATTTCTCGGACCTAACGGTGCGGGCAAATCCACAACAATGAATATGATAACAGGTTACCTTTCATCAACAAGCGGTACTGTTACCATTGACGGATGCGAAATTCTTGACGATCCGATTCACGCAAAGTCAAAAATCGGTTATCTTCCCGAAATTCCGCCTTTGTACATTGATATGACGGTTAAAAAATATCTTGAGTTTATGTTTGATCTCAAGAAGGTGAAGCTGCCGAAAAAAGAACACATTGACGAGGTTATGCGTTTGACAAAAATTACGGAGCAGGCTGACAGAATTATCAAGCATCTGTCAAAAGGTTATCGCCAGCGTGTAGGTCTTGCTCAGGCGCTTCTCGGCAATCCGCCCGTAATCATTCTTGACGAGCCGACGGTAGGTCTTGATCCTAAGCAGATTATCGAAATCAGAAAGCTTATCCGCAATCTCGGCAAAAAGCATACTGTAATTTTTTCATCTCATGTTCTTTCCGAGGTTTCCGAGGTGTGTGACAGAATCGTCGTTATTTCAAAGGGCAAAATTGTTGCCGATGCAAAAACCGATGAACTTTCTGCTCAGGTTTCGGGCGGTCAGAAGCTCTCGCTTACTGCAGAGGGAAGTACCGCTGACATTACCGAAGCAATAAAGAGAATCCCTGCTGTTAAGCGTGTTACAAGGACAGGCAGTAATGCCGACGGCAGCGGAAAGTATATGATTGAATACGAAACATCAAGCGACATCAGAAGAGATGTTTACAATGCCATGGTAAGAGTTGGTGCGGTAATTCTTGATATGCAGTCAGGCAATGAAACACTTGAGGATATGTTCCTCAAGCTTACCTCGGGTAAATATGACAGCAGAAAGGAAGATATGTAATGGGTGCTATTTTAAAGAGGGAGCTTTCCTCTTATTTCAATTCGGCAATTGCATATGTTGTTCTTGCCGCTTACTTCTTCTTTTCGGGTGTGTTTTTCTACAACTACTGTATTGTGTACAACTCGGCAAGCTTAAGCTATGTATACGGCAATATGCTTTTGATTATTCTGTTTATAATTCCGATTATGACAATGAAATCTTTTGCAGATGAAAAGTATCAGAAAACAGATCAGGCGCTCTTTACTGCACCTGTAAGCCTTACAAGGGTCGTTTTAGGAAAGTTCCTCGGTGCATTTGTGCTTTATGCAATCTGCAGTGCAATCTTCCTTCTCTATGCGGTTGTAATTTCATTCTTTGCAACTCCGGAATGGTCGGTTATTCTCTGTACATTCATCGGACTTCTCCTCTTTGGTGCGGCTCTGCTTGCAATTAACATTTTCATTTCATCACTTACGGAAAGCACAATTGTTGCCGCAATCGTAAGCATGGCGGTTAACCTTGTTATCTATATGATGACAAACTTCACAAGTATGATTTCAATTGACTGGATCAAGAACATTATTGAAAAGATTGATTTTGCTACATATTATAATTCATTCAAATACGGTCTGCTCAGCGCACCTGATATCGTATTCTTCCTGAGTGTGGCAGGATTGTTCGTATTTTTTACTGTTCGTGTTCTGGAAAAAAGACGCTGGAGCTAAGGAGGTAATATAAATGAGCGAAGAAAATAAAAACCTGAATACTATCTCCGAAGATACTGCAAATGCAGACAGCAATGCAGTGGCGGAAACAGCCGATAAAAAGGAAGATACAAAGGCCAAAAAGAATAAGAAGAATAAGTCCGAAAAGGGCAGATTCAAAAAGTTCATGAAGTCAAGAAAAGCAAAACACGGCACGGTTGCAATGGCAATTACGGCGCTTGTTATTGTTATGGTAATTATTGTAAACATTATTGTCGGACTTCTTGTTAACAGATTCCCCGACCTGGAGCTTGACCTTACATCAAACAAGTCGTTTGCACTTCAGGACGATACAATTGACTATGTTTCACACCTTGACAAGGATGTTACGGTAAATATACTTATGGCAAAGGAATCATTTGAGAGCCAGGGTACCTACTTTGTACAGGCTCAGAAAATGCTTAACAAAATGGCGAGCAAGTCAGACGGCAAGATGAAAATCAAGTATGTTGACCTTACATCCAACCCGTCGTTCACATCCGATTATCCGAATGTTGACTGGCAGTCAAGCTCGGCAAATAACATTGTTCTTGTTGAATCAGGCAAGCAGTACAAGGTGCTTACTCTTACGGATTGCTTTGAATATGACGAGAAGACCTACAATTACTACGGTTCATACAGCTTTACCGGCACAAAGATTGAGCAGGCTGTTGTAACTGCTATTCTCAATGTTACAACAGATGACAAGGTTGTTGTTGATATGATTAAGGGCAACAACGAGCAGGATTACTCATCACTTAAAACACTTCTTGAAAACAATGCTTATCAGGTGAACGAGGTTTCACTCGCAACAGGCGACTTTGACAGCAACGCAAAGATTGCAATTATGTACGCACCGTCTGTTGACCTTGACGAAAAGATTGTTGAAAAGCTTTCAACATGGCTTTCAAATGACGGCAAATACGGACGCTCACTCATCTATGTTCCTACTGCCGATATGGGCGAGATGCCGAACCTTGACGATTTCCTCAAGGAATGGGGTATGTCAATTGACAGAGGATATGTGTTTGAAACTGATGAAAGCACCCTTGTAAGCGCAAGCTCACCTTATGCATTCACGGTAAGCTACGGTGATTACTACAAAGATAACCTCAAAAACAGCAAGATTCCTGTTGTTGTATCAGAGTCACACGCTGTTAATATTACAGATGAAAACACTGCACACGCATTGCTTAAAACTTCCGATAAGGCAGGCGTATTGCCGATTGACGCCGACAAGAACTGGAACTACAAGGACGCAGTTTCGGGTAACGGTGAAAATGTTGCGGCAGAAGGTGTTATGACAAACGAGGACAAGAACTCATCGAGAGTTATCATATTCGGTTCATATGTTATGTTCAGCGACACAATTATGAAGTACAACAGCTTTAATAACTCCGCTTACTTTATGAATGTAATCAACACAATTGCAGATAAGGAAGATGTCGGCATTACAATTGAGAGTAAGTCGATTGACAATACGGAACTCGGAATCACCGATGTTGCAACACAGAACACAATGCTTGTTGTGTTTGTAATCATTATCCCGATTGCAATACTTGTTGCAGGCTTTGTTTTCTGGTTACGCAGGAGGAACAGATAATGAAAAAGAATACTAAAATATTGATTATTGTCTGCGCAGCAGCATTGATTCTTGCGGGACTTATGTGTCTGCTCATCTTTCTTCCGAAGGGCGACGGTTCGTCATCGGGAGCAGCAACATATGATGAGGGTGTAAAGATGAGCGTTACAACCGATAAAGACGGTGTTCATCAGGCACAGATTCAGACAAATGATAAGGGTGAAATTGATAACAACAGCTACGGCACTCTTATGGATTATATCCCTGCAAAGATTTCAAAGATTCATCTTGAAAACAAAAAGGGTACTTTGGACATCAAGTCATATACACCGACCGATAAAAACGGCAAAACAAGTGCTACACAGTACACTATTGTAGGTTATGAAGATTTTGACCTTCAGGGCGGTATTGCCGACAATATCGCAAACAATGCCGCAAGCATTGACTTTACAAAGGTTATGACTCTTGACGGCTCAAAGCTTGCAGATTACGGACTTGATAAGCCGAGAGATACTGTTACCGTAACTTATACCGACAAGACAAAGGCTATTATCTATGTCGGTGATGATGCTCCGCAGAATGCCGGAACATATATTAAGTTCGGCAGCAACGACACTGTTTATCTTGTTGCAAAAGATTCTGTTTCTGCATTTGACTACGGCCTTACAGATCTTATCAGTCTTACAATCAACGATGCGGCATCTGACAATGACAACAGTCAGGCATCGTCAATTGAGATTTCAGGTTCTAATTTTTCAAATACAATCACACTCAAGCCAAATTCAGACAATAAGAACTCAGCTTCTTATGTTATGACAAGCCCCGTTGAGTGCTACGCAAACGAGAAAGAAAGCAGTCTTGTTGCAGGCGGCATCAGAGGTCTTTATGCCCTCACGGTAAAAATGGTTAATCCGTCATCCTCACAGCTTTCAAGCGTAGGTCTTTCTAATCCGTATGCAAAGATAAAGGCTGTTTATCCCGACACAACAGTCAGCCTCAGAGCTTCAAAGCCTGACGGTGACGGCAATGTGTGCCTTATGAAAGAGGGCGGAAATATTGTATATACAATTTCTGCCGAAAAGGTTCCGTGGGTTAAAACAAGCTATGACAGCCTTGTAAACGAATATGTGCTTTATCCGAAGATGAGCGCATTGTCGGAGGTTTCCGTAAATGACGGCAAGAATACCTACACATTCTCGCTGAGCACTGCACAGAAAACAAAGACAGACGATAACGGCAGTGAGTCAACAACAACCACAACAACCGTTAAGAACGGCAAGACAGAAATTGAGCTTGCAACATTCTCTGGTTTCTATGAGAATCTTACAATGGTCGAGCTTGCCGACACAAAGTCTGACAGCAAAAACGGTTCGCCTGTTCTTACCGTTACATATAAATACTCATCTGACGGCTCAACAGACACGGTAAGCTATTACAAGTCTGACGGCAACCGTTATGTTGCGGTTGTCAACGGCAGAGTTGCAGGTCATGCATATCAGTCAAAAGTCAATACTGCTGTCAAACAGGCTTCAAGTGTTGCCGCAAATAAATCGGAATAATCTTTGAGTTGAATTTATTCTTTTACACCCGAGCTTTTTAGTTCGGGTGTTTTTTGTCGGGTATATGTATACGAGCACAAACTTTTATAAAAATTCAGACAATATATTGCAATGCGATAATTTCTATAGTATAATGATTTTGTAAAAGTGATTTATATTAACTTTAAACGGTGAATGTTATGAATATGATTTTGCATTGTACAATATGTGATGATAACCCTTCGGCGGTTAAACGGGAAAAGGAAATAGCCGACCGAGCTTTTTGCGAAATGAATATATCGGCGGATATTTCGGTATACACCGACAGCAGTCAGTTTATGTTTGAGCTTGGCGACAACAAACAAATGGATATTCTGATTCTTGATATCGAAATGCCAAAAATGTCGGGCTTTGAGATTGCGGATTATGTGAAAAAAACAAACCCGAATTGTCTTATTATTTTTATGACCTCCCATGTAAATTATGCCGTTGACGGATATAAACTTGATATTTTCAGATTTGTTTTAAAGCAAGACGGAGATTATAGGCTGAAGGCTGCATTGCTTGACGCAGTTAAAGTCATTGACCTTGAAAGCAAAAAATCGTATCTGATTGAACGGCACGATATGTGCGGTATGTTGCCGTGTAAGTACATTCTGTACATTATCAAAAGAGGTAAAAACAGTGAAATTTACCACCTCAAAAGCAAAGAGCCGATAAAAATACGAAAACCGCTGTCTGTTGTGTTTGAAGAACTTGACTCAAATGAATTTATTTATATTTCCAGAGGCTGTATAGCAAATATGGAGAATGTGCAAAAGCTTAACCGCCACGAATGGGTATGCAAAAACGGCGATAGGGTTTCCATAAGCACATCGCTCTATACGGAAATCAAAGAAAAGCTCCTTGATTTCTGGGGAAATAAAATCATTCATGATTGATGCGTGTTGACTAAAGTATTAAATTAGCGGTCAAAAATCGGCAATTTAAAGACTAATTAACACAAACATATTTTTTGTGCTATAATAATATCGAAAACAGGGGATGTGAATTTAACCGGTCACAAATAAATACACAGACCTTGCTCTTTGAAAGTTATTCCGAAAGATATGCTATTTTGGAAAACCTTATCCTGTTTCGCACATCCTAACCCCGAAACACTTTTAACACTGCTGCATTTACATTTATGCGGAACAGAAAAAGCCTGAGCGTTTTTGCTCAGGCTTTTTGAATGCGGAAGGATTAAATTATTTTGTGCCGAAAATTCTGTCGCCTGCATCGCCCAAACCGGGGCAAATGTATGCGTTTTCGTTAAGCTCACGGTCAAGACAGCCAACATAAAGCTGAATATCGGGGTGTGCCTTCATAAGAGCGTCAACACCCTCGGGAGCTGCGATGATTGACATGAACTTGATTTTCTGACCACCGTGCTTTTTAATGAAATCAACAGCGGCAATAGCCGAACCGCCTGTTGCAAGCATCGGATCGACAACAACAATCTGACGCTGATCAATCGGATCGGGGAGCTTGCAGTAATATTCGTGCGGCTCGTGAGTTTTGGGGTCACGGTAAAGACCGATGTGACCTACTCTTGCAGACGGAACGAGTGCGAGAATACCGTTTACCATACCAAGACCTGCACGAAGAATCGGAACAACGGCGAGCTTTTTGCCTGAAATAACAGGCTGAACAGACTCCTCAATCGGAGTTTTAACTGTGATCTCCTGAGTTTCAAGATCCGAAAGAGCCTCGTAACCCATAAGCATTGCAATTTCTTCAACCAATTTGCGGAATTCGTTTGTTGATGTGTCTTCTTTTCTGAGAAGCGTAATTTTGTGCCTTATAAGCGGATGTGTCATGTACGAAACCGACATATCATTGCCTCCTTGTTAAATTTTAATTATTTGATTAACTTAATGATACTAAAAACCGTTTAAAATGTCAATGATATCAGGGGGCAAGCTATGTTTTTAATCAGAAATATTATTTCCAAGTGAATATGGAGTCCATTGTGTTTCGGTATTCTAACTCTTTTCTAACACGCTCGTTATTATATGTCATAAGTTCTGTTTGGTTGCGAATGTCGTTGTGCATATTCTGTGATGCAAGGAGAACATTTTTATTCATATGGTCAATCTTGTTATTTGCATCAATTATAGTTGAATACAATACAGCTTGATTGCTTTTGATTTCGTCAAGTTTTTCAATAACCGTATCAAGTTTTGTTATAATAATATTCATTCGCTTTTCGTATTCATATATTCTGTAAGCACCTGTATCGCCTGTAGAACGGTCAAATCCAAGACTGTAAGTTTGTTTTGTTTTAAAGTATTGATAAAAAGAGGCTATTGCTACCATATCATTGTAATATATTTTATCAATAACACTCTTAGAGTAGAAATAAGATAGGTTATCTCTGCTCTTTTTTATCTGAGCTTGAAGAGAAGCGATTTGTTCATACAAAAAATTCCTTTGTACCTCTTCAACTCTGAGTCGCATTTTGTCATCTTCAACTAATTTGTTATACTCTTGCATTTCTTGACGATATTCTCTGTCGAGTTCACCTTGGTTTTTAGTGTGAATTATTTTTCCGACTATCAAACCCAAAGTAGGACCTAATGCAACAGCGCCAATTAAAGCGGCAAAAACAAATACTATAGGGGAGAAAATAATGGTTGCAATTCCGCCGTTTTTAAAAGTATCATTGAAAAAATTAATTACGAATATAAGACCTACAATTATTCCTGTTACAATTCCTGTTATCAACATTCCTTCAGCATAATCACCTTTGCTTTTAACTTTTTCAGGAAGAGAAAATCTTTTCTTTCGACCGAGTGAAGAATATTCCTGTTTAAGTTTTGTAAGGGTAGTTTCCTGTATGTACAAAGTTTTGTGCATATCAAGTAAAATTTCAAGATATTGTGTAATTTTGTCTGCCGTCATTTTGCCAACCTCCACAATTTTCAAATTATTTTGCACTTATATAAGTGCAAAATAATAGTAACACGGGAATACAATAATGTCAACAAAAAATTGTTCCTAAATAGGTGCAAAGGAGTAGTTGGATGAATTGGTCTTATGAAAAAATTGTCGGAGGAAATATAAGAAAAATCCGTGAAAGTAAGAATATTACGCAAGAACAGTTTGCCGCAAAACTTCAATTAATGGGGTGTGACATTACACGCAGTGCCGTTGCTAAAATTGAAGTGGGGCAAAGGCATATTTATATAGATGAGTTAAAACTGATAAAGGATATTCTCGAAACAACCTACGACGAATTGATTGTGTAATGAATGTTTTTTCATTTTTGTGTGTTTTGTAAAAATAAGTTATTGCTTTTGTATCTGTGCAAAGGTATAATTAACAGGAATGGGGTTTTTACAGATTTAAACCCGAAAATGAGAAAGAGGGAATTCTAATGGACAAAAACAACGGTGCAATTTATGATGCCCGCAAACTCGGAAAACCGAAGATGATAATTCTCGGAGTTCAGCATATGTTTGCAATGTTCGGCGCAACAATCCTTGTTCCGATTTTAACGGGACTTGACATTTCAACAACTTTGCTTATGGCAGGTTTGGGAACACTTTTGTTCCACTGTATTACAAAGTTTAAAGTACCTGCCTTCCTCGGCTCGTCCTTTGCATTCTTGGGCGGTTATGCCGCAATCAAGGCTTTTTCACCCAATGACCCTAACAGTATGCTCCCGTATGCGTGTCTTGGCGTTGCGTGTGCCGGTCTTATCTATTTTATCCTTGCCGCAGTTATCAAGGCTGTCGGTATTGAAAAGGTAATGAGATTTTTTCCGCCTGTTGTAACTGGTCCTATTATCATAGCAATCGGTCTCGGACTTGCTCCGTCGGCTGTTTCAAACTGCACGACAAACTGGTTTTTGGCTGTTGTTGCACTTGCGGTAATTATTGTATTCAACATCTGGGGTAAGGGAATGGCTAAAATCATTCCGATTATACTCGGCTTGCTCATCTCCTACGGCACAGGTCTTGTGCTTTACTTCATTTCGCAGGCAAATCCCGACCTTATTCAGAATGTTCCGTGGCTTTTCTCGGGCGGTGCTGACGCAAACGGTGTTTATCAGCCGATTTTCGACTTTACAAGCCTGAACACAATTTGTGACAACATCTCAAAAGGTCACATTTTCGGCAGTGAGGGGCTTATCGGAATTCCGATTCACTGGGATAAAACGGTATTCGGCGGTATTGATTACTCAAACGGTGCGCTTATCGCATCTTCAATCATTGCCATTGTTCCGATTGCTTTTGCTACAATGATGGAGCATATCGGCGATATTTGCGCCATCAGTTCAACAACAGGCAATAACTACATCAAAGATCCGGGACTCCACAGAACTCTTGTCGGTGACGGACTTGCAACAACGCTTGCATCACTTTTCGGCGGCCCTGCAAACACAACATACGGTGAAAACACAGGCGTTCTCGCTCTTACGAGAGTTTATGACCCGAGAGTAATAAGAATTGCCGCTTACTTTGCCGTTGCAGTATCATTCTTCCCGATTGTTTCGGTAATTATCGGTTCAATTCCAAGCTGTATCATCGGTGGTATTTCGTTTGTTCTTTACGGTATGATTTCAGCTATCGGTGTCAGAAATGTTGTCGAAAACAAGGTTGACTTCACAAAGAGCCGTAACCTTATTGTTGCCGCAGTTATTCTTGTTTGTGCGCTCGGTCTTTCAAGCGACACGGTAAGCTTCACAATAGGAAGTGCCGCAATAACACTTTCACCACTTGCTGTTGCATCAATTGCAGGTATCGTTCTCAACGCAGTTTTCCCCGGTAAGGACTATAAGTTCGATACAGAGGATGTTGCCGATGCCGTTAACTTTGAAAAAGAAGTTAAACCAAAGGAAAAGAAACAGAAGAAGTAATTTTACTTTAATAGTTGTAACGCAAAACAGCCGTATTTTTACGGCTGTTTTTTTGCGTGTATTCTGTAGCAATCACATTGCGACATTTAAAAAATTATACTTATTAAATTGTTTTGTAATATTACTTGCGGGCGTCCAATGAACGCCCCTACGGCTTGTTTTGTGTTTGCACACAAAACAAATGGCGATCACTGATCGCCGCTACAATATAAAAAACAGGGTACTCGTTTGAGTACCCTATAAATTTATTAACTTTGCCGTGCTCGGGAACTTACAGTTGTTTCTCAGCCAAACTGCCTACACGAACTTGCCACGGGGCTGCCCCGTTACATTTCGGTGATGATTTCGTTGATTGTTTTTCCCGGAGGAATCATCGGGAGAACATTTGCATCGGGACTGATGTGGCAGTCAACAACAACGGGCTTGTTCATCTCAAAAGCCTTTGTGAGAATCGGCTTGATTTCCTCGGGCTTTGTGATTCTTAAACCGTCAACGCCGAAAGCGTTTGCAAGCTTTACAAAGTCGGTTGCTCTGTGCGGATCGGTCTGTGAAAAACGACTGCCGTAGAAAAGCTTCTGCCACTGACGAACCATGCCGAGAACCGTGTTGTTCATAACCACTACAACGACGGGGAGTTCATAGGACTTCAGTGTTACGAGTTCGTTTAAGTTCATGTGGAAACTGCCGTCACCTGTGATGAGGCAAACCCTGTCATTGGGACGGGCACACTGTGCGCCGATTGCGGCACCCATGCCGTAACCCATAGTACCCATACCGCCTGATGTGAGGAGCGTTCTGCTTTCCATAATCTTGCTGAACTGTGCAACCCACATTTGGTGCTGACCTACATCTGTTGCGATGATGTCTGACGGACACTTGATTTCGTTGATTGTATCAAGAACCTGCTGTGGGAGCGGAAGGTCGCACTCGGGGAGCTTTTTATCGTCAAAATGATGCTTCCATTCTTCAATCTTCGCAAGCCAGTCCGGATGGTTCTGACGGTCAAGACCGATTGTGAGTGCAATGAGAATTTCTTTTATATCTCCGAGAATGTATTCATCAACCTTTACATTCTTGTTAATTTCTTTTTCGTCAATTTCAAGCTGAACAATCTTTGCCTGTTCGCCGAACCTTTCACGGTCGCCTGCAACACGGTCTGAGAATCTTGCACCGCACGCAATCATAAGGTCACATTCGGCTGTTGCCATACCTGTTTCGTAACCGCCGTGCATACCGATGTTGCCGACGCAGAGCGGATGATCGGCGGGAATACAGCCGAGTCCCATAAGCGAACAACAAACGGGAGCGTCAATAAGCTCTGCAAATGCCTTGAATTCTTCGCTTGCATCAGCGCTGATGATACCGCCGCCTGCGTAAATCATAGGACGCTTTGCGTTTTTAATCATTTCCTGAACAACACGAACTTTTTCGGGGTTTCTGATTTCAAAGGTTCTCGGTCTTTCGGGAACAGTCTGTACAAACTCTGTTTTGTTTGCCGTTACATCCTTTGGAACATCAACGAGAACAGGTCCCTTTCTGCCGTGTTGAGCAAGAGCAAAAGCCTTGCGTATGGTGTCGGCAAGATCCTCAACCTTTTCAACAAGGAAGCTTGCCTTTGTAACGGGCTTTACGATGTTTACAATGTCAACTTCCTGAAAGCTGTCTCTTCCAAGCTGATCGGTTGTTACATTGCCTGTGATTGCAACAAGCGGAATGCTGTCGATATTGGCTGTTGCAAGGCCTGTTACAATGTTTGTTGCACCGGGGCCCGATGTTGTCATAACAACGCCTGTTTTGCCTGTTGCTCTTGCGTAACCGTCAGCCGCATGAGAAGCACCCTGTTCGTGTGCTGTGAGAATGTGACGGATTCTGTCGCTGTATTTATAGAGCGCATCGTATGTATTAAGTGCCGCACCGCCCGGATAACCGAAAACCGTGTCAACACCCTGTTCAAGAAGACACTCGCAAATGATTTCTGCACCTGTAAGCTGCATATATATCTCTCCCTTGTATATGTAGTGTTATTCCATAAAATAATGCTACCTTTTATTTTATCCAAATGTGATTATATTGTCAATAGAAATCGAAAAAGACAACTCATTACAAAAGAAAAAACGGGAAACAAAAGCGTTCCCCGTTTTAAGTCGGTCATAATTATTCATTTTTGAGATATTCACATATTGCGCCTACGGTTTTTTTGCTTGCAAGTTTGCAGAATTTTTCATAGTCAACACCCTTGTTTTCGTCAAGGTCATCGGAGATTGCCCTGATGATTCCGTAAGGAGTTTTGAGTGCGTAGCAAACATAACCGATTGCCGCACCCTCCATTTCACAGACAAGAGCACCGAATGTGTCGGCAATTCTTTTGCGTTTTTTGCGGTCGGAAACGAATATATCGCCGCTTGCAATAATGCCCTGCTCAACCTTGGTGTCGGGTAGTGTTTTGCACGCCTGCGTGAGCTTTTCGACTACTGCTTTGTCGCAGTCAAAAAAGATCTTTGTACCGTCGGGAAACGAAACCTCGCCCTGCCTGTCGCCTAAAGCGGTTGTGTTCATATCGTGCTGAACGGATTTTGTCGCAACAACAATGTCTCCGATTGATACGAGAGGGGAGAGCGAACCGCCCACACCGCTGTTGATTACAACATCGGGATTGTACTTTTCAATAAGCACAACGGCACACATGGCGGCGTTGACCTTGCCGACTCCGCAGACTACAACGGCTATGTCCCTGCCGTTAAGAGTGCCTGTGGTGAATTTCATTCCTGCGATTTCTTCGGTTTGTGTGTTCTGAGAAAGGGCGATAATTCCGTCGGCCTCAATCTGCATGGCACATATAATTCCTGTCATAAATTTTCCTCCGATTTTGGTGTTGAAATGTAGCGGCGTTCAGCGAACGCCAATCGTTTTGGTTGCAAAACCAAAACGAACAAGCGATAAATTTATGTTGTATCATTGTCGGTTAAAAATCATTTGTAATGTCGACCTGATTTTGTAATCGGTTCGATTGGCGGTCACTGACCGCCGCTACTGTTTGCATAAATCCATACAATATTGTGCTCGGGTGACAATTGTTATCATATATAAAACTGTCTTCACGAGAGGGGTGCGAGGCACTCGCCTAAAAATTGTCGGTTTCGTACATAATAATGGATAGGGCGGCGAGGGGGGCGGTTTCTGCACGGAGAATTCGTTTGCCGAGGGTTGCCGCCTGACCGCCGATTGCGGTTACGCTGTCAACCTCAGATTGTTCAAATCCGCCTTCACTGCCGATGAACATTCCGACGGTTTTAGGCTTTGTGCCATTCAGAATTTTTCTGACGGATTCTCCACCCATTTCGTAAAAAAATACGGTCTTTTCGTTCTGCTTTGTCTGTTCTGCCGCCTCTTTAAACGAAATGCACGGAGTTACTTCGGGGATAATGCCCCTGCGACTTTGCATTGCCGCCTGAAGAGCAATTTTCTGCCAGCGTTCACACTTCTTTTTCAGCGACTTTTCATCGGGACGGGAAACACATCTTGCCGAAATCATCGGCACAATTCTGCTGATTCCGAGTTCCGTACATTTCTGAACGATGAAATCCATTTTATCACCCTTAGGCAGAGCCTGATAGAGGGTTACAAAAACATCGGGTTCGTTTTCACACGGCTTTTGTGAGATGATGTCAACCGTGACTTCACCCTGTGTGATGAGCGAAATTTTACATTCATACTGCGTTTTGTTCGGAGAAACAAGGGTGATGTCATCGCCTGTACGCATACGCAGCACCTTAGAAATATGCTTTGCGTTTTCTCCGACAAGGGTGTAGTTGTTGCCGAATATATTTTTTTCGGTAAAAAACCAAGCCATAAAATTACCTCTTTTTTAAGCGTTTTTGCGTGAGCGCTTTCCTTTTCTATTTAATATATCAAAAAATAAAAATAATTGCAATATTCATATGCCGGTGCTAAAATATGGATATACGAAAAATTTTCGGAGATGATTATTAATGATAACTCTGACAGATACAGATGTGGTTCGGCTTTTGAGAAAAAACAATCTCAATTCCGACACGCTCCAGGAAAATGTTGTTGCAAAGCTCCGTGAAAAGGGTGTAAAGCTTGCAACCGCAGAAAGCTGTACGGGCGGTCTTTTAAGCGAAAGAATTACCGCAGTAAGCGGTGCAAGCGATGTGTTTGATTTTGGCGTATGCACATATGCAAATGAAATGAAACATAAGGTGCTTGGAGTTTCAAACGAAACGCTGTCTGTGCTTGGCGCAGTTTCGGCTGAAACTGCAATGCAGATGGCAGAGGGTGCAAGAAATGTTTCGGGAGCGGATTTAGCCGTAAGTACAACGGGAATTGCAGGTCCTACGGGCGGAACTCCCGAAAAGCCTGTCGGTCTTGTTTATTGCGGAATCAGCACAAAAGACAAAAGTTATGCAATAAAGCTTATGCTTGGCGGCAATATTAACATGGTAAATTCAAGAGGCTATATAAGAAAACTAACTTCTGACGCTGTTTTACTGACTATTTTGAGTATATTGCAATAACTTGTCATTGTTAAAAAAATAACTTGTAAAAATTTAGATTATGTGCTAAAATTATCTTGATACTGTGGGTTCAGGGGCGAATTGCGCCCGAATTCGCAGATTTAAAAAATTTAACAGTCCGTCAGAATGGAGTTGATTTTTATGGCTAGAAGCGCAGGTGTTCTCCTTTCGATTACTTCGCTTCCATCCCCCTACGGTATCGGCACCATCGGCAAAGAGGCTCGCAAGTTTGCTGACTTTCTGAAAAAATCAGGTCAGACAATCTGGCAGATTCTCCCCGTTGGACCGACAAGTTACGGTGATTCACCGTATCAGTCTTTTTCAACCTATGCAGGCAATCCTTACCTCATTGACCTTGACACTCTTTGTGAAGAAGGTCTTTTGACTAAGGAAGAGGTCATGAGCCGTGACTGGGGCTCAGATGACGCCGAGGTTGACTATGAGAAAATCTACAACAACCGTTTTGAAGTTTTGAAGATTGCTTACGATAACTTCAAAAAGGGTGACCAGAAGGCATTTACATCCTTCAAGCGTAAAAACAGTTCATGGCTCAAAAACTATGCACTTTATATGGCAGTTAAAAAGAGCTTTGACATGGTTTCCTGGACAGAATGGCCGGATGAGGAAATCAAAATGCGTGATGAGGCTGCCGTGAAGCGTTATGAACGCAAGCTCAAGGATGATGTTGATTTCTGGAAGTTTGTACAGTTCAAATTCTATGAGCAGTGGGAATCCTTCCGTGCGTATGTAAACGGTCTCGGCATCAAGATTTTGGGCGATATGCCAATCTATGTTGCCATGGACAGCGCAGACACATGGGCAAATCCCGAGCTGTTTCAGCTTTATGACGACGGTGATCCTATTGCAGTTGCAGGCTGTCCGCCGGATTACTTCTCGGCAACAGGTCAGCTTTGGGGCAATCCTCTCTATGATTGGGATTACCTTGAGGCTACCGACTATGAGTGGTGGTTTGAGCGCATCAAAGCCGCATCAAAGCTTTATGACATCACCCGTATTGACCATTTCAGAGCTTTTGCAAGCTACTATTCAATTCCTTATCCTGCCGAAAACGCAATCAACGGTGAATGGGTTGAAGGTCCGCGCATTAAGTTCTTTAATATGATGGAAGAGGCACTCGGCAAGATTGATATTGTTGCCGAAGACCTCGGAACACTCACTCCCGATGTAACCGAGCTTATGGAGCAGACGGGCTATCCGGGAATGAAGGTTCTTGAATTCGCTTTCGACAGTGGTGAAGAGAACGACTATCTTCCCCATAAATACACCGAAAACTGTGTTGTTTACACAGGTACTCACGATAACGATACTGTTATGGGCTGGCTTGAAACAGCTAAACCCGAGGACGTTAACTATGCAAGAAGTTATTGTCAGATGCCTGATGACGAACCATTCAACTGGGGACTCATCCGTGTTGCTTATGAAAGCAAGGCAGATACAGCAATCGTACCTATGCAGGACATTCTCGGCCTTGGCAAGGAGGCAAGAATGAATATTCCGTCAACACTCGGCGGAAACTGGGTATGGAGACTCGATGGTGCAGCTCTTACTGATGAGCTTGCAGATAAATTAAAAACTATGTCTGAAAAAAGCGGACGACTGGAGGACTAAACAAATGGGTAATATTATGGAAAAGCTTGAACTCACAGCTCAGTCTATGTACTGCAAAAAGATTGAAGAGCTCACACCCGCTGAGCTTCACTACTCACTCGGCAAAGCAGTAATGGGCGAAATCGCAGGCAACTGGGAAGCAAGCAAGATTAAACATGACAGCGAACGCAGAGCTTACTATTTCTCTGCAGAATTCCTCATGGGCAGAATGATGTACAACAACCTCTACTGCCTCGGCATTCTTGAAGATGTTACAAAGCTCCTCAAAAAGAAGGGCATTGACATCAATGTATTTGAGGATATCGACGATGCTGCTCTCGGTAACGGCGGTCTCGGCAGACTTGCCGCTTGTTTCCTTGACAGTGCTGCTACACAGGAAGTACCGCTTGACGGCTACGGAATCCGTTACAAGTACGGTCTTTTCAAGCAGCTTATCGAAAACGGTTATCAGGTTGAAACAGCTGATAACTGGCAGAGATTTGAAGATCCGTGGTGCAACCGTGTTGAAGATGAGGCTGTTACAGTATCATTCAAGGGCCAGACAGTTAAGGCTGTTCCTTACGATATGGCTGTTATCGGCTGTAAGACAACAAACATCAACACACTTCGTCTTTGGCAGGCTGAGGCAATAAACGATTTTGATTTTACTGCTTTCAACAACACAGAGTACAACAATGCTGTTCAGGAAAAGAACGATGCCGAAAACATCACAAAGGTTCTTTATCCTAACGATAACAAGTATGAGGGCAAGGTTCTCAGACTTAAACAGCAGTATTTCTTCTGTTCTGCATCACTTCAGGACATTATGCGCCGTTATAAGAAGAAGCACGGCAATGATTTCAGCTTCTTTGCTAAGGAAAACACAATTCAGCTTAACGATACACATCCCGTATCATGTGTTCCCGAGCTTGTAAGACTTCTTATGAACGAAGGCTTCAACTTTGACGACGCTTTTGAAATTGCAAGAAAGACATTTAACTATACAAACCACACAGTTCTCGGTGAGGCTCTCGAGAAGTGGCCTGCTGACCTTATGACACAGGTTATTCCTGAGATTTATCACATTATCTGCCTTATCGCCAACAAGTGTCAGGAAGAGCTTACTGCTAAGGGTGTGCACGAGGATACAAAGGCTAAGATGCGCATTATCGACGGTAATGTTGTTCATATGGCAAGACTTGCAACATACGCATCAACATATGTAAACGGTGTTGCCGAGCTTCACACAGAAATCCTCAAGGCTGATGTACTCAAAGAGTGGTATCAGGTATATCCCGAGAGATTCCAGAACAAGACAAACGGTATTACACAGCGCCGTTGGCTCGGTCTTTGCAACCCTGAGCTTTCTGCTCTTATCACAGAGAAGGTTGGCTCAGATGCATGGCTTACAGACCTTTCACTTCTTGAAAAGCTCAATGACAGCATTGACACAAGAACAATCACAAAGTTCAACAATATCAAGAAGAAGAAGAAACAGCAGCTCGCAGACTACATCAAGAAGATGGACGGCTACGATGTAAATCCCGATTCAATCTATGACATTCAGGTTAAGAGACTTCACGAGTACAAGAGACAGCTTCTCAACGCTTTCTCAATCATGACAATCTACTTCAGATTGAAGGATAAGAAGCTTAAGAACTGGACTCCTACAACATTTATCTTCGGCGCAAAGGCTGCTCCGGGTTATGCAAGAGCAAAGGCAATCATCAAGTACATCAACGAGATTGCTAAGCTTGTAAACAACGATCCCGAAACAAAGGATCTCCTTCAGGTTTACTTCATTTCTAACTACAATGTATCTTACGCTGAGAAGATTGTTGTTGCTGCTGACCTTTCTGAGCAGACATCAACAGCAGGTCTTGAGGCATCGGGTACAGGTAACATGAAGTTCATGCTCAACGGTGCTCCTACACTCGGTACACTTGACGGCGCTAATGTTGAAATCGCTGAGTGCGCAGGCATTGAGAATGAGTACATCTTCGGCGCAAAGGTTGAGGATATCGAGAGAATGAAGAAGGAAGGCTACCATCCAAAGGCTCTTTATGACGCTAATCCGGAAATTAAGAGAGTTGTTGATACTCTTATCGACGGCACATTTGATGACGGCGGCGCTCAGGGCGAGGGCAGCTTTAAGGAGCTTCATGATTCACTCCTCAAGGATTCTTCATGGCAGAAGGCTGATAACTACTTCCTCATCTATGACCTTCCCGATTATGTTGATACAAAGATCAGAGCTAACACAGAGTATGCTAACCGTAAGGAATTCGGTAAGAAGTGCCTTATCAACATTGCAAATGCAGGTAAGTTCTCATCTGACCGTACAATTCAGGAATATGTTGATGATATCTGGCACTTAGATAAGATCAGATAGTCTTATATAGAGTCTTGAAATATAGTATTGAATATGATAAGTTAAGAGGAAGAGTTCCCAAAGGAGGAACTCTTCCTCTGTTCATGTAAAAATAGATGATAAAATATTTCAAAAAAATTTCCATACAGTAAACAATGCAATGGAGCTCATGAGAATAGCAGACGACAGAATGCGTGAAGTGGATATAATTATAGATCATGAAAGAATAATGATAAAATTTCTTGCTCCTCAAATGGCAATAAAATATATGCAAGAGCAAGTAGGAGAGGAACATTTTTAATAGTACATAATTGTCCCCGCTGACATCCGTCAACTAGCCCGAATCCCCGGCGCTGCTACTCTGTAGCAGTCCGGGGATTCCTCTTTCTGGAATCCCGCAAACCCGCAGGGGATTCCAGATGAAGCTCTTTATCAGACTGCTCAATCCGCGTTTTCAGTTCTTCTTTTTCGCCGTTCTGGCGCTTTTTGTGACCGGCCTTGTGGCTTTCTGCTCGCCGGAACAGTTCCCGATCGTCCGCTACAAGCTCTCGCTCGGTATGCTTGCCGCCGTGATCGCCGTCTTTTTCGATATGTCGGCGTTCCCTTACGCTTCGCCCGACTCCTACCTTGACGATGATTGGCGAAAAGTCCCCGAGGCGGATCGGC